>Ga0306924_10006840_pt1 | contig 11375 bp, 13 predicted proteins | sample sta12Can44000111_FD_203756 | JGI IMG/M metagenome (GOLD analysis project Ga0306924, IMG submission 203756) | Lab enrichment of tropical soil microbial communities from Luquillo Experimental Forest, Puerto Rico - statanox.12C.anox.44.000.111 (v2)... | ecosystem: Environmental > Terrestrial >...
AGCACCCGAATTCGCCAGCATGCCGTAGTGCATCAGATGCCAATCGTTGGCGCAGCCGTCGTCCGCCGAGTACTGGCACATGGGGGAGACTACGATGCGGTTGGCGAGCTCTAGGCCGGCCAATCTGTAGGGCGAGAACAGCGCGCTGCTCATGCAAAACTCTGGGGCGGGATTAGTTGCGCTGGATGGATTTGAGATAAGCGATGATGTCACCGACATCGTCGGCTTCAAAGGTGAATTCTGGCATGTCGGGGTGGCCGGACATGAACCCCTCGCCCAGCGCCTCTTCCAGTGATTCAACCGGATAGCGCTGGCCGAGCTCGCGAAACGCCGGCGCATCCCTTTGCGGGCTGTCGCCGCTGCGTCCGATCGCATGGCAGGCGCCGCAATGGCGCGTCAGCAAAGCCTCACCGTGCTTGAGATCTTCAGCAGCGCCAGACTGGGTAAGAACCGTCAGTGCCACTGCTGCCAGCAGCAACGCGGCTACTTTCACGCGGCTAGGCGCAAGTCGCCCTTGTTGGTAACCGGATGCTCGCCGTCGAGTCTCTGCCACGCCTTCACCGCCTAGATCACGTCGCGCACGCGCGACGAAATCCTCCTTGTCTAATAATGCCGCTAGCGGCCCGTGAGATGCAGATCGGCATGATAGGCCAGTCGGCGTTCGGCAAAAGCGTAGCCATCTGCGCGATATCTGATCGAAGCCGGGCGGGCCTGGCAAGGGCAGACGGAAATTTTGTGGCGAGCCGCTGGGCCAACTGATCGATCGAAAAAGTGCCCGGCACCTGACGCGTGCTCAACTTTTGGAAAGCCTTTGAATAAGGTGTGCCTGCAGCGCCGTGCCTGTCGCGGACAGATAGATACGCGTCCTTAGGCAGCGGGTGCCTTGGCCTCCGCCTCACGTTTGGCGAGCCTGGCGAGGATTTCCGCCCCGCGGTTGGCCGCCGGAAGGCCACGGAACAGGAAGCACAAGCTGACCACCGCCTGCATTTCCTCCCAGGTCGCCCCGGCACGGCGGGCGGCGATGCCGTGCAATTGCGCAGCGTCACTCATGTCCATCAGCAGCATGCCGAACAGCATCAGTTGTGCGGTCTTTACATCGAAGCACTTCGGGTACATCGCATGCCCGCGCAACTTTTCCTGCAATTCGAGCAGCTTGGGATCGAGCGCACCGGTTACTGCGATGCGCGCCTCGATGCGTGGAGGCACGAAGCCGAGCAAGTCATGGTAAATGGCTTTGCGCTCTTCGATCGATGCGGTGCGGTCCGCGTAAACGCCGATGCTTTCGCGCACGACCTCGGTATCGATCCGGGGTGGTAGTTGCATTTGTGGATCCTCAGAAGAATACGGGAAATTCCGGCGCCTTGACGGCCTCACCGGCTTTCACGTCAGGCGTAGCGTACTGGATGAAGCTTTCAGGCAGCGCCGCGCCCCAGTAGGTGCCGGTGCCGCGCTCCTCTTCGTTCCAGGTCACGGGTTCCCAGTCCGGCGCCACCACAAGGAAACTGCCGGAATAAATCTCGACGCGGTTGCCGCCGGGCTCGTAAGTGTAGAGATAGAAGCCCTGCGAATTATTGTGCTTGGAGGGGCCGGCTTCTAGGAAGATGCCGTTCTCGGTGAGGATGTCGGCGGCGCGCAGCACGTCGTCGCGGTTATCGACCCACAGCGAGAAGTGGTGCAGGCGCCCGTGCGCGCCCTTCACATCCACAACATAGGCGAGCTGATGATGAATGGCAGTCGGACTCATCCAGGAGCCGATCTCGGTCTTGCCCTTGTCGTAACGGACCTGCTCGCGGAGCTGGAAGCCAAGGAGATCGGTGGCGAACTTGCGGTTGGCCTCGACGTCCTTGGCAAGCAGCGCTAGATGATCGATCCGACGCACACCGACGCCACGACCGGTATATTTCTGCGGTAGATTCTTTAGATTGGAATGCAGCTCTGGCGGCGCCGTGAATTTGTGCTCTTCGTAATAGATTTCCATCACGTGGCCATCGGGATCACGAAAACGGTAGGAGCGCCCGCGTCCGAAATCGCCATTGGTCCAGCCGATGCCGAGGCCCGCATCTGCGATCGCCTTGGCGCGCCGTTCCAGCGCCTGCGGGCTTGCTGCGCGCCACGAGACATAGCCGACGCCGTTTGTGGAAGCGGCGGTCAGTTTCAGCGTCGAGATGGCGTAATCGCCGTAACCGCGCAGATAGACCGAATTGTCCGCTTGGTGCACCGGCTCCATGCCGAGCAGGTCGCAGAAGTACCAGAGGCTTTTCTCGGGTTTAGGGGTAAACAATTCCACACTGCCGAGATGCGCGATGTCGTGAATGGGTTCTGCCGCCATAATTGCTCCCTACAACGAGAAGGATGGACTGTGGAGGCGGGGCGTTATTATGCCTTGATATAAGTCAATCGTATCGGCCGAGAAGGCGTTTAGCCCTTGAACTTCTTAGCTAGCGCGTCGGCATTGCGCGCAAGCAGCCCTACGTCGGCGCCCACCGCGACGAACAAATAGCCCCAGTCGATGTAACGGCGTGCCTCCTCCTCGTTGCCGGTGAGTATGCCCGCCGGTTTGCCGAGCGCCTTGAGGCGCGTCACCGCGTCCTTGACCGCGGTCTGCACGTCCGTGGCCTGCGGATTACCGAGATGGCCGAGCGACGCGGCAAGATCTGACGGCCCGATAAAGACACCGTCGATACCGGGCACCTCGGCGATCTGCTCAAGCTCGCTCAGAGCCATGCGCGTCTCCACCTGTACCAGCACGCAGATTTCATCGTTGGCCTTGGTCAGATAGCCGGGCACGCGACCATAGCGAGATGCGCGCGCTGCCACCGATACGCCGCGGATGCCATGCGGCGGATAACGCGTCGAGGCGACCGCGCGCTTTGCCTCCTCGGCGTTTTGCACATAAGGGAAAAGCAAGGTCTGCGCGCCGATGTCGAGGCAGCGCTTGGCCAGGACCGCGTCGTTCCAAGCGGGCCTTATGATCGGCGTCGCGCTGCCTCGCTGGATCGCTTGCAATTGCGTTACCAGGTCGGGGATTTCGTTGGGCGAATGTTCAGTGTCGAGCAGGATCCAGTCGAACCCCGAATCGGAAATGATTTCGGCCGCTATGTTGCTGCACAGGCTCGACCATAAGCCGATCTGCAATTTGCCGGCGGCAAGCGCGCGCTTGAAGACGTTACTTTGAAATTCCGTGCTCACATTTCGCTCCGTAGTCATCGTCCGCGAACGCAGACGATCTAGTACACACCGACGCTTCGACTCTCAAATTGAGACCGTCGCGATTACTGGGTCCCCGCTTTCGGGCGGACGACAGTTAGATGAACTGGATCGCAATGCCGCCAAGCTGGCCGAAGTCGGCATGCAGCGTGTCGCCCTTTTGCGCGAAGACAACGCGGGTGAACGAACCGGCAAGCACTATGTGCCCGGTCTCGAGTGAGTGCCCGTGCGGACCAATCTTATTGGCGAGCCAGGCGACGCCTAGCGCTGGATGGCCGAGTACGCCCGCGGCGAGACCCGTCTCCTCGATCTCCGAGTTGCGGTACATGATGCCGCCAACCCAGCGCAGGTCGACATCCATCGGGCCAACAGGCCTGCCCCCGATGGCGATGCTGGCGGCAGCGCCGTTATCGGCCACGGTGTCGACGATCTTGCGTGGGTCCTGAATGCGCGCGTCGACGATCTCGATCGCCGGTACCACGTATTCGGTGGCGCGCAGCACTTCGGTCAGGCCGACGCCCGGACCCTGCAAGCGCTTGCCCATGATGAAGGCTAGCTCGACCTCAACGCGCGGCTTGCAATAATCAGCGTGCTTCACCTTGGCGCCATCGGAGAGCATCTGGTCGTCGAGGATGTAGCCGTAGTCGGGCTCATCGATCATCGAGGAGCGCTGCATCGCCTTGGAGGTGAGGCCAACCTTGTGGCCGATCAGCTTGGCGCCGGCCTTGATCTTGCGCTGCGCGACTTCGGTTGATATCGCGTACGAATCTTCGATGGTTATGTTCGGAAACGTGACGTGCAGCTGCACCGCCTGTTTGCGCTCTTTTTGCGCAGTAATCAGGATGTCGGCGGCCTTGGCGCGCTCGGTTGCGGTTAGCATGGGGGTTCCTCGCGCATAGAGTAAGGCTGCCCCTTAACTTCCGTATGCGCCCCGGCCGTGAGGCCGGGTTAATGCTTGAGCTTCGGATCGACCGTGAACTTGGCCTGAGTCTTTTTGATGATCTCGTCCACAGTGACGCCGGGTGCGAGCTCGGTGAGCGTCATGCCGGTCCCGCCCTTGCGGTCGACGTTAAAGACGCCGAGATCAGTGATCACCATGTCCACCACGCCTGCACCAGTGAGCGGCAGGTCGCACTTGTGCAAGAGCTTCGGTGCATCCTTGGCCGTGTGCTCCATCACCACTACGACTTTCTTAACGCCCGCGACCAAGTCCATGGCGCCGCCCATGCCCTTCACCATCTTGCCGGGGATCATCCAGTTGGCGAGGTCGCCGTTCTCCGCCACCTGCATCGCGCCGAGGATGGCAATGTCGATATGACCGCCACGGATCATGGCGAACGAGTCTGCAGAGGAGAAGTAGCTGGTGGTCGGTATCTCGGTGACAGTCTGCTTGCCGGCATTGATCAGATCCGGGTCCTCTTCGCCCTCGTAGGGAAACGGGCCGAAGCCGAGCATGCCGTTCTCGCTCTGCAGCTGCACGGTCATGCCATCCGGGATGTAATTCGACACCAGCGTGGGGATGCCGATGCCGAGATTGACGTAAAAACCGTCGCGCAATTCCTTCGCAGCGCGCTCGGCCATCTGCTCGCGGGTCCAGGCCATCTCAGACCTCCTTTCCGGTTCCAGCCGGCGCAACGCGCTTGCGCACGGTGCGCTGCTCGATGTGCTTCACCGCGTTCGGTACGTGGATGATGCGTGTGACGTAAACGCCCGGTGTGATGATGTGGTCGGGATTGATATCGCCGGGCTGCACCAGGCGTTCGACCTCAGCAACGGTCACCTTGCCCGCGGTCGCCATCATCGGATTGAAATTGCGCGCGGTCTTTCGGTAGACAAGGTTGCCTTCGGTATCGCCCATCCAGGCGTGCACGATTGACAGGTCGGCGACGATACCGCGCTCCATGATGTAGTGCTCGCCGTCGAAGATGCGCTCTTCCTTGCCCTTGGCGATCTCGGTCCCGGCGCCGGTGCGCGTGAAGAAGGCGGGGATGCCGGCGCCGCCCGCACGGATGCGCTCGGCGAGCGTGCCCTGCGGATTGAACTCGATCTCCAGCTGGCCGGCAAGGAATTGCTGGGCGAACAATTTGTTTTCGCCGACATAAGACGAGATCATCTTCCTGACCTGCCGCGTCTCCAGCAGCAGGCCTAAACCTGCGCCGTCGATTCCGGCATTGTTCGACACGATCGTGAGATTCTTCACACCGGAATCGCGGATCGCCATGATCAGCGTTTCAGGGATACCGCAAAGACCGAAACCTCCTGCACAGATCAACATGCCGTCCTTGATTAGGCCGGCGAGCGCTGCGTGCGCGTCGGAATAGACTTTTTTCATACAATCCTACCTACTCTCCTGAGCATGCAAGACCCTAGCTCAAATTGAGAGAACATCAATAAGACGCTTGAGCGCAAGCCTAGCGTTGTGGCGGCGTCACATCGGTAACCGGGTTCTTTGGCGGTGTGATGTCGGTAACCGGATTTCGCGGCCGTTGGGGGGCGGCGGGCACAACCGGCGCCGGTAGCGCTGCGGCCGGAGCCGCGGCTTTTTGCAATGTGATCGTCGTCGGCAACGGCAATCCGTGCGGGTAATAGGTCCAGAACACGAAGATTCCGGCGAACGCGACCGCCGAGAGCACGGCGGCCATGCCGCGGTGGCCGAAGGACAATACGTTGCCCACCAAAGAGGCGAGAAAAACGATTATCGCCAGCACGACGACATAGAGCCAGTCCACGGTTGCCAAATCGATCGGCATTGGGCGTTCCTTCGTGTCTGTCGCGATGTTACCGCAGACCCGCAATGCGGGTCACTCCGCTCGTAAATGTATTTGCCGGAAAGTCGTTTGCCATTATACCTGCCGCCGCCGTGCCACAATTACTCATCCTCACCGAAGTCCAAGAAGCGATGCGGGCCCGCTACAAGGCCATGCTGCTGGAACGGTTCCCGCAATTGACCATCAATGTCGTCGGACATCACAGTCAGGTCGACCCCTATATCGCCGACACCGAGATCCTCTTGTGCTTCTCGCCGCCAATGGCCGACCACGTGGTGCGGGATGCGAAAAAGCTGAAATGGATCCAAGCGCTGGGTACGGGCGTTGATAACATCATCGACTTGCCCTCGCTCGGCCCCGAGGTTCTGGTCACCAATATCCGCGGCATCCATGGTCCGCCTGTTGCAGAGGCAACGATCACCTACATGCTGTCGCTGGCGCGCGATCTGCCGCGCTCCGCGCACGCCCAGGACAGACGGCAATGGGACCGCTGGCCGGCGCAGCTGCTGGCGGGAAAGACCGTTGGCATCTACGGCGTCGGCTTGATCGCGGAATATCTGGCGCCGATCTGCAAGGCGCTCGACATGTCCGTCATCGGCATCAGCGGCACTCCGCGCGACGCGAAAGGCTTCGACCGCATGGTTCATCGCGACGACTTACTGAAGGTCGCGCCGGAACTGGATTACCTGGTCGCGCTTGCTCCGCTCACGCCGGACACGCGCGGCGCCATCGGCGAGAAGTTGCTCGCCGCTATGAAGAAGACCGCCTACCTCGTCAATGTCGCGCGCGGCGGTGTGGTCGACGAGCCGGCGCTGATCAAGGCGCTCGACGGCGGACAAATAGCCGGCGCCGCGCTCGATGTGTTCTCGCAGGAGCCGCTGCGCGCCGATAACCCGATCTGGCGCGCCAAAAACGTGATGATCTTCTCGCATCTCGCCGGATATTCGCGGGGCTACGAGGATCGCGCCATGCCGACCATTGCGGGCAATATGGAGAAGTACCTCGCCGGCAATCTCAGATCCATGACCAACATCGTGCGCACGCCCGCGTCCTGGGGAGAGTAATGATGGCTTTGTCGGAACGCCTCAATACGCCGATCTCCACCGCTGAACTGCAGCGACGCTGGCGCGCCGTACGCGCCGCCATGACCGCCGCGAAGATCGACGTGCTGCTGATGCAGAACAACAACGATCACATGGGCGGTTATGTGCGTTACTTCACCGATATGCCCGCCACAAACGGCTATCCCAACACGGTGATTTTTCCACGCGATGAGGAGATGACCGTGGTGTGCCAGGGCCCCTTCGGGGGCGGCGAAACGACCGCGCAGGGCGACCAGACCTGGCGTGGCGTCAAGAAGATTCTCACCACGCCTAGTTATGCATCCGCTCATTACACCAAAGACTACGACCCGGAGCTCGCTGCCCAGGCCTTGGCCTCCTATGCTAGGGGCACGATCGGCTATGTCGGCACCTACCAGATGTCCTACGCCATGCTCAACTACATCAAGCGCGTGTTCCCGGCGGCGCGCTATGTTGACGCCTCCGACCTGGTCGACCAGATCAAGATCATCAAGAGCGCGGAGGAGATGGAGTTGGTGAAGCGCGCGGCCGCAATGCAAGACGGCGCCATGCGCGCCGCCTTTGCCGCGGTGAAGCCCGGCATGCGCGACACCGAAGTGGCGGCGATCGCGCAGCAGTACAGCGTGTCACACGGCAGCGAGAACGGAATCTATCTCTGCGCCTCGATGCCACTCGGTAAGCCGTCGAAATTCGCCAACAAGCATTTGCAGAACCGCGTCATCCAGAAAGGCGATCAGATTGCGCTACTGGTCGAGGACAACGGCCCGGGTGGCATGTACACGGAGCTTGGCCGCTCCTGCGTGGTCGACGCCAAGGTGCCACAGGCGATGAAGGACGAGCTAGAGTTTTGCAAGGAGTCGCGCCGCGTCACCCTCGATCTGCTCAAGCCGGGCGCCTCGTGCAAGGACATCTGGGACGCCTTCAATGACTTCATGCGCAAGAATGAGCGGCCTCCCGAAGCGCGCCTTTATTGCCACGGCCAGGGCTACGATCTGGTCGAGCGCCCGCTGATCCGCCACGACGAGCCGCTGCCAATCGCCAAGAACATGAACATCGTGGTGCACCCGACCTACATCCGCGGCGGCTATCTCAACTGGCTGTGTGACAATTACTTGATCGGTGGTAATGGGCCCGGAAGTCGCTTGCACCGGTTCGCAGAAGAGATCGTCGAGGTTGGGTAGTAGCGATTCTCCCCGCCCACTTGACCCTCCTGTGGTGATGGGCGCATGGATTGCTCATCCGAGGAGAAATTCTCATGAAAATAATAGCTTATGCCGCCGCGCTGGGCCTCTTGCTGGCGCTGACTGGATTCGCCAATGCGCAGATTTTTCCCGACCGCACTCTAACGATGGTCATTCCGTTCGCCGCCGGCGGACCGACCGACGTACTCGGTCGCGTGATGGCGCAACGGATGGGCGAGATTCTCGGCCAGACGGTAATCGTAGAGAACATTGGCGGCGCCGGTGGCATGAACGGCGGCAAGAAAGTGGCCGACAGCAAGCCCGATGGTTACACCATGCTGCTCGGCACGGTCGGCACGCAGGCACAGGGCCAGACGCTCTATAAGCACCCGCTTTACAATGCCTTGACCGACTTCACGCCGGTCGCACTGATTGCTGACGTCCCGATCGTGCTGATCGTGCGCAAGGACCTGCCGGTCAATAACTTCAAGGATTTCGTCACCTACGCCAAGGCTAACGCATCGAAGATGCAGTTCGGCTCCGCTGGCGCCGGATCTGCGACGCACCTCGGCTGCGTTGTGCTCAATACCGCGATGGGCACCGATATCGTGCACGTGCCTTACAAGGGCACCGGCCCTGCGATGCAGGATCTCATCGGCGGCCGAATCGATTACCTGTGCGAGATCATCAGCACCGCCAAGCCGCAGATCGACGGCGGCCGCGTTAAGGCGCTGGCAATCATGACCAAGGAGCGCTCGCCGGTCCAGCCGAACCTGCCGACCACGTTGGAGCAGGGCCTCGACGTGCAGGCCTACACTTGGAACGCCATCTATCTGCCCAAGGGTGCGCCAGCCGATGTTGTGAAGAAACTTAACGAGGCGGCGATCGCTGCGATGACGACGCCGGCCGTGCGGGATCGCCTCGAAAGCATTGGCGCCATGGTCGTTGCTCCCGATCGCCGTAGCCCGGAATATCTCGGCAAGTTCACCGCCGACGAAATCAAGAAGTGGGAGGCACCGATCAAATCAAGCGGCGTGAGCGTGGAGTAAAATTACTGCGGTTATGCCGGCGTGCGGAAGCGAAGCGATGGCTGACATCAAAATTCTCAATTCCGACACACTCGGCAAGCCGCTCGGCCAATACTCGCATATCGCCCGCGTGAAGGCGTCGGAGTTCGTTTTCATCGCGGGACAAGTCGGAATCGACAAAGACGGCAGGGTCGTCAGCGAGGATTTCGACGCGCAGTGCCTGCAGACCTTCGCCAATATCGAGGCGGCGCTGAAATCGGTTGGCGCCGGCTGGGGCAATATCGTGCAGTTCACCACCTATCTAGTCCACTCGCAGGATATCCCGCGCTTCATGAAGTTCCGCCTGCGCGAATTCCCCAAGATGTTCGGGAATAGCGCCTATCCGCCCAATACGCTGCTGATGATAGACCGGCTAGTGCAGGAAGCGCTGCTAATCGAGGTGCAGGCGGTCGCCGCGCTTTAAATCGATCTACACGGCTTGCGCGACGCGCTGCGCGAAGACGTCGGTACCGAGACTGCCCTCGAGATCCGGGGTGCGTGACGCTGGATCGGCAATCGTTGCATCGAGCGCGCGCTCAATCGCCTGAGCGGCGTCATTAAGTCGCTTTTCTCCGCGCCGTTCGCCGAGCCACGCCAGCAGCATCGCCGCCGAGCCGATGAGCGAAGATGGATTGGCAATATTCTTGCCGGCGATATCGGGTGCCGAGCCATGCTGCGCCTGCGCCACCGCATGCTCGGCGCCGGCATTGAGCGAGGCGGCAAGACCGAGGCTGCCGGCAATCTCGGAGGCCTCGTCAGAAAGAATATCGCCGTACATGTTGGTGGTGACGACGACGTCAAACTGGCTGGCGTCCCGGATCAAGAGCGCTGCCATGGCATCGATGATACGTTCGTCATATTTGACTTCTGGATAGCGCGCCGCCACCGCGCGCACGCATTCAAGATAGAGGCCGTCGGACACACGCAGCACATTTGCTTTGTGCACAGCCGTCACCTTTTTTCGCCGCTGGATCGCCAGGCGGAAGGCGCTCTCGGCAATGCGCGTGGATCCTTCGCGCGTGATCTTGCGCACGGCGAGCGCAACATCGGACGTTGGCATGAATTCGCCGGAGCCGAGATGCATCGAGCGGTCGGCGTAGAAGCCTTCGGTGTTTTCGCGCACGATCACCAGGTCGACCGGCGAGCCGCAGCGCGGCGGAAAGCCTACGCGCGAACGCGCCGGGCGGATGTTGGCGTAGAGATCGAGGCGCTTGCGCATTTCGCCGGAGGGATTGAGCCCGCCTTGCGCGACCGGCGGATATTCGTTGTGCGAGACGGGACCCAGCAGCACGCCCTGCGTAGCCTTGGCCTTCTCCGCAACTTCGTCCGGAAATGTTGTGCCCACACGTTTGTGCGCTGCCCAGCCGATTTCCGCCGTTTCGAAGGCGAGGCCAAGCGCAAATTTCTTATCCGCCGCCCGCAAGACGGCGAGCGTACCTGCGGTGATCTCAGGGCCGATGCCGTCGCCTCCTAACACCAGAATATCGATCTTGCCGGCCACGAGTGCTCTGCCCCATTCGACCTCTCGTCATATAGACGGAATGGCGTGCCGCGGCTACGCTTGCGGGCCGCGCACAACATTCAATAACAATAACAATAACAATCGGGGAGGATTGCCGTGAAAGGCCTTAAGCCGTTGTTGATCGCCCTCGCCGTGTTGTGTCCCACCGTGGCGCAGGCGCAGGACTTTCCCAACCGCAACATCCGGCTGATCGTCCCCTTCCCGCCCGGCGGGCCGAACGACATCATCGCCCGCGTCGTCGGCAAGCGCATGGAGGAAATCCTCAAACAGACGATTGTGGTCGACAACCGCTCCGGCCAAGGCGGCGTGCTCGGCACCGACCTAGTCGCCAAGGCGGCGCCCGACGGATACACCGTCGGCATTGCCAGCGCCGGCGCGCTGGCGATTAGCCCGAGCATGGAGAAGGTCGCGTACGACACGCAGAAAGACCTGCAGCCGGTCACACTGGTTGCCAAGGTACCGGAGATGCTGGTAGTGGCGACCAGCGTTCCCGCCAGTAACATGAAAGAATTGGTCGCGCTCGCCAAGGCGCAACCCGGCAAGCTCAA
>Ga0306924_10006843_pt1 | contig 11372 bp, 11 predicted proteins | sample sta12Can44000111_FD_203756 | JGI IMG/M metagenome (GOLD analysis project Ga0306924, IMG submission 203756) | Lab enrichment of tropical soil microbial communities from Luquillo Experimental Forest, Puerto Rico - statanox.12C.anox.44.000.111 (v2)... | ecosystem: Environmental > Terrestrial >...
AAGCGCCGAGTGGATGTCGCGGCGCTCGGGTGAAGAGGATGTGATTTCCGAGAGTGCCAGCCAATCGAGCGACCGGCCCGGTGTGCACTTCAGTTATTCGATACAGCGTCAACGCGCTTGGCCGCCCGAGCGAATTTTGGAACTGCCGGATTTTCACGGCCTTGTGTGGTTCAAGGGCAAGTCGAAGCCGGTGCCGGTCTATGCGCCGCCCTATTGGGAAATTCCGGCCTGCAAGCGTCTCGCGCGGCCTGATCCGTACCATGACGACGACGCCGGCGACGATGCGATGTTGCCGCCGATGCCGGCGCCAGCGACGAGTCCCCTGCCCTTGCTGCCCGGCCCCCCGCATATTGCTCCTGTGAAGCGCGGCACCCGCAAAGGCGTTATTGCCATAGCACTTATCGCGGCGCTCGGTGTCGGCTTCTGGCTGTTCAACAATACGGGTGCCGCCCCTGCGTGGTACGGCCCCTCATCGCTCGGCGTCGGCGTTCTTCTTCATCATCAAACGGGCAAAGGAGCGCACAACACAGTAGCGCCGCACCCTCCCAAAGCTGCGCAAGGTGTTCTTCTAAAGCGGCAATGAACCAATCGTCATCGCGGCGAGGCGTAAGCGGGGCGTAGCGGTCGAGTTGCTGGATCAGCCTTCCGCCCCGCCCGATTGTCTTGCTTCTGCTACCCCTCCCTGCGTCGCAGGATCAACATCGGCCATGAAAGCCCGCACCTCGGCAACCTTCATGCCGAGACGCCGCGACAGGCTGTGAATGTCGCCCGCCTGATCGACGATGACAAAACCACGGCGGCCCACGGCGAGAACGTATCCAGCAGCCTCAAGGCCAGCTTTGAAGCTCTGCCCGTTGTCGCTGCGCTGCTTGATCGCTCTCGCCTCGCGGTCAACGCCATGCGGGTCGATGCCGCTCTGCGCGCCGCGAAAGCGTTCGTATTTCTTCGCCCGGCGCTCAGGCCGGGGGCCGTCCCGGTTCGGAACCAGAACGCTTTTCACCCGCTGCAAGGTGTATCTGATTTCAAGCTCGCGCGAGGTCTGCTCGCGGATCTGCGCCGTCAGCGAGTCCGAAATTGCCTTCATGCGCTGAATGTCGATCCGCAGCGTAAAGCAGTGTTCGTGTTCCTGTAGGCTCCCGTCCGGCTCGCGTTTCGTGTGTCGCACCCGGAAAAAAGGCTGCCCCTCAAGGCCGTGGTTCTTGCGCGCGATTTCGTGCGCTTCCTGCCATTGCGGCTCGGTAAGCGTCTCGCCTTTGGCGAGGTTGATATTCCACTGCTCAAAATAGTTCGTGCACTTCGTCCCTTTCGAAACGGCGTACATTTGCTTGAAATATTCCTCAATCGTCGAGCCGCTGAGGCCCTCAACCTCCATCACCTGCCAGCGCTCGTTCTTCTCGGTGTTCTGAACGTGCTTCGCCCACCACCAACCGGCGCTGTAGCTCCCGCCCTCAATAATCACGATCTTCGCTCATCGTCTCTGCCCGCATGCCTAAAAGGCGCATGGCGACGGCGAGGCATTCGCGGAGTTCCGCAACAGCAGGACGCAACAGGTCGAGCATTTCTTCGACAAGATCGGCAAGGCGCTGAGCGCCCTCCCCTCCTTCGGCGGCAAGCGCGATGCGGTTTGCCGCGTGGATGCCCTGATTGAGAAGCCCGCCCGGCTTGCCAAGCTGTGCGGCCAATTGTGCAACCGCCTTTGCAAGCTCGGTTGCCTTGCGCCATGACCGGGGGCCGGGACTGCCGGTCTCGCGCTGCCGAAGATAGGGGCCGATCGCAAGGCCCGCTGCCGCCGCGTTGTTCTCGAACAATTCATATTCGGCAACGGTGCATCGGAAGGTGATCACCCGGTCTTTCGGATCGGCGACGCGGCGCGGCCCGAAATGCCGCCCCTTGCGGCCTTTGATCGCCTTGGCTAACGCCCCTCCGGTGTTCCCCAAGGGTTCGGGTGCGGGGGGCGGAAGATGGATGACGGCGGGCGCTTCGGATGCGGGTGGGGCTTCTGTGATGGGGTCGAGGTCTTGCGGCATGGGCTGCTATCGAGAGGGGTGCCGGGGATGCTCCCCGGTTCGGGGTGTCGGGGGCGGGATCGCTCCTGACGGGCGGCGCGAGCCGCCTGGGGGATGCAACGGGGGTTTCCCCCTTCGCCAAGCGTGTTGTTGTAAACACTAACCAAGATGATTTCACCCTGGCACTAGGGTAGAGGCTATTTCGCGGGCTGCCGGGCCAGCAATTCGCGGATGGTAGGGCTACAACTTCACAAACCCACTTGTTCATAAGTGAAATAGTTCTGTGTCTCACAACGTCACGACTTCACATGTGACCATGTTCACGAGTTCAATTATGAACCGATAACGGGCACGTTATACTTGCGGAACAGGTCATTGAAGGCTTCGGCGAGTAGCGCCTGCATGTCCTTGTCGGTTTGCGCCTGAACCATACGGAGGCTCTTGCGAAAATCCGGGTCGAGGTACGCTCCAAGGTGAACTTTGCCCCCTCGCCCTGTACCCTTCGCCGTGTGCCGGGGTGCAGTTTGGTCGTTCGCTGCGCCGGGTTCGGGGGTCTTTCTTTCTTGCGCTCTCTCAAGCTGTTCCTGTATGGCGCTCGCCTTGGTTTGCATGTTCACAATCTCCATTTTTCACAAGTTCACAAATGAACAGGTAAAGCCCCTCTAGCTCGGCGGCGGCGCGGCCTTCCGGGTCAAGCTCCTGCGCCGTTCTGCCGGTCGTAAGGGCCTCGGCGTAGGGGCTGCGGTGGCAGAGATAAGCGGGGCTGACCTGTAACCCAAAAACCTGTTGGATCATGGCGGCAGCTTCGGCGGCATGTCGTCTGGCTTGCGGGTGGATGCCGTTGAGGATGACGCGCGCCGGGCGATTGCCAGCCATTGTCACAATATCTCGTGCTGCGCCTAGCGCCTCCACTTCGACCATGTGCGACCGGGTGGGTATCAACACGAGGTCGGAGACGCGCGCAGCCCTCAAGGCGCTGTCGTCGGTGCGTCCGGCTGTGTCGATGATAGCGAGGTCGGCCCCGGACTGGCGCGCGGCTTCCAGGGTCGGCTCTAAGCGGCTCGCCTGGGCTGACACAACAGCCGGGTTCTCATCATGGCGACGGCGGTCTTTCCAGTTGGTGGCGCTGGCCTGCGGGTCGAGGTCAATCACGGCAACTGTCTGCCCGGTTTTCGCAGCCGTCACAGCCAAGCCAAGTGCTACCGTAGTCTTGCCCGTTCCGCCCTTCTGCCCGATGAGTGAAATTGTGAACATGGGAACCCGTGAAGTCGTGACGTTGCGAAAAACGGAACTATTTCACTTCTGAACAAGTGGGTTTGTGAAGTCAAGCTCACGGCTTCTTAGCGGTGCTTTTCGACTGCGCGAGGATAGCCGCGCCAACCCGCTTAGCCTTCGCCGGGTGACTGCGAAGCATAGCTTTTGCAATCTCTTCAGGCGTGTCCTGCCAGTCCCAATCGTTCCCCTCGTCGTAACCCTGCCGCAACCGCCCAATCTCCCGGCGCGCGGCCTCAAGTTCGGATTCCAGGCGAATCACTTCCTCCCGCATTCCCGGCCTGCCGGTAGGGGAGGGGCCTTTCTTCGAGGTCTCCCGCGCGGCCTGCCAGCGCCGCAACACCGCGTTCGGGTGATTTAGCTGCAAGCGAAGGGTGAGGCCAATCGTGTCGCGCCACGCGTTGATTGCGGTGAGATTGTCGAGACAGGTTTGCAGGCGCGAGCGGACTCCCTTGTCGATCCGGTCAAAGTCGTTCTCGCGCAGCCATGCGCCAAATACCTCGCTCCAAATCCGCCCCTTCGGCTGGTTGGTGTGAAGGTGCCGCATGATCGCCGTGCGCCCGGCCTCGATCGCCCGGCCAATCGCAACCCACTTTTCCCAAGTCTCATCTTGCGCGAGCGATTTCCAGGCTTCGCGCCCGCGCTTCACAAGCGTTTCGGTGTCCTGGTCCAGTCTGATCGTCTGCATGGTGTTCCCCTCTCTCACTGATGGAAAAACCATGCTGCCAGATGAGTTGACCCGTGTCAACCCTATGAATTTCTCGTATTGGCTGTTTTACTAGAGTTTATGATATATGAGTTGACCTTAACGGCTAGCCCCGTTCATCGTCCTGCTGGTCGAGTTCGAGTATGTGCAGTCGCCGTTGCTGATTGTGCGCCCTGACCGCACGGCGGCGCTGTGCCTTGCCGCTGATATTGCGAGGTCGGATTACCGGCCCCGAACCGCCCGGATGCGGGCCTGCCGGATGGGCTGTGAAGGCGGGTTGAGGACTTGCCGTTGCCGGTTGCCGAGAGAGCGTAGGCGATCGGTACGGGCGAAAATCTCCGAGTGACCAACAGGGCGCAACCAGATGGGCGTTTGCGCAAGCGAGGGCCTCGTCGTTGTCGAGCCGGTGTTGCACGATCTCTCCGCATTCCTGGCACACGACTTTGTAGCTCTGCGGCAAGAGAAGCCCCTTGCGGCTCCGCTGCATGGTCCTGATCAGTTCCGCCCCGTCGATGAGCTTAATCGGGGCAGTGGACGCGAAATAATCCGCCTCGGGCGTGAAACTGCGCGGTGTCACATAAATCCCTTTGACGGCATTGGCGGCAAGAACGGTGTCGCGTAGCCGCTTTAGGGCAGGGGTCTTGACGGGTGCGTGATCGGTCGGCGTGGCCCACGCAATCACGTATTTGCGCCCGTACCTCTCGGTCACAAGGTCGGGCCTGATGGTGATCACGGTATGGTCGAGACGTTCGAACATCGAGGCTAGCTGGTCGCCAAGCTCGTCAAAGGTCATCGAGCAAAATGCTTCAATGCGGGGCGTCACTGCGGCGGCAAGCCGGGCGTACTCTCGCCGCTTCATTTCCTCGAATGCTGCGGTGAAATTCATGGGGGGAACCTCGGCAGCGATAAGTACATGGCAGAGGTGTAAAAACCAGTCCCTTTTCTATTCTTCTTGGGTTTGCCAAAACCCAAGAACTGCCACATGGCGAATAGCGGGGGGTGGGTTTCATAGTGCGACGGATTGAAGGCCGAAGGCCGTCGCATCCTTTAGGGTGCGTCAATCTGTTGTCACTTGAAGCCCAGGGGGGCAGGAGTCCCCCTCTTTGCCGTGTCCACGGCGATATGACTCAAGGTTGCTGCTGGCAATTGAGGTCCGTTCCCAAAAAGTGAAATCACCTTGGTCCAAATACTCAAACTGAGAAAACGTGTTTCGCGTAGCGAAACTCAATCTATCTGGTCAACGTATCCGGGTGGTTTGCTCCTGAATGTAAATGGGGGGTGGTTTCTAGGCCAATCTGGCCCTTCGGTGTTTATTGAGGTTTCCGGTCCCTCTGCAACGCCCGCCCAAAGCTCGCGAGTGCTGCCGCCAGCTCGTCGCCCTGGTCGGCTTCAAGGATGCTCATGGCCGTGCGCCGTTGGCCGTTGTGCATTTCCTCGACGGCCTGGGTGATCGCATCGGGCAGGGGAGGGGAGGCACCCCAGGTCGAGGGATGCGGCGGCGGTACGTCCTCCCTGTCGATGAAGCCAAGCCAGAACGATACGGGCATGATGCCGTACGCGTTCGTGTCCTGCTCAAGGCAGAACTGGCCTTTCTCGTCCCGCGTCTCTGCGGCTCGCCGTAGCCAGTTGATGACGCCGCACCGTTTCAGGCTCGCAAGCCCGCGCTTGGCGCTGCGTTCGCTGATGTTGGCGGCCTTGGCAATGGCTGCAATCGAGGGGTCGAGCCGCCCGCTGATGTAATGCAGGAAGTCGAAGATCAGCGCATGCAATGCGAGAATCCCATTGCGGCCTAGTGCGCCGTCCTGCCGTCCTGGTCGGCGCGTCTGCTTCTCGAAATGGCGGGCCTTGTGAAAGAGCTTCACGGCCTGCTTCTTGGGCAGGGGGGTGAATTTCACCTTATCGGTCGTGCTGTCCCTCCACACCGGCCAAGCCGCATAGGTCTTGGGTATCAGCGAATCGAATCCGGGCAGGCAGGGGATAGAGGGCAGGGCGTAGGCGAGTTGTCGAAACATAAAAGGCTCCCTTCGGGTTGCTGCGCAACCCGCCCGGAAGCGGTCTGCAACGGGCAAAACTCACCCGTGGCAAGAAAGGCTTGCAAAATTCGTCGCGTTCTATAGGGTGAGGAGTGCTCAGTTCCGTCGCCCCACAGAAACCCAACGATATTCAAACCCCCCGCTTCGGGGGGTTTTGCATTTCTAGGCTGTAATTCGCTCCTAGAACGGTTGCGAAAAACGCGCGGCAGGAATCGTCGCGCGCAACAAAATCCTGCGCCTGATTTGGCCTCGCCGTCAATTTGTAGATCGGAAATCGCGCTTCGCGCGATGCGAGAGGCCAGCCTCTCGCGCTCTCCGGAGTATTTGAACCAAGATGATGGGGTGCTAGAATCTCGGCGCGGTACAGCCGGGAGCGGCGATGACCGTCCAAGGTGATAAACCTTCAGAAGGCCGGAGCCATTGGCGCAAGCCTCACGCTTCGGCCTTCGTGTTTTTAGACCGTGAAGCCCAAATTCACGGTTGCAGTTCGTCGCACATCAGTATGGTTGAACCACAAAGACCCCGGCAGTACTGGTATTAAGTGATTCCGAAAGATCACCGCCCGACAGCGTGCGGAACTCTCGACGACGAAATGGTGGTCTCTCCTTAATCGAAGTCAACACAAGCCAACATCTCGTAATCTCTCTTATGTGACCACCTTTATAAAATGGCGGCGCTATATCCTGGTAGGCTGGTATCCAGTTCCTGGATGCACTTTCAATAGTAACTTCGTGAACACGCCTCTCCTTACCGCCAGAACTAACCAAATATGCGATCGTTCGCTGTCCCGTTCTCCTGCTGTCATTGATCTCGGTAATTCGGGCGTGACCAAGAGGTTTTCCAATTTTTGCGAAAAGTACTTTGCCATGCTCCCTCAATGTGTTGGTGTGTACGTCGAGAATGTCTATTCCTCCGAGCGTCTGGCCATATCGAATTACCAAACGGTTTTGAGATGCGCCGCGTGCGCGCGATGTAGTCATGGCTTCGTGACCAATACGACGTCTGAGAGCGCATTGTAAGGATCACCTTCCCACTGGAAAGATATTTCACGGCCTGGTCTGGCGGGCAGTTGGCCTAAATAGTTATGAATGCCATCCCGCAGCCGTGGGAGAGCTCTCTTGAGCTTCCACGATCCAAAATAATCTTCGGTGTCTACGAGAACTAAAAACAGGCGATTTGAGGCATCAAAGCGCCGAATGCCCTGGTTTTCATATAGCCAAACGATTAACTCCGACGGATTTTCGCGGAATCCGGCAACTACACCCTCACGAAATTCCCGTAACTCCCGAATTATTGCTGCGCACTGTGGCGCGGGATGATCTGACACCTTCTTCCACAGGTCTTCAAGCAAGCGGTTATTTGCCATTTCCGGGTCAAAGGGGATACCAAGGTCGCGCGCGCACTTTCGTAAGACGGTGAGCTCGGGCCTTTTCCCATCTTTGCGCCGAACATCCGCGAGATAGCCTTCTGGCAGGTACGTAACCTTTAAATCAAACGGCACGCCCTTTACAAAGAAATCGATTTTCTTAACTTGCCCCAGTGCGGGAACGACACTGGGGTGATCTCGAAACAGATCTTCAATCAGGATAGAAGTCCAATGATTATACCAAGAGCATAAAACATATCCCCTCATGCTGGTATGAAGGTCGCCTTCTATGGCCTGTTCGAGAGCGTCGTAGGTGATAATTTTTTTGACATAATTATCAACGATGGTCTTTTCTAAGCTGTTTTGATGGAGGCCGCCCCAATCGAAAACCTCCATCTTGTAAAGTTCATTCACAAGGCTCGCCTCTTTTTCTTTTCGTTCCTTCCTTTCCTCCCGATATCGCGCATCGATGAATTTGTCGATGTCTGCTTCCTGTACCACGGATTCATAGACATATCGGAAGAGCGCTCGACCCGTGGGTCGTTCGTCGAGGCTATAACCGGATTGGTCAAGAAGCGCGGTAAGATATTCCCGTCGGGAGAGCGATCTTAGTTTTAGGTATCGCCTGCCCTGTGGCGTCGATCCCAACACCTGAATGTTTTCAGCGCGAAATAGGCGCTCTGCTTCATCGAAAAGCCCAGGATGTCTTGTCTCCCCAGTCAGAACGGCCATTCGGAGCTCCAACCCGGTAAGGAGCTCAGCGTATTCCGCCGGGCGGTTCTTAGCTTCGGGCTGCCTCCCGGTTTCGAGAACACCAAACCGTAATCGTATTGAAGGCCGCCTTCTCGATTGTCCTGAACGACGGAGCCCGCAGAGTAGTGGGACTCAAATGCTCCTTCATACTTCAAGCTATCGTCGCCACCCCCATTTAAGCCACGGCGCACTGGAATCCAGGAAGCTTCATCTCTCGCATTGAACAAGACCACTACATAGCCACCCGGTTTTAAGATTCGTCGGCATTGCGTGAAAACCTGTTCCAAACCATCTTGGTATGTCATCGCATCTTTATTACGTGTTTTTGCGTTAGATACTACGATTTCACCATCAAAATTTGCATCGACGCTTAAAATTGCATTCCACAACTCACTTAATTCCAGATAGGGAATGCGATCACCATGCGGCGGATCGGTTATTATTAAATCTACGATCTCCTGGCCGATTTCGGGAAGAATGGCGCGTGCATCACCGAGCCGAATTTGCGCCCGATGAGTGTTCGTACCATACGAAAACAGACCTCCATCCCGAGGATTTATAGCACTTCCGCATGCCTCGATCGCCCTAAGAAGTTTTTTGACTCGTCTCTCAAAACAATTCCAAACATTAATTTCAAAATGTAGCTCTGGCCTCCAATACCCTATTACCCAACTTCCCACTTCTATTTTAGTCGAACAAGTTCCATTCGTCTTGCCGCGACCTGTAATAGCAAACACCATTTTCGACATTTGCCCGACAGCGGATGTTAGACACCCACGTAGAGCATTGCGCTCGTCACGGTCGGTAATGCTTTCAATCCATTCCAGAATTAAATCGATGTTATGCTGAGCCCGCCCTGTAAGTAGATCAGACACTGTTAGCGAGGTCTTCGAATTAATTCGGGAGTTATCGAATAATCGTATCGGTCTAATTCTTGTGGCTTGATAATGCGAAAATTCTGCCGCCACGTCGTAGTCGTGGGTGGTCGGCTCTAGCTCGATCCGGCTTCGCCCTGACTTTCTAGTCCAGACAGATCGAAGCGTCGAGCCGTGCCAAAGGTAGTGCGTCGCGATTCCGTTATTTTCGCGCAGCCGGTATGTCCGATTGATCTTCTCACGAATCGCTCGCTGCCCTTTTGTCAGAAGCTCTGCTAACGCTCGGGCTGGGGGTGGCTCCACTAGAAGACGCGATATGTGAACGGCGACTGGATTGATATCGATACCTAGAAATTGTCGGCCTGCGGCTTGGGCTTCAATGGCGAGAACGCCCGAACCCACGAAGGGGTCTAATACAAAATCGTTTTCACGTGAGAGCGTGTGGATTAAAAACCGGCAAACATCGGACGGCTTTTTCCCCCAATATTTGTGGAAGCCATAGAGTCCTGTGTATCCGTCAATGTTATCACGAACCAACACTATTCTATCTCCGCGCCGAGGCGGCGATTATCACATATGCAGGTAGCCCGGCAACTATCTCAAACCGAAACCCTTCCTCGTCGCGATCCTTGCAATGGCCGCCAGTGCAATTCACGCTGCTGACAATCTGGAAATCGTAGCCCTACTTACATTGTAACTGCGCGCCAGTTCTTGCAGCGTAGCGCCCCGCGCACGGCGTCTGATGGCCTCTTTCTGTTGGGCCGGGGTTAGGGCAGGGGGCCTCCCCATGTGCTTGCCTTGGGCCTTGGCGCGGCTTCGGCCTTCGGCGGTGCGGGTGCGGATAAGATCGCGTTCCACATCGGCAAGCCCGCCCAATACCGCCAGCATCAACCGCCCGGTGCTGGTGCCGGTGTCGGCCCACGGCTCCGCCAATGATCGGAATTGCGCCTGAGCGTCCACGATGCGCTTGACGATATCACCTTCAGAGATAATTGGCGGGGTTTCTTCAGAGCTATATGGCGGTCAAATAGTTGTAGACCGTTCGCTCCTTTACGCCGAGCGCCTTGGCGATTTCGATAATGGTGAGGCCCTGTTTCTTCAAGGCGCGAGCACGAGAGGGCGCGGCTTTAGTCGTTCCTGATCGCCTTCCGGTGTAGATGCCGCGCTTACGGGCAACGGCAATGCCGATAGCTTGGCGCTCCTTGACATGCTGCAATTCGATTTCGGCGATGCCGAAGAGCAGGCTGGCAATCAGATGGCCGACCGGGCCGCTAAGGTCGATCTGCTGCGTCACGGCGATCACCCGGACGCCGCGCTTGCACCAGTCGGCAAGGACATTGACGCCTTCCTTGAGGCTGCGGGCCAATCGGTCAAGCTTCCACACAACAACGGTCGTGATCTTCCCGGCAAAGATGGCCGTTTGTAGCTTCTGGAATGCGTCCCGCTGCATATTGGTCGCGCTGTCGCGGTCTTCGAACCACTGCACGGCCTTATGACGGTGCCGCTTGAGCCATGCCTCGAGTTCGGCTTTCTGGCTGTCGGTCTTCTGGCCCTTCGGCGACGAAACGCGGATATAGACGGCGACACTCATGAAAAATAGAGTATACGCTATTTTGCAGGGGGTCCACGGCACTCAACATCAGGATTAGCGCGGGTTTCGGGAGCCGGAAAAGGTGATGACCCTATTTTGCAGGGTGAAACCGCCAAAGAGCGCTGAAGAAACCCCGCCATTTATCTCTGAAGGTCACCCATGAAGTCGAGGCAGGCTTTGGCCTTTACGTCGCCCTGATCGGCGGCTTTTTTATACCACTTATATGCCTCGGCTGGATCACGCGGCTCGTCGGCACCATTGCGAAACCTGAAGTCGAGACAGGCTTGCACCTTCGGACCACTCTGATCGCTGGCTTTCCGAAACCACTTCATTGCTTCGGCTGGATCACGTGGCACGCCTTCGCCTCTGTAATACATGCCAGCGACACCGGCTTGCGCGCTTGCGTCGCCCTGATCGGCGGCCTTCCGAAACCACGTCATTGCTTCGGCGTAGTCACGCGGCACGCCGTCGCCTGCATGGTACATGTAGCCGAGCATGTCTTGCGCGGCTGCAAAGCCGAGATCGGCGGCCTTCCGAAACCACTTCACCGCTTCGGCATGGTCACGCGGCACGCCTTCGCCGTAGTAATACATCCTGCCGATATTGGCTTGCGCTTCTGGACTACCCTGATCGGCGGCCTTCCGGCTCCATTTCATGGATTCGGCATAGTCACGCGGCACGCCTTCGCCGGTACCATACATATAGCCGAGACTGGCTTGAGCGCTCGCAAAGCCCTGATCGGCGGCCTTGCGCAACCACTTCACCGCTTC
>Ga0306924_10006847_pt1 | contig 11370 bp, 9 predicted proteins | sample sta12Can44000111_FD_203756 | JGI IMG/M metagenome (GOLD analysis project Ga0306924, IMG submission 203756) | Lab enrichment of tropical soil microbial communities from Luquillo Experimental Forest, Puerto Rico - statanox.12C.anox.44.000.111 (v2)... | ecosystem: Environmental > Terrestrial > Soil...
CCTGCGGCCCGACCTGCCGACCGCCTCGCTCACCGTGCAGATCTACAACTACGCCATCAGCCCGTACGAGAGCTGGCACGCCCAGGCGTGGACGGCGGCCCTCGTGCTCCTGCTCCTCGTCGGCCTGCTGAACCTCGGCGCGCGCGTCGCTTCGCGCGGGCGCCTCCGGGGCGCGCGATGAGCGCGCCCGCGGTGGTCCCCGCGCCCAGCGCGATCAAGCTCGAGATCCGCAAGCTCAACGCTTACTACGGATCGAATCATGCGCTCCGGGACGTGAACCTCGCAGTTCCGGAGCGCAGCGTCTACGCGATCATCGGGCCGTCCGGGTGCGGCAAGTCCACGTTCATCCGCTGCCTGAACCGGATGCACGACCTCGTCCCGGGCGCGCGCACCGAGGGCGAGGTCCTCCTCGACGGACAGGACCTGCTGCGGTTGAACCCGGTCCTGCTCCGCCGCCGGGTCGGCATGGTCTTCCAGCGCCCGAACCCGTTCCCCACGATGTCGGTGTTCGACAACGTCATCGCCGGGATGAAGCTCAACGGCATCGCGAACGGGGACGTGCGCCCCCGCGTCGAGCGGGCCCTCCGTCAGGCGGCGCTCTGGGACGAGGTGAAGGACCGGCTCCACGCCTCGCCGATGGCCCTCTCCGGCGGCCAGCAGCAGCGGCTGTGCATCGCGCGCGCGCTCGCGGTCGAGCCGGAGGTCCTGCTCATGGACGAGCCGGCGAGCGCGCTCGACCCGATCGCCACCGCCAAGATCGAGGACCTGATCCACGAGCTCAAGGTCCGCTACACGATCGTCCTCGTCACGCACAACATGCAGCAGGCCGCCCGCGCCTCGGACTTCACCGCCTTCTTCTACCTGGGCGAGCTCGTCGAGACCGGCCCGACGTCGCAGATCTTCCAGAGCCCGCGCGAGTCGCGGACCGAGGACTACGTGACGGGGAAGTTCGGCTAGCCCCGCGCGTCCTCCCGCCGGGCGCTCCCCTGGACCGCCCGGACCTCCACATCTCTTGCGGCGCCGTCCGGCCCTCGCCCCATGCTCGCGGGATGCGTCGATGTGGGCGCGCGCCATTCACGGAACGTCACTCGTCCGGGCGACGCGTCCCACGGTCGCGGCGCGCCGGGGGGCCCGAGTGTTCACGTCGCCGCCACGGCCTGGGCGTAGCGTGCCTCCCGAACCGGCTCACGCCAGAGGCACCATGATCGACTCCACCATCGAAGCGGCAGAGCCGTCGAGCGGCGCGCCCGGCGCGCCCGAGACGGAACCCCGACGCGCCCTCGCGACGGAGCGTCCACCCCCGGCCACCGCCGGCGCGATCGCGACCGCGGTCCCCGCCGTCGACCTCGTCCGAACGAACGACGAGGTGATGGCGTTCTTCGCCGCGCACCACGGGCTCGAGGCGGTCGCCGTCCTGGAGGAGGGCGCGCCCGTCGGGCTCATCAATCGAAAGTCCTTCTTCGAGGCGTACGTCCGCCCGTTCGCGCGCGAGCTGTTCGGGCGCCGCAGCTGCGGCGAGTGGATGGAGCGGGCGCCCCTGATCGTGGACGAGGCGATGCCCGTCGAGCAGCTCGTCCGGAGCGCCGTCGCGGCGGGCGCGGCGGTGCTGAAGGACGGCTTCATCACGACGCACCGGGGCGGGTACGCCGGGCTCGGCGCCGGCTTCTCGCTCATGGAGGCGATGAGCGCGCTCGAGGCGGAGCGCACGCGCAAGCTCCTCGAGAGCATCGACTACGCGAGCATGATCCAGCGCTCGCACCTCCGCGCGTCCGACGACCAGCTCGCCGCCGGGCTGTCGGACTTCGCGCTCGTGTGGGAGCCGCGCGACGTCGTGGGCGGCGACTGCTACTTCTTCAGGCGCTTCGGCGCGGGGCTCTTCGGCGCGGTCCTCGACTGCACCGGCCACGGCGTGCCGGGCGCGTTCATGACGCTCATCGCGCTCTCGTTCCTCGATCACGCCGTCACCGCCGAGCGGCGCGATCCGGGCGCGACCCTCGCCGGCCTGAACCGCTACATCAAGCGCGTCCTCGGCCAGCGCGCGGGGGAGGGCGGCCGGGCGGGCGCGCCCCGCTCCGACGACGGCCTCGACGGCGCGTGCTTCTGGATCGACGCGGACGGCGGGGCGATCGAGCTCGCCGGCGCGCACCTGCCGGTCCTCGTCGCGCGCCCGGACGGCGGCCCGGCCGAGAGCGTCCCCGGGGCGCGGGCCAGCGTCGGCTACCTCGACACGCCCGACGACCAGGAGTGGCCCACGCGGCGGGTCCCGCTCGAGTCCGGGAGCCTCGTCGCGATCGCGACGGACGGCCTCTACGACCAGGTCGGCGGCTTCAGGGGGATCGCGCTCGGGCGGCGGCGGTTCGCGGAGCTCGTCGGCGCGCACCGCGCCGGGTCCGCGCGCGACGTCGCGCGGCGGCTCCTCGACGCGCTCGCGGCGTGGCAGGGCGACGAGCCCCGCCGCGACGACCTCACGCTGCTCCTCCTCCGGGCCCGGCCGGCATGACGCCGCACGAGCTCGAGTCGTTCCAGGGCGCCGCGCAGGACGCCGGCGTGGTCTTCTTCTTCTCCGGCGAGTTCACGCCATCCGGCGTCGAGGCGCTCGGCTTGGCGCTGCGGCGGCGCCTGGAGGAGCTCGACGTGCCCGGCAAGCCCAGCCGGCGGATCTTCTCCGCCTTCGTCGAGATGGCGCAGAACGTCCTGCACTACGCGGTCTGCACCGCGCACGCCTCGCCGTCCGATGTCGCTGAGGCGGACGGCGGCCGGCGCGGCACGATCGCGATCGGCGACGGGGGCGACCACCACTGGATCGCGTGCAGCAACGAGGTCCGTGCGGACCAGGTCCCCCGGATCGCCGAGCGGCTCGCCGCGATCGCGCGGATGTCGCCCGCCCAGCTCCGGGAGGCGTACGTCCGCCAGCTCCAGAACGAGACCCATGAGCAGGAGGACCCGCTGAGCCGGGGCGCCGGCCTCGGGCTCCTCACCATCGCGCGCGCCGCGCGCGCTCCCCTCGAGCACGCCTTCGTCCCGGTGCAAGGGTCCGGCGGCGCGCTGCAGCGCTTCGTTCTCTGCGCGCGCCTCGACGGCGCGCCGCCCGTGGAGGCTCGATGAGACCGCTCTCGATGGACCGCACGACCGTGACGCCCGAGGTGACCTTCCGACCGGACGAGGCGCTCCTCGTCATGATGGGCGAGTGCTACCCGGAGAACCCCTCGCCGTTTTTCAACCCCATCCTCGGCGCCGTCGAGTCGCACTTCCGCGCCTCGCGGCTCCCTGCGTTCGACGCCCGGTTCCGGCTCACCTATGTGAACAGCGCGTCCACGCGTGCGCTCCGCAGGCTCTTCGGCGTGCTCAACGCCATGGCCGAGCATGGTGTGGCCGTCACGGTGACCTGGGAGCACGACGCGCTCGACGACGCGGCCGCCGAGCTCGGGGAAGACCTCGCCTCGGGGCTCATGCAGCTCGACTACCGCGTCCGCGCGATGGCCGACGCGGCCCAGTGAGCCGGAGCGCTCGCCGATCGCCGCGAGAGAAAGGCGGGGTCCCACCGCGCGGTGGGACCCCGCCGCACCACGCCGCCCGCGAGACTGCGTGGTCGCTGCTTCGGTTCCTCGTCTCGTGCCGCCCCCCCCACCGGCTCGGCCAGGCGAGAGGTCTACCGACACGGCGTGCCACCCCGCGGTCGAGCGCGTGACGGATCCGGGAAGGCGCGCGCGCGGGCCGGCTCGGCGGGCGCGCCGCGCCATCGTGGCGGAGCCGTCACCGAGGCGACGCCGCGCGATGAGACCCTCGGCCGTCCGCGAACGTCTTCGCGGCCACGAGGGAGTGCCACCCCGCATGACCTTGGCATCGACGACCGCCGGCTCCGACGCCGCGGCCCCGGTGTTCTCCTGCTCACCGTCGCTCGAGGGGCTCCGGCTCGCCCTCTTCACCGACACCTACGCGCCGCACCTGAACGGCGTCACGCGCACGCTCGAGCGGCTCGTCGCCGAGGTGCAGCGCCGCGGCGGCGCGGCGAAGGTGTTCACCGTCGAGGCGCCCGGCACGCCGCGGCCGGACGCGGTGCGCTGGCCCTCCATCCCGTTCTGGGCGTATCCGGAGATGCGGCTCGCGTGGCCGGACCGGCGCGCGGCGATCGCCGAGCTGCGGGCCTTCCGCCCGACGCTCGTCCAGGCCACGACGCAGCTCGGGGTCGGGCTCGCCGGGCGCGCCGCCGCGCTCAGCCTCGGCGTCCCCTTCGTCGCCTCCTACCACACGAACCTCACCGCCTACGCCCACCACTATCGCCTCGGCGCGCTGGCCGAGCCCGGGTGGCGGTTCCTCCGCTGGTTCCATGCCGCGGCGCTTCGGACCTGGTGTCCGACGCAGGCGGTCGCCGACGAGCTCGCGTCCCACGGCTTCACCCGGCTCGGCGTGTGGGGGCGCGGCGTGGACACGGCGCGCTTCTCCCCCTCGCACCGATCGCTCGCGTTCCGCGACGCGCTCGGCGTCGGGCGGGACGAGGTGCTCGTGGCGTACGTGGGGCGGATCGCCGCCGAGAAGGACGTGGACGTCGCGCTCGAGGCGGCGCGGCGGGCGGGGCCGCCGGCGCAGTCGGGCGTGCGGCTCGTCCTCGTCGGCGAGGGGCCGCACGAGGCCTCCTGCCGGGCCCGGGCGCCGGAGGGCGCGATCTTCACCGGACGGCTCGAGGGAGCGGCGCTCGCGGCTGCATACGCCAGCGCCGACCTCTTCGTCTTCCCGTCGCGCACCGACACGTTCGGCAACGTGCTGGTCGAGGCGATGGCGAGCGGGCTCCCGGTCGTGGCCGCCGACGTCCCGCCGACGCGCGAGGTGCTCGCGGGGGCGGGGGACCTGTTCCCGCCGGGCGACGCGGGCGCCCTCGCGGAGGTCCTCCTCCGCCTCGCCGGCGATCGGGCGGCGCGGCGTCGCTCGGCCGAGGCGGGCCTCGCCGTCGCGCGGCGGCGGACCTGGACCGCGGTGTTCGACGCGCTCTTCCGCGACTACCTGACGCTGGCGCTCGATCCGGCCTTCGCCGCGGCGACGGCCGGGCGCCGCGCGCTCGGCGCGCTCGCTCCCGCGCGAGCGTCCTGAACGACAGCTCGTGATTCGTGATCGCCTTCGGTGTCGCGAATCACGCTGCGCGGATCACGCGGCAGCGTCCGCGCCGTCGCGCGCCGCCGACGCGGGGCGCACGCTGATGTCCGAGACGCGCACCTCCACGGCGACCGGCTCGAGCTCGAGCTCGCGCGCGCACAGCTCCGCCGCCTCGCGGTCGTCCCAGGCGAGGACGTGAGCCACGTGCTCCCCGTCCGCGGCGTGGTACGTACAGACGTAGACGGACTCGCGATGCATGCGACCTCCCGACGCGGTAATGCGGCCGCGGTTTTCTAGCGGGGCCGCCCCGCGGGCGCCATCCCCCGAGTGAGAGGCGTCGGGACCCTCCCGAAACAAAATTGTCACTCACTCGACACACACGCGCGTTGCAAAATTTTTCGACCGCGCGGATCAGCGCATGCTGCGGAGCTGGGCCGCGGTGAGGAGCCACCGGAGCTCCGCTCGGCCGGGCTCCGCGCTCTTCTCGAACGAGAGCAGGCAGGCGCCGCCCTTCTTCAGCGAGACGAACCCGCGGCCGGGGCTCCGCGTGAGGAGGTACTCGACGAGGCGCGACAGGTGCGGCTCGTGCCCGACGATCGCGACCATCGAGCGAGCCCCGTGCCGGCGGAGCCAGGACGGCAGCGAGGCGGGATCGGCCTCGGGCGCGAGCTCGCCGAGCTGGGTCGCGCGGGTGAGATCGTACGCCTCCGCGACGATCTCGCCCGTCTGGATCGCCCGCGCGAGCGCGCTCGTCGCGAGCACGTCGATGGACTCGACGAGCGTTCGTAGCCCGCGTACCGCCTCGGCGAACCGGCGGCGACCCTTCACGGTCAACGGTCGCAAGGCGTCGTCCTGGTGGGTCGCGGCGAAGACCTCGCGGTCCTCCGCGATCGCGTGGCGGATGACGAGGAGCTCCAAGTCGACCTCCCGCTCGAGCGACTCCGACGAGGGTCGCGCCCGGGCGCCCGGGCCGCGGCCGGCCGAGATCTAGCGCCGCCGACGTGAGCCGGCCAGTGCCCGCGCTCGCCGCGACGCTCGCCTCAGCGCTCCGCGCCGTCCGTCGCCGCGATCGACCCGATCCCCGCCGGTCCGTCGACGGTGCTCGCGACTCCGCCCGCGCACCAGCCAGGCTGATACGCCGGCCCCGGCGGAGCGCCGGGCGAGCCCCACCGCCCGGCGAACCGGACGAACCCGGCGCCCGCGCGCGGCCGCTCCCGCCCGCCCGTCGGCAGGACGCCGCCGCAGGCGGCGTCCCACGTCCTCCAGATCGCGCACCGGCGCCCCTCCGCCTCGGCCGGCCGTCGCGTCGGGCACGCCGCGTCGTACCACTCGACGTCCCCCGGATCGGCGTAGCTCGCGTGCGAGCCCCGCGCGGCGAGCACGACCGGGTGATCGCCCTCTCGCTCGAGCTCGCGCCAGGCGTACCACGCGCCGGGTGCGTTCACGTCGTGGCGCGCGTACCACGCGCCGATGGGTCGGAGCGCAGCGTCGAGCCGGACGGTGACGTGCTCCCAGTCGCCCTCGTGGTCGCCGAGGCGGTGGAAGTCGTTGAACGGGTAGAAGAACCAGTACTGCAGCGCGAGCCCGCCGTCCGCCGTGGCGAACACGTGGCCGTAGACGGTCCACTCGCTGCGCTCGGGCGCGCCGCCGCGCGCATCGCTCCGCGGCCGCAGGTGCGCGTCGCGGCACCCCGACTCGCCGCAACTCCCTGGCGCGTCGGCGATCGTCGAGGCGGGTGCGCCGTCGACGGAGCTCCGCGCGAGGTACCACGCGACGCTCGCGGGGAGCGCCCGCTCGCCCGGGGCGAGGAGGACGATCGGCGCGTGCCGATCGAGCAGCAGCTGCTCCGACGCCGCCTCGAGCCGGACCGCGCAGTCCGGCGGCGCCAGCGTCGCCGCGAGTGCCAGCATCGCGCCCAGCGGCGCCGTGACGAGCTGCACCGGACCTCCCTCCCGCCGTCCTCCACATCCGGCGGGGAGGAGAGCAGGCCGACATGTCGAGCGGACGGCGGGAGGGAAAAGGTCTCGCTACACGTACGGTGACGCTGCGCACCCGTCACCGAACGGTCACGTCGGCGGCGCCCGCGACGCGGCATCGTGCGACGTTCATGAGCCCCGGCCCGCGCGCGGGCGGGGATCGGCGACGCGGGCGCGGCGCGCGCGTATGATCCACGGGCCGTTCGGAGGGAGGACGGAATGAAGGCGATCGTGTACTCCAGATACGGCGGTCCAGAGGTGCTCGCGCTGAAGGAGGTCCCGAAGCCCGTCCCGCGGGAAGACGAGGTCCTGATCCGGATCCGCGCCGCGACGGTGTCGTCCGGCGACTGGAGGGCTCGCTCGCTGGACGCTCCGGCCGGCTTCGAGCTCTTCGCGCGGCTGTTCTTCGGGGTCACCGGGCCGCGGCGGCCGATCCTCGGGACGGAGCTCGCGGGCGACGTCGAGTCGGTGGGAGGGAAGGTCACCCGGTTCAAGGAGGGCGACGCGGTGTTCGGATACCCGGGCGCCGCCTTGGGCTGCCACGCGGAGTACCGGTGCATGCTCGAGCGAGGACCGCTGGCGCACAAGCCGGCCGGCTTGACCTACGAGCAGGCGGCGGCGATCTCGTTCGGCGGCACCACGGCGCTCTCGTTCCTGAGGCGGGCCCAGATCCAGCGCGGAGACCGCGTGCTCGTCAACGGCGCCTCCGGCGCGGTGGGCACCGCCGCGGTCCAGCTCGCGAAGCACTTCGGCGCGGAGGTCACCGGCGTGTGCAGCGCGGGCAACCTCGAGCTCGTCAGATCCCTCGGGGCCGACGCCGCGATCGACTACGCGACGGAGGACTTCACCCGGAACGGCGTGAAGTACGACGTCATCGTCGACACCGCGGGCACGGCGCCGTTCTCGCGCAGCAAGGGATCGCTGAAGGAGGGGGGACGCCTCCTCCTCGTCCTCGCATCGCTGCCGCAGCTGCTCTCGGCGCCATGGTCGTCGTCGACGAGCGGAAGGAAGATCATCGCCGGGCCGGTCATGGACCAGCGCTCGGAGGACCTGCGCTTCCTCGCGGCGCTGGTCGAGGAGGGCAAGCTCCGGGTGGTGATCGACCGCAGCTACCCCTTCGAGCGCGCTGCCGAGGCCCACCGGCACGTCGACACCGGCCACAAGCGGGGAAGCGTCGTCCTTACGCTGGACGAGGACCTCGCGCGCGCGAGTCGTCCAGGGTGAGCATCCCAGGGGAGCCCGAGCACATGGATCACTCGACGTCGAGGCGTTGGCGCACGACCTTGCGCGGGCTCGCGATCCTCGCCGCGGGAGCGCTCGCCGCGGGCTGCGCCACGGCGAGGCGCCCCGTCGTGAGCACCTGGGGCGAGATCACCGCGCCGGTCTACGGGACGAAGGAGCAGGCGCCCTACGACGGCGCGGAGCTCCTGGCTGGGCCCGGCAAGGTCGGCGCGGACTCCTTCTCGGGCGTCCTGCCGAACGGGCGGATCGTGACGCCCGCCGGGGAGAGCCTGCAGATCGGCATGAACCCGCTCGGCGCGATCCTGACGCCCGACGGGAAGTTCCTCGTCACCTCGAACGACGACGAGCGCGACGGGGCGATGCCGTCGCTTCGGAGCGCGGCGGTCTTCGGCGGCTACTCGCTCTCCGTCATCGACACGGCCCGGTGGAAGGTCGTCTCCGAGGTCCACACGGCGGGCAAGCTCTTCCTCGGCCTCGCGGTCTCGGGCGCCGGCCCCTACACGCTCTACGCGGCGGGCGGTGCGGACAGCGACGTGAAGGTGTTCGCGATCGACGCGAACGGAGTGATCGGCGCCACGCCGACCCGGATCCCGATCCCGGTGGTGACCAGCGCGACCGCAGGCTACGTGTCTCACTACGTTCCCGATGCGGCGTTCGACAAGGCGGACGCGCACGGCCGGAAGCCGCCCGTCCCCACCGGCTTCGCGCGCTCGGGGACGACCGCGATCAGCTTCCCCGCGGGCGTCGCGCTGAGCCCGGACGGAAGGTGCCTCTATGTCGCGTGCAACGGCGACAACAGCCTGGCGGTGCTCGACACCGCCACGCGGACGGTGGTGAAGCAGCTGCCGGTCGGCTTCTTCCCCTACGACGTGCGGGTGAGCGGCGACGGCCGGTCGGTCTACGTCACGAACTGGGGGATCACCGAGTACAAGTTCAAGAGCCCGACCTACGATCCAGCGACGGGCAAGCTCACCGCGCTTGGCGCCATCGGTGCGAACCAGCCTGACGGCTTCTACACGCCGGTCACCGACACGACCGCGGGCAAGGCGCGGACGTCGTCGGCGTGGGTGTTCTCGGTCCCTGGCGGCGACCCGGCGCGGGCGACCTTCTCCGCGGCGCAGTACCTGGGTAAGCCGCTCGACGCCAACGAGCAGGTCGGCGACACACACCCCTCCGCCGCGGCGCTCGTGAGGAACGGGAACGGCGCCGCGCTCTACGTCGCGAAGGCGAACGACGACGCGCTCGCGCTCGTGGCCGCGGACGGCTCGAGGACGGTCGAGTACGACCTCCCGCTGGAGGTGCCGGGCGTCGGCGGCGCCGCGAGGCTCCGCGGCACGTATCCGAACGCGCTCGCCGCCTCGGGCGACGGGACCCGCATCTACGTCGCGGAGGCCGGCATCAACGCGGTCGCGGTGCTCGACACGACGAGCCCGTTCGCGCCGAGGCTCCTCGGTCGGATCCCGACCGGCTGGTACCCGAGCGCGCTCGCGCTCTCGGGCGACGGGAAGACGCTCTACGTCGTGAACGCGAAGGGGGTGGGGGAGGACGTGAACCCCCGGGCCGACCTGGCCGGCACGACGGCGACCGGCGTCGAGTCATTCACCGACGGCAACTTCATCTTCGGCACGGTCCAGAGGGTGGACCTCGCGGGCCTGGACCTCGGGGCCGGCGCGGCGATGGTCGTCGCCAACAACTACGCGACGCAGCGCGACCTCGACGCGAGCGTCGTGCCGGTGGGCGGCGCCGCCTCGAAGCGGATCTCCCACGTCATCTTCATCCTGCAGGAGAACAAGACCTTCGACTCGATGCTCGGGAGCGCCCCGCAGTTCGGCGCCTTCGCGAGCACCACGTTCCACGACGCGACCGGCGCGCGGGCGACCGATCCGCAGTTCACGGCGGTCGCGGTGAACACGCAGGCGCTCGCGACCGCCTTCGCGACGGCCGTGAACTACTACTCCGACTCGGATGAGTCCGACGCCGGCCACCAGTTCGCCGCGTCGGGGACGGCGACCGACTACACCGAGAAGACGCTCCTCGTGAAGTCCGGGCGCGGCCTGCTCGTGAACAAGAACTTCGAGCCGGAGGACTACCCGGCGAGCGGCTACATCTTCAACAACGCGGCCCGGAACGGCGTGTCGTTCAAGGACTACGGCGCGATGGTCCGGCTCGCCGGCAGCGACACCGGGACGAGCACCCCGACGTCGCTGAACGATCCCACGGGGCAGGGCGCTGGCTATCCCGCGAGCCACACCGCCGCGGGCCCGAACGACGTCGGCGACGTGACGAGCGCCACGCAGGGGCTCGGCCAGTCCTACTTCATGTCGGTGCCGGTGCTGGCGGCGCTCGGTGGGAAGAACGCGAACGGCGAGCCGCGCTTCGACCCGAACTACCCCGGCTACACGTTCAACATCTCCGACCAGCGCCGCGCGCTCGAGTTCATCCGGGACTACGACGCGATGGTGCGGCGGGGGACGCTGCCCCAGCTCCTCTACGTCTACCTCCCGAACGACCACACGGGCGCGCAGCAGGCGACGAACGTGCCGGCGGCGACCGCGGCGCAGCAGGTCGCGGACGGCGACGTCGCGCTCGGGATGGTCGTGGAGCACGTCATGAGGAGCCCCGTCTACTACGACGCGGCGACGGGGACCGGCGCGGCCATCTTCATCACGTACGACGACGCGCAGTCGACGCGGGATCACATCCACGAGCACCGCACCCCGGCCATCGTCGTGAGCCCGTTCGCGAAGCCTGCGTACGCCGCGAAGCGTCACTACTCGACCGCCTCGATCGTGAAGACGGAGGAGCTGCTCCTCGGGCTCCCGCCGAACAACCTCGGCGACCTCATGGCGACGGACCTGCGCGATCTGTTCCAGCCTTCGTACAACGGGATCACGGCGGACAAGCTCGGGTTCAACGCGGTCGCCGCGTACGCGCCGTCGCCGGAGGGGCGGCGCATCTGGCAGCTCGTCGCGCGGCTCGACACCTCCGCGCCGGACCGCGACAGCCGCCGCCTCGGCGCGCTCGGACGCCTCTCGCTCGCGGCGGACCGGCTCCATGCGCGCGA
>Ga0306924_10006850_pt1 | contig 11370 bp, 10 predicted proteins | sample sta12Can44000111_FD_203756 | JGI IMG/M metagenome (GOLD analysis project Ga0306924, IMG submission 203756) | Lab enrichment of tropical soil microbial communities from Luquillo Experimental Forest, Puerto Rico - statanox.12C.anox.44.000.111 (v2)... | ecosystem: Environmental > Terrestrial >...
TTCTGGCCGCTCGAAAATTCGATAATCTGCGAAATATCCATTGAATGCTCGATGTGGATGCATATTTTGAGATTACACAAACTGTGAGGGTGCCGCGGTGATGGATCAGAAAGCCGCTATCGTCGCGCTTGGCGCCCTGGCTCAGGAAACCCGGCTGGAGGTCTTTCGATTGTTAGTGGCGACCGGCCCCCAGGGCTTGCGTGCCGGCGTTATTGCCGAGCGCCTTGGGGTAATGCCGTCGTCGCTGACTTTCCATCTCAACCAGCTGCATCACGCAGGACTGATCACGCAGCGGCGCCAAAGCCGGCAGCTGATCTACTCGGCCGAGTACAGCGCCATGAACGATCTGCTGGCTTACCTCACCGAGAATTGCTGCGGCCGCGGCCAATCCTGCGCGTCCGCCTGTAATCCCACCGACGCCTTCACCACAGGAGACAGCGATGAAGCGGTTGCACGTTCACGTGTCGGTTGACGATCTCGCGCAATCGACGCGGTTCTACTCGACCCTGTTCGCCGCCGAGCCGACGGTCGTCAAAGACGATTACGTCAAATGGATGCTTGACGATCCGCGGGTCAATTTCGCGATCAGCACGCGTCCCGGCCGCGCGGCCGGTATCTCGCATCTCGGCATTCAGGCCGAGGACGAGACCGAACTGGCGGAGGTCTATGACCGGCTGAGCCGCGCCGAGCGTCCGATCGTCGAGGCGAAGAACGCCACCTGCTGCTACGCCAAGTCGGACAAGCAATGGATTGCCGATCCGCAGGGCGTGCCGTGGGAGACCTTCTACACCTATGGCGAAAGCACGGTGTACGGCGAGGGTTCGCTCGCCAAACTGAAGGAAGCCAGCGAAGCCGCGTGCTGCGCGCCGTCCTGCTGCGAGCCCGAGGCAATACAGACGCCGCAACCAGCCGCCGCGACGGCGTGCTGCGCGCGCTGAAGGGAGGGAAAGACCGATGGACCAGCAGGCTCAAAAAGAACTGGTGCGGTCGCGCTATGGCGGGATCGCCGAAGCGGCGAGCGCGGCAAGCTGCTGCGCGCCGGCCTCAAGCTGCTGCGGCCCGACCGCCGATCCGAACAGCAAGTCGCGCGAGATGGGCTATTCGGACGCCGAGCTCGCTGCCGTGCCGGACGGGGCCAATCTTGGCCTCGGCTGCGGCAACCCGCAGGCGATCGCGGCGCTAAGGCCCGGCGAAACGGTGATCGATCTCGGCAGCGGTGCCGGCTTCGATTGCTTCCTTGCTGCCGGCCAGGTTGGCGCCAACGGCCGTGTAATCGGCATCGATATGACGCATGAGATGCTGAAGAAGGCGCGCGAGAACGCAGGGAAAATCGGCGCGCCGAATGTCGAGTTTCGGCTGGGCGAGCTCGAGCATCTGCCAGTCGCCGACAACACCGCCGATGTGATCCTCTCGAACTGCGTGATCAATCTGGTGCCGGACAAGGCGCAGGTTTATCGCGAGGCGTTCCGTGCGCTGAAGCCAGGCGGGCGTCTTGCAATTTCGGATGTCGTCAACAAGGCGCCGCTGCCCGCGAAGCTGAAGGATGATCCTTCCCTGCTGTGCGGTTGCATTGCCGGCGCCGCGACGGTGCAGGAAACCGAGACCTGGCTGGCCGAAGCCGGTTTTGTCGATATCCGGGTGACGCCGAAAGCGGAAAGCCGCGAGCTGATCAGCACCTGGGCGCCCGGCAGCGGCATCGAGGAATTCGTCGTCTCCGCCATCGTCGAGGGCCGCAAGCCGGCTGTCTGAACCGATACTCGCGCGCCCTGATCAAAAAGGGGGATTCATGACGTCCGTCGCGAATGTGGACCGGCGCCGCGCGGCGCCGGCGTTGGGCACCTTCGAGCGTTATCTGACGGTCTGGGTGGCATTGTGCATTGTTGCCGGCATCGTGCTGGGGCAGCTGATGCCGGTGCCGTTTCAGACGCTCGGCCGCATGAATGTGGCCGAAGTCAATATCCCGGTCGCGGTGCTGATCTGGCTGATGATCGTGCCGATGCTGCTCAAGGTCGATTTCGGTGCGTTGCACCAGGTCGCCGAGCAATGGCGCGGCATCGCCGTGACGGTCGGCATCAATTGGTTGGTCAAGCCCTTCAGCATGGCGGTGCTGGGCTGGGTCTTTATCGGCTGGTTGTTCCGCCCTTGGCTGCCGCCGGCGCAGATCGACAGCTACATCGCCGGGCTAATCATACTCGCCGCCGCGCCGTGCACAGCGATGGTGTTCGTGTGGTCGAACCTGACGGATGGCGAACCGAATTTCACTCTCACCCAGGTCGCGCTCAACGACACGATCATGGTGTTCGCCTTTGCGCCGATCGTTGGATTGCTGCTTGGTCTATCCTCGATCACGGTGCCTTGGACCACGCTGTTTCTGTCTGTGGTGCTGTACATCGTGGTGCCGGTGATCGCCGCCCAGCTGTGGCGGCGTTCGCTGCTGGCGCAAGGCGGTGAGCCGGCATTGGCGCGGACCCTGCGGACCTTGCAGCCGATCTCGCTGATCGCGCTGCTGGCCACTCTCGTGCTGCTGTTCGGATTCCAGGGCGAGCAGATCGTCCGGCAACCGCTCATCATTGCGTTGCTGGCGGTGCCGATCATTATACAGGTCTATCTGAATGCCGGTATCGCCTACGCGCTCAACCGCGCCCTCGGCGTCCCGCACAACGTCGCCTGCCCATCGGCGTTGATCGGCGCCTCCAACTTTTTCGAGCTGGCGGTCGCCGCGGCGATTGCGCTGTTCGGCTTTCAGTCGGGTGCCGCGCTGGCGACCGTCGTCGGCGTGCTGGTCGAAGTGCCGGTCATGCTCTCCGTGGTGCGGATCGTATTGCGCACCCGCGGGTGGTATGAGCATCGACATGGTGCGCTCTCCGCCTGACGGCATTGCGTGGCTGATCTTCACACGCGGCCGGCGACGCTCGCCGATGCGGCACCGATCGCCGAAATCTACAATCAGGGCATCGCCGACCGCATCGCGACCTTTGAGACCGAGCCGCGCTCGGCGACAGACATTGCGGGGTGGTTCACTGGAGAGCATCTCGTGATGGTCGCCGAAACCGGGGAAACCGGCCCTGTCGCTTTCGCGGCGTCGTTTCCGTACAGCAGCCGGCCTTGCTACCGCGGCATCGGCGAATTCTCGGTCTATGTCAGGCGCAATCATCGCGGCCACGGCGCCGGCCGCGCAGTCCTGGCCGCGTTGATCGAAGCGGCGGCGGCGCGAGGCATGCACAAGCTCACCAGCCGGGTATTTCCGGAGAACGCGGCCAGCCGTGCCCTTCTGAAAGGCCTCGGTTTCGAGGAAATCGGGATTCATCGGCGGCACGGGCGATTGGACGGCGGCTGGCGCGATTGCGTGATCGTCGAGCGGCTGCTCAATGAGGGCGCTATCGAGTGAAGCGCTCGATCGTCGTCGCCGCGCTTGGAACGGCACAGACGCTTGCGTGGGGATCGAGTTATTACCTGCCGGCGATCCTGGCCGATCCGATCGCGGAAGGCCTCGGTCTATCGCGGACAATGGTGTTTGGCCTGTTCTCGGGCGCGTTGCTGCTGTCGGCCGTGCTGGGCCCGTCCGTCGGCCGTGCGATCGACAACCGGGGCGGCCGCGGCGTGCTGGCGGTGTCCAACCTGGTGCTGGCGGCGGGGCTCGTCCTGCTGGGCGTCGCGCAAGGATTTTTCACTCTGGCTCTGGCCTGGGCGGTGCTCGGCGTCGGCATGGCCATGGGCCTTTACGATCCGGCGTTCGCCACCCTCACCGGGCTCTACGGCCGCGCGGCGCGCGGACCGATCACCGGCATCACTTTGATCGCCGGCTTCGCCAGCACGGTCGGATGGCCGCTCTCAGCCTTCCTCGATGCGCAATTCGGCTGGCGCGCGGCCTGCCTGATCTGGGCGGGGCTGCACATTGTGATCGGGCTGCCCTTGAACCGGTTGCTGATCCCGCGTGCACCGCCGCCGGTCCGCGCGTCCGGGGTTGAAGGAGACGCGGCGCCGGCGCCGCGCGGCGCGATGGCGATCCTGGCGTTCGTCTTCGCAGGGACCTGGTTTGTCACCGGCGCCATGGCCGCCCACCTGCCGCGCCTCCTCGAAATCGCCGGGGCGGGCACGACGGCAGCGATCGCTGCCGCCGCCCTCGTCGGACCGGCACAGGTTGCGGCCCGTCTGGTCGAGTACGGAGCGCTGCGCATGGTGCATCCGCTGGTGTCGGCGCGTCTCGCCGCCCTGCTGCATCCGATCGGAGCGGTGATCCTTGGACTGACAGGGCCGGGCGCGATCACCGCTTTTGCGGTGCTGCACGGCGCGGGCAACGGACTCCTGACGATCGCCAAGGGAACCGTACCATTGGCAATCTTCGGGCCGGTCGGTTACGGGCTGCGCAGCGGGATTCTCGGCGCGCCGGCGCGCGCGACTCAGGCGGCAGCGCCGCTGCTCTTCGGCCTTTTGATGGATCACATGGGTATCGGCGTGCTGTCGATCTCCGCCGGCCTCAGCCTGAGCGCGCTGATCGCGCTGTTGCTGTTGAAGGCGCGGCCGGCGCCCGCGCCGGTGGTGGCATAGTCAAGCGAAGCGCGGTCCAAACCGCGGCTGCGAGTCTCTGTCTGGAAAATTCAGCGCTGCCAGATGTTGCGGGGCAGGAAAATGGTGGCGCCGGCGCCGATTAGGCAGGCGAGCCCGCAGGTGCCGAAGCTCAGTACCCACGCGATGACCTGCGAGGTACCGCCAAATTGGTCGAGCGTGACGCCGAACAGAAGTGTGCCGAGGAAGCTGGCCCCAAAGCCGATGCAGGAATAGAGCCCGATCGTTGCACCTCGGTAACGCGGGGCGGCAACGGCGAGCACGCCCGACGTGAGATTGGAAAAGTTGCCCTGCACGATGAAACCGGCAACCACGGAAAGTCCGAGCACGGCGATGGTGGGCAGCATCGCCGTGAAGCCGAACAAACCGCCGGCTACCGCCGAGAGCACGAAGACCAGGGTGGCGACAGTGCGCAGGCCGTAACGGATCGAGAGCTCGTTACCGATGAGGCCGGCGGGGACACCGAGAAAACTGATCACCGCTCCGACCACCAGGATGATCCAGGCTTGCGCGGGATCAGCGGCCTGATCGCCGGCATGGAAGGTCAGGAAGACGACAATCCACTGCCGCAATCCGACGCAGCCCCAGATGGCCGCGGCGTAGCCGACCGTCAGGGCGAGGACATTCCGGTTCGCAAGCACCGGGCGAAAGGCGAGCAGCGGCTGGGGCTGTTCCTCGCGCCCGGAATCTACGCCCGGTAAGACCGCCCAGGCGATCAAGACGCCGGCGGCGCCGAGAATTCCGGCGATGATAAAAGCGCTGCGCCAACCCAGCAGGGTTCCGACGCGGCCGAACAGGAACGACAGCGACGCGCCGATGGTGAATGAGCTGGTGTACCAGGCCGCGATGCGGGCGCGGGTTGCCCCTTCGACGCCATGCGTGAGCGCCCGCAGCCCGGGCATATACATACCGGCCATGGCGATGCCGGCCAAAGCGCGGAATCCGAGCGCCGGGAGCAGGCTGTCGCACAGCGCCATGCCGAAGCAGGACAGCGCGCTAAGGACGTTCGAGGCGAGATAGATCCGCCGGGCGGGCTGGCGATCGGTCAGGCTCACGAGAGGGATAACGGCGAGCATATACCCCGCGGACACGATGCCGGCGAGCCAGCCGGCCTGCGTGTTGGTCAGCGACCAGGCTTCGATGAACTGCGGCAGCAGCGCCGGTACAATCGAGAACCCGGCGAGGCTGAGGATTTCGGCGGCGCATATGGCGGCGACAACCGGTGCCGAAGGTGTAGCCGTGGTAGATTGAGCCAGAGTCATGGTTCAACGAGAAAACCCCGGTGGGGGGACCGGGGTTTTCGGGGATCGACGATCGAGCAGGGGGACTTGCGATCGATCGCCTGATACTTGGCTAACAGCATCGGGACCCGATCGTCCACATCGCAATGCGCGCTATCCACAAATTATCGGATTAGGCGATGCATCCGGGACGGATGCGGGCGGGAGCCGGGGCTCCGGCATAGAAACATGGCGGGGGGCAGGTTTGCGTTTGAACGTACCCTCGCCGCGGGCCGTTGCGGCCGGTCGGCTAGGCGGCAAGGCGATCGGGGGCGAACGGCCCCTCCGGTGCCGCGCCCCCGATATCCGCCGCCGGCGCAGTTCGTCTTTTCTTGATCTGGGCGAGCAGCCAGGTCTTGGCCGCTGCCGCCGCCCGCTCTTGCTCCCCATGATCGTCGGCGAGGTGGGGGGCCTTGAGGATGATGGAACGCAGCTCGGCGGCGCTGCCGCAACACGTGTCGTTGAAATACACGAGCGGAAGGCCGGGTCGCGGCATCGCATCCTGCAGGAGTGCGATCGCCGGCGCCCTCGGCAGGCGATGCTTGCGGCTCAGATGCAGGAGAGCGCCGACCAGGCAGTGGCCGCCGTTTCCATCATCGTAACGGCCGCGCGTCCAGTAGCCGTCGTCGGCAAAATGCTCGAGCATCAGGTCGAGCAGCTGCACCGCTTGGACGATTTGGGTTTCCCGCATTGGTTTGATCCGCTCCTGATCCGGGCTACGGCGACACCCTATCACGGCGCCGCAATCCGCAGCGCGGCTCATCACGGCAGGTTAATCGGCTCGATCAAACTGGGATCGTTGTTCTGGACCTTGCCGACGCGTTGGCTGACCGGCCAGCAAATCATGCCATCGGAAGAGTAGGGGGCCAGCAGCGCCTTCAGCTGCGCTTCGTCTGCCGGTTCCTCGCCGAGCCATGCCGGCCAGGCCTCGGGCGCGAGCACCACGGGCATCCGGTTATGCAGCTCAGCGCACAGTTCGTTCGGCTCCGTGGTGACGATCCCAAAGCTGCGCACGCGCTCGCCGGAGGGCTTGGCGCGCCAGGTTTCCCATAATCCGGCCAGTGCCATCAGGCCGCCGCCCTTGAGCCCGATCGCATAGGGCTGCTTCTTGGGGCCCTCGACCTGCTTCCACTCATAAAAATTGTTGACCGGCACCAGGCAGCGCCGCTGCCGAAACGCCTCGCGGAAGGCGGGCTTCTTCTCGATACCCTCGGCCTTGGCGTTGATGTTGGCGAAGCCGACCTTGATGTCCTTGGCCCAGAACGGCACCAACCCCCAGCGCATCACCTCGAGGCTGCGCTGACGCTCCTCGGCGTCGTACCGCACGACCGGCAAGGGATCGGTCGGCGCCACGTTCCAGCTGGCGGCAAAATTCGGGCTCGGCCGCTCCGGCGGAATCCGGAACGCGACCTTGATCTCGCTGACATCGGAGGATAGGCGGGCGCGGCCACACATGGGGGGAATCTACCGCCAGGAGCGCCGGACCTCCAGCCGGCGACTAAGTCGGCCGAAAAAACAATGAAACCGGCCAACAAGAGGAGGTTTTTTAACTTTAAGGCCTTCGAATTGAACCCTGAAAGCGGGGGAAGCCGGTCATGTTGTTCTGGTTCGCAAAAGGGGCTATTCGTCGAAGATGTTTGAAACCATAGCGATAGAGCAGGAGACAAAAACCGGGTTCCTGAAGGACATCTGCGCGTATTTTCGAGACTTCCTCGATACGGATTTCAAACGGCAAGCGGCTCCGAAGCGGAGCATCACGCTGAAGGACCCCGCCGGGAATCTGACGAGCATCGACGCCTCAAAATACCCCGATCTCGTCAATGAGGTGTGGCGGGTCCTGAGAAGACCGATCGGTGACAACCCGGCGTTCTCGCTTGCGGTGCCGCGCGGCCGATACCGCAGGCGGCTGAAAACGGCGCTCAAGGAGCTTATCGATAAGCACGCGCAGGCGTTGAGCGAAGACGATCTGAATACGGTCGCCGACCGAGGTTCGGTAACGGCGCGGGAGCTGAAAGAGCAATTTAAAAATGACCCGGACCGCTATACCGAAACTGTCACAGCATCGATCAAAGCCGACCTGGTCCGCACAATCGTGGCGCCGGTTGTGGCAGCGCTTGAGGGACCGCTAGCCCGCGCGCGCGGTGACGCTTTCGAGGCGATGTACAATATCGAGGAGGAGCTCGGAGAGCGTCTGATCGAGGCCGGTCGTGAACCGATTGGGTCGGCTTTGGCGACGGCGCTTGTGGAGAACTCGTTCGAAGAGCTCGACGGCGTGCTCCGCGATTTGGTCGAGGCGGAGCCCATCAGGCGGAAGGTTGAAACGTATTTCGACAGTTTCGCCACCGCCGATTTTTTTCAGGAACTGCACGAGCTTGGGTCGACACTGAAGATACGGGAAAATTTCGAGACGTATCTTTACGTCGGCGAGCTGAGGTTCAATCGGGCGTCTTACCCGCTTTTCTATTTGTCGCTGAGCATTGAACTCGAGGACCGAATTTTCCGGATCACGGCCGACCCGCATCTCTACATCAACAAGAAGGCCGTTGATTTTGCCGCTCAGGAAATTGCCCGCGAGAGCGGAACTCCGAACCTGGTGCGGATCGACGAACGGATACTCTACCTCGAGCCGGGGCAGGATTTCGCCGGCATCATACAGGGGCTGCTCGACCGATGGACCGCTGATCTGGCGCTTCCGCCGCTGGATTTCGGAGAGTCGCACCCGCAGAAGTCGGAGCGCAGCCAGATCAGCATTACGAATGCCCTTCATTTCGGCGCCTTCGACAAATCCGACGAGGCGATGCTCAACGACTACGAAGAGCTGATGGGGCTGCTGCGCACCGGCGAGGCAGTGGCGCTGGATTTTAGCGACATCGTGCTGTCCTTCCTGTCGAGCGACCCGGCGAGCTTAGAGAAGCCGGTCGAGCAGGAATGGAGCGACACGCCGGTCGATGGACGCCTGGTGTTCGCATCGCCTGTGCCGCTGAACGAAGAGCAACGGAAGGTTTTGGCGGCGCTGCGGCAGGAACAGTGCCGCTTTTTGGCCATTGAAGGACCGCCCGGTTGCGGCAAGAGCCACACGATCGTGGCGATCGTGTTCGAGGCAATTCTCACGGGCAAAAATGTATTGGTGCTGTCCGACAAGAAGGAGGCTTTGGATGTTGTCGAGGAGAAGCTGACCAAGGTGCTGAACGAGGTGCGGATTGGCACCGACTTTCAAAACCCGATCCTGCGGCTGGGAAAAGCGGGAAACACTTACGGGAAAATTTTGAATAGCCAGTCATTGTCGGCGATTACAGCTCACCATCGGGTGGCCGATGCCGGAGCGCGGCAGCTTCGCGCGCAAATCAGTGCCGAAGAGTCCAAGCTTAAATCGGAGATCAATGACCTGGCGGCCAAGGGGCAGGCGATCGATGTGAGCGAAGTTGCTGCGCTCGCGCGGCGAGAGGGCGACTTCGCCTTCGTCCGTGGCCTCGACGTCATACTGAGCGACGATACAAGGCTTGCAGTGCTTGAAGACGCGCGCGCCGTCGCGGAGTGGCTCACCGGTGAGGGTGAGGCCGTGATGCGGTTAATACGGGCGACGGCCGTCAAACCATGCCTTGCGGACCTGGCCAGGATTCTTGACCTGCAGAGGATGCTCGCGGCAATTCCAACCGTTCGCGGCGACGATCTTGCGGCATTAGGTTTTTTCACGGGCTTCGCGCCGCATTTTCACGACGTGCTGGAGGATTTTGTCCGGCAGTACCATGCGGCAAAACAGCCAGTGGTCGGTTACCTCTTTACGCGGGCCCGGGCGCGGGCAATCGATCAGGAGCTCGGGCAGCAACTGCCATGCCGATCCGCGCTCGAGGCGCACAAGCAAGTCAAGACACTGATGCGGGCAGCAATGGTTTTTTCATCACTGCGTGCAAATTTCAGTAAAGCCGGGATTGCAGTCGAGCATCAGCACTGGGCCTACCAGCAGGTGATCGACAATATCGCACCACTGACTGACCGCGCACCGGAGATGTTGAAGAGGGTGGTGCGTCTGCAGGAGGCGCTTGCGCGGGATGGGGAATTAACTCGCCTTGGCGTAGAGGCTGAAGACCTGGGCTGGGTCGACACGGCTGCTGTCGAAGGATCGGCGTTAGCGCGGTTGACTGACTTCGCCGCAGAGTACCGGCGGATGATGGAGCGTTTCAGCGCGCTGCCCGAGTTCGACTATGTGGGCGAGAAAAACCGGCTTGAAAGCCTGCATACGCAACGGCTTGCGCACACAATTGATGACCGCGTCGTCGAGTTCGCGAACCAGCATAAGAATCTGGCCCGGTCGCTGCGGGATATAATCAGGAAACGGCAGCGGTTCCCGCGCGAGGCCTTCGAGCATCTCAAGCAGGCGTTTCCGTGCATGATCGCCGGCATCCGCGACTACGCGGAGTATGTGCCGCTCGAGCAGGGGCTGTTCGACCTGGTGATTATCGACGAGGCGTCTCAGGTCTCGATCGCACAGGCGTTCCCTGCCTTCGTGCGGGCCAAGCAGCTTGTCGTGCTTGGCGACCGGCGTCAGTTTTCCAACGTCAAAACGGCGAATGCCTCGCGCGAGATCAATGCCAAATATGCGCATGAAATAATTGACAATTTCCGGCATGGGATGGTGCCCAATGCGGATACATTGAATCGGTTAAGGATGTTCAACATCAAGGTGAGCGTTCTTGAATTCATCGAGCGGATTGCGAATTACAACGCGCTACTGAAAAAACACTTCCGGGGATACCCGGAGCTGATTTCGTTTTCGTCGAAGACCTTTTATCGAGGACAGCTTCAGGCGGTAAAAATCCGGGGAAAGCGGATCGAGGATGTGATCCGGTTTACCGATGTCGCGCATGACGGAAGGGTGGAACCGGCGAAGAATGTGAATGGGCCGGAAGGCGAAGCGATCTTGAAAGAGCTGCGTGAGCTCGCAGAACTGGAGACGCCGCCGTCGGTCGGCATCGTCACGCCTCACACCGAGCAACAGGCTTTCCTCCTACAGCTGGTCAACCGGCAGGACGATGCCGAACGACTGAACGAGGTCCTGGATCTTAAGATTATGACGTTTGACACCTGCCAGGGCGAGGAGCGGGACGTTATTGTCTACTCAATGGTCGCGACAGCGCTCAGCGACAAGCTCGCGTATGTGTTTCCGAAATCGCTGGAGGATGCCGAGGAGGTAGACCATCTTCTGCGATTACAGCGCCTCAATGTCGGCTTTTCGCGCGCAAAGGAGCGAATTCATTTCTTTTTGTCAAAACCGATTGACGAATTTTCCGGGGCGATCGGCAAGGCGCTGCAGCATTTTAAGGGGGTCCTGGAAAAAGCGAAGACGGCGCCCGGACCGGACAATACCGACCCGAAGTGGAAAAGAAGGTATTGGGCTGGTTGAACCAGACGCAACTCATGCAGCAGTTTGGCGATTACATTGAAATCGACCCTCAATATCCGATTGGCGAGTATCTGCGGCAATTGGACCCGACTTACCAGCACCCGAACTATAAGGTGGATTTTC
>Ga0306924_10006853_pt1 | contig 11367 bp, 15 predicted proteins | sample sta12Can44000111_FD_203756 | JGI IMG/M metagenome (GOLD analysis project Ga0306924, IMG submission 203756) | Lab enrichment of tropical soil microbial communities from Luquillo Experimental Forest, Puerto Rico - statanox.12C.anox.44.000.111 (v2)... | ecosystem: Environmental > Terrestrial >...
TACAACTTCCGGATAAGAGCGATCTGCGACGTATCTGACATAAAACCTTCCTTACGTTGATTTGATGGCCCACTCGATTTAGTGGACACCTTCATTCACTTCTTAGATGACCGGTCATCTCAACTTGGTACAAGAAATTTTTTAAGCTAAGGCGCCAAAGTTTTTGCGAAAGTTACTTTGACGAACTGTTCAAGCGGAGCTTTGCTTTTGTCGACCCGCGCGCGAACCAGAGCGCCTTCCCAGCCATTCAGAACGAACGCGGCAAGTGTGCTAGCCGGAAGGTCCTTGGAGATCTGCCCCTCTGCTTGTGCCTCGGCAATGACGTTCGCGATCATCGCAGACCAAGTCGAAAACCCCTTGGAAACACGGGCACGAATCATCTCGCTTTGCTCGGAAAGTTCGGCTCCAAAATTACCCAACAGGCAGCCGCCACAGAACTCCTTTTTTTCAGCCACCTGAACCAGCCCCTCGAAATATTTCCGGAGACGAGCGTACGGTGAGAGCTTAGGGTCGCGGAGCACGGCCTGGGTCTTATTGCTGCTTTCGAGATAGCGCAAGACGACCTCGGCACCGAGATCTTCTTTGCTCTCGAAATGATTGTAAAACGAGCCCTTGGGTACACCCGCGGCTTCGGTAATGTCTTGCACGCTGGTGGCATTGAATCCTCGCTTGTGCAAGACCTGCAGGCCCGTGTCTAAGAGTTGTTCTCGAACGTTTGGCTTCACGACTCTAATATGACCGGTCATCTCACCTTTGTCAAGACCTACTGATTTAAAAAGGGACCCTTTGTAGGTTCGCGTTCGAGTATTGCGCCATAGCAAGAAGAGGAAGAAGAATCCAAAGAGTACTCAAGTGCAAGTAAATGAGGCAACGATGCCCCGTTAGCACAGGATCCGCGCTATCGCGAGGCGGAAATGCTTCGGTTGAATATCCGGCACGCCGCAGAAGGCGAAGTCATCGAACCTGAAACAATGCACATTTTTCTTAAGGCTGCCCAGCGCCTAGCGGGACTGCCTTAGTTGTTGGGATGTCCTTGCATGCAGAGGGGCTATGAGCGCACGAACGTTAAAATAGCTTACTGATCTTGGGCTCGACGAGCCTCTCAAGCTGCAAGGGGAAGACTCGGGTCGAGAATGATGGTGATTACGATCCGAGGCAGAGTGTAATGCCGAGCAGTTCCATCCAGCAGTTCTTACAACACACCGGATTAGGAAGTCACTCGAAGTAGCGATGCGTCGTCCGCTCTCGTCCGCTGGTCCGGTCTGCGCTTCGCTTCTTTCACCATGTGTGCTACGATAAATCTCGCAATGAGCGCACTGATTTTTACAGGAGATTTACAGGCGGTTTTGCCAGGAAAGCTTGGAGTCAGGGGCATCCGAAGCGAACAGTGCGCTGTATGCGAATCTTGCAAACGCTTTGTTTGCTAGGTTTTACGCTAAGTCGTTGATTCCACGGTTGGGGACGTAGTTCAGTTGGTTAGAACGCTGCCCTGTCACGGCAGAGGCCGCGGGTTCGAGTCCCGTCGTCCCCGCCACTCATTCCAAAAGAGTTGAACGAATTTCAGTGTGACCAACGAGGGTGCAAAAGGGTGCATTTCTGCACCCTTTTTGCACCCCTTTTCGTCAATTAGAAGCGTTTTCACACATGCTCCTTTTCGGGATTTGGCTGCAATTAGGCTGGGGCATTGCAGTTCGTTTCCGACGCAAACACAAGATTGAGTACCGCTGCTTGTGCTGCGCGCTTCGCCGGTGAGATTGCCTGCGTGTAGACATCCAGAGTTGAACGTGGCGAGGAATGTCGCAGCAGCTCTTGCATCACTTTGAATTCTGTCCCAACGCTTCGCAGCAGAGTCGAGTAGGTGCGTCGGAATGTGTGCCATCCGAACCGCTTCTGAACTCCTGCCTGCTGCGCAGCGGGACGAATATATCTGCGCAGGATCGCCTGGCCCCAGATCGGCTTGCGGCCACGGTGACGTTTGCTTGCAAAAACCCAATCGTCGGGTTTGTTGTAACGACAGACTTGTTTCCATTCGCCAAGAGTCTTCAGGAGGGTTGGATGAACTGGCACCGGCTTCTGGGAGGATTCGGTTTTGCAAGGTCCGACCACGCCGTACACGATGGATCGTGTCACGTTCATCGTGTTTTGTGCAAAGTCGATATCACCCCACTTCAATGCAAATAGTTCGCTCTGACGCAGACCAGTCGAAGCTGCAACGAGCACCAGCGCACGCTCACGCAAACCCAGGCCATTGAGCAATCCTTTGATTTCAGCCGGTGTCAGCACGCTTGGCGTGCTCCGCCGCTTTGCACCTTGGCGAACTAGACGGATCGGGTTACGGTCAAAAAATTCGTAACGGCAAGCATGATTGAAAAGAACCGAGAGCAGACCTCTGATTTTTGCACAACTGCTCTTAGCAAGCGGCAACCGCCGAAGCCATGACTCGACTCCCATCGTTCTTACTTCGGAGAGGGGCGCGGCGCCCCAATGTGGGACGATTCATCTCTGCAAGTACACCTTATAGGCTTTCTTGGTGGAATAGCTGCGCCATGTATTGTCGTTGGTGAGTTCGCGCTGAACAAAGTGATCGCACAACTCCGACACGGTCATTGGGAAAGAACTTCGCTGTAGAGGGCTTCGGCTAATTTCTCGCAGCAATCCCGTGACTGCTTTGCGGGCAGTGTCCGCTTCCGGGTACTGGCAAACTGTGCCGATTACTCTCTTGCGGTAGATGCGTTTTCCATGAGGCCCTCTATCCGCCCACCGGAACTGCCAAACATCTGGACCGCGCTTCCGACCGCTCCTGATTAGACTCCCCTGTTGCATTCCTGCCTCCGACATCGCAGTTGCGACGCGGAGGAATTCTTACGCATTCGACACACAATAAGGACGCTTGGCGAGGGTCGGAGTGAATTACTTTGCGGCGGCAACTTACCGGCATCCTGCCGGAAGAGGGCCGGGCCTCGCGCGTTGGAAAGTGCTGCTTCAAATTAACCTGACTGCATTCGCGCTCCGGCGATCGCTTTCGTTCAACCCGCAACTCAACCCACACAAAGTTGTCTGTTTACGCTGTTGCCGCCGGCGGAATTAGCGGTGCGAAGCGCTTTTACGTCGCGCATGGGTGGCAGGCCGAAGAAGCGGCTGTATTCACGGCTGAACTGACTGATGCTTTCATAGCCGACTTCATAGGCGGCACTCGACGCGTCAATGCCGTCCATCAGCATGCGCTGCCTTGCGGTCTGCAGCCGCAGTTGCTTCTGATACTGCAGCGGACTCAACGCCGTCAGTGCGCGGAACTGATGATGAAGCGTGGACACACCCATGCGCGCGATGCCTGCGAGTTCCTCCATGTGAAGCGGCTTCGCATAGTTGTCTTTCAGCCAGGCAATGGCTCTTGCCGTTCTGTTCCCGAGGTCGCCCGTCGTCGCGATAGTACGGAGCCGCGCTCCCTGCGGCGTCTTGAGGACGCGATAGATGATTTCCCGCTGGATCAGATGGCTAAGGAAAGGAATGTCTTCGGGAGTGTCCAGTAGCTCCATGAGCCGGGAGCAGGCTTTGAGCAAACCGACGGGGGCGGAGCCCACGGCTACGCCGCGCTTCTGAGAAGTTATAGGGGATTCGGGCAAATCTTCGTGATTAAGTATCTCACGCACCATCGGCATATCAAGAAGAAGCAGCATCGACAGGAGCGGCACGTCTTGCGAAGCCTCGACTATCTGGCTCTCGATGGGAACATCGATTGAGGACAGGAACAATGATGAAGGACCGCACAGGTATGGCGTGCCTCCGAGCGTCATGCGCTTCTTTCCCTGTACGAAGACCGTGAGGCTAGGCTCAAGGGCCGCGCGGTAGCACGCAGTGGCTTCCGTGCGGCGAAAAAGAGTTAACCCCGGAATCGCAGTGGGATGCTCTCCGGCTGATGGCGAGTGCGCCGCAATCCTGCGTGTCAGTTCCGCAAGCAAGTCTGTCGCAGGCGTGGGCTCGGTGGCCTTCTGCGTCCGTTTTGTCATCTGTCCTGCCCCCTAATTCAAGGTACTTCCTATTCTTAAACGGGCATATACAAAATCGCAAAGCCAAACAGGATTAGGCAAAGAATCGGCAGGATCGGGAAAGCGCAGGAAAGCGCATTCCGCTAGTGTCTTTACATGAGATGGACGCTGTCCCGCAATGGCGGCTTTTCCGATGCAAAGGTGAAATCATGCAAAGAGTGTTTTGGCTTGTCGCGCTGACGATTTGTCTTGGAATGACAGCGGCTTCCGGTTCGCCGTCACAGGACGGGCAGGGGCGGACCAAGGAACGGTTCACGGGAGCTTGGCGGCTTGTATGGCTGGAGGAGCCCGGTGCGGAGGGGACGGTGCATCGGGCGGACTGCACGGGAATGCTGGTCTACACCGCCGACGGCCACATGTCGGTGCAGGTCATGTATCGCAATCCGCAGGCGGGCGGACAGGGTGGTCCCGTGCAATACGCGCAGGGCGGCTACGAAGCTTCCTTCGGGACGTACACGATAGACGGAGGCGCGCATACGTTCACATTTCATGTTGAGGGAGCGATGGTGCGAAGCCTTATCGGAAAGGATCTTGCGCGCGCCTACGAACTGTCCGCAAACCAATTGATCGTGAAGTCCACAAATCCGAACGAACACTGGCGCGTGGCCTGGGAGCACTACTAAGCGCAGGCACAGGAGCAAACATGCAAAAGCGAAAACTAGGAAATAGCGATCTGGAAGTCTCGGCCATCGGACTCGGCTGTATGGGCATGAGCTGGTCGTATGGCCCGGCCAAAGACAGGAAGGAGATGACGGCGCTTCTACATGCCGCGGTAGAACGCGGCGTCACTTTCTTCGACACAGCCGAAGTCTATGGCCCGCTTGCCAATGAGGAACTGGTCGGCGAAGCGCTCGCGCCGTTCCGAAATAAGGTGGTGGTCGCGACGAAGTTCGGCTGGAAACCCGCGCCCGGCGACAAAGAGCGCTGGAGTCTCCTTGATAGCCGCCCCGAGCACATCAGGACAGTTGTCGAAGGGTCGCTGACGCGGCTCAAGGTCGATGCCATCGATCTCTACTATCAGCATCGCGTTGACCCTGCGGTGCCCATCGAAGACGTTGCCGGCGCGGTGAAGGATTTGATTGGGCAGGGCAAGGTCAAGCATTTCGGACTCTCCGAAGCCGCCGCAAAGACGATCCGCCGCGCGCACGCCGTGCAGCCGGTTACCGCGGTGCAGAGCGAATATTCCCTGTGGTATCGAAATCCGGAAAAGGAAGTGCTTCCGGCGCTTGAGGAGCTTGGCATTGGTTTCGTTCCCTACAGCCCGCTGGGCAAGGGGTTCCTGACCGGCAAGATCGATGAAAACGCAAAGTTTGAGAGCACGGACTTTAGGAGCAGCCTGCCGCGCTTTACGCCGGAGGCGCTCAGTGCAAATCAGACGCTGGTGAACCTGCTGCAACAGATTGCAGAACGGAAGAAAGCGACGCCCGGCCAGATCGCGCTCGCCTGGCTGCTGGCGCAGAAGTCATGGATCGTGCCGATTCCGGGAACAACCAAGCGGCATCGCCTCGACGAAAACATAGGCGCGGCCGGGGTCGAGCTTACGGCCGCAGATCTGCGCGACATTGAAAGCGCCGCATCGCACATCACGATTCAGGGCGCGCGTTATCCCGAACAGATCGAAAAGATGAGCAACCGGTAAAAAGGAGGCGAGAGATGAAAGGAGCAGTACTGCATGGCCCGCGTGACGTGCGCTTCGAGGAGCGCGAGGCCCCAAAAATCGAGAAGCCGACCGATGCGGTCATTCGCATCTCGGCGACGTGCGTGTGCGGGTCCGACCTGTGGCCCTATCGCGGCATTCAGCCGGTCGCCCAGCCGACCGCGATGGGGCACGAATATTGCGGTATCGTCGAAGAGATGGGAAGCGCGGTCAAGTCGGTGAGACCCGGCCAGTTCGTCATCGGCTCGTTCTTCGCGTCGGACAATACCCGTCCTCCTGCGAGCACCGGGAGTTTGTGGGCACGGCGCAGGCCCCGATACTGCGCGTGCCGCTTGCGGACGGCACGCTGGTGGCGACTCCGGGCCTTCCTTCGGAGGATTTGATCCCGAGTCTTCTGGCGGTTTCGGATGTCATGGGCACCGGCTGGTTCGCGGCCGACGCGGCAAACGTGAAGCCGGGCGCGACGGTGGTGGTTGTTGGAGACGGCGCTGTCGGCTTGCTCGGCATCCTCTCCGCCAAACAGACGGGCGCGGAGCGGATCATCGCGATGAGCCGCCACGAGAAGCGCCAGAAGATTGCGCGCGAATTTGGCGCAACCGACATCGTGACGGAGCGCGGTGAAGAAGGTGTGGAGCGCATCAAGGAGCTGACCAAAGGCATCGGTGCGGACTCGGTGCTGGAATGCGTCGGGACACAGGAATCAATGCTGCAGGCAATCAACTCCGTGCGTAAAGGCGGCGCGGTGAGTTATGTCGGCGTCCCGCATGGAGTTGAGCTGGACGGCGAGATGCTGTTCTATGCGCACGTCCATCTTCATGGCGGTCCAGCGCCGGTGCGCCGCTTCCTGCCTGAGCTTATCCGGCGGGTGTGGGACGGAAAGATCAATCCCGGCAAAGTGTTCGACCTGACGCTGCCACTGGACCAGGTTGCGGAGGGATACCGCGCGATGGATGAGCGTCGCGCCATAAAGGCTTTGCTGCTCCCCTGAAAGTCTCAACAAAAAGGGATTCTGAAATGTCTGCATGGCTGAAAAAAGAACTTGAAGGCATCGCCAAGACCGACGACCTGCATATCTCGCCGCTGCGCGAAGACGGCAAGACCTATGGCACGCCCACATGGATATGGTCGGTCGTCGTGGACGGCGCGCTCTATGTGCGCGCGTACAACGGCGAAGACTCGCGATGGTACAAGGCCGCGCTGCGGCAGAAGGCGGGGCGAATCACCGCTGCGGGCATAACGAAGGAAGTTGCCTTCGAGCCGGTAGACGGACAACTCAACGACCGCATCGACGATGCCTACCGCGCGAAATACGCGAGCAGCCCGTATCTGAAGCCTATGATCGACGAGCGTGCACGCGGCGCGACTGTTAGGGTCGTCCCGCACGAAACCAAAACGAAGTGAGGAGAGAACGATGCCCCATGTAATTGTGAAATTGTGGCCCGGCAAGTCCGAACAACAGAAAACGCGTCTTGCCGAGGCGACAACAAAGGATGTGATGAGCATCCTGCACTACGGCGAGAAGTCGGTTTCCGTGGCGATGGAGGAGATCAAACCGGCGAGTGGGCCGAGAAGGTGTACAGAGCCGAACTCAAAGACAATCTGGACAAGCTCTACAAGAAACCCGGATACGACGAAAGCGACCTCTGAGAAATGTGCTCCGGGTCGAAAAAACATCCATAAGTAAAGGAATGCATACATGAATCTGCCATTTGAAAACAAGGTTGCCCTGGTGACAGGCGCTGGCGCGGGGATGGGACTCGCGGCGGCGAAGGCTTTTGCGGAATCAGGTGCCGCCGTGGCGATGGCGGATATCCATGAAGCTTCGGTGCGTGCGCCGGCCGCGGAGCTTGCCGCTGCTGGCCACAAGGTACTGGCGCTGCGCTGCGATGTGGCTGACGACGCACAGGTAAAGGCGATGGTGGACCATACGATTTCAACGTTTGGCAGGCTGGATGCGGCTTTCAATAATGCCGGAGTGCAGAGCCCGGCGGTGGAGATTGCCGATTCCACCGGTGAAGAATTCGACCGCGTGATGGCCATTAATCTGCGAAGCGTCTGGAGCTGTATGAAGTACGAGTTGCTCCAGATGCGCAAGCAAGGTAGCGGGGCCATCGTAAACAACTCGTCTATCGGCGGCCTTATCGGCCTTCCGGGCCGCGCAATCTACCACGCATCCAAACACGGGGTTATCGGGCTCACGAAGAGCGCGGCGCTGGAGTATGCCGCCAAAGGTATCCGCATCAATGCCATTTGTCCGGGCACCATCGATACGCCTATGGTCCAGGAGATGATCGCCAAGGACCCGCAAGCGATGAAGGAAATTCTGCGTGAGCAGCCCATCGGGCGGCTGGGCAGGGCCGAGGAAATCGCCTCAGCCGTGCTGTGGCTGTGCCGCAAGCGATCAGCATCGCGCGAAGCGAGTCCCTGCAGGCAAATAGGGGGGCGGCGCAATTCTTCACCGGATCCGTGCAGGTCCAGCAGCTGTTTCCCGGCCACGATCCCGCGCGCACCAGCGGCGGGAAAGTGAGCTTCGCGCCCGGCGCGCGGAGCGCCTGGCACACGCACCCGCTCGGTCAAATCCTGATTGTCACGGACGGCACCGGATGGATTCAGCAGTGGGGAGGACCCGTGGAGGAGATTCGCACGGGCGATGTGATCTGGATTCCGCCGGGCGTGAAGCACTGGCACGGTGCGACTGCAACTACGTCCATGACGCATATCGCGATTCAGGAACAGCTCAACGGCAGGGTTGTGGACTGGATGGAGAAAGTGACCGACGAGCAATACCGCAAGTGATCACAGCTCACTTGAGCGGAGGTAACGATGAAAAGGATGGCCGTCATGGCGGCGGCAATTTTTCTGGCAGGCGCAATGTGGGCGCAGGGCCAGCACAGAAACGGAAGGAGACGAGAAACTATGCCAGCAGCAAATGACATCACGATGGTAGCGCCCGCGCTCGGGAAGTATGCGCAGGGTCCACTTGCGGAGTTATGGAAACGCCCAGGGCTGACGTCGCGCGACAGAAGCATCGTCACCGTCGCGGCGCTGATTGCGCGTAACCAAACGATAGAGATGCCGCATTACTTCAATCTCGCCCTCGACAGTGGCGTCAAGCCGCGCGAGATTTCGGAGATCATCACGCATCTCGCATTCTATTCCGGCTGGGCGAATGCGATGTCCGCCGCGGCCGTGGCGCGGGATGTCTTTGCGCAGCGAAAGATCGGGGCGGATCAGCTTCCTCCCGCTTCGCCCACGCTCCTGCCTCTGGACAAGGACGCAGAGGCAAGACGTGCAACGGCTGTAGAGCAGCAATTCGGAAAGGTGGCTCCGGGACTCGTGCAGAACACCACGGATGTGCTCTTTCGCGATCTCTGGTTGCGGCCGGATCTTACCCCGCGCGACAGGAGCCTCGTGACGGTCAGCGCATTGATTGCTTCCGGGCAGCCCGCCCAGATCACGTATCACCTGAACCGGGCGATGGACAACGGATTAACGCCGGAGGAGGCGGGGGAGGTCGTGACGCACCTGGCCTTCTACGCCGGTTGGCCCAATGCGTTCTCAGCGCTCCCGGTCGTCAAGGATGTCATCGAGAAGCGCCCTCACTAGTTCTGCCGCGCTGCTTATCTGCAATGGATTAAGTTTATTGAGGAATACGAAGATGGAAATCAAACGAGCAGGTTCGCAGGCCTCCACGAAGGGGCCTTCAGAGTGGTTCACCGGCGCGGTCCGCGTTGATCCGTTGTTTCAGGCGCCCGAACCGGCGCGTGTCACGGGCGGCAGCGTGACTTTTGAGCCGGGGGCGCGGACGAACTGGCACACGCATCCCCTGGGCCAGACGCTGGTTGTGACCGCGGGTGTGGGCCGCGTGCAACGATGGGGCGGCCCCGTTGAAGAAATTCAACCGGGAGACGTGGTCTGGATAGCGCCCGGCGAGAAGCACTGGCATGGTGCTGCGCCAAGCACGTCCATGACGCACATCGCCATTCAGGAAAAGCAAAACGGAAGTGTCGGGGATTGGCTGGAAGCGGTCAGCGACGAGCAATATCAGGGATAAGGGTGAGTTCGCTGCCTCGTTGGAGCAGAGGCCGCTGCGGATTTTCCAACCCACAATCCAACCCACAATTCGTGCTGTCACGGCAGAGGTCGCGAGTTCGAGTCTCGTCGTCCCCGCCATTCATCTCAAAAGGCAAACAAGAAGAGCCAGCGGAAACCGCCCCCACCCTTTCGGAAAGCGCGAAAGGATGGGCCACCCGCCGGGCCTCGCCGCGACCGACTGCCTTCTATTTGGTTCCGAGGAAGCGCTCGACGATCTCCGGCAGCATCGGCTCGACGGCGAGCGTGTAGTGGGTGGTGTTCGGCACGATTGCGAACTGGTTTGCGGGCCGCAGTGAGCCATCGATCCCGGCATCGCGCTGGCCGCCTCCCAACGCCTTCCAGAACTCGACCATGTGTTCGGGCCGGATGGAGTCAGCGTCGGCAAAGACCAGCAGTGTGCGAGCCTGAACCTTGGCGACGTCGGCGCTCCAGTCGAAGGGGCGTTTGGTCAGGTCACCGACCTTGCTGAAGAGGTTCGTCCAATCGACATCGGGATAGGCCTGCCCTAACGGCGATGCCTTGACGCTACCGCCGAGCATGGCAGCGTTGGCCTCCAACTGATTGAAGGCCGCCACCACCTCCGGATAAGAGCCGTCCCGCCTCATCGTCGCGGCCACGAGCACGAGCCGGTCGACCACGTCCGGATGGCGGATGGCGGTCTGCAGCGCGACGAAGGATCCCAGCGAATAGCCCATTACGTCGGCCTTGCCGAGCTTCAGATGGCCGATCAGAGCGGCAACGTCGTCGCCCAGCGTTTCACAGCGCAGTGGCCTGTCGGTGTCTGGCGTGCGCCCATGCGCCTGAAGATGGACGGCGATCACCTGCCGGCCCTTGGCCAGTTCGGCCAGATTGCTCCCGAAGCTGTCTGGGTTGATGCCCCCGTGAAGAAGAATGAGCGGCTTGCCGGCGCCATGCACGCTGTAAAAGATATGCTGGCCATTGACGTCGGCAAAATTCGCATTAGACATGGCGGGGGTCTCCTTGGCTTGAACGGGAAGGGTCGCAGTCAGAACTGCGGTCGCTGTGGCAGTCTTCAGGAAATCGCGTCTCGTGTGTGTCATCGTCATCCCTTCCATACGCCGGTGGCCGCGGTGTGGTCACGATTTGCCTGAGAGCAACTCATCCAGCTGCGCGAGCTGTTCGGGCAGGGCTTCCGCCGAACCGGCGAGCGCTTCGTCGCGGGCCGCTTCTGTGGGGTAGAGTTCGTGTAGGGTGACCAGCGTCTTCCCGGCATTTTCTTCGAACGTCACCGTGGTCACGGCGCCCTGATCGGTTTCTTCGTTCGTCCAGACGAGGCGCTTATTCGGCGTCACTTCTCTGTACGTGCCGAAGAACGCCATCGGTTGATCGAAGGCCGGATGGCGGAACACGAAGCGATACGCGCCCCCGGTGCGCACATCCATGTCGCACGAGACCAGCGACATGCCCACCGACTTCGGAATCCACCAACGCTTGAACAATTCGGGTTTGCTCCACGCTTCGAAGACGATGTGCGCCGGGGCATTGAACGTTCGCGTCACGACGAGTTCGCGGTCGGACTTGCGTTCCACGGCGGTGCGGTTCATGGCG
>Ga0306924_10006854_pt1 | contig 11367 bp, 8 predicted proteins | sample sta12Can44000111_FD_203756 | JGI IMG/M metagenome (GOLD analysis project Ga0306924, IMG submission 203756) | Lab enrichment of tropical soil microbial communities from Luquillo Experimental Forest, Puerto Rico - statanox.12C.anox.44.000.111 (v2)... | ecosystem: Environmental > Terrestrial > Soil...
CATGAAAAGATCACGCTTCGGCAAGATTTCGGCGCACGATGTAAAAAAGCGGGAGCCGCTTCCGTTCACCCCAGCGGCGGCAGGAACATGACCTCGTGCTTGGCCGACAGCGCAATGACCTCTTCGGGCTTCTGCTCCTTCATCGTGTGGATCGCCCAGAACAGGTCGTAGAGCTTGCGCGTCGGCGCGACCCAGAAGAGACATTTCACCGGCTGGTCGGATTTGTTGAATATCCCGTGCGGGAGCCCCATCGGCAATCGGATCAAATCCCCGGGCGCGGCGACCAAGTCCTTGCCGTCGATCAGAAGATCGAAACGCCCTTCGAACATGTAAATGAATTCGTCCTGGGTCGGGTGAAAATGCGGTGGCACGAACGTGCCGGGCGGAAAGGTGGCGTGCCAAGAAAACGAGGCCTCGTTCACCGCCTTCGGCACGTAGGTCTGTCCCAGGATATTCCAGACAATGCCGTCGATGCCGGTGCCGGCTTTGGTTATGCCCGCCGTCAGCGTTTGCATGCGGTGATCTCCATTTCAAAAGCGTGATGACTATTTGCCGCGGCCATTCAAACACGAATGCCGCGAAACGAAAACGATAGCGGGCTAAGCACAATCACCCACAAGATGCCTAGCCGAGATGCCGAGCGGCGTTCTAGGCCGCGCTCCGCCGCCCCTGCGTCGCGATCGCCAGCAGGGCCCGCTCGGCGATCGTTTCGGCAAGCGCCGGGTTGCGCCGCGACTCCAAAACGGCGCCTGCGAGATCGGCCATGGCGGCGGTCAGCCGCGCCGCGCTCCACGTTTTAAGCGCCGCCTCGACGAGCGCCCTGCGGCGGAAATGCAGTGGCGGCTGAACCGCGTCGAGCGAGAACGGCCCGCCTTCTTCGATGGCGAGACGCCACTTGTGGAGTTGCGCCAGCTGGCGTTGCGCATTGAACAGAATCGATCCTGCCGCGGAGCCCGCCGTGCGCGCTTTGGCGAGCTGAGTCTCGAGCTCGGCGGGCCGGCAGGCAAAGGCTGCATCGACGATGTCCTCGAGCGCGAGCGCCGATGCGTCCGAAACGACAGCGGCGACGTCCTCGACGCCCACTTGGCCGCGGCCGCGCGCGTAGAGCGCGAGCTTGCGGATTTCGCTGCGCGACGCGGCGCGGTCGCCGCCGAGAAGCGGAATCAATACGGCGCGCGCGTCGGGCGTCAGCGACAGTCCCGCCGCCTTCATCTCGTCGTCGATCAGCCGCGCCCGGTCTCTCTCGCTGTCGGCATAGCAGGGCAACGCCGCGGCATTTTTGGCGCGCTCGCACAGCGTGCGCAGCGGCGCATTTCGGCGTAGATCGCCGGCTTCGATGATGACACGGCATTCGGCGGCCGCGGCCTTGAATATGTCGGCGCCAAGGAGCGCCTCGACGGCCGGCGCGATATTGCGGCTACCAGCCTTTACCCAGACCGCGCGGCGACCGCCGAACAGCGGCATGGTCAACGCCTCCTCGATCAAGCGCGAAGGCTGGGCGGCGATCTCTTCGCCTTCGAGCCGCGCCAGTGCGAACGGATCGTTCAGGTCATCGACGGAGGCCTTAAGGATGGCGTCGACGCGTTCGCTCACCAGTCCGGCATCCGGCCCGAACACCAAGATGACCCGCCGCGCCGGATCGGGCCGCGCGACAAATGCGTCGACATCGGCGGCTTTGACGGCGACCATGAGAATTAGGACCGTTCGGGCGCGCTCATGTCCGCGACCCGGTTATCGCCTTTGCCGATCATGCGTCAGGTCCCGGCGACAAAATACGACGCGAGCCTGTTGCGGATTGCCTCGGCGGCAACCCCGACAGCGCGGTCTTGGGCGTTGATCTTGGCGCGGTCCCTGGCGAAGCGCTGTTGCGAACCTGGAATATCGTAACCGACATGCGCGAACGTGCTGTCGGTCAACACGATTTTGTTGGTCACGATTTCCACGAGCTTATAGGTTGCGGTGAGGCCGCCGACTTCCTCGGTCGGCCGTCCACTGACTGGATCGATGATAACCGTGATGTCGGTGGGCGACACGACGACGTCGAGCCGGTGCGTCGGCGCAGTGGCTCCGGCGGCCCCGTTGAAATCGTATTGCAAGGCATTATGCAGTTCGACCGCGATACGCGCTTGAGGGGTGCCTTGGCGCACCGGGATCGGCGGGATTAAAACCTCGGCAAGCTTGTCGCGGACGCTCTCGCCACCGACCGACGGGTTGCTGCCATAGAGCGGTTCGAAGCAGCCGGCGAGAAGGCCCGCCGCGCCCAGCACCATGCCGAGCCGGGCCAAAGCGCGAATCTTGCCGCGGTGTTCACGCCACCACATTGACGATCCTTTGCGGCACGATGATCACCTTCTTCGGCCTCTTTCCCTCGAGCGCGCGTTTGACCGTATCGAGCGCGAGCACGGCATTTTCGATATCGGCATTTCCGGCGTCGCGAGCCACCGTCACATCGGCGCGCTTCTTGCCGTTGATCTGGACCGGCAGCGTCACCGTTGCTTCGACCAACAGCGCGCGCTCGACCTGCGGCCACGCTGCTTGGGCGACCAGCGTGTCATGGCCCAACATGGCCCAGCATTCCTCGGCGAGATGCGGCATCATCGGGTGAAACAATCGTACAACAATATTAGCCGCTTCACGCATCGCCCAACGCAAATCGGGCGCGCAAGCGCTATCCGACCGGGACGGCTCATCTGATCCCCCTCGTGCCCCCTTTTTTGGCTTCCCTTCTTGCCCCTGTTGCGCCCCCAATTCGCCGATTATCGTATTGAGGGCGTTGGTGAATTCATAGATATGTGCGATACAAACATTGAAGTGCAGCTTTTCGATGTCATCGGTGACCCGCGCCAGGGCCGTATGCGCCGCCTTCCGTAGCGCCGTCGCCTGAGGGGAGAACTGGCTCGGGCGCTCGCTTGGCGCATCTCGGGAGATCTCCGCCGCCTCGCCGACGAGCCGCCACAACCGTTGGACGAAACGCCAAGCGCCCTGAACCCCCTTTTCGGTCCAATTGACGTCGCGGTCGGGAGGCGAATCCGACAGCATGAACCAGCGCGCCACGTCGGCGCCGTAGGTCGCGATAATGTCGTCGGGGTCGACGGTGTTGTGCTTGGACTTCGACATTTTCTCGATCGGGCCGATCTCGACTTCTTCGCCGGTGGCGATCAAAACCGCCCGGCGTGCCTCGCTGCCATCGGTTTCGACCTTTACTTCCGCGGGCGCCGCCCATTCGCCGTTTGCCCGGCGATAGGTCTCGTGCACAACCATGCCTTGCGTGAACAGGCCGGCGAACGGTTCGTCGAGACCGACATGCCCGGTCTGTTTCATCGCGCGGGTGAAGAACCGGCTGTAGAGCAGATGTAGAATCGCATGCTCGATGCCGCCGATATATTGGTCGACCGGCATCCACGCATCCACCATCGGCAGGTCGGTCGGCGCGGTGGCGATCCACGGGTCGGTGAAGCGCTCGAAATACCAGGACGAGTCGACGAACGTGTCCATGGTGTCGGTTTCGCGCGTGGCCGGCCCGCCGCATTGCGGGCAAGCGATGTGCTTCCAGGTCGGGTGATAATCGAGCGGATTGCCGGGCCGATCGAACGTGACGTCCTCCGGCAGCGTAACCGGCAGGTGCTTTTCCGCAACCGGCACGACGCCGCACTTTTCGCAATGGATGATCGGGATCGGGCAGCCCCAATAGCGCTGGCGCGAAATGCCCCAGTCGCGCAGCCGATAGTTCAGCTGGCGCACCGCCATTGCGTCGGATCGCGGTATGCGATTCGGGGAGGGGTCGGTTTGTTTATTGACCCCCACCTGGCAAGCTTCACTCGCCGTCCTCCCGCTTTCGGGGGAATGAAGTGCAGAGGGCCTCGGCCGTCGCTCCAGCCGTTTGGCCACCTCTTCTTTCGCCTGCGCGACCGTCATGCCGTCAAGGAAGCGCGAATTGATCATGCGGCCGTCGCCCTCATAGGCGGTGCCGGTGATGACGAAGCTTTTCGGATCGACGCCAGGTGGGCAAACCACTGGCACATTGCCGAGCCCGTATTTATTGACGAAATCGAGGTCGCGCTGGTCGTGAGCCGGGCAGCCGAAAATGGCGCCGGTGCCGTAATCCATAACGATAAAATTCGCGACATAGACCGGCAGTTGCCACACCGGATCGAAGGGGTGGGTGGCGCGGATGCCGGTGTCGAAACCGGCCTTCTCGGCGGTGTCGATCTCGGCCTGCGAGGTGCCGCGGTGTCGGCATTGTTCGATGAATTTGCGCAGCGCCGGATTGTTTTTCGCCGCGGCCGTGGCGAGCCGGTGGTCCGGCGCCACCGCCATGAATTTTGCGCCGAACAACGTATCCGGCCGCGTGGTAAAGACTTCGAGCTCGGTCTCGCCTCGCGGCGCGGTCGCCGGATCGAGCGCGAAGCGGATCAATAGGCCTTCCGAGCGGCCGATCCAGTTCTTCTGCATAAGTCGGACTTTTTCCGGCCAGCGGTCGAGACTGTCGAGCGCCTCGAGGAGAGGCGCGGCGAATTTGGTGATGGCGAAGAACCATTGCGTCAGTTCGCGCTGCTCGACGAGTGCGCCCGAGCGCCAGCCGCGGCCGTCGATCACCTGCTCGTTGGCCAAAACGGTTTGGTCGACCGGATCCCAATTGACCTTCGACTTCTTGCGCTCGACCAGGCCGACGCGCAGGAAGTCGAGGAACATTTTCTGCTGGTGCTTGTAATAGGCCGGATCGCAGGTCGCGATTTCACGGTTCCAGTCGAGCGACAGCCCCATGGATTTGAGCTGCTTTTTCATCGCCGCGATATTGTCGTAGGTCCAGGCTTTGGGATGGACCTTGCGCTCCATGGCGGCGTTCTCGGCCGGCATGCCGAAAGCATCCCAGCCCATCGGATGCAACACGTTGAAGCCCATCGCCCGCTTCACGCGCGCTACCACGTCGCCCATCGTGTAGTTGCGAACGTGGCCCATATGGATGCGCCCCGACGGATAGGGGAACATTTCCAGCACGTAGTATTTCGGGCGCGGATCGTCGTTGCGCGTCGCGAATATGCCGCGCTCCTCCCAGATTTTCTGCCAGCGCGCCTCGGCGTCGCGGGCGTTGTAACGGTCGTTTGCCATTGGATTTGCGAGCGTTTTCAGGTGGCCGGACGTGACACGAAAGCGTGCGGCCGGTCAATAACGTGGCATAGAACAAAAGCGTGAACGCACCGTCACGCGCCCGCGCGATCTAGCTTCGCCGCCGCATGAGCGCATCGAGGCTGTAGCCGCCGGGGCCAAACGCCACGACACAGAGCATGCCGCCGATGATCGCGAGGTGGCTGAAGAAGCTTGTTTGCTGGGCGCGCAGCTCCGCGGCCGGCGCCAGCCAATAGGCGTGGAAGATGAGCGCCAGCGCCAGCGTATAAAGAGCCAAAGCCAGTGCCGCGCAACGCGCGAACAGGCCGGTGATCAGCAACAGCCCGCCGCCGATCTCGAGTGCGACCGCGCCCCATACCAGGACGTTCGGCGATGGGATGCCGTGGCCTGTCATATTCGCCACCGTCGCGTCGATCGCGCCAACCTTGCCGATGCCGGACCGAACGAAGATGAACGCCAAGAGAATGCGCGCCAGGAGTGCAATGAAATTCGTCAGCGGGGTCATGAACCTTCCTTTCCGATTGCCGGCCTTGAACCGATCCGGCGGGAGCGTAAGTCAACCGAGAGCCGATGCATCCGCCAGCGCGATGTGTGCAACGGCGAGGCCGTCCAAGAGATGAGCATATAGCTGGATTCCCGCTGACGCGGGAATGAGCGGAAGTGACTGATGCCACTCGTCCCCGCGAAAGGGGGACCCAGTGCGAAGCATGATGCGCTGGACGACTTCGTTCGCGCTCGCAATGTCGAGCCGTTCTCGCGATGCGTTGCATTACGCTCTCGCAAACACTGGTTCCGTCATCCTGAGGCGCGACCCCCGACTTGCTCGGGGGGAGCCGTAATCTCGTCGTCACCGGGGCGAAGACCCAAAAGGTGACGAGGACGGATTTCAACTCTTCCCCACCAGCGAGATATCGCTCCCGTCGCGATAGGCCGGGTTGCGCCAGCCGGTCTCGTCGTAATCGGCCATGCATTGCTCGGCGAGCGCTTCCATTTGCTTGAGCGCGCCGTTGCCTTGGGCCTGCTGCAGCTGAAAAACGCGAATGAGTTCGTGGCTGCCGGAATAATTCATCTCGTAGAGTTCGTGACGCGCGCCGAATTCGGTGCCGATGGCGTCCCACAGAAGCTTCATGATCTTGATGCGCTCCTTGTAGTCGATGCCGTTCGAGCCGCGCACGTATTTCGCCAGATATTTGTCGACCTCCGGATTTTTGAAATCGCGGGCATGCGAGGGCAGGTAGATCAGCCCCGAAGCGATGATCTTTTCGACGATGTTGCGCACCGCCGGATAGGCTTCGGTCATGAACAGGCGGTAAGTCGCGGAGCCGCGCGCATTCGGGAGCACCGCGCCGTCGACCCAGGGCACTGGATTACAGGCCATCGCGTCGGTTAGCGACCAGAACAGATTGCGCCAGCCGATCACTTCGCCGATCTGCGCCTGCACGCCGCGAAAGCTTTCGACACCGGTCGCGTGCGCGGCCTTCCACAATAGCCCGATGATGAAGTCGAGCTTTACCGCGAGCCGGGTGCAGCCTTGCAGCGTGAAGCCGTTGAAGAAGCCCGATTGCGGATAAAAATTTTTCAGCCGCTCCATGTCCCGATGCACGAGAACGTTTTCCCAGGGGATGAAAGCGTTGTCGAAGATGAAAATCGCGTCGTTTTCATCGAAGCGCGAGGTCAGCGGATAGTCCCATGGCGAGCCGGTCGCCGCCGCGGCAAATTCGTAGGACGGCCGGCAGATAAGCTTGATGCCGGGCGTGCTCACCGGCGCGATGAACATCACCACCATGGACGGATCGGTGATCTCCTGGCCCATGTTCTGGCCGAGGAAATTGTATTGCGTCAGCGCGGAATTGGTGGCGACCACCTTGGCGCCAGAGACATAGATGCCGGCGTCGGTTTCCTTTTGGATCGTGATGTAGACGTCCTTGACTTGTTCGACCGCCTTGTTGCGGTCGATCGGCGGATTGACCAGCGCGTGATTGAGATAGAGCACCGCTTCCTGCGCGCGTTTGTGCCAGGCCCGCGCATTGTCGGCGAACTTGCCGTAGAACGCGGCATTGGCGCCGAGCGTATTGAGGAACGCCGCCTTGTAGTCGGGGCTCCGCCCCATCCAGCCATAGGATAACCGCGCCCAGGCGGCGATCGCGTCGCGCTGGGCGATCACTTCCTCGCGCGAGTGCGCGGCCTTGAAGAATTTGTGGGTATAGCCGCCAGACCCGGTGTCGGTCGACGCGGTGAGCACTTCCTTATGGGCTTCGTCGTGAAGCGCGTCATAAAGAAGCGCCACCGAGGCCGCTGAATTGCGGAAAGCCGGATGCGTGGTGACGTCGCCCACGCGTTCGCCGTAGATGTAGACCTCGCGGCCGTCGCGCAGCGATTCCAAGAATTCCGTCCCGGTGAAGGGACGCTTCTTGCCGGCGATGATCGCCTCGGGATGATCGGGCATATTGTCCTCCGCTGCGGCTTTAACTCGGGTCCGAATGAGCCTTGCGAAATCCGGGACCGGGAGCGCGATATTCTGGATTGCCTCGTCGCTTCGCTCCTCGCGATGACGACAAGCCATTTGCAACTTGCAATTCATCAGTATACTGACGATTATCGCTCAGTGTACTGATGAAAGGGCCTGGCGGTCAATCGGGCTGTCGAATTCGCCCGGTTTGATTTGTCAGACGGAGCAGGGGCTCGCCCTATGCGAAAGCTCGAGGACGATCGGCGCTTGCTCGAAATGCCCGGCCATCTGATCCGCCGGCTGCATCAGATTTCCTTTGCGCTGTTTCTCGACCAGGCCAAGGCTTTCGGCATCACGCCCGTGCAATATGCCGCACTGGTCGCGATCGGCAGTCATCCGGGGATCGATCAAACCGCGCTGTGCAGCATCATTGCGTTCGATCGGACCACCATCGGCGGCGTGGTCGGCCGGCTGGAGAAGAAGAAGCTCATCCGGCGGCTTGACGGCGCGCATGATCGGCGCACGAAATCGCTTTCCATTACGGCGGCGGGGCGCCGGCTCATTCGGCAGATCGAGCCCGCGGTGCAGTCGACGCAGCAACTGATACTGGCGCCGCTCAAGACAAGCGAACGCAACGCGTTCATGGGGATGCTCAAGCATCTCGTCCATCTCAACAACAAGCACAGCCGAGCGCCGGTGCGCCCGAGGGAGAGAAGGCGAAAGGCATAACGCCGGTTGGTTTAAGTTCTCTGCATTTCCGCCTTCGCGGGAATGAGCGGAGATGTTGCTGCGCCCGGGAAAAGCCGTCGATGCAACGGCTACCCTATTTTCCGAGCAAATGAGGGAGTCGAGGGCGCCTTCGGCGCCGCACAGCGGCTTTGCCTTTGATTCCCTCATTTGTTTGGAAGCGACAGTAGCCATCGCGATCGACGGCGCGAAGCGGTCACACGAGTTATGAGTCTTGAACGCTAACCTTGTCCGCGCCGGCAGGCATCCCATAGCCGCGGCGCGGTGGCCGGCATGTCGAGATGAGCGCCGGCGCCGTTTGGAATGGCGTCGGCGACGGCGTTCATCACCGCGGCGATGGCCGCCGTGGTGCCGGCTTCGCCCACGCCCTTGACGCCAAGCGGATTGGTTGTCGCCGGCACGTTGCGCATCGCCTCGCGCAGCGGCGGCATGTCGTGCGCGCGCGGCATGGCGTAGTCCATGAACGATCCGGTGACGAGCTGACCGCTGTCGGAATCGTAAACCGTGCTCTCCATCAGCGCTTGGCCGAGTCCGGATGCGATGGCGCCGTGCAATTGGCCCTCGACGATCATCGGATCGAGCGCGCGGCCGCAATCGTCGACGGCGGCATAGCGGACGACCGCCATGGCGCCGGTCTCCGGATCGATTTCCACCTCGGCAATATGCACGCCGTTGGGAAAGGTCTGCGGCGTTTCGGTCACGGCCTTGGTGTCGAGATCCTCGGCGATCTCGCTAAGTTTCTTCAGCGTGGCGGCGTGCGCAGCGACCTCAAAGAGGGAAACGCGCCGGTCGGTGCCGATGACTTCGAACTGACCGTTCTTGAACGCGATGTCGGACTCGCCGGCCTCCAGCATCCCCGCCGCGATGGGCTTGCCCTTGGCGAGCATCCGTTCCACCGCCTTGACCAGGGAATGGCTCACCGTCATGCCCGAGCGCGAGCCGACCGAAGCATAACCCGGCAGCTCGTTCGCCGAATCGCCGTCGCTATGCAGGATTTTTTCCGGCGCAATGCCGAGCGCGGCGCCGATCAGCCGGGAAAACACCGTGGCGTGGCCCTGGCCGGTATTCTGCACGTTGAGCCGGAATTGCAGCCTACCGTCGCCCGGGAAAGCGAGCAGCGCGCTCTCGGTCGGCGACCCGCCGGCATGTTCGAGCATGCAGCAAACCCCGGTGCCACGAAATTTGCCTCGCTTTTGCGCTTCGCGGCGGCGCGCCTTGAAATTTACGTAGTCAGCAAGCTCCAGCGCCTCGTCGAGGATCGGCGCAAAATCGCCGCTGTCGATCGTGGTGCCGACGGCGGTTTTGTACGGCATCGCCGATTTTTTGACGAGATTGCGCCGTCGCAGCTTGACCGGATCGATGCCGGTCACGCGCGCGGCCTCGTCGACCACCCGCTCGAGGGCGTAGCTCGATTCCGGCCGCCCGGCGCCGCGATAGGGCGCGGTCGGCAGCGTATTGGTGTAGACGCATTTCACGCCGATATCGATGGGCTTGATGTCGTACATGCCGGGCAGGCAGCGCGTGAAACTTATCGTCGGGATATTGGCGCCGATGGCGCCGAGATAGGCGCCCATATTGCCGACGCTGCGGATGCGCAGCGCCAGAAATTTTCCCTTCTCGTCGAGCGCGAGCTCCACGTCGGAGTAGGTGTCGCGCGCTTGGTTATCGCTGAGAAAGGCTTCCGACCGGCCCGACATCCAATGCACCGGGCGTCCGATTTTCTTCGTGGCGACGAGAAGCGCGATATATTCCGGATAGGCCGAGGTCTTCAGGCCAAAAGCGCCGCCGACATCCTCGGTGATGACGCGCAGCCGTTCCTTCGGCCAATTCATGATGGCGAGAACGTTCTCGCGCATAGTGCCGGCGCTTTGCGAACAGGTGCGCAGCGTATAGGCGTCGTTCGCGGCATCGTAGCTTGCGGTGGCGCCGCGCGGCTCCATCGATGCCACGCACAAGCGCTGGTTCATTTCCGAAATGCGCGCGACGTATTTGGCCGAAGCGAAGATGCGTTCGACCTCGGCTGCATTGGCGCCGGGATCAGCGGCGGGACCCAGCCAATCGACCGCAAGATTGCCCGGCGCTTCCGGCCAAAGCTGCGGCGCGCCGGGCTTGAGCGCGGCGCGGGCGTCGGTGACCGGCGTCAGCGGCTCGTATTCGACATTGACCGATTCGGCGGCGTCCTGCGCCGCGATCACGCGCTCCGCGATCACCATCGCCACCGCTTCGCCGACATGCATCACGCGGTCGCGGGCAAGCGGAGGACGGTGCGAAACGGCAAGCTTGGCGCCGCCGCGGCCTGCGAGCGGCGGGTGCTGCGAAACATTGCCGACCCCTTCCATATCCTTTGCCGTCAAGACGGCAATGACGCCTGCCGCCTTTTCTGCCGCCGCGGTATCGATCCGCAGGATGCGCGCAAAAGCGTGCGGCGATCGCACGAAATAAGCGCAAGCCTGGTTCGGCAGCGGCGCGTCGGCGACATAGCGGCCGAGACCACGAATGAGAACGTCGTCCTCGGTGCGGAAGTGGCGCTCCGTGTGCTCGGTCACGGATTGCGTATTCGCTTTGGCGTCCATGCTCGTACTGCAACACTCCTGGAAAATTCGGCGGCCCTTTTATAACCGAAAGCCACGCCTAAAAAGACCTCCGTTGGCGCGCGTCAGACAAGCCCTGCCGTGCCACGTTGCATGGCTCTGTTGCGTGGCTTGTTGCATGGCTTGGCGAGATATGCGCACAACACGCCGCGCCGCGCTCTAAGGACACACAATGACGAAAACCATCGACACCCATACGCATGTGCTTGCCGACGCCACCATCAAGCTCCTGCAAAAGGAGATCCCGCGTCTTGGCCTCAAGCTGACACCGAACGACGGCGACAATTCCGTGCTCGAGGTTGCCGGTGTGGCCTATCGGCCGTTCCCGCGCGGCGGCCACGACGTCGCACGAAGGTTCGCGGACATGGCGGCGGCCGAGGTCGATATGCACGTTCTGTCGGTTTCACCTCAGACCTGGCTCTACGATCAGGAGGCCGCTGTCGGCGCCGCGGC
>Ga0306924_10006856_pt1 | contig 11366 bp, 8 predicted proteins | sample sta12Can44000111_FD_203756 | JGI IMG/M metagenome (GOLD analysis project Ga0306924, IMG submission 203756) | Lab enrichment of tropical soil microbial communities from Luquillo Experimental Forest, Puerto Rico - statanox.12C.anox.44.000.111 (v2)... | ecosystem: Environmental > Terrestrial > Soil...
GACCAACCCACGCCCGGGCGAGAAGAAGATGCCCGTCCCTTACGATCCGGAATCCTATTGCTCCGGTCGTGGATTGACCAACCACGGGAAGCTCCAAGGCGGATTTAATGGAACAGGTTTAGCGTGTTCGTAGCGTCATCTACGTAGTAGACATCCGGTCCAACGGTGGTTACCCCGAACAGCGCACCAGCGCCGGGAGGAGTGCCCGAGCTGTCGAGCAGGCTCTTCGCAACCTGCAGCCCATCCGGAGTGGTCTGTACCATGTATCCATCGCCTGCGTTCACAGTAAGGATGTCACCATTCGACGCCACGGTCAGCCCTAACGGACCATTCAAGCCGCCGCCTTTCGTGATGGTAAGGCCGGTGCCCGCGCTCGAGACACGAGACAGGGGGAACGGGATGGCGGTAATGCGGCTGTTCAAGGTGTCCGCCACGTACAGGGAAAAGCCGTCCTTGCTAAGACCGACACCTGTAGGGCCGATCACCAGCGCGGCCGGATCAGTTCGCTCGGCGAATCCAGAACCGATTACTGTCATGGACTCCACGAAGGGAGGGTTGGAGTTCGAGAGGGTCAGGTTAACTCGAACCACGGTACCCTGGTTCACGACTTTTCCGCGGGCCACCACCGTACCATTCAGCACGTTGGTGACAAACAGGGTGGCGCTCCCGCCGCCGTTGCCATTCGATTGATCGAGCACCGCCATGTCCCACGGCCCGTTAATCAGTGTGCCGTAGATCGTTTCAACAACTTTCCCGGAAGAATTGAGTACCAGCAGGCATCCCGCCTGGGCGGTCGCGGCCTTTCCATTGGTCGTGGGCAAACTGCCGACGATCACCCAGCCGGCGCGCAACACCACCAGTGCCGTCGTGAGGCCCACCCCGCCAGTGCAGGTGCCGGGGAGGCTCTTGGCATTGATCTGCGCAAACAGGGTGTGCACTCCGCTCGGAGAAATTTGCACGAGCGTGGTCCCCGTTCCTTGCAGGTTCGAGCGGTCATTGAAGTTACTGATCAGCAGGTTCCCTTCGACCAGTTTCCCCATCGTAGTTGGAACAACAAAAATGCCATAGGGATTTACGTCGCCATTGCCGGGCACGGTGGATGCGACGATTGTGACAGTGCCAGGTGACTCGGCCGCTGCCAAGGCAGGCATAAGACAGGCGAAGGTCAAAATTGCGCACAACAGCCGGATGGAAACCGAAATCCGAAGCTGAACGGTCCGATTCATTCTCTCCTCCCTGGAATTCTGAGTTCCTATCAAGCAGTGTTGGACTATTCCGATCTGTCACGGGGGAGTTCCGAAAGTAGTAACAGCCGAACGTCTCCGCTGCTGAAGATGGAAACTAGCAGAGCGCAAAGCAGGAGATGTCACAGGGTTGTGAAGGAATTGTCACCATACCGCTAACATGGTGACGTTGTACTTCATGGTCCTCCGCCGCACCTCCATCGTCAGGATTATCAGGGGACTTGTGCCCGCCGCCGACGTCGCGCCCGAAGGGGTCGGACCTTGGCCAGTGCACCGGAACGACTGCATTTTACAAAATGTTTACACGGCGGTGACAACTCTTTGACAGCCTGCGAAGCCAGGCGAGCCGACCTGATCGCCAATCAATTCAACAACCGGGTCATCGAGATCGATCCTCGTACCACAAAATTGTATGGCAGTTCGGAACGGGATCCAGTGTAGCCGGCCCACACACCGTCGTTGGCACCAATGATGCGCAACGGGTTGGGCCATTTACGCTGATGGCAGGAACAGGAGAGGAACCGAAAAAGATTTGCAAGTGCCCCACTCAGAATCCCGCCGGGTGGGGCATTTGTGCGCCTGAAACATTTCTGCCACTCAGCCGATCGAGACCAGGCTCTAATTACCGCGATGACCGCTGGTTTTCTTTCGGCAACCCTCGCAGAGGCCATAGATCTGGAAGGTGTGGCGGGTGGTCGCGAACTTATGCTTGCGGCCAATGTCGTACTCAATGTGCTCGATCTCGGGGGAAAAAAACTCAACGGAGATGCCACACTGGGTACAAACCATATGATGGTGGTTGCGGCGATTGTACTGGTGCTCGTAGCGCGCGATGCCATCGTTGAACGCCACCTCGCTGGCCAGGCCGCATTCCGCCAAAAGCTTCAGCGTTCGGTATACCGTCGTGAACCCGATGCGGTCATCCTTCTTCTTGACCAGCCGATAGAGTTCGTCCGTGGAAAGGTGGTCATGAGTGTCGAGGAAGGCGCGCAGAATGGTATTGCGTTGGCCCGTCTGCTTGAGGCCGACCCGCCGGAGATGATCGCGGAAAATCGCTTGCGCCTCGCGTGCCATTTCCCGCGAGATGGTCGGCTGATCATCAACTCGTTTCTGGAGCATAGGTGTAGTGCTCCGTGACGCGGCGTTGTGACTATCAGCATACACCCTGGAGCTTGCTTCGATACCGTGGCGCACCCGGTGTGGCCCGGTACTTCGCTACAATCGAGGGTTCCCATGGAATCCACCACTGCTGTCTCGCCGATCCGGTCAACACAAAGGAAACTCGCCCTCCGCATTGTTGTGGCGATTCTCATTGTGCTGCTGATCGCGTTTCTGGCTTTCGACTTCTGGTTTTATCGCGCGGTACGTGCCGCTCTGCCACAAGTTGAGGGCACGATCCACTTGCCTGCGTTGACGGCGCCTGTGACGGTGTCGCGCGACTCCCTCGGCGTGCCGACGATCTCAGCCGGCAATGTGTCCGACTTGTTCTACGCCCAGGGGTACGTCACCGCGCAAGATCGTCTCTGGCAGATGGACGTGACCCGCCGTTATGCTTCTGGCGATCTGTCAGAGATCTTCGGGCCCGAATACGTCAAGGTTGATCGTGCACAACGCATCTTGGGTCTTCGCCAGGTGGCTGAGCGAATCGCTGCCAACATGCCTCCAGAGCAGCGTGCGCAATTCGCAGCCTATGCGCGTGGGGTAAATGCATACATTGACGAGCATCGTAAGACGCTGCCACTGGAATTTCGTTTCCTCGTTTACTTCCCTCACGCGTGGACGGTAGAGGATTCGGTGCTGGTGGGCCTTTCGATGAACGAGTTTCTAAACCACTACCTGTACAAGGATGAGCTGGAGAAGGAGAAAGTCTTAGCCAAGCTGGGTCCGGAACTCACTGCGGACCTGTTCGTCAATTCATCGTGGCGCGACCATCCCCCGGGAGCCGAGTCCAATTCCATTGAGAACACGGTGCCGGGGGAGCCGGATTCAGACGAGGAGGAACACGACGAGTCACATACGACGACCGAGTCGCCTGCCCCCTATGATGCAGTCATCCCGTCAGGTGAGGTGGGTGCAATTCGGCATCGGTCGTGGTTATTGGCTGCGGCGAACACGCGCCGCGACAAGGGATCTGCGTTTCCTCCGAACCTCCAGGACAAGAAAGGGCCGAACGGGAGATCCTTTGGCTATGCGCCCGCTTCTGCTTCTGTACGCGCAAGCGACAGTCTCGCTGGGAGCTTCGGCACGCCGTCCACGGCCTACGCACGTGGACGTTTCGTCCAGGATGACACCCGGGAGAGTGGCAACAATTTCGGGGAAACCCTGACAATCCTGGATCACCGCATGCGCGCCGGCTCGAACAATTGGGTCGTCTCGGGCGCGCACACGGCATCTGGCAGGCCGCTATTGTCGAATGACATGCATTTGGAGCTCGGAATTCCCAATATCTGGTATGAGGCTCACCTGATTGCGGGGGATTACGACGTGGCTGGCGTGACCTTGCCAGGGGTGCCGTACGTCATCGTCGGACACAACCGGTACATCGCATGGGGATTGACCAATCTGGGGCCCAACGTAGAGGACGTTTACGTCGAGAAGTTCAACGACCAGGGCGAGTACCTTACACCGCAAGGATGGCAGCAGCCAGAGCATCGCAAGGAGGTGATTCGGGTGAAAGGAAAGCCCGAGGTGAATCTTGACGTTGAGGTCACCCGCCATGGGCCTATCATTACCGACCTGATTCCAGGAGAAAGCCGCAAGCTGGCCCTCAAGTGGATCATCTATGATCCGCAAATCGGGCGTAGCACTCCATTCTTCGCCATAAATTCCGCGAAAAACTGGGAAGAGTTTCGCGCAGCTTTCGCGCAGTTTGATGGACCTGCGCAGAACGTCGTCTATGCCGATGTGGATGGCCACATAGGCTACCAGGCGACAGGCAGAATCCCGATCCGTGCCACCGGCGACGGATCGCTTCCCGTCCCTGGTGACGATGATGCCCACGAGTGGACTGGCTACGTGCCGTTCGACAAGTTGCCAAGTGTGTACGATCCGTCTTCAGGGATGATCGCTACCGCCAACGGCCGCATCACGCCAGGCGGATACCCGTACCTGTTGAGCATCGAATGGGAATCGCCATTTCGGACCGAGCGTATCTACAAGCTCCTGACTGTGCCCCACAAGAAGTTCTCGCCAGCTGACATGCTGGCCATCCAGACTGACGTGGTCTCGGAGTTTGACCGCTACTGCGCTCAGCGCATGGTCTACGCGGTGGATCACTCCTCGAAGGCATCGCAGAGGGCAAAAACCGCTGCCGACATGATGCGCAACTGGAATGGCAGGATGGATACGGACCTGGCTGCGCCCACCGTCGAGGTTTACTCGCGGCACAAACTTGAGGAGCTTCTTCTGGAGCCCAAGCTGGGCGGCGCGTGGAAGGAATACGAATGGTTCATGAGTCCTGTGTGGCTGCAGAACATGTTGTCGCACCAACCGCCACGCTGGCTGCCGGCCGGCTATGCCAACTTCGACGATCTATTGACGGCAGCGGTCGAGGGTGCGGTATCGGATGCCGACGCTCCGCGCACCTTGAACACATGGAAGTGGGGGCGGATCCACCGCGTTGACATCACCCATCCGTTCTGGAGCCACTTCCCCATCCTGAAACGTGCGGCCGGGCCGGGGAGCCAGCCGCTGTCGGGCAATGGGCTCACCGTGAAACAGGTCAGCACGCACTTCGGGCCATCGGAGCGGCTGACGGTGGATTTCTCGAATTTCGACGCGACCACGCTCAATGTCGTCAATGGGCAATCAGGCAATATCTTCGACGAGCACTACAACGATCAGTGGGACGCGTATTACCATGAACGGACCTTCGCGCTGCCGTTCTCTCCCGGGGCCGTCGAGCGAGCGGCAGCTCATCACCTGCTGCTGGAACCGTAAGCAGGACATGTAAAACGGGCGACCTATGGCCGCCCCTGGTGAACTGGATTGTACAGCGCTCTCTATGGATCAACCTGCACCACGTCATTGACCCCCCCCGTGAAAGCGATTTGCTTCGCCTGCAGGGTGTTTGTGGTGGTGTCGTAGATCGCGAGGAAGCCCTTCTGTATTACGTACATGGTGTTGCGATTGGCAATTGCCAGCATCCCGGTAATGGGACCATTCGGCGGAAGCGGCGGATCGGCCTGGTTGGTATTCAGGTCAACAACTGACAAGCAGCCCGCAGTGATGTTGGAGCAGGTTATCGCTCCAACATAAAGCTTGTTATTGGTCGAGACCGCCATCTGGCTGTGGTAACCGTCACTGATAGGAATCGAGGTGGCTGTGCTTCGCGTCATGTTACTGACGTTCACAATGTCCACGGTGCCCGCCGGGCCAGGATTCCCAGCCACATAGAGGTTGTTCCCACTCAGGTAACCCACGGTGGCGCCTCCAACTGGCACGGTGGCTCCCAAAGTCAGCGTTGAGAGATTCAACTGGGTCACAGACGGCGCGCCGGTGGAACCGCACTCGGTTCCGCAGTTGAGCACGAAGGCCGTGGTGTCATTGCTGAAAAATGCGCTGACCGGGCGGGCAAACCCGGGAACCTGCGTTGCAGTGATGGTGCTGGCTTTCAGGTTAAGGACGAAAATCGAATCCGAATTGTTGGCAAACGCCAGCAGATAGGTTCCTGAGGTGCTGAGGGAAAGATACTGTACCGCCGGTACAGGGTAGCTTGCCGCGATGGTGGCGGTCGAGGCGGTGACCGCCTGGATGGCTCCATTCTGCTGCCCACTCACGGCCATGTTACGAATCGGCACATACACGGTACTGGAATCGGTTGAGAACACTCCGCTGCCACTGGAGCCGCCTAGAGCCACACTTCCCGAACTCGCCTCGCTTGAATTGGAAACGAAGTAAAGCGCGTTCGAAACAGGGTCAAACACCGCCGTCGTGCTGTGGTCTGGACTGACGGTTTCCCAGGTACTCTGAATGCCAAGACCGATTGAGATCGGGGTCGTTGTGGTGATCGTTTGGCCGTTAGCGCTTACGGTTTGCTGTTGCGTAGCAGCCTGGGTGTCATTCTGGCTGTCAACGATCTGGAGCTTACCGTTGTACGCGTTGCTGATGAAGACGCGGTGGTGAAGGCCGCTGACTTGACCCTTTGGATTTGAACTGCTGCTGCCACTACCACCACAGGCCGTGATCACGAGTATGGCGGAGAAGATTCCCGCGAGGACTCCCACTCGCTTCAAGCGTTTACCCCACTTATCATAATGATTTCAGATGAGTTGCTGGAAGACGCTGAGATTATACCAGAGGCTTTCAAAGGAGCGCGGTGCACCGCGTAGCCAATTCTGTGCATTTGCTGGTAGTCTTCCAATAAGTTCATCATTCCAGCACTTTGATCACCATGACAACGGACCTGCTGAAACGACTGGAAAGAGGCCCCGTCCTGTGTGACGGCGCCATGGGTACGCTGCTGTATTCCAAAGGGATCTTCATCAACCGCTGTTACGACGAACTGAACGTCTCGCAGCCCGACCTGATTCGCGATATTCATCACGAATACCTGCAAGCCGGCGCCGATGTTATTGAGACAAACACCTTTGGGGCGAATTCGTTTCGTTTGTCGAAACACGGCTGTGTCGACAAATTGGCGGCCATTAACCGACAGGGAGCTCACATAGCCCGCGAAGCAGCCAAGAGCTTCGACGCCCTGGTGGCAGGGGCGGTCGGTCCTTTGGGCGTGCGTATCGAACCGCTGGGCAAAATCGCCTTCGAGGAGGCACGCGCCGCCTTCCGCGAGCAGATCGAGTCGCTCAACGCCGAAGGCGTCGATCTGCTCATTCTGGAGACTTTTGGATACCTCGAGGAGCTACATCAGGCAATTCTCGCGGCCAGGGACGTCAACCCTAGGCTCCGGGTGGTGGCCCAGGTAACCATCGACGAAGACGGGAACTGCCTTGACGGGTCGAGTCCCGAGCATTACGGACCGCAACTGGAGGAGTGGGGAGCAGATGTTCTTGGCTGTAATTGCAGCGTTGGACCGGTAGCGATGCTCGACGCCATGGAAAGAGTTCGGGCGACCACGAAGGCTCCACTGTCAGCGCAGCCAAACGCCGGCATGCCGCGGTCGGTCGAGGGGCGCACGATCTACCTCTGTTCGCCGGAGTACATGGCCAGCTATGCGCGCAAGCTGGTCAACGTCGGTGTGCGCCTGGTGGGGGGCTGCTGTGGGACTACCCCTGCGCACATTCACGAGATGAAGAAGTTTTTGCCGCGTTCGACCCCGGCTGCGCTCCCGAAGGGTCGTGCCAAGGCTGCAGCCCAGCCGGTTGAGCCAGTTCCCTTGAGGGAGCGCTCACTTCTCGGCCACAAAGTCGCCGAAGGCGAATTCGTGACCATGGTCGAAATTGTTCCACCCAAAGGAACGGATCCGACCAAGGAGGTAGAAGGCGCGAGGTTTCTGAAGTCCGTTGGCATTGATGGAGTGAACATCCCGGATAGCCCGCGTGCTTCGGCCCGCATGAGCAACCAGGCACTTTGTCTGCTCGTGCAACAGCAGGTAGGCATCGAGCCCATCCTGCACTACACCTGCCGGGACCGCAACGTTCTGGGCATTCAGTCCGATCTGTTGGGCGCCAGCGCGGTCGGCATTCGAAACCTCATCTGCATTACGGGCGACCCTCCGAAGATGGGCGACTACCCCGATGCGACCGCGGTGTTCGACGTGGATGCCATCGGACTGGTCAACATCGTGCGCGACCTTAACCGGGGCCTGGACATAGGCGGTAACCCGATCGGCAATGCCACCCGCTTTGTCATCGCGGTCGGCGCCAACCCCGGCAGCCCGAATATCGACGAAGAGATTCGCCGCTTTCAATATAAGGTTGAGGCAGGTGCTGAGTTGGCAGTCACCCAGCCGGTGTTTGACCTTCGACTCCTGGAGGAATTTCTTCGCCGGATCGAACACTGCCGGATTCCTGTAGTCGCCGGCATTTGGCCCCTTACCAGCACCCGCAACGCCGAGTTCATGAAGAACGAGCTGGGAGTATCCATTCCGGACGAGATCATCCAGCGCATGGCCCGCGCCAACACCAGTGAGGCGGCACGCGAAGAGGGTGTAGCAATTGCCCGCGACATGCTGGTCGCAGTGCGGCCGATGGTCCAGGGTGCGCAAATCGCTGCTCCGTTTGGCAAGTATTCCTGCGCCGTCGACGTGCTCGAGGCCCTAGGAGGAGATGCCGTTACCCGATGCGCCACGGTGTAACCTGTGCTGCAGAATCTTTTCCGGATTTTCATGCGTCGCACGGAGCAAATTGGACTAAAATTTAGGTTGGAGTTTGCCCTTGCCCAAGTTCGAAGAGTGCCTCGATCGGCTCGAGAAAATCGTGGCGCAACTGGAGAAAGGTGACGTCTCCCTCGATCAGGCACTGCAGCTGTTCGACGAGGGCATGAAGCTCTCGACGTCGTGCCGGAAAGAGCTGGAGGAAGCTGAAGGCAAAGTCGAAATCCTGCTGAAGCGGAACGGCAAGCTTCAGCCGGAAGCCTTCGAACCCGCCACGCCGGCAAGCGATATCAGCAAGTAGAATTCCGCAAGGCTGGAAAACTTCACACTTCGTCGCTCGATCGCGCAAGACCGCAAAAGATTGTTCACCCATCAGGGATTGGCAATGCCCATCCTTTCCTATCCCCGAAGAAGGGAGGAAGCCATGCGACCGTTCAGCGTCATACTCGCTCAGCAAGATAGCCAAGCGGCGAAGCGGCTCGCCGAAAAGTTACGCCCTGAGTTTCGCAGCATTACTACAGCCGAATCCGTCAATGACATCCGCGTGAAGGTCGCACGGCTGCGACCAACATTAGCCATCGTGGACCTGGAGCTGGTCAGCTACGCCGAAGTGAAAGAGCTCTGCAGCGCTTTTCCCGCGACCGCTTTCGTAGGCATCCATCGCCTGGCTGATGAAGAAATGTGGTCGCGCGCCCTGGCGATGGGAGCACAAGACTGCTGCGCAGCCAATGATGTCCACGGCATCCTGCTTGCAGCGGATCGGTGTGCGTCGCCAGCGCGCGTGCAAGCAGCTGCCGCATAAGACAGCCGCTTCGGAGGTTCACAACCTCCTGTACCTGTTGGGACCCTGGCGCGTGAACCTCGTGGCCCTGAGGGATCGGGTGGCGGGTCCGTTCTTGTCTTCTTTGTGCCGCTGCGCAATATTTGAATTGCATTCAGCGGCCAGGTCGAGTTAGCTCGACAGCAACCTCAATTTCGGCAGCGATGCTTTCCATCAGCTGGTGTTTCCAGGAAGCGCGCCAAGCTCCGCGTTTCTTTAAGTAATGCTCCATCTGTATGAGTGGATCTGCCGGAAACAAAGTACCTTGCTTCGTCCGGGTTCCATTCGTAGAATTTCCAGGCGGCGACTTGCCGAGCTGGCGCAGCGATCTGCATTCGACAAGCGTCGGACCGGCGCCGCTCCTGGCACGATGGATGCTCTCCTGGCTCACGCGGAAGATCGCCACCGCGTCGTCGCCGTCCACCGTGATTCCCGGAAATCCGTAAGCTTGGGCGCGGTGACTCAAATCCTCCCCCATGCCGGACCAATGCTGGGTGTCTGCATCTCCATTGCGGCCACTGTCAATCGCGAAGATCACGGGCAACCGATCCGCGGCAGCAATCTTGGCAGCCTCATGCCACGAGCCGAGCGCGGAAAAACCGTCGCCGCAGAGCACCAATACCACATTCCGCCTCCCCTGCTGCTTGTAGGCGCACGCCACCCCCGCCGCCAAGGTGAGCTGAGCCGCAAGCGTAGCGGCTGGCGGAAGGATGTTGCGTCCTGTGTGCTCGCCTGAGCGGCTTCTGCCGCCACGAGCCTGGTTAAACAGCTGCGCGAAGACTTCGCGCAAGGTCGTGTCCTTAAGGAATGTGGTGATGGCGTCATGATGGCAGATGGCTAACGAGTCGTCCGGCTTTAGCTCGTAGCTCGCGCCGACCTCCGCAGCCTCGGATCCTTCAGGACTGACGTAGCAGTCGGCAAGCCACCCCTCTTGCTGTAATGATCGCGCGCGTTCCCGGGCCATCCGGCAGGTCAGCATGTTTGCATAGAGCTGGCACAGCACGTCATGATTCGAAGCCGAATGTTCATCCTGAGCCGGTGTGGCAGGCTCGACCGGCGTCGGGCCGCCCTGAGGCTCTGCACGAAGTTGGTCTTCGTTTAGGGTCTCCATTGCTTCCCCTTCCCTGCTCTAACTACTGTTCCCTAACGCCGTTCCGTCGCCGAACAAGACAGCACCCCCTTCGGCGACATATGCGGGCTTGGCGCACGGGCTGATTCTAACCGCAGTAGACGAAGACGAGCGCGACGAAATTATGAATAGCGTGTGACACTTTTCAACATGAATGTGCATAAGGCTGTGGAAAAGGATGGGTGTGATGATCTAACTTCCGGCGAATCACAAAAGTTAGCATTCTGCACTGAAGAATGTGCTCTGCCCGACCCTGTCAATCTGTGTAATCTTTGGTTTGGCGCATGAAGCGTGGATGGCGCCAATGACCAAGAATCTTTGATCGTCAGGCGCCGAGACAGGATCAGCAGTACCGTCGTGCTAGTCTGGCGGCGTGAAGGTTCGGCTTGACAAGTTGGTTTTCGAACGCAGGCTGGCTTTCTCGCGAGAGCGAGCACAGGCATTGATACTTGCGGGCCGGGTACTGGTTAACGAGCAGAAGATTGACAAAGCTGGCGCAGCGGTCGAGACCGATGTATCGCTCCGCGTTCTTGGCGATGATCCGCCCTTTGTTAGTCGCGGCGGCCTGAAGCTGGCCCATGCCTTCGTGTATTGGCATCTCACGGTGCAGGGACTGACGTGCCTCGACATCGGTGCTTCCACCGGCGGCTTTACCGACTGCCTCCTGCAGAACGGCGCCGCGAAGGTGCTTGCGGTTGATACCGGTTATGGGCAGATGGATGCGATGCTGCGCAGCCATCCCCGCGTGCGTCTGCTGGAGAAAACCAACGCGCGCTACTTGACGCCGCAGCAGCTTTGGCCAGAAGGCAATCCGGAGCCCATCGGCCTCATTGCCGTAGATGTATCTTTTATCTCTGCCACGCTCGTGCTCCCGGCGGTGCTGGAATGTGCGCGTTGGAGCGC
>Ga0306924_10006857_pt1 | contig 11365 bp, 14 predicted proteins | sample sta12Can44000111_FD_203756 | JGI IMG/M metagenome (GOLD analysis project Ga0306924, IMG submission 203756) | Lab enrichment of tropical soil microbial communities from Luquillo Experimental Forest, Puerto Rico - statanox.12C.anox.44.000.111 (v2)... | ecosystem: Environmental > Terrestrial >...
GCTTTGCGTGTAGATCGCATCCTACAATTTTCATCTCGGCCTCCTTCGTCCCGAGCCTTTTCGTTGGATACCGCAAAGTCTACTCGGGTCGTCGCGGGGGCCGACGTCGTTATGTCATCAGTTGGGAGATCGCCAGAAGACTGCGACGAGCAAGCGAGCGACCTGCTCCGTCTGGCTGTCTCGAAGCATCGGTAAGTGATCGGCGTTCGATCATGACTGCCATTCCGAGTCTATTCCTTGTTGTGGCCGTTTTGGGTTGGCAAAAACACGGTTTAGCGGAATTGTAGTTTGGCCGTCAATCAATTCGATGTTCCCAGAGCAGTTGTACGTGTGGATTCCCCCAACCCGTTTAGAGTTCTGCGTCTCCACGGTCATCAAGAGGCGCTCAGAATACCGATGCCTCGACAACTCTGTTATTTCGTTAAAGCAAAGTCTTCGCCCGTATCCCCTGGAACTGTCCTGGCTTGGTCGCAACAGCATCGAGCCTTTGCGAAAGACCCTCCCCGCATTGCGAACGTTACGAACGTCCGTCGAAATCGGATTGGCGGGATGGAAACGCCACTGATTGTTTAGTGAGTCTGCATAAAACAAAAGAAGACACCCGGAACGCGAATCTGGCTTGGCAGTCGTGGTAAGTAACCACCACAGCTCATGATGCTGCCATATGCTGGTGTCAACAAACCGTCCTTGCATAAGTGTCCTTTGGCGTAACCATTTGCCAGGGAAGTCTTCACATCTGTATAGATCAATCGAGTCGGCATCCCGCGTTTCGGGAATCATGTAAAGTTCACATCCCGCAGAAAAGACGTGAGGATAGGAAAAATGATGGTTATTGTCAGAAAGGCAGGGCGTTGGCGCTATGAGCAAACCTTCTGGCGAGATTTCGGCGCATGAGATATGTGCCCGTTTGTCTTGATAGGAATACTCCTCGAAGAATGCCCATCGGCGACCATCGTGTTCTATGACGAATGGGTCGGCCCAAAAATGTCCCGGTGGAGGTTCAAACCAGCGAAAACCGCTGAGATCCCCCCGGTTATCCTGTTCGAACAAGAGCTGATTGGTTGTTCGGATAGCGATTCGCCAATGCTGGACTATGGCCCGCGAGAACAATCGCCGAACTGCCTTCCTGCACACCAGGGGTCCCAGCCAGTTGACCATCTCGACATTCGTCGGTTTCCGATAGATCTTCTTCTTCCCCTTGTACGGAACTGACGCGACAGATCGTTCGACGACGTAATTCCAACCGAACTGATGAAGTTCATTCAGCTTCCTGATAACAAAGTCGGTCGAACCCCAGTATGCTGGATAGCGATTGCGAGAAAGGCTAACGGTATGTTCTGTCGCGAACAAAGATTTACACAAGATCAGGCCACCGTCCAGATCCTCATTCAAAACTTGCAGGATGACTCCAGAAAGAGGTGCGTTTTCGTAGAGTTCCCAGAAATGTGAAGGGCCGCCACGGTAAAACTCATTATCACCATGGTGATAGGACCATACCCCATAGCGAGCAGAGTTTAGTATGTCTCCATGCAGGATGTTGAAGCCGAAGCGTATCAATACGTCGATTTGCTTGGCCTGAATCAAGCTTATCGCTGCCGGCGGAAATCTATGAATGAACTTCTTACCGATCGGCTCAACCTCAATGGACTCGACGCCAGCCAACAGATGCGAACAATCAACTAGATGAAGCGGGTGGTCTGAGACCTTCACCCGTTCGTCGAGACGAAGATATTGCTCATACAATAGGTGTTTGCGTCGGGTGGGATCCATAAAACGTCGCGCTACTCTCGAGAAGAGGTTCGCGCGTCTATTTGTGGAAAGCACCTTTCGAAAAATCGACAACTCCAAACGAGCGAAGTTGCTAGCTCGGATGTCCTCGACAATGGTCGCAAAGAACCTGGACATCTTCACATCGTCAAGAAGGAGACCGATTCTGAGAGCAGGATTGGTAGACGGTGAAATGCGCCAAAACGACCCCAATGAAATGATTGGAGCCTTGTCTGGTGGCTCAGCCGCCATAGAACTCATAGGCACCCCACGGCTGCCGGAACTGCTTTGAGTATAAGGACAATTTTATACTTTGGAAGAGGAAAGGCATTGCGCTATCCAGCACTTCTCATCTGATTTCGTCACTTGTCTTGCTGCGAGCCCTGCGTCTGCGGAGTTTAGCCGTATTTAGGCAGCACTGAATGGTTTGGGTTGAACGGACTGCACAAGCTTGTGTGCGCAAACGAGAAGTACATTGGTGGGCGTCAACCGCATGAAGACTTTTTCGAAAGAGGGATGTTTCCTCCAATAAGGTTGTTGCTGGCGCACGCTGATGGCTTTATGAACTTGTAGGCCGGATTTATTCAGCAAATTAACCAGGCGGTGCATGGTGTTTGCCTTATAGCACACGGGGAAGATGTCTTCGTCCACCCGCGAATCCGATGCGTGGACAATGCGCAAGCGCAATTTCTCCGGCATCACTCTGATGGCTACAGCGTTTCCGAGAATTCCATAGTTCAAAAGATTGGGGGTCACCACAATGAATGCGCCTCCACGACAGTGAGACGTTACGTCTTGCGTTCGCAGTCTTGCCTTTTTTTGGACTGATTAGGGCAACAGTTCTGTTTCCTTCGGTTTTCGTTTCAAGCGTTTTCGCAGGTAGCCAACAAATGGAAGCAACAACGTAACGATCAGCCACTGCCAGTTGCCAAGCAAGACTCGCTTGGTCTGGTACGCGCGGTCTGCCTGTACGTTGATGCTCCTTGCATACAGGGGCTCGAATTGCGTTTCCTCAGCGTCATTGGGCATCTTAAGCCGACTGCCAACGCTCAAGTACAGAGTCTGCTGACCTGATTCTAACGGCACCACGTTCCAAGCCCAAGTAGCGTACCCGTCGCCCACCACAGACTGTTTTTCGGCCGTCAAGGGAGAAATCCGGAACGCCCTGCCATTGTTCGTGTCATGAAGCTGTACGACCATGTATGGCGCTACTCGAAGTTTGTCAACCCTAACGGTCGGACGCAAGTTGTGCGTGATGAAGGTCAACATTCGTTCATTTGTATTCTTCGTAATTCGAACCTGTATTTGTTCTTCCTTTCCCTGGCGCATTTTCGGAAGTACATGGTATGAGATACCTCCTTTTTCAAAAGAACGCAGCGCCAGAAATAAAGCACCGATCCGTGCTTCCGGGTCCTCAGATTGGTCAGATCCCCAGCGAACCAGGTCAGGACCAGAAGGGTTCAGAACATGATTAAGAGCTTTGACTTCGTTCGGTGAACGAACAGGCGGCTTCTGGAAGGGCGGGGGAGGTTCGCGGCTGGAAAGCATCAAACTACTTCCGAAACGTTCGATGGGGCGTTGCACGTAGATGCGGGTAATGATAGAGATTGCCACTGCGGTCCAAAGAATGAGCCACACACGATCCCAGAATGCTTTGGACAAGGACACCATATCGGCGTTGTAGCACTAAAAACAATCGACTGTCATCGGGCCGAGAGTACAGTCGCCATCGCCCAGGGAAACACTCATTGACTACGAGAGGGGGCTGTGTAGACGAATAAAAAGCGAAACCATAAAATTCCCCTCTCATGTACTAGGGGCGCAAACGCGTCTTGCTGATCGCGGCTGCGATCCTTGCAGCCCGCAAACTCGCTCAACTCCCCACCGGCCGGACACCTGCATCCACCGAACTTGCGCGGTACCCAATCCCGAGCCGTTTGGAGGTTACTAGCACTATTGGGAGCTCCGCGTATCTGAATCCGCGATCAAACTGGGGTGGCACAAAATTAGGCCCGTTATGAGCAGTCGTCGCACGATCCCCTGGACCTTAGCTATGGCGTACTGTGGCTTTTTGATCGCTGGCAGAGGAAGCCGCTCATTTGACCAAAACACAATCTCGGAAGCCGTAATTGGAGCGGTACTCGGATTTCTACTCGCCGTTCTCTTCACACTCCGCGCCAAAAGGAAAGAGTCTGAGCTAGATCATTCGGCAAGATCATGGATCCGACTCTCTTTTCCTCACTGAATTTGAGGTGAGTGTAATCTGGGACGAGCGCCGCGCACACGGAATCGCTGTAGCTCACTCGGCAGCGTGACAAATCGCCGTCGTGCCGGCCTCTCTTCCGGTGCACGCGTATCCGCCACCACTACCATCAGAACTCTCATGTGTACGTCGATCCCCGCGATCTTCGTCGCTTCCTCCTGGCGTGGAAACGGCAGAACGCACGGGTAAAGGTTACGCACCGTCACGTGCTACCACCTTCCTACTCGGAGGATGGCGCGACATAGATTGGTTCAAAACGCGCGTTCCCGATCAAACTCAAAAACGGCCTCACGTCATCCAGAGCGTAAACCGACCTGCGCCGTCCACTCCCCATGAGCATACAAGCACAGACTCAAACCAATTTTCATGTTAATGGGTGGGCCGCAGGCCCATGTAAACTCAAAACCCCTTGCTCGACCTCACTGGGGTCAATTAGTGTAATCGCCGATCACATTCATTGACCCGAGCCACGCCCTTAGGAGGGGGTGAGTTCCGCAGTCTCTCCCTGGGCGAGATGGGTCCCTGCCCCCTGGCATTCGTGGTGCTTGCTCGTTTCCTTTAGACGCCATGGAGCAGAGTCGGGTGAACCAGAAAAGCAAACTAGAAAAGCAGAGTGTACTTCGCCCCATGGTTATTGATGCAGACTGCATCGGTCGGCAAGGAAAATAGCAGGCGCCAAGAAGGTATTCACACTCAATTTCAAGTTTTTTAATTGTTCGGGGTTGGCCTGTGGGAAACTTGTCTCATGCCAAAGCTGATCGTTGCGGTGTTCAAGGATCAAGAGCCAATTGTTTGGAAATGCTCAGGATGCCAAGCAGCATTTTCGCACGGTTGTCTGCGGGAGGCTACCGTTCGCGAACTCTACGAAATCAACCGCAACTTCGCTGTTCATTGTCAGCAGAAACATCCGCAAGAATCTGTCATCGTCATGGCGCTGTACGGAACGAATCGCGCCACGGCGGATCAGCAGGATAACCATTCCAAAGCTCAAAGACGATAAGAGCCAAACTGTCACCCGAATCGTGCCGAGAAGGACTAGATGAACGTTTGCCAGATTTGAGCAATGACCGATTGTCGTGACCGCAGTTGATGAAACAAGGCGGATGTCGCAAGCTTGCGCCGCCTGTTCGCCTTATTTGCGGTCAATAGGTGTAATGGGGATGTTTGCAACAACTACGGGTATTTACGTATTCAGGCTGCTTCTGAAACGCCGTAAAGGTGTGATCCTCATCACATTCTCGTGTGAACCTAATCATTTTGTGAGGGGTTCACTAGAGGTTATCGTTCCGAGCACAGGAGTGGTTTATGGCTTGTAAGCGATGTGCATCGGATGAGCAGAAGACCTTCAACGGAGAACTCGCAATCCATTTCCCTGGGCTGGGGGGACTCGACAAGCCCATTGTGTGGGTATTTCCGAAGCTGGTGGTTTGCCTACATTGTGGCTTCGGAGAGTTTGTGGTTCCCAACGAGCGGAAAGAACAGCTCAAGAGTGGTAGTGCCCGTTCAGTGGCGTGAGTGACCATTCCCAAGAGCAGCATCAATAGCAGGCAGAAGTTCACTCGCTGCGTTTGCCTTCACCAGATATGCTTCCGCGCCCGTGGCGAGAGCTGCGCTCCGGATGTCCGCGTCATTTTCCTGCGTCACAAAAATAATTCTCGAACTGGGAGAATCTCGCCGAATGCGTTTGGCGGCTTCGATCCCTCCCAGTTTTGGCATTCCAATATCAAGAACAACAATGTCAGGATGCAGCTCCTGGGTCCTTTGAACTGCTTCCAGTCCATCGCACGCTTCGCCAATGACCTGCCACTCTGGCTGCGCTTGCAACATGGATCGGACTCGACCGCGCCACTCCGCAAAATCATCCACAACAAGAATGCGGAGGGGACTCTCTCGCTTCAACTTCGCACACCCCATCAACCCCTTTATCACAGATCAAGATGCACAAAGTACCCCAAAATTTGCTAGCGAAGTGTTTCAAGATCTTGCAGGTTAGCTGGCGTAGCCAGGCGATAGCGCAAGTGTGCGCTTTTCCTTCGCCATTTTTCTTCTCAACCGCGCTTCCTTTTGCATCTTTGGGGTCACGGGCTGGAAGCATTCAACGGGGACAAGCCCTGCGCTCACCTTCCACATCCGCCACCAATCAAATAGTTGTCCCTTGATAAGCCGGCGAATCGCGAGGATCAGTCCTACGCACCCAAGTGCAAAGAAAATCAAGCCCATGAGAACCCAGAGTCCTTCGGACGCGGTGCTCAACGAACTCAATCTCAGTGCTGAGCCGAGAGAAGCGGTGAAGAGGCCGCTTCCGACGAAAGGAGAACGGAGGCGAAGGAGAATTCAGATGGCGCTATAGCACCCCTCTATTCTTCCTACTTCGTGTGTCACGTGCAAACCGGAAATCAACAATTGCCAACGGGCATTAGCACAAGCTTGTGCCTTCAGTTCGCCCCTTAGGCGGGATTTTGAACGTAACGGGGAATTACAACAACAACCTGCAGAGACCGGTGGTAAGCTCTCCATGCATTGCACGTTGTAGGAAGGAGAGAATTATGGAGTTCAGAAACGCTGTTTGCAGGCTGCTACCAGGAACTCAGCTGCGTGAGGTCTCCATTGTGCTTTTCGGAATCGTGCTCGCAATTCCCTCGCTGGCTCAGGCTCCCGGCGATCAAATATGGAATGAACTGGCATCCGGCAATCGTCGCTTCGTGGCCGGAAAGTCCGAACCACGCGACCTAGTCGCGCGTCGAAAGGAGTTGGCAAAGACGCAAAACCCTCGCGTAGCCGTGCTTAGTTGCGCCGACAGCCGTGTGCCTCCTGAACTGGTCTTTGATGAGGGTCTAGGCGACTTGTTCGTTGTTCGCTCGGCGGGAGAAAGCGCTGATCCGTTGGCCGTGGGTAGCCTAGAGTACGCGGTCGAACATCTTGGCACCGTTGTTATTGTCGTGATGGGACACCAAAGCTGTGGTGCGGTGAAGGCCGCCTGCTCGGGTGGAAAAGCTCCTTCGCCAAACCTCGAAGCCGTCGTAACTCCTATTGCTACCTCCTGCACGAAGGTGGATAAGAGCAAGCCCGACACATTTGACCTCGCGGCGCGCGATCACGTGCACAGCGTCGCACAAGAACTGCTCGCCAAGAGTGCCATCCTGAAAGAGGCAGCAGGTGAAGGCAAGTTGACGATCATCGAAGCCTACTACTCGCTCGACACAGGTGAAGTCACTAAGCTGCGTTAATCCTGCACTCGAACGTCATCGCTGTTTAACTGCTGTAACCAGGCAATACGCAAGCGTGCGTCGTTTGTTCGCGTTTTTCGGGGTCAAGAGCTGATTCCACACCCTCACTCGATTAGGAACCCGCACGGCAGTGCGACTGTGCCGCCCATCGTTGCCGCTCTGCCCCACCTGGCTTGGACATTGGCTCGTCATCGCGGCAGTGGCTATCCCGAGTCCATATCCAAACCCGGCGCCGAGTACTCCGACGACGAGGACGTCTGGCAACTTAGTGGCTGTGGTGAAGAAATGTGAAGATGATTATTGATCCTAGGCGCACTGCGATCAGCAATCCTGCTAAGAGGAGCGCTCCACGGAACAGCGTTCGCTCGAAACGGTTCAGTGGCCTACCAGAGACGGCCATGAGCGGCACCGTGCAATTCATTGAGAGGATAAGAAAGATGCAGATCTTACGCTGTGACTACAATCACAGGCGTCAGTGATTGAAGCTGATGCCGCGAACGCTGGCTGCCATGTCGGTTGAAAAAACGATCACCGCGCCTCACAGACCACTTTCGAGAGACGCCCTCCCTGAACTGGCAGTACTTCCAGTTGATCGGCTAGGGAACGGAATCCATCTTCCGACTTGCGTGGGGGCTTCCAATGTCTTTTCGCTCTGTATTCATCGCTGTGGTGATTGCTTTCGCTTTGATCGTGGGAGCGTTTTTGATTAACCGAGCTCGCCCAAAAGTAGAGACAGAAGAACCGAGCGCAGAGCTGGTTCGGGCAACCGGAAAATGCGCCGAATGCCATTCGCGCACGCAGTATGCCATAGTCCATGAATACGAGATGAGCCCGCACGCGCGCAAGGGCGTGAACTGCCTCGATTGCCATCAGCCTGCCCAGGGCCAAGAGAAGAAGGACCACCACGGATTCGTCATCTCCGACAAGTTGACGGCGGGGAACTGCCGGGGCTGCCACGAAAACATTTATCAGCAATTCCTCCACAGTCGCCACGCCGCGCCCGCCTGGGCTGCGGTCTACGGCGAGAAGGGCCTCACACCCGAGCAGGTGAGTCTTTCGGAAAAGTATCAGCCGGGCGGCACTCGTCGTCCTGCCAATCCACTGGCTGAACTGGAAGGAACCCTGGCCAAAACCAGCGGATGTGATCAGTGCCACAGTGTGGGAAAGCCGAACAGCGACGGCACGATCGGGACCTGTACTGTCTGTCACACTCGGCACACGAGTTCTGTCCGCATTGCTCGCCTTCCCACCACGTGTGGGCAATGTCACATGGGACCAGATCATTCACAGATTGAGATCTACGAAGAGTCCCGCCATGGAATCCTGTTTCAGGCTCAGGAGAAGTTGCTCAACCTCGATGCACCGCCCAAGACCTTGACAACGCGCGACATGTTTGTCCCGACCTGCGCGATCTGCCACATGAGTGGTATCAACGGACTTGGCGTTACTCACGACCCTTCCGAACGCCTATCCTATTATCTCGCCAATATGATCACGGGTCAGCGACCGAACTATGCTGTAGCTCAAGCCAAAATGAAGCAGATATGCTCGCAGTGTCATACCCCTGGTCTCATTGATCGTGTCTACAGTCAAGCGGAACAGGTGGTGCAGTCGACCAATCAACGCGTTCAAACGGCGCAAGACATTGTGAATGGGCTACGCAAGGTGGGCGTGCTGACCGGTCCTCCTTTCTCGCATCCGATCGATTTTGTGTACTTCAATCTGTGGCATTACGACGGACGTACCAGCAAGCATGGCGCCTTTATGGGTGGCGCCGATTTCGTCCAGTGGCACGGCAACTACCCGATGCTAGAAAAGACCGTCGATCTGAAAGCTATGGCAGAAGAACTCAGGAGGCAACATGGACGAGCCAAATGAGCGCTGGTGGAATCAGCCCGAGTTGTGGGTGGAGGTCTTCGCCATTCTGAACATCGGGTTCTTGACCTTCGACATCTACCTCGCTCACTCCGTCAACCAGTTCCGCAACCCCGCGGAGTACATTCCGTTCCTGTTTTCCGCGACATCGCCGCTAGTCCTGATGGTGGCCTTGACCCAGCGCAAACGTCGCCGGATTTTCTGGAAGATCTTGGGACACGCTGTCGGTTGGTCGGCCATCCTGGTGGGATTGACGGGCGTGATCTTCCATCTCGAAAGCAGTTTCTTTTACGAGCGCACGATACGAAGCCTCACCTACTCGGCACCGTTTGCAGCACCTCTCGCCTATACCGGTTTGGGATTTCTTCTCGTCATGAATCGCATGGTCGATCCAGAATCCATCGAATGGGCGCGGTGGATATTGCTGTTCACCGTGGGGGGCTTCATTGGCAATTTCATCTTCAGTCTGGCAGACCACGCCGGAAACGGTTTCTTCTTCGCTGTCGAATGGGTGCCCGTCGCCGCGAGTGCTGTGGCGATTGGTTTTCTTTGCGTTCCCCTACTCACGCAGGTTTCGCGGTGGTTTATCGACGTTAGCGCCGCCGTTTTGATCCTTGAAGCCGGTGTAGGGCTTTGGGGATTTGTGTTGCACACTATGGGCAATCTTCGAGGGCCTTCTGTCCGCGCGTTCGACAATTTCGTCTACGGGGCGCCACCAATGGCGCCGCTGCTCTTCCCCAACCTGATGGTCCTCGGAGTTATCGGGCTATGGAAATTGAGAAACAAGGAAGGCGTGGAGACTTTAGCCGGAGTGATGATGGGCCATCAGTGACTCTTTGATCAGGTCAGCGCCAGGGGTAGAGTTTGTGCTGGGTTGTGCAGAAACACGGCAGAGGACAACCATAGCGCGGGGAACGGGCCATTTCATGCCATACTCTCGATGAGGCTTAAGTGGTGAGCACCCAACCAAGAAAGGGACTTAAGATTGGACGCGGACGAGCGAGCGTAATTGGGCCGAGTATTCAAGAGCGCATGAGTGCGGGAAAAGCACTGCGAGAAAAGGTTCCGCGAACCTCCCATAGCAAGTGGACTGCTCCCTTCGACCGCCCTGACCCCATCCAAGTGCTGCGGGAATCCGACCGCGGACGTCTCCCGGGACTCTTGCCCATCCGGTACGACCGGATGCGGCAATCGCCCTTTGCGTATTTCCGAGGTTCGGCGGCGATGATGGCGCGGGATCTCTCAAGAACTCCCGCCACGGGGATTCGCGTGCAGGCGTGTGGTGATTGCCACGCGGCGAATTTTGGCGGTTTTGCCCAGCCCTGAGCGGCGACTGCTGTTCGACATCAACGACTTCGATGAAACGCTGCAAGCGCCCTGGGAATGGGATGTCAAACGACTGGCAGCGAGCATCGTTCTGGCATCACGTGAACTCGGCCTGGGCGACGGGCGCTGCGAGGAGGCGGCGCTAACGATGGCGCGGTCGTATCGCGAGCACATGCGCGCAAGAGTGGCACGCCTCCGGCCCTTTCTAGCATCCGCGAGAGGTTAAGTCATTCAAGACCTATGACAATTGGCAGTTGCTTCGAATTGCTGATTGCGTCAGCCTCATCACAGACGCGAATAGGACCCGCCGGCCCAAACCTCGTCGAGTCAGTTCCTGTGGGTCGGCGGGTCTTCGTGTGTTTTCATGTCTCTCCAGGCGTCAACAAGGGGATTGAGTCATTCTAGGCCTACGACAATTATTAGTTGCTTCGAATTGATGGATTGCGTCAGGCTCATCCCATCGCAATTCGTCTACCAGCCCGCCGCCCCGAGGGGGATTCTTCCCCGCCTCGCTGAGCGAATGGCTCAGTACCGCTGTCAACCCCCGGGTCGTGCAGCTGGCGCTGAGGTTTGCGTTTTAGAGTTGAACAGTCACCTCGCACCTCTCGGCTTAACTTTTCTTGCCCAGCACGCCTCTCCCTGCCTTCGCTTGTTCGCCCGCCCCTCTCACGGCATGCAACGCGTTCGGGCGGTCCGCAGCCCTCTCGCCCGCACGACGCCCGCAGCTCGTCACACGAGACTGATCAGTTAGCTCTTGGCAACTTAGCAGCTTCGGCAATCACGTCTTCCGATTTCGACGTTCATGTGCTGTCTAAAAATACGGCTCTGTGCAGGAATCTGTAAGCCAACCTGAGTTTACGGGCATTCTGATTTTGGCGAAATCTGGGTACACTCGGCAGCATGCGAG
>Ga0306924_10006861_pt1 | contig 11362 bp, 17 predicted proteins | sample sta12Can44000111_FD_203756 | JGI IMG/M metagenome (GOLD analysis project Ga0306924, IMG submission 203756) | Lab enrichment of tropical soil microbial communities from Luquillo Experimental Forest, Puerto Rico - statanox.12C.anox.44.000.111 (v2)... | ecosystem: Environmental > Terrestrial >...
CGTCGGTCATGCAGCGGATCCTCACGCAGCACCCGGACATGAAGTTCATCTACAACCAGGGGTTCCTGTTCGCGCTGGCGTACCCGCAGTTCGTGCACGGCGTCGAGACCGAGGGGCTCTTCTCCGCCTCGAGCGCGCCCGGCGCGTGGCTGCAGCCGTGGCAGGATCCCTAGTACTGGGGGCCGCAGTTCGACCAGGCGAAGCAGATCCACGGCAAGGGGGTCCCGATCTTCGTCGCCGAGTACTTCGATCCCTCGGGGGATCAGGCCTCCCAGCTGTACGACGCGATCGTCGCGCAGGGGTTCGTCCCGTACATCACGAGCGACCACTGGGACATCCGCGGCCGGGGCTACAACGTCCCGCCGGGCTGGTGACGGCGAGCTCGACGGCCCGATCGACGCCCTCGCGCGCCGCCCCGGGTTGCGGTGATCCGGCGCGTCCGGGCGGCATAAGCGCACACGCGGTGCGGGCGCGACCGGTCGCCGGTCGCGCCCGATCTTTCCTGTCGGTGCACGCCGCCCGGTACAATCGGGCGGCGTGCGCACCTTCGGGAGATAGCCGCACGGCGCCAGAAACAGCAATGAAGACCGCTGGTTATGGTCGCGAGTGCTTCGGGCGGGTAACGCGGCGGGTAATTTGGGGCTACCGGGGTAGCACGGCATCGTCGGGCGACATCCCGGCTACGACCGCATACGGAAAAGGGCCGCCCCGTCTCCGGAGCGGCCCCTCGGTCAACCGACCCGCCGGCGTGCTGGTCTACTTCTGCCGCTGCCGCTCGAGCCACTCGGCGACGATCTGGCGCACGACTCCGGAGACGTCCACGCGGACGAGCCCCTCGACCTTCGCGCGCCGCGCCGCCTCGCGACGGAGCGCCGCGAGCTGGCCCGGGGCGAACGACACGATGAACCGCTCGCGCCCCGTGGACGGCCGGCCCGGCTTCCGTGTCGCCTTCCTCGTCGCCATGGCCCCGGGGTGTAGCACGCCCGGGCGACGGATCCGAGGAAGTAGACTCGAAGCGATCACGCGACCCTCAGCTCGTAAGTCTCGTCGTTGATGTGGCGCATCCGCCTCACCCAGCCCCGCGCGGCCGCCACGGCGAGGATGTCGTGGGTCATGCACTCCGCGGCGTGGTCGCCGGGCCCGTACACGATGCCGTCGGTGCAGTCGCCCATCGCCTTCTCCCTGGCGACGATCCAACGCGACGCGGCTTCGACCGCGAGCCGGCCCCGAAGCGTCGCGAGCCAGGGGTGCGTCTTCTCCAGCTCGCGTTCGAGGACGAGGTAGCGCGGTTCGTCGCGCGGATCGCCGCGAACAGGTCCCGGGGGCGTGGAACCGCTGAACTCGCCCGCGAGGATCCGGGCGCGGAGCGCATCGGCGAGCCGGTGGATCTCGTCCTCGTACGCTGCCTGCATCGCGCAGAGCATCGAGCCGAACGCGTCCGGCTTCTTCTTCGTGGCGGTCACGACCGCACCTCCTGCGCCATCTTGAGGATGGCAGCGAGCCCCGGGGTCCACTCCTCGTCGGACCGCGGCTTGCGCCAGCCACGCGCGATGGCGAACGCCAGGACGTCGCGCGCTGCCGCGAACATCGCGAGGGTCGAGCGGGCATGGCCGCGGTTCCCGTCGTTGATCACGTCTTCGGCGGAGGGGGAAGCCGCGAGGACGAGCTCCGCAGTAACTGGGTCGCGGTCGACGATTCCGCCCTCGAAGGTCCCGGGCGCCTGAAGCCCGAAGTGCTCGTTGCAGAGGTCCTCGAGCCGGTCCATCGGCACCGCTTGGCCCACTCTGGCGTCGTCGTCCTCGTCGGTGTAGCCGCGGAGCTCGCCGGACTCGAACTTCGGCCGCAGCGTCTCGGCGAGGCGCGCGACCTCGGCGAGGTAGAGGGGCCGGAACTGCACGACAAGCGCCTCGAAGGCGGCGCGGGCGGCCGCGCGGGTGACGTTCCACGTTTTGTGCGTCGTCTTCTTCATGGGGTCTCTCCTGTTCAACGGGTGGGGTCCATCCGGTGCTGCTCGAATGGCCGTTTCGGATGTCGTGTACGCTTCCGAAACGCCCACGTCAAGATGGGCGCGCGAGCGCATGCCGAAGCAACCCGGGGTCGCTACCGTCGGGCGCCCAGATCCGCGAGCGCGTCCGCGTCCGGCGGCAGGTCATCGAGGCACGGCACGACGTCGAGCAGCCCCACGATCCGGAGCCGCGACCGCGCAGCCTCCTGCTGCGCCAGGTCGTCGGCGGCGCGATCGAACCGGCCGCCCGGGCCGCAGCCGCGCCAGGTGATTGCAGCTGCACCGGGCACGATGGCGCGGATGAGGGCGCCCAGCGGGCAGCGCTCCGTGCACAAGGGGAAGGACCCGCCCTGTCCACGGCTTCCCTGCGTGGTCCGCTGACGGCGGCTCACCGCCTGGCGCACGAGGCACACGCGCGCCGGCAGGACGCAGCGGAGCACGACGCAGCGGAACGGCGAGTCCAGCGTGAGCGCGCCGGGGCGCGTCTCGAGGAGCTCGGGGACCGCCGAGGGCGCGACGTCCACGCCCCGTCGGTTCCACCTCGCCGCCGGCGCGTCGAGCGCGGTGGCGGTGCCAGCGTCGCGGCATGAGGATGCTCGCTCTCGCCGTGATGCTCCTGGCGCTCCTCGCCCCCGCAGTCTCGCGCGCCGAGACCACGTGGCGCTGGAACGCGCTCGACTACTCGCTCGAGGCGGCCTTCCTCGGCGCCGCGGCGCTCGACTGGACCTACACGCTCGAGGGGACGCAGCACCGCGACCGGTACAACGGCGTCACCGAGTGGAACCCGATCCTCGGGAAGACGCCGAGCCGCGCGCGGGTGAACACGATGATCCCGCTCGCCATGGTGGGGCACGCCGCGGTCGCCGCCGCGCTCCCGCACGGCTTCTGGCGCACCGCGTGGCAGGCCTCCTGGACGTACGTGGAGCTCGACGCCGCCCGCCAGTGGTGGGCGTTGGGGGTCGCGCTGCGCTTCTAGAGCTCGAAGGCGACGAGCGAGCAGTTCGACAGCACGGCGCCCGACCCCGAGGCATACGCCTGGATCTTGTAGGTGTGCGACGCCGCCGACGGAGCATCGACGCAATGCATCGACGGAAGCGGGAACGTGACCGATCCGCCCGAGGGCTGCGCCGTGTGCTTCGCAATGATGGTCCCGTCGCGCAGGAGATACAGAAACGGCTGGACTCCCGACGTAGCGGACAGGCTCGCGAGCCCGGCGCCGCCATCCTGCTGCAGCGTGAGCACCACCGGGCGACCCGTGGTGACGAGCGTCACGCTCAGGTTGGGGACGTCGTTGATGGTCGTCTGGATCGCGTAGGCGCCGCTCGACCCGCTCACCTGCTGCCCGACGGCCGGAAGCAGCGCGCGGGTGATCGATCCAATGACCGCGTTCTTCCGCAGATAGCCGATCGCGTTCAGGAGCGTCTGGAAGGGCCCGTTCACGGTGGCGACGTTCGCGGGGTCGCCATCCGCGGGGCAGACCGCGGTCGGCGTGAGGCCGGGGTCCGTCGTGTTCGTTCCTGTGAGATTCTGGGGCATCGGTGGTCTCCGTGTTCTCGTTGAGTGGAAAGCGCGGCCTCCCGCGGATCAGCGGGCTGGGGCCGGGCCGCTGCGGCCCATCACGTCGAGTGGGCTACGCGCCGAGGTTCTTCGCGGCTCCGCGGAAGTCCGACCACCCGCACCCAAAGTCAAGTACGACCTTGCCGCGCAGGCCGATGTTGCCGCTCTCCCCCGGCCCGATCGCGATCTGCGGGGCCTCGTAGCCGTCGGGAGCCGCGTAGGAGATCGCCGGAACGGTCGCGGGGTCGGCGAGCAGATAGAAGGCGGTCGCGCTGGTCAGCCGAGGCTCGACCCACACCTCGAACGGTGCCTGCGGGCCGAGGGCCCACACGGTCTTTCGCGCCAGGAATTCGAGCGCGGGCGGCACCACGAACGCCTTCGGCACGGCCGAGATTCGTTCGCCGCCGAGGCCGGCCTGGAGGCGCATGACCTTCAGCATCTCGCCGATCGTCGTCTCGCTCAGCGCGCCGGCCGTGCCGACGTTGTTGTGGCCGGACGAGAACGGCGCGGCGCCGTCGGCCAGCACCGCGGTCGACTCGAGCGCGGCCACGACCTTCCCCGCGGCGAATTCCGCGGCGAACCGGCCGAGCTGCGAGCCCAAATTCGCGAAGGCCTGCAAGTCGTCCTGCATGAACAACGTACGACCGAGAACGAAGCTCCTCCCGAAGCTCCCGATCGGGAAGGTCTCCGCGGCGGCCTTGAGGACGCCCTCGGTAACCGGGGCGCCGTCCTCGATCGGCTTGAGGGCGAGATCACCGTCCAACTGGATCAGTTTCACATCGCGGAAATCGCGCGCTCGAACGCGCCCGCAGAAGCGCAGAAGGCTCGGGAATGACTCGTACGCCGCGCGAACAACGCGGTTTCCCGCGCCCGAGAGAAGCGCCGGGAGGTCGCCCGACAGAATGGCTCTGCCGATCAGATCCTCCGGCCCGGCCCAGCGGTCCCCGCGCGCGCTCAGGAGCGTCTCGGCCATCTCGCGAAACGACATGCCGACGTACGGGATCGCGGCGTCGTCGTCCGGCGCGATCTTCGCCAATCGATAGGCGAGCGCCTGGCTCATCCGCTCGCGCTCGGTCTCGAAGACCTGGAGCACCTGGGGGCGGCTCGGGTTTCGCAGTCGCTCCGCCCGAATTGCTTCATGCAGTGGATTTTCCATTGTCGTCCTCTCGCTCTGGGAAGATTCCCAGCGTTTCGTCCGATGGTGCATCCCCCCCGACTTCCATCTCCACGGGTGAGATGGGAAAATCGGCGAGGATGCGGAAAAGCTGCTTCGGGCTGAGGTCCCGATCGCGGCGCTCGGGGCGGTACAGGCCCCGCGCCAACGCGACGAGCCCCGCCGCCGAGCTGACGCCAGGTCGCGCATCGGCGCGCCGCGCGAGCTCGGCGATCCGGTGCGCCTTCTGCCACACGCTGTCGGGCGGCAGCCGCCGCGCCGCCTCGCGGAGCAGGTCGTCCCGAATCCGTCGCCGCCGAGCGGGAGCCAGGCCGTTCCAGACCGCGGCGCCGATCCAGCGCGCGAGGTCGGGCTCGAGCAGCGCCGACGCGCGAACGAGCGCCACGATGGCTGCGCCGTCCGTCACGCGGCGCGCCCCGCGAGATGTGCGAGCTCGGCGCGGCGCCGCGCGAGCCACGGGAGGGCGCGCCACAGCTCCTCCGCGTGGTCCGGATACGCGGCCTCGAGCTGCTTCGCCGCCTCGAGCGCGAGCGCGACCGCGCGCGCGGAGGGGCGCTTGCCCTTGCGCGCCTGCCGCTGGAAGTCCTGCTCGAGGAGCCGGAGGTCGCGGCCGATGCGCACGAGGCGCTCGGGCACCGGCTCGGGCACCGGCGCGGGCGCCGGCCGTGCGGGCCTTGGCGCGAGGTGGAGGCACCCTCGCTCGCAGCGGACGAACCGCCGCGACCGCACGATGACGGGCGCTCCGCAACTGCACCGGCGAACCGGGGTCGAGGGAGTCCAGTAGCCCCCCGTCCACGCGGCGGGCGCGGGGCGCGACGCGAGGAGCCGGCCGCGGGCGCGGCGGGGCGAGCCGATCATGGTGTCTCCGTCCGTCGTCTCGGCTTCGGCGGCGGCCGTAAGCGCGCGCCGCGCGTGCCGGAGGATCTCGTCCATCTGGCGCGCCTTCTGCTCGCGGCAGTCAGGGCAGGCCCGCTCACCGGGCAGGGCGGGCGCTTCTCGACACCAAAAGCACAGCCGGTCACTCGTCATTGGTCGCTCCTTTCGGCAGCACGTCGGATCGCTCGCACGCGTCCGCGAGCTCGGTCAGCACTTCTCGGATCAGCTCGTCGACGACGAGCACGTCCTCGCGAGTCAGGTCCGGGCGCAGCGCCTTCACCTTGTGCGGAACCCCGAGCAAGGAGTTGCGCGCCAGCGTGAGGATCGTGCTCACCTCCAGGACCACCTGGTTCAGGCCGATGAGCTCGCCGCGCATCTTCCCGGCCTCCATCTCGGCGATCTGGGCGAGCGCCAACTCGCGGCGCGTTCGCGCGGCGACCAGCGCCGACGAGGAGCCGTCGGCGGCCCCGTTCGTCAGCGGCACGCGGTCGCTCTTCGTCGAGGCCGCCCACTCCCGGTCCGCGGCATCGACGTCCCGGATCCGCGCATGGCCGCCCACGTAGACGAGCGACGCTGCCAGCCGGCCGCTCGCGATGGCCTTCTGCACCGCGGCGCGCGTCTTCCCCGGGAGGCCCAGCTCGGCGCGATGGAGCGCGTACGCGTTGATCCCGACTCCCGCGTCAGTCTTCTTCATGACTCACCTCCTGCAAGCGGCAACCGGCAACACATCTGGGCGCGCGTCCGAGGCCGAAAACCGGCCTCCTTCGCACCCGAGGCCCGTCCCCACGGCACAGGACCCAAAGGGGGTGGGGGTGGGGGTGGCATGCCTCGGTCGTCCCGCGGCTGGTTCCGCTGGTTCCCGGGTGGTTCCCAGGTGGTTCCCGGAACCGGCATGGACTCGGGGTCGTCCGGGGGTCTGACGCTGCGCGTGAGGTCTGCGACGCCCGCTCGGTGCGCGCGGCACCGGCCATCTTCGGCAACCGCGTGCGTCATGCACGTGTTTGCCCACGGTGAACGCCCATGCCTTCTCTCTGGACCCAGGACGAAGGGCGCCACGGCGCGCATCGCGCCGCCCCGCCTCGGCCCGCCCTCGGTCGTCCGCGCGGTGCATCACGGCGCGGACTCCTCGAGCAGGAGGCGCTTGCGCAGCGACGGGCCGGCGAGCTCGACGAACCAGGCGGACTCGTTGAGCCGGTCTCGCAGCCGCCCGCCGTCGTGCGTCGCGTACCTCTCGGCGAACGCGGCCTTGGTCATGTTCAGCGTGACGACCGTGCGGAGCTCGTGCGCGTGGCGGTGGTAGAGCAGGTGCGCCAGGTTGCTCAGCGAATAGCCCTTGCCGTCGAGCTGCTCGACGCCCAGGTCGTCGATGACGAGCCGGGGCGCGTCGCTGATCTCTTCCCAGAACTCGCCGGCGTAGGTGCTCGCCTTCGCGAGCTCCGCTGCCGTCGCGAAGCGCCCGGCGCTCTCGCGTACGACCTCGCGGACCTGCTCATGCCACAGGTCTGCCGGTTCCGTCGACACGATGGGCGCGTCGAGGAACCAGGCCGCCTCTGCCGTCTTGCCGACGCCAGGCGGCCCGGCGAGGAACAGGAACGTCCACCCGGGAGCACCGGCCAGGAAGCGGACCACCCACTGGTGCGCGCGCACGACGCTCGCCGGGAGGTCGGCCGCGGCGCCGGCGCGGTGCGCGTCAAGGAACGGCCAGAACTTCTCCGGGACCCCTTTCCCCCGACGGCCCTTCTCGATCATGGCCGCCCGCTCGCGCTCGGCCGCGCCACGCTCCCGGACCTCGCGTTCGTGGCGCTCGGCCGCGAGATGCTCCTGCTCAGCGCGATAGGCCGGTTCCGTCGCCATCCGGCGCTCGTGCTCTTCCTGCTGCTGCCGTGCGCGATCGACGAGCTCGCGGATCGCCGTGCTCATGCTCAGAACCCCCCTGCCTCGTCCTTGAAGGCCTCGGGTGCCATCGCGGGGAGCGCGCCGCCCTTCGGCGCCGCCGCGGCAGCGGCACCGGCGGTCGCCCGCTTCGTCGCGGCGCGCTCGGCGGTCTCCTGCGCCTTCCCGGGCTTCAGGAGCCACCCGAGGGTCATCACCCAGCCGCTCGAGCTCCCGCCGCGGTAGAAGGGCTCTCGCGCGACGTAGGAGCACGCGCTCTCGAAGGCCTCGAACCACCCGCTCTCGCGCGCCCGCGCCCGCGCCGCTTTCCGCTGCTGCGCCGTGCTCCTCGCCTTCGCGAACCCGGCGGGCACGCAGACGCGGTCCCAGACCTCGGCGACGCGCGCGAACGGCCCGGCGTCGTCCGAAGCGTCAGCTTCGGCGACGAGAGAGAGCTTCCCTTGTTCCCTTGGTTCCCTTGTTACTCCTTGTTCTGATGGGGCCCCTTGCTGGCCCGCTGCGGGCCCGCTGTTGGCCCCGCACTGGCCCGGCGGCTGTTCCGTTCGCGGGCCCGCTCCGTCGCGGTCGAGCCGGATTCGCTCGTAGTCGAGGACGGTTGTGACGTAGGGGCATCGGCCCGCCGGGTGTGCCCTTCGCCGGGAGATGAGGCCCGCCGCCGTCATCTTCCTTAACGCAGAGCGAACCACCTTCCTGGAGACGCCTGCGCGACGCGCCAGTTCGTCCTCCGACTCGATGAACGCGCCGATCGCGAGCGGGATGCGCTGTCCGGCGAACCAGAACGCACCGCCCGGCGCGTACCGCGCCACGATCAGCACATCGACGGCGACGGCCTTCTCTTCCGCGCGGAGCGACGCCCAGAACTCCGAGGCGCACAGCCGGCGCGGGAGCGCCAGGAAGCCGTCGTCCAGGTCGAGCAGGCTCGGCGCGTCGGAACTCATCCCCGCGGCTCCGGCTCGATGTCTCGCGCCGACTCGAGGTGGAGGAGCTCGCGACGGGCGAGCCCGGCGACGGCGTCGCACTCGGCGAGCAGGGCGTCCACGTGCCCGGCGAGTTCGAGCGGGAGGAGGACGGGCGGGGCGCGGCGGATGCCGTGACTGAACCGCTTCGTGTCGTCCACGAGCCGCCCGAGGACCGCGATTTGAGCGCGCCTCACGACCGCACCCCCACCGGCTTCAGCGAGCCGTCGGGCGCGAGCTGGAGGCGCTCGCCGCTCTCGGGGTTCTCAAAGATCGTTCCGGGACGCGCCAGAACGATCCCGAGCATCCAGGCCGGGCGGTCGCGCAGGTCGATCGGGACGGTGCTGGGCGGGCTCGGGAGGCGCTCGGTCACGGCGTTCCCCCGCGCGCGGCCCACGCTAGGAGCTCGTCGCGATCCCAGAACAGCGTGCGGGTATTCCCGAGCCGCGCTGGGGCGGGGAACGTGCCCGCCTGCCTCCAGCGCCAGAGGGTTACATCGGAGACGCCGAGCCACCGGAGGACATCGCGCGTCCGTGGCTTGGGGGGCAGGACCTCGGTCGTATGTGTGTGCACTGATTGCCTCCTGTGACTATGACGGGGGCAATCCTAACGACATGGAGGCTTGCGAAAAGTGGCACAATTCGCCCTCGCGAGGCGAATTACGCCACCTCACGAATCGTGCAGGGTGAGCACGAAAGGTGAAGCGGGCCGACGCTTCAGCGTGCGGATAATCTGGCCGTGCAGGTCGCCGAGGCTCTCCCCGAGGAATCGGAGCACCATCGCGATCGTCTCTTCAAAGTGGCTGCCCCGTGACCGGCTGAGTTTCCCGGAAGGATAGTGTGCCTGTACGAGCGCGATCAGGTTCTCGCGCCACGTGAGCGTGCGCCGTCCGGGCTTGGGGGCTTGTGGGGTGCCCGTGAGTCTCGCGGCAGTCGTCGCGATTCTCTCGAGCGACGCGCCGAGCGAGGGCCAGTCCAGTCCGTGCACAATGATCCCCTCCCTTTCTCGCTCGGCCTCGAGTTCGCACCGAAGCGCGCGCGCCAGCTGCGCGATGCGGCCGCTTCGTGCCCGATTGTCTGCGTGCCACTCCTGCGCCTCGGGCGTCGCGCTCCAGGGCCCGTAGAACAGCCAATGGTCGATCGCAGCGAATAGCCGTTTCGCATCGGGGTCAGGGAGTCCGAGCCTCAGGTGTGCGTTCAGGGCGCGCTCTTGCTCCGGGGTGAGATGGCTGATGGGGTTGCGCGGCGCTCCCGTCTTCCGGCTGCGCCTCATGCTCATCGCGAGCCCTCCGCCATCGGGATCACCTTCGCCGTCGCGCCGGTGCAGAGACCCTCGACCCACGTGGCGTACGCCTCGAGCGCCTTGCGGCGGTCGGGGAGTAGCTTCGCCTGATCGTACCGGTCCGCCACCCCGCTCCCGAGCATCGAGCCGAGCGAGTGACCGAGGCAGAGCTGTCCCATCCACGGCGCGAGCCGGAGTGTCTCCGTCATGTGCGTCGCGAGCGTGTGCCGGAAGATGTGAGGCGAGAACTTGGGGACCGTCGAGAGCCTCTCCTCCGCGGCGATGATGCGGCGGAGCGCGTTGCCGAGGGAGCTGCCCTCGACGCGCTCGCACTTCCCCGACGGCGAGTAGAACACCCACCTCATGGCCTGCGGAGCGAGCTCGCGGAGCCCCTTCAAGGCGGCCAGGGCGGGCGCCGAGAGTGGCACCGTGTACGGCTTCACCTTGCCGGAGCGGAGGCGCTTGAAGGTGACTTTCTGGTTCTCCGGCCGGACGGTGACCGTCGCCGCCTCGAGGTCGACGTCGGACCATTCGAGCGTCAGGGCCTCGTTCGTCCGCAAGCCGGTGAAGAACAAGAGCATGAGGCCGTGGCGGAGCGTGGGGCCGGTCTTTCCAGCCTCGATGGCCTTGAGTACGAGGGGGATCTCGTCCGCCGACAGGTAGCGGTCGCGCGATGACGTCACGATCCCGAGGTCGTCCGCTCGGAGCGGCGCGGCCGGGTTCGTGGTCAGGAAGCTTCGCGCCGCGGCGAAAGCGAACATCTGCTTCACGCACTGGAGGACGCGACCGGCGTGCGCGCGGGCCCCGCGCGCCACGACGCGAGAGACGGGGCGGCCGGCAACGATCCCGTTGACGGCGACGAGCGGCACCCTCCCGATCGCCGGGACGATGTCGCGATCGATCGCGTCTCTCACCTCCTCGGGGCGACGGCGGCGGAGCAGGATCGACTCGCGGTACCAGACGTCGGCGAGTTCCTTCACCGTGCGCGGCCGCTCGGTGCCTGCGGCGCCTTCGGGGTCGAGCCCAGCGCCGTGCTGGGCCTTGTAGGTCTCGAGGGTCCGACGCGCGTCGGCGAGCGTGACCGTGCCGCCGGAGCCGTCGCCGAACCGGCCGAGCGTGAAGACCTTCCCGAGCGCCGTGCAGGGCCAGCGGAAGGACTTCACACCGGAGGGCTCGATGCGTAGCCGGAGGCCGGTGCGCCCCGCCTCGCGCACCTCGTAGCGCGTCGCGCCCGGCTTCAGGTTCGCGAGCGTCCTGGGGGTGAACGGGATCTCCTTCGCCATGTGCGTACCCTCCGCCGGTAACGGTTCCCCGGGTAACATCTCGGGTAACACGGTACCCTGACAGCACCCGAAACCACCTGTTACCCGGCGAAAGGGTAAGCGACCATGAAACGCCTGTCCAGACGGCATTTCAGCGGGTCCACTGAAAGCGAATGACGGGACGCGAAAGCAGTTAGAGATACCTTCGGGAGATACCGGCTCGTCGAGCCGCTCGCCTCCGGCGGCATGGCGGACGTGTGGCGCGCGGAGACGACGCTCGCCGAGGGCGTCGTGAAGCAGGTCGCGCTGAAGCTCGTCCGCGGCGAGCACGGGGCGCGGAGCGACTTCGTCCGGATGT
>Ga0306924_10006862_pt1 | contig 11361 bp, 14 predicted proteins | sample sta12Can44000111_FD_203756 | JGI IMG/M metagenome (GOLD analysis project Ga0306924, IMG submission 203756) | Lab enrichment of tropical soil microbial communities from Luquillo Experimental Forest, Puerto Rico - statanox.12C.anox.44.000.111 (v2)... | ecosystem: Environmental > Terrestrial >...
CGGCAGGGCCAGAAACCGTATCCTATCTACGAACTAGCTGGTCCACGGGTCTACTCGTACGAGGAGTTGTTGCGAACCATTGCGCATATCGCAGGATTGCGGCCAGTGTTGATGCGCCTGCCATTTGCCTTCTGGAGCGCATTGGCCGGCGTTGCCGAGATGCTGCCGCAGCCGCCATTCACCCGCAATCAAGTCGAACTTATGAAGATCGACACCACGGCATCCAAAAGCCTGCCCGGGTTTCGCACGCTTGGAATTTCGCCGCGATCACTTGAAGACGAGCTCGAAGCAATAGTCAGGCCAAACAAACAAGGAGTTTTGCTACGGTGAATGCACCGATCGTCCTGCCTTGGCCACTACGGAGCGGCTTGGAGGCTGCGACGCGGGCGCTGTTTGATCTGGGCGACCAATCTTCCGCCGATTTCTTGCGACCTCCTGGTGAGGCCGCGCTTGTATCGCCCGAGTCAGTATCGTGGCGTGTGTTCAAGAACCCGCTGTCACTTTTCATCGGCGGCGTCGCGGCTGTCATAATGGAACTCGCGGAGCCGCGCGTGCGTACCGGTGTGTGGGAGCACACTACGTTCCGCATCGATCCGATTCAACGACTGCGGCGGACAGAATCCGACTCGCATGGCTCTTGAACGTTGCATCGCGGATCTCGAAGGTGGTACCGCTGGGTTCGCCTTTGCCTCCGGCATGGCCGCCACCGCGACCATTGTCGATTGCCTGGAGAAGGACTCTCACATAATTGTTGGCGACGACGTTTACGGCGGCACCCGGCGACTTTTTGACAAAGTACGAAGGCAATCAGCGGGCATCGAGACTACCTATGTCGATCTTACCGACGTCGAGGCGCTTACCGCGGCCATCGGTCCCAACACGCGTCTCGTGTGGCTCGAGACGCCGACCAATCCAATGCTCAAAGTCATCGATCTTGAGCGCGTCGCCGCCCTAGCCCGGCCAAAGAAGATTACGACCGTGTGCGACAATACGTTCGCCAGTCCTTGGATTCAGAGGCCGCTTGAATACGGCTTCGATCTTGTCATGCACTCCACCACCAAATACCTCAATGGCCACTCCGACATGGTAGGTGGCGTCGTGGTTGTCGGTAACAATACCGAGCTCGGCGATCGCCTGACGTTCCTGCAAAATGCTGCCGGCGCAATTCAGGGGCCATTCGATTCTTTTTTGGCGCTGCGCGGAGTTAAAACACTCGCTTTGTGCATGGAGCGGCAGTCGGCATCGGCCTTGCAAATCGCGCACTGGCTAGCACAACATCCCCGAATACGCCGCGTACGTTATCCAGGCCTGGCCTCCCATCAGCAGCACGAACTAGCGCGCCGGCAAATGCGCGCATTCGGTGCGATGATCGCGATCGAACTCGACGGCTCCCCTGATGACGCACGGCGCTTCCTTGAACGCTGCAGGCTGTTCACGTTGGCGGAAAGCCTTGGAGGTGTCGAAAGTCTGATTTCATTACCGGCGCTGATGACCCATGCGTCAACGGCGGCAGAGGTGCGCGCCTCGCTTAGCATCACCGACACCTTAATTCGGATTTCCGTGGGTATAGAGAACACGGAGGATCTGATAGCCGATCTAAAGGTGGCCCTCAGCTAGGCTCTGCTAATTGCAATTTGGGCTGATAACCAAGTGACAAAGTAAGACGCGCTCGTGCTTTTCCCTTGATGAAGCGAATGAGGTCAGCCTCAGTCACAGTCGAGAAAATGCGTTGTTTACCAAAGGATCAAATCTGCCCGCAAAGGTGCCTTAATTCGTGGCACACTCCGCCGGAGCGGGAAGGGTTTGGGCCATTTGCTTCTGTGACGCCGATTTGGATCGCAGCCGTGTCACTGTTCTCGGTCGCGGGAACGGGTGTTGCATAAGGCTGCGTCGGCGCACCCTGGTTTGCCTATTGGCTTCGGCGGTCATCGCGCTCACCAGCCTCGATGCATTTTCAAACCCCACCCACAAACAAGCTTCACACCCGAGCAAGACAGTCAAAGCAGAGAATCACAGGCAACAGGTAGGAACGCAGGCTTCACACCGGGGCAAAACGGCCAAAGGCGAGCATCACAAGCAACAGGTAGGAACGCAAGCTTTACACCGGGGCAAAACGGCCAAAGCAGAGAATCACAAGCACCGGTCACAGACTGAGGCGAAGCACTCCGAGCGCGCGCTCGGACCGAGAATCCTGCTGCCGCGCGACCCAACCAGTACGGCCGATTCGACTCCAGCAACAGAGCTGCCGCCGGATCTTGCCATCGTAAAGCAGGCCATCCGGCTGGTACAACAGCGCAAGCTCAGCGAGGCGACGGCGCTTACGGCATCGATCAATGATCCAGTGGCGCAGAAACTCGTCGAGTGGACATATCTGCGCGATTCCGAGAGTACCGCCGGCTTTGATCGCTACAACGCTTTCCTCCAAGCCAATCCTGAGTGGTCGAGCATGTTGTTGCGCCAACGTGCGGAGGCAAGGCTGTGGCAAGAGGGGCGCGGCGCCGCGACCGTGCGCCGCTTCGTCGGCGAGCAGCCCGTAAGTGCAGTTGGTCGACTTGCGATCGCACGCGTGATGCTCGCTGAGGGCGATCGTGCGGGCGCCTCACGTGAGGTTCGTGCCATATGGCAATCGGCAGAACTGTCGGCAGCGTTGGAATCCGCGGTTGCGAGCGCGTTTCCCGGCGTGTTGACTGCGGATGATGACGTTGCGCGTATGGACCGGCGCATCGGCGCCAAGGATTTCGGTGTCGCTATGCGTGCGGCGAAGCGACTCGGCTCAGCTCAAGTCGCAATCGTGAAGGCCTGCGACGCTGCTGAGGGGAGTTCCAGTAAAACCGAGGCGCTGCTCACTGCGGTGCCAAAGCCAGCACAAGGCGATTTGGGGTATGTCTTGTGCCGGTTGCACCGGTTACTGGCCCACGATGAGGTCGCAGCGGCGGTCAAGCTGCTGGCTGAAGTGCCAGGAGATGATTTGCAGCGCCAAGATACCGATGAATGGTGGCGCGAGCGTCGGACACTGGCGCGCCGGCTCCTCGATCTTAGTGATCCAAAGACCGCCTACCGTGTTGTCAGCGAAGCTGCCAGTCCGGCCAATCCCTATTATCGCGCAGAATTCCACTTCATGCCGGGCTGGATCGCGTTGCGTTTTCTGTCGGATCCAATTACGGCGCTTCGACATTTTGCGAAAGTCGACGAAGGCTCAAGCGACCCAATTGTGTTGGCGCGTGCTGCCTATTGGCGCGGCCGCGCATCCGAGGCTGCCGGCCAATTCGGTGAGATGAAGTCACAATACGAGGCGGCTGCTCGTTATCCCACCGCCTATTATGGCCAGCTGGCCCGGGCCCGACTTGGTGTGAGCGAGATTGCTTTGCGTTCCCCGCAACCGTGGGCGATGGAAGGCGTCAGGAGGGAGCTGTTGCAGGCCGCCGACATGTTGTACGCGATCGGCGAATTTGATCTTCTTTTGTCGTTCGTCAGCGATCTCGCGGAAACAAGTAGTAACGTTGCCACACTTAGCGCGCTTGGTGAGCTCACAGCGCGCCACAACGACGCCCAGGCGATGCTGGCTATCGGCAAGACGGCCCTTGCCAGAGGTCTCGCCATGGAGCGGTACGCTTTTCCCGAGATCGGTGTGCCAACCTATACCCCGATCGCTCCCCCAATCGATCAGTGCATGGTCTATTCGATTGTACGGACTGAGAGCGCCTTCGACCAACGCGACACTTCACCAGCCAATGCAGTCGGGTTGATGCAGGTCACCCCAGAGGCTGGTCGCGATACCGCCAAACGGTTTGGCGTTGGTTATGACTGGGAACGTCTGGTGTCCGATCCGGTCTACAACACGCAAATGGGCGCCGCCGAGATCAGTGCTCTATTTCGAGAGTACACTGGGTCCTACATCATGACATTCGCCGGCTACAATGCCGGCCGCGGCCGCGTCCGGGAATGGGTCGCGAAGCACGGCGATCCGCGTGATCCCAAGATTGATGCGGTTGATTGGGTGGAGCGCATCCCCCTGGCGGAGACACGCAATTACGTTCAACGCGTTATGGAAAACCTGCAAGTATACGCGGCAAGCTTGGGTGCCAGCGTCGCGACGGTCGAGCCCAACTTGCACCGAGTGGCGACAATCGACCCACGCGTCAAGCCAACATTCGTGGATGCCGTTATTAATTATTTCGCCCATCCCTTGGACCGGCCGAGGCCGTAGATCGATCGCGTCATCGAAGGAAAACGGCGACCATCCTTTTGCTGTCCGTCCCATTTCCGCCTTGCGAATCGACAGCATAGCAGCCGTGGATTCACGGTAGGCGTTCATGGCAGCGAGTCTCGCCTGATCGGCCTTGCTCGCCGCCTCGTCCGCTGCTTCGAGGGCCACTGGTACAATATCCACACGCCCCCGAACCATTGAAGCAGCGACAATCGCACCACTAGCGATGTGAGCGATAAGGCCGCTCGATTGGCGGCCTTATTCGTTTGCGGCGGCAACTTCGCCGCCGTTTGGCGGTGACGTTGGCGAAGGCGGTATGCGTGCATGGGTGCGCGCGGCTGGAAGCAAACGCCCGCCCCATGATGTCCCGAGGGCTGTCGGAAGGAGGTCAGCACGCCTGTGATCTGATCTCAGACGCGCCTCAAGATCGAACCGACTGCCGCCGGGCAGGCAGGCAGGCGGGCGGGTGTTGTCGTTGTCGACGACCAGGTGGGCGCCCAATGAGAGCGGCTAGAAGCCGTGAATTGCCATTCCTGCCGCCCACGCCATCACGGAAACAGCCATCAGAAATATAAGCGGCTTGACGCCCGATTTTGCCATTGCCATCCCCCGCGGAATAGACACAAGCGGGCGGCATATTCATCAATGTCTTACCAGCGCGTTAATGCGCGCTTGGCATAGGCGCGGCGCTATTCGATGGTGCCCCGACTAGGCGTGGCCTGGCGCCATCCGGCGGCAAGCCAAATTCCATGCCCGGTTTTTGATTAAGTGGACAAGTTTGGCGCGGGCTCGCGGCGAAGCGATTTCTTCCGTCCAATGGCGGCCAAAATCTTCCAGCCGGCATCCGAGCCTGGCGGCATCTTTTTCCAAAACCGGCCGGCATGTGGGGCCCGGCACAAATTCGTCAAGCGAGAATGCGCCGGTGGGCGCTTCGGTCCAGCCGACACCCTTCACCCACCACTCGATGCGGCCTGTGCCATCCGGCAGTCTGACCACGCGCGCCACATCGCCATTGAGGATGGGCGTGACGCAGGGTCCGGCGATGATTCGCAGTGTGGTGGTCATTTGGTCTCCCCCTTTTTGCGCAGTTGTTCGGCCGCCGATCGGAAGCCTGCGATTTGCTTCTGGCTCTCCCGGTCGTCCCGCTCGTAATCCGAGAGGATGCGCCGTCGACCGCGTTTGAGAAATTCGGGGATGCTCAGATCGTCGGGGATGCGGTGCAGATCCATCACATGCTCTCCTTTCCCTTCCCGAAGCAGCCGGACGCGCAGCCGCGTTGGCGCGTTGGGCGCTTTCACAGATCCGACTGTCAGAGAGGCAAAACTTATATGGGGATCGAGCGAACGTCCTACAAGCGCCGTACATGCGCGGGCGTGCGTTGCCGCGTTTTGTAGGTCCGCGCCAGACTGCGCGGCACGGCAAACGATGCGCGCCTTGAAATTCGTGTCCCCGCGCAACAGCGGCAGGAGCTTGTGCAGTTGGCTCGGGACACCGGGTTGACGGTGCCGGGTCTTGTCCGGTTAGCGACGCAGCGGCTGCTGGACGATCGCGCCTCATTGCTGCGCGGTTCTAATCCCGAGCGTGAAGGAGCGGCTGCATGACTGTACGTGAGCGTGATGTGGATCAATTGGTCGACGACTACTTTCGCAACTGGGTGGAAGCACTATTGGATCGCCGCGAGGGAAAGATTGGCATTCATGAGGACTTGACGCTGGCACAGGGCAATTTGCGCGATGCAATCAAGCGCGTGCTCGACACCAAGATTGCGGAGCGCGCCGAGCCATGAGCGACACGCCAAGCTATCTCGAATTGAAGCAGATACACGCCGAGTGTGTGCACATGCGTGATGAAGCTTTTGAGTTTCGAGCGGAGGCAGACAGAAAATTGGCTGCCGCGGATTATGCGCTTGGTCAGAGTGAACATCGGCGCCGGGAAATTGCCGACTTCGAAAAGTCGATCGTTTTGCGCGAGGCAAGACTGTTGAATGAGCTCGGCGAAGCTCAACTGCTTGCGAGAGAGAAAGCCGCCGAGGCCAAGCTCGCGGAGGCAAAAGAATTGATGGCGGATTACGACAAGCAAAAGCACGCGGCCGCGATCAACATCAATCAGTTGATTGAGCACGACCGGGCAGAGTTGGCGGCCGCGGGCATAGAGTATTGACATGAGCGACGACACCCCGACTGGCGACCGCTTTGCCGACGCGATCGCACTCTGTCAGGTCGCCAAGAAGAGCCGGCAGCAATGACCCCGCCACACGACCCGGCACCGCATCCATACACGCCCGCTGCGCAAAAGCAGGCCCCGAACACTTACGGGAAAGTGCCGCGATGACCGATCCCGCCAGGCCCCCGCGTCACGTTCAGGATGCCGCGAAGGTTGTCGACCATTGGCTGAAAAGCGTCGAGCCGGCGAGGCGTCTGTCGTCGGAACAGATTGCAAAGCTTACGCCGGCCGAAAGGCTCGATTATGCGCGCCAGTGGGATCAATCAACGATGCCAGCATGGAAGGATCCGCGCCAATGAATGATGACGATACGAAAATGCCAGCTGCAACGGCCGCTGTTATTGGCCAAAACAGGCCGACTTTTTTGGAGCGCAATATTCCTGAAAAAGTTGCCGCTAGGCTAAAGAACGTCGACCCCGACGGGACGCGGACGCGCCCGCTTCGTCCCTTCCTCGAACGTAAGAAAACCGAAAGCGGCCACGCCTGCGACTGATCGAGCAGCGTGATGCCGCAATCAACGCAGCATGAGCAAACAAACAAATTCTCGTTCGAACTACTGTATCGCGCCAATCTGCGCCCACCGCCCAGGCGTGAGGTGCTGACGCCCGCGCTGCCGTTTTACGAGCGGCACCCTGAGTGGAAACCGCGGCGGCCGACCCGGCGACAACTACGACGCCGAGTAATTCGCGGAGGCTAAATTAAAATGGCCGAGGGCGAGGATCCGCGCATCGTCGCAGAATTTTCCGACTATAACGAACTGATAACCGCGCTGCGCCTTCGCGCGGCCGAGCTTAATCTTTCAGGTGAACAGTGCGATCTTCTATCCGGCCTCCCGGCCCGTTATAGCCAAAAGCTTCTTGGCCCGAACCAGATCCGACGATTGGGCGCAATTTCGCTTGGACCGTTCTTAGGTGCACTAGCCGTGCGCGGATTGCTAGTGGAGGATAGCGTCGCACTTGAAAAGCTGCGCCGCCAAACCACGCCACGTCGAAATGAATACGTACGTAGCGCCGCCACGTATGTAACGCTGCGCCGAGATTTTATGGTGGCAATCGGTCGCTTTGGCGCAATTGCGCGGTTCAACAACGCGACCCCGGCGCAACGACGTAAATGGGCCAGGGCTGCAATAAAGACACGCTTTGAAAACTCAACGATGAAGCAGCGCCAGGCCATGGGCGCGCACCGCGGTAATTGCGCGCTGGCGGAAAGCTAACCCATGAGCTCACATCCTCGGAACGGATTCCTCGCTCGTGCGGATATCGATCTCCGACGTGAGCGTCCGGTGCACCGGACATTTGTCGGCGATTTCCAGAAGCCGCTTGCGCGTCTCAGCATCAAGCTCGCCCTCGAAGGCGATGACGCGGTCGATGTGATCGAGCATGCCTTCCTTGGTTTCGCATTCGGCGCAGTCGGCGGCGTAGATGCGGCTGTGGCGGAGGCGCACCCGTGTCCGCAGGAGCGCAAGCTTTTTGCGGTCGGCGTAAAGGCGTAACGTCATCGATGTGCAGGCGCCGAGCGCGGCGAGCAGCAAATCGTAGGGGCCGGGTCCGCTGTCGAGCCCGCCCGCCGCGACCGGCTCGTCGGCGAGGAAGCGGTGCGTGCCGGCGGTGATTTCCTGCTGGAACGTGCCGTCTCGCGTTTCGCGCACCAGGACGTCATGCGGCTCCGCCTCCGCGGCGCTCGGCGTCGTCGCCGTCATTTCGAGATAACGCTCGGCCCAGGCGGCAATCACATGCGCGACATAGGCGGCATCGGTCGGCCGCCGCAGCAAATGATCGGCGCCGGCGAGCGAGATAAAACTTTTCGGATGCTTTGCCGTCGTGAAGATACGGCTGGCATTGTCGATGCCGACCGTTGCATCGGTCGGAGAATGGAAGACCAGCAGCGCCTTGTGAAGCTCGGCAATACGCGCGGCAAGATTTTGCTCGGCGATGTCGTCGAGCAAGGCGCGGCGGACGCGGAAAGGTCGGCCGGCGAGCGCCACTTCGATTTCGCCTTGGCTTTTTATTTCTTCGACACGCGCGCCGAACAGGCCGGCAACGTGGGCCGGATCGGACGGCGCGGCAATGGTTACGACCGCACGCGCTACGGCGATGCGATGCGCCGCGGCGAGCACCGCTGCGCCGCCGAGGCTATGGCCGATCAAAATCGCCGGCGCGGCGATGTGCGTTCGCAAGTGATCGGCCGCAGCAACAAGATCGTCGACGTTAGACGAGAATGTGGTGTTGGCGAATTCGCCTTCGCTGCCGCCTAGTCCGGTGAAATCGAAGCGCAGCACAGCGATGCCGTGCGACGTAAGGCCGTGCGCGATCAACCGCGCCGCCTTGTTGTCCTTGCCGCAAGTGAAGCAATGCGCGAACAAAGCCACCGCGCGGATCGGCCCGTCCGGACGATCGAGCAGTGCCGCGAGTTTTTCGCCCTGAGCATTGGCGAAATCGAAGCGCTCCGCCGGCATGATGATTAGCTCCTGTCGTTGATGGAGGCCCAGGTGGCAAGCCCGACCGTTGCAGACCCTATCAAGCCTTCCGCACTAGCCCCGGCAGCTTGGCGATATTCGCCGCAATCCGCCGCGCCTCATCCTTGACGAGCAGCTTGGCCGCCGAGCGCCCCCTATCCATTGGTTTAGGCCGCACATCAGGGGCGGCCGCAGGTTATCCTTAGTTTTGACGTGGTTTGAAGCGGACAATCGCTGCGGGTTTCGGGGGGACTGTGAGGGTCCCCATGTTGGTGCGTTGCGTTCACTGCGATGCTGAGCTGGTTGCGCCCGTAAGGTCCGAGTATTGGAGCGGCAACCACGCCTGTCACATTTGGCTCTGCCCAAAATGCTGCGCCTGTTTTTCGTCTGTGGTCTCTTTTCCTGCCGACATCAAAGGCCACAGTCAGGCAGTATCAAACCTGTCATGACGCGATTTGGGCGAAGCTCCCTGGAAGTGGCGGTAGCAGTCGGCACGATCATTCTCGGAACCGTGCTCGTTCATTTCCTCATGTCGTGGTGGCCCACATTAGCAGCATTGATTTAGCATCTTGGCGGCAGGGCAAAACAAGATGCGCGAGCAAGGGTATTTGACTTCGATCGACGTGCCTGCATTACCAGCGCCAGAGGATGATAGTGATGTCGAAGACTGAGCCCGACACTGTCAGGTATTGTCCGCATTGCCGCACGGTGGGCATGGCATTGCGATGCGGTTTGAACACGTGGTCTGTACACGCAGTCTTAGAACACGCGGCCTGTACACCACGACCTGTACACAACGCCTGTACACGCGGCCTGAAAGCCGACAAAGACCACAGTATTCGGGGTGTCTTGGGGTGGCGTCATCGTAAATTGCCATAGGCTCGCCCAAGCCGGGATCTGTACAAATCCTGTACATGACAACTGGACGAAATGGATCTGTACAAATCCTGTCAATGACAACTGGAGCGAAGGGAACTGTACAAATCCTCGTCAATGACAATTGGATCGCAGGGATCTGTACAACTCACCAATGATCTTAATCTACCCAAATCGAGTAAATCGGCGGATTATGTAATGCTTCGGCGAACGGGGGCAGCGCATACATTGCTAATAGCGTGCTGAACACATTGTAATGCGTGATCCGGTTGACATAACGGTCTGGCCGTACGCGAGCGCCTAAAATCAAGGTCGGAATGTGATTGCCGGCGTGGTCATCGTCCTCATCAAATGTGACAATTAACAAGCTATTGTGCGCATTTGCCCATTCCGCATAGCTGCCGAGATGGTCCTTAAGCCAAGTGTCGCCGGTGTGCACCAAGCGCTCGTCTATGTAATGACTCAGGCTGGGAATGACCGGGCCGAGATGATTCTTAAGCCAGCTGCGCCAACCAGCCCCGTGCATGTCGTGGTTTAGGTTAGGAATGATGAAGGCCACTGTTGGCAATTGCGTAAAGTCGTTCGGCAGCTCAGTCAGATTTCGTTCAACTCCGCTCACGTTGTTGAACGATTCCCACGGATTATGTTCGCGTGGCGAACCAGTCTCGATATAGCCGATAAAGCTTTTCTGCGCAGCATTCAGTGCTGAGGCGAGACTTGGGACATCAAAGCTGTGATCGTGATTATTATCGCGCACGGCCTGCGTCGAGCCACTGAACAGCGCAAAATAATTCGGCTGGCTTGGATGCGCGACCGCGAAGCTGTTAACAAATAACGCGCCGCTGGTTCCCAAGTCGTAGATAAATGGTGCGCGCCCCGGATCTATGATTTGGTCGAAGGTGTGGTTCTCGAATATGACCACCACGACATGAGCCGGCTGCGGTAGCGTCTTATCAGCAGCGCCTCCGGCTTGAGTTTCGATCCACAGAATGCCCGCGACCATCGCCGTAGCGATCCAACGATGCGGCATAACCTCGTCTGTACATTAACGCCGTTGCAGAAGATAGCGGTTTCGACAGCGCGATGCAGAGGAAGATTGGCCGGGATCAGCGTATGCATGTCACCTGAGCGAACATCGGGGCATGCCAACTGCGTGGCCAAACTGAGACGCATGCTTCCACAGCAGGCTAAGTTCTTAGCATCAAGTGAATTGGTCGAATGCTTTGGTATCAGCACCCGGCAATTCAAGCGCTGGCGCGGCCTATACACACTTGACAATCTCAAACGGGCGTAAGCTCGGGACCCAATCGGATTAGATCGCGGACGGTGCTTTCTGCTAAGTCCGTATTTAGTTCAGCGTTGGGATCGTGAAAGCTATATGCGTCGGCAATTCGCGCTTTCAGAATGATTTGCTCGATTGTCCGTGATTTGAACCTACTCGCCTCTTCAACGAGTTGGGTCATTCGCGTGTGAATGTCATCAACGCCGGGGTGATCTTTGCTCTCATTGAGGACGGCATCTAGTTGTCGAGCGAGGTTGTTCATTTCGTGTTCGATCTCGATCAAGCGAACTGTCGCTTCGCTCATGGGACGAACTCCCG
>Ga0306924_10006863_pt1 | contig 11361 bp, 9 predicted proteins | sample sta12Can44000111_FD_203756 | JGI IMG/M metagenome (GOLD analysis project Ga0306924, IMG submission 203756) | Lab enrichment of tropical soil microbial communities from Luquillo Experimental Forest, Puerto Rico - statanox.12C.anox.44.000.111 (v2)... | ecosystem: Environmental > Terrestrial > Soil...
CGCGCGGCGAAATCGTGTTCATCATGGCGTTTTCCGGCGGCGGCAAGCGATCGGCTGCCTTTGCCCATGGCGTGCTGCGCGGTCTGCGGCAGATCCCGGTCGTCGAAGACGGCCGCAGCCGCTCATTGCTCGACGAGCTCGATTACATCGCCTCGGTGTCGGGAGGCAGCTTCCCGGCGATGCATTACGGGCTCTACCATGACAAGAGCTTCGAGACCTTTCCCAGCGAATTTCTGAAGGTGGATGTCAACGCATTCATCTGGGGCACCTATCTGCTGCCGTGGAATTGGGAATGGCTGGTCAACCCGTTCTACGGCACCAACGACCGGATGGCCGAGGTCTATGACCGGCTCATGTTCCACGGTGCCACCTATGCCGACCTGCTGCGCCAGGGTTTGCCGGTCATCTCGGTCAACGCCACCGACATCGCCAACGGCATCTCGTTCTCGTTCACACAACCTACTTTCGACCTGATCTGCTCCGACCTCTCGAGCTTCCCGGTGGCGCGCGCTGTGGCAGCCAGCAACGGCTTTCCGGTGCTGTTTTCGCCGATCACCCTGACCAGCCACACGCCGGACTGCCGTGGTGTGCGGCCGCCCACGGCAGCACGGGAGGAATGGGCCGAGACCTCCGACGATCTGTCCCGTCGCGCGCTGTTGGCGAGAACCGCCAACCGCTATCTCGACCCGGAGCGCACCAAATACGTCCACCTGCTGGATGGCGGCATCGCCGACAATCTCGCCCTGCGCGGCGTGGTCAACGGCGGTATCGCCCTCGACGAAACCAGCGATGCCTTCCGGCGGTTCGCGATGAAGGCCCGCCGGGTTCTGGTGCTCAGCGTCGACGGGCAATCGGCGCCCGACCCCGCATTGTCGAAGCAGCGTGTGGTAACCGGGCTCAGCCAGATTTTCGGTGCGGTTTCCGGGACCCAGATAGACGCTTACAATTTTGAAACCTTGATCCTGACCGACAGCGAATTGGAAGAAATGAAAAAGAGCTTGATCAAGGTCCGCTGCGCCCAAGCACCGGTCACCGACGGTCATGACTGCGACGATGTCAAGGTGGCGCTGGTGCGTATCTCGCTGGCCGGCATTCCCGACCCGCAGCTGCGTCAGCGCCTGCAATCGATCCCGACCGGGCTGACGATCCCCGACGCGGATGTCGACGCGCTGGTCGGCGCCGGCGAGAGCCTCGTTCAGCAGAATCCTAAAATTCGCGGGCTGATTTCCGATCTCGACGCCCGGACCGTCGCGGCCGCGGCACAGCCGAGGCCGAGATCGAAGCGGCAATAGGGAATGTCCGCCGCGTTATTTCGGTTGTTCGAGCGCCGTCGCCAGCCCGCCCTGCAATATGGTTTCAGCGTCGATACGGCCGAAATATTCGACCAGACCTGCAACGACCCCAGTCCACCCAGTCTGGTGGCTGGCGCCGATGCCGGCGCCGTTGTCGCCGTGGAAATATTCATAGAACAGCAAGTGGTCGCGCCAATGGGGATCGCGCTGAAACTTGTCGGCGCCGCCAAAGACCGGGCGGCGGCCTGCCTTGTTGCGCAGAAAGATCCGTGCCAGGCGATTGGTGATCTCCTGCGCCACCTCGAACAGGTTCATCAACCTGCCGGAGCCGGTCGGGCACTCGATTCTGAAATTGTCGCCGTAATAGGCAAAGTAATGCATCAGGGCGCGGATGATCAGCGTGTTGACCGGGACCCAAATCGGCCCGCGCCAGTTCGAGTTCCCGCCGAACATCCCGCTGTCGGACTCGGCCGGCAGGTAGCTGACCCGATACTCCTGGCCGTGGACCGGGAAGACATAGGGATGTGCTGCACGGTAGCGCGACAATGAGCGAATTCCATAAGGGCTCAGGAATTCGTTTTCGTCGAGCATGCGGGTCAAAATGCGGCGCAGGCGGTCCGGGTTGACCAGCCCGATGATGCCGCGCTCAGCGATGCCATAATGGCCGGGTCCGGTCGGATGGAGAGACTGGCGCAGCTCGGGCATCTGGTCCAAGCGGGCCTGGTATTGCGCCACCAGCTTGGGCATCTTCTCGCGCTGCGCCCGCTCGGTGATCGTCGTCGCGCAAAGCGGCAGGAGACCCACCATCGAGCGCACCTTGAGCCGTGTCGAGCTGCCGTTGGGCAGGCGCAGGACGTCGTAATAAAAGCCGTCTTCCTCGTCCCACATGCCGTCCGCACCGACCGCGTTCATCGAACGCGCGATCAGCATAAGCTGGACCGCATAGTTGGCGGCCAAATCCTCATAGGTAGAATCGTGGGCCGCCAGCTCGCAGGCGATCTCCAGCATGTTTTCGCAAAACAGAGCGACCCAGGCGGTGCCGTCGGCCTGCTCCAGATACCCGCCGGTCGGTAAGGGTGCGCTGCGGTCGAAGACACCGATATTGTCGAGCCCGAGAAACCCGCCTTCATAGAGGTTGTTGCCCGCGCGGTCCTTGCGGTTTACCCACCAGCCAAAATTCGCGCTCAGCTTGCCAAAGATTCGCTTCAGAAAATCGAGGTCGGTCCTGCCTTGCAACGCCTGCTCGGTGCGGTACAGAAAAACCGTCGCAAAGGCCTGCACCGGCGGGTTGACGTCGCTGAAATTCCATTCATAGGCCGGGATCTGACCGGTCGGATGGAGATAGACCTGCTCGAGCAACACGTCGAGTTGATGTTTGGCGAAATCGATGTCGACCATTGACAGGGCGAGCGCGTGAAAGGCGAGGTCCCAGGCGGCAAACCACGGGTATTCCCATTTGTCCGGCATCGAAAAGACATCGTCGCTGACCATGTGGAACCATTCGCGGTTGCGGACGATGCGGGTCGTCCGATGCATCGGATCGGCGCCGTGCTCTTCGAGCCATTTGTTGGCGTCGAGAAAGAAATACTGTTTGCTCCACAGCATCCCGGCATAGGCCTGACGCAACACATTGGCCATGTCTTGCCCAATGCCGGGCGGGGTCTTCGCCTGGTAGAATTCGTCGGCCTCGCGCCGCCGCTGATCTGCTATCCGGTCGAATTGGGTTCCAAAGGGACCGGCCTCCGCGTCGTTGTTTAAGCGTAGGCGGATGACCGCGGTGCCGCCGGCATCTACGTTGACTTGATAGTGAGCGGCGGCCTTGGTCCCTGTCCGGTTCGGGTTGGCCGTGTCCAGCCTGCCAGCGATCACATAATTATTGATGGCATCCTTGACGTAAGGGGTGGCGTTGGGGGTGCAGAAGACCCGCTCGTTGTTGGTGTCGTTCTCGGTGAACAACAGCGGCGGATTGCTCTCGCAAAAGAGCGTGCAGTCGCCCAAATCCGAATGCGATGCGGAGATTCGGGCGATCCCGGCCGCCCGCGGGGCTTCCCGCAACGAGGGCTTGGGCTGCTCCGGCCACCATGTCCAGGTGTTGCGGAACCACAGGGTCGGCAATAGGTGCAGGGTCGCCGCCGCCGGCCCGCGATTGCACAGGGTGATTTTGATCAGAATGTCGCTGGGTGCGGCCTTGGCGTATTCGACAAACACGTCAAAATACCGGTCTTCGTTGAAGACGCCGGTATCGAGCAATTCATACTCGGGCTCGCTGCGCCCGCGCCGCCGATTGGTTTCGACCAGGTCGCTGTAGGGATAAGCATTCTGCGGGTATTTGTAGAGATACTTCATGTAGGAGTGAGTCGGGGTGCTGTCGAGGTAATAATAATATTCCTTGACGTCCTCCCCGTGATTGCCCTCGCTGTTGGTCAGGCCGAACAGCCGCTCCTTGAGGATCGGGTCCTTGCCGTTCCATAGGGCAATGGCAAAGCACAGCCGCTGGTGCTCGTCGCTGATCCCGGCGAGGCCGTCCTCGCCCCAGTGATAGGCGCGCGAGCGGGCCTGGTCGTGGGTGAAATAGTTCCACGCATCGCCGTTCGCGCTGTAATCCTCGCGCACCGTGCCCCATTGCCGCTCGCTGAGGTACGGCCCCCAGAGCTTCCACGGCACCCCCTGTTCTCGCGCCGCGTCGAGACGTGCTTCTTCTGGCGTCTTGCTGGGCTTGGGGTCCGCAGTCTTGGCCATCGCTCCCTCCGCAAGGTGCTGCGACAGGTTGTATCGGGTGCCGGAGACAGCATATCGCCTATTAGGGCTCATCGCTAACCTCATCGCGGGTGGCGACGCGCCATCCGGACGATCTGCGCAGGCAGCGACAGTTATACGGCCTGAGGAGGCTCGCACCGAAGGACGCGGGTGGCCCTGTGCGGGTCCAGCCGATCCGCTCGACCCATCGGGCGCGAGAAGGCCCGGGCTCGAATGGGTCACAGAAATACTGGGTCTCACGGGCTACCTTCCCGTCCTTGAGTTCCATGATGCTCACGGAATACGACGGCCGGGCGTCGTAAGTAATGAGGAGTTCCGTGACCCAGAGGTCGGCGGCACTGATTATTCGCCGCACCTTAAAGCGTTTGCTGCTGGGCTGCACGACGCGGGAGGCTCGGATGTTAGCCCGACCGCGCACGCGTTCGCCGGACTGCGGGTATTCGAGCACCGCGTCGTCCCGGTAGATCTGGTGCTCGGCGTCGAAGTCATTCGCGTCGGCGGCGGCCCAGTGGCGCTCCAGCGCCGCCCGGACCTGACGATCGTCCATCTCAATACTCGCACTGATGGTCGGCGAAGATCGGTTTACGATGGCTTACGCTCGACCGCCGTCTTCGGGTTTCCAGCAGGCGGGCGGTAGTTTCCGGCCGGTGTATGAAAGACCACATTGAAGCGGTTCCACCCATTGATCGCGACCACCGCCAGCGTCAGCTGGGCCAACTCGGCTTCGCTGAATTCCTGCCGCGCCAAATCGTAAACCGCGTCGGCGACCTGCTGGTCCTCGAGGCGGGTCACCGCCTCGGCCCAGGCCAATGCGGCACGCTCGCGCTCGCTGTAGAGTTGCGGCACCTCGCGCTAGGCGCTGACCATATAGAGCCGTTGTTCGGTTTCGCTCCGGTCTCGCAGGTCTTTGGAATGCATGTCGAGGCAAAATGCGCATCCATTCAGCTGCGAGACCCGGTAATTGACGAGATCGATCAGCTGGACCGGCAGCCCGGTCTTCACCACCGCACCACTCAAACCCAACATGGCTTTGTGTGCATCGGGATAGGCTTTGGTGTATTCGAAACGTTTCTGCATCTTCACGTCCTCTTTTGGATCCCCTTGGGGATGGCGTTGGATCGGCCGAGTTAGAGATTCCGGATCGCCGCGTGTCAGCGCAACACGGATGGCGTCGAGCAACCTCTCGGGTTCGACGGGCTTGGGCAGATAGTCGACCGCACCAGCTTTCAGTGCCCGTTCTCGGCGATGCTCGTCCGGGAAGACCGTGATAAAATTACCGGGATAAGGCGGCCGGACGTTGTCAGGTTTTGCTGAAGCTGCAGCCCGTCGATGCCGGCATCTGGACATCGGCAATCAGGCACGAAATTCGGGAAACGCAATCGGAATTTATAAATTCTTCGGCTGACGCGAATGTCCTTTGATCGAACCCGAAGGTTTCGACCAGATCCGCGGTCGCCTCACGAACCATGATATCGTCATCCACAATTGCCACGAGGGGAGCTTTGGCCACTGCCATCTTCCGTCAGCACGACACTCAGATGGCCGTCGCGGAGGACGGCATCCATCAGCGGAAGCGCTCGTCCCGTCAACGAATTGGCAACGCAACTAGCAAAACGTTTAGCGAACCAAACAAAGGATCGCGCTGCTTCTACCCCGCTCCTGGAGCGGAGCAGCCGGGGCGCATCGGGGTCAAGGGCCACGGGCAGTTGCGACGCGGTCGGCGATGCGCACCAGTTCGGCTAGCGAACCAGTTCGGCTAGCGAACCGGCCTGCCTCTTTCGCATGATCTGACCGCGATGCAACCGCACGGTGACTTCGGCGATACCGATTTCAGCAGCTATTTGCTTGTTCACGCGACCGGACACCAGTAGTGCCATGACGTCGCGTTCCCGTGCCGTGAGCGATCGATGACGCGCCTCCAGCGCGGCAATCTCTCGCTCTTCCTCGAGACGCCGTCGGTCACGCCTGATCGCGGCTTGTATTGCGTCGATCAAATCCTGGTCGCGGAACGGCTTGGTCAGAAATTCGACTGCTCCGGCCTTGATCGCCCGCACCGACATTGGGATATCGCCATGACCGGTAAGGAAGATGATCGGTATCACGGTGTTCCGTCTCGCGAGCTCGTCCTGAAAGTCGAGCCCGCTCAAGCCCGGAAGCCGGACATCGAGGACGATGCAGCAGGGCCCTTCCGGGCGGCTCGCGAGGAAATCGGTAGCCGATGCGAACAGCATCGATCAGACCGGCAATGCCCGACCGTCCGAGCTGGCGCAAGGCTGCGTAAGTCGGAACAGCGCGGCCGCGCCGCGACCAGTCGGGGTTCCAGTCGATCTCGCGCGGATCGCCGACGAACATGGAATAGCTCGTGCGGTGCGAGAACGCGGTGCGATGAGCGTCCGCGTCGGCAACAAAGGCATAGCCGCAGTCGAATGGCGTGTTGAGCCATTTGTGGCAGTCACAGGTCCAGGAATCGGCCAACCCGACCCCTTGCAGCCGGTGCCGGTGTTTGAGGCTGGCCGCAGCCCACAAGCCGAATGCGCCGTTGACATGGGTCCATGCACCGTGCGCGAGCAATCGGAACAAGCGGCGCGAAGGGATCGTAGGCGCCGATGTTGAGGCCGCCGGCCTGAAGTAGCACGATGGTCGGTTGCCGCGGGTTTGTGTCGAAAGCCCGCGCCAAGACCGTCGGCGACAATTGATCCTGACCATCGCACGGCAGGGCACTGACGGAACTCTTCCCAAAGCCCAATATGCGAACGGCTCGCTCGACCGAGCCGTGATGCTCGCTGCTCGTCAGGACGCGGATCGGGGGCGCGCCAAAAAGACCGCGCTCCTCGACGTCCCAACCAGCCCGTTCGAGCAATCGATGACGCGCCGATGCCAGGCACACCATGTGCGCCATTTGCGTCCCGGTAACAAACGCGAAACTCGCCGTTCGAGGCAGGCCGAAAATATCTTTCAGCCATGCGCCGGCCACCTCTTCGACGACCGCTTCGGCCGGGGCGCAGGCGTGAATTGCCGCATTCTGGTCCTATGCGGATGTAAGCCAGTCCGCCGCAATCGCTGCCGGCAGCGTGCCGCCGATGACCCAGCCGAAGAAGCGGCCGCAGGTGCTGTTGACGATCCCGCCCTCGACATCACGGACGAGCTCCTCGATGACCTGCGCCGGTACCATGCCGTCCTCGGCGAGCGGCCGATGATGGCGTGCGCGAAGCTCTGCGAGAGTGGCCGTGGCACCCACCGGGCCATCCTTCGCTTTGCCGAGATGGTCCAGCGCACGGCGCAGCGCCTGTTCGAGGGCAGGAGCATAATCGGGTTCGGAGGTCATGGTCGTCCACCTGAGTGAGGTTGGCGATCTCATCATGGGGTCGGCATAGCGGCAGGCATAACCTTACAGGGGTCGCTTCGTGCGAAACGACTTACTAAATTCTCTTTTCGACATCTTTATTGCCGATTTCGCGTCCACCCTGTTGCTCCCCTATTAGCCCGTTTTGGCCCCTGCACGCCGTGCAAAAGCCTTTTGCTCGGCACTGCGGACGCGAATCGATAAGCCTTTGATTAAACCGGAGTTATGGGTGAAGAGACGGGCGAATCTTCGCATCGATTCGATTTTTCGCCCTGTTACCCCAGTATAAACAGGGTGGCGTTACTCCCACTCGATGGTCCCAGGAGGTTTTGAGGTCACGTCGTAGACGACGCGGTTGATGCCGCGGACCTCGTTGATGATGCGCGTCGCGACGCGTCCGAGAAACTCGTGCAGAAACGGGAAATAGTCGGCAGTCATCCCATCGGTCGAGGTGACCGCGCGCAAGGCGCAGGCGAAGTCATAGGAGCGGGCATCGCCCATAACGCCCACACTCCTGACCGGCAGCAGCACAACAAAGGCCTGCCAGATCGCGTCGTAGAGCCCGGCGTTGCGGATCTCTTCGAGAAAGACCGCGTCGGCCTTGCGCAGGATGTCGAGTTTGGCGCGCGTGACCGGGCCGGGGATGCGGATCGCCAGACCCGGCCCCGGAAACGGGTGGCGCTCGACAAATTGCTCGGGCAGGCCGAGCTCGCGGCCGAGGGCGCGGACCTCGTCCTTGAACAATTCGCGCAATGGCTCGACGAGCTGCAATTTCATGCGCTCGGGCAGCCCGCCGACATTGTGGTGCGATTTGATCGTGACCGAGGGGCCGCCGCGCGGGCTCACCGACTCGATCACGTCGGGATAGAGCGTGCCTTGCGCCAGGAACTCGACACCGCCGAGCTTGGAGGCCTCCTCGTCGAAGACGTCGATAAAGGTGGCACCGATCGCCTTGCGCTTGGCTTCGGGGTCGGTGATGCCGGCGAGCTTGTCGAGAAACAATCGGCTCGCATCGCGATGGGTCAGCGGAATGTTGTAATGGCCGCGGAAGAGGCTCACGACCTCCTCCCCTTCCCCCGCGCGCAACAGCCCGGTGTCGACAAAGATGCAGGTCAGCTGGTCGCCGATCGCCTCATGCAACAAGACCGCGGTGACCGCAGAATCGACACCGCCGGAGAGGCCGCAGACGACCCCAGCGCTGCCGACCCGGCGGCGGATCCGATCGATCGCCTGGGTGCGGAAGGCCGCCATCGTCCAGTCGCCGCGACAGCCGGCGACCTTGTGGGTGAAATTGCGCAACAGCGCGCCGCCTTGCGGGGTGTGCACGACCTCGGGATGAAAGAGGACCCCGTAGAAGCGCCTCTCGTCGTCGGCGATCGCGGCATAGGGGGCGGCCTCGCTCGCGGCGACCGCGCGGAAGCCCGGCGGCAGGGCGTCGACCCGGTCGCCGTGGCTCATCCACACCTGCTCGCGGCTCCCCTTGGGCCAAAGCCCGTCGAACAGCGCACATTCCCCGAGGATGTCGATAAAGGCGCGGCCAAACTCCTGGTGCTCGCTCAACGTCACCCGCCCGTCGAGCTGGGCGCACATCGTCTGCATGCCGTAGCAGATGCCGAGCACCGGCACGCCGAGCCGAAAGACGAGCTCGGGTGCGCGCGGCGCCTCCGACCGGGTCAGCGAGGCCGGGCCGCCCGACAGGACGATTGCGTCGGGGCCGAAATCGCGAAGCCGGTCGTCGGCGATCGTGTAGGGGTGGATCTCGCAATAGACCCCGCTCTCGCGAATCCGGCGGGCGATCAGCTGGGTCACCTGGCTGCCAAAATCGAGGATCAGGATGCGGTCGGACATGGCTCGCGCTCGAAAATGGCGATAAAAAAACCGTCGGTTCCGTGCCGCGCCGGGGTCAGCCTGAGATAGCGCTCGCCGCCCGGCGCAGTGCCGCCGATTGTCTCGTGCCAGACCTGCGCGGCGGGCACCACCGAAAATTCGGGCAGGGCTGCGAGCAACGCTTCGGCCTGCGCCTCGTTCTCCTCGTGCAATAGCGAGCAGGTCGCATAGACCAAGCGTCCGCCCGGGCGGACCAAGCGCGCAGCGCTGCCGAGAATCTCCTGCTGGCGGACGATCAGATCCGCGAGATCGGCCTCGGTGACGCGCCATTTGTCACCAGGGTTGCGGCGCCAGGTCCCGGTGCCGAGGCAGGGTGCATCGACCAATACCCGATCAAAGCCGCCGGCGTGTCGCTTGACCCATTTGTCGTGCTCGCCGCCGAGCGTGCGCCGTTCGACATTGCCGACCCCGGCGCGGCGCAACCGGCGCGCCGCGTCACCGAGCCGACGCGCCGAGACGTCGCAAGCGACGAGCTTGCCACGGTTGGCCATGCTCGCGGCGAGCGCCAGGGTCTTGCCGCCCGCCCCGGCGCAGAAATCGACGACCCGCATGCCGGGCTGCGCATCGGCGAGCAGTGCCGCGATCTGCGAGCCTTCGTCCTGCACCTCGACGAGGCCTTCCCTGAACGCCGCGAGCACTCCGAGCGGCACCCGCGTCGCGAGGCGCAGGCCGATCAGCGACCACGGGGTCGGCTCGGCCTTGATTCCCTCGGCGGCGAGCGTGCGGCGCGCCGCCTCGCGGTCGGTCTTGAGCCAATTGACCCGCAGATCGGTCGGCGCCGACGCGTTGAGCGCCGCCATCTCGCGCTCTAACCCTTTGCCAAAGACCCGATCGAGATAGGGCACGAGCCATTCCGGCAGATCGTTTGCCACGGCTCGCGACATCTCGGGATGGCGCAGGGTGTGCTTTGCGAGGCCATGCACCAGCCGTTTTTCAGCCTCGCTCAGTGGCGGCGGGCGAAACCGGTTGCCGTCGCAGCACGCGACGACGGCTTCGGGCCGCCAGCCTTCTGTCAGCATGAGAGCGGCCAGCACCCGGCTTCTCGGCCCAATGTCAGTCGCATGCTTGCCGATCCACCAATCGAGCGACAGGCGATGCCGCAGCACGGTGTAGACATGGCTGGAGATCTTGACGCGGTCCTTGGCGCCGATATAGCGCCGACGCCGGAAGTAATCGGCCGCGATCTCGTCGGCCGGATGCATCCCGGTGTCGATCGTAGCAAGAAGCTCGATCGCGGCGGCGACCTGCGCACCTGGGGTCAATCGGCTCCCGGGAGCATCAGCGGTCGGCCGAGTAGTTCGGCGCCTCTCGGGTCATCGCGATGTCGTGCACATGGCTCTCGCGCAGCCCCGACGGGGTGATCCGCACAAAGGTGCAGTTCCGCTGCATTTCGTCGATCGTGCGGTTGCCGGTGTAGCCCATCGCGGCGCGCAGCCCCCCGATCAGCTGGTGAATGATGTTGCCGACCGGACCTTTGTGCGGCACCCGCCCTTCGACACCTTCCGGCACGAGCTTCAATGTGCTGGTCACCTCCTGCTGGAAATACCGGTCGGCCGAACCGCGCGCCATCGCCCCGACCGATCCCATCCCGCGGTAGTATTTGTAGCTGCGCCCTTGATACAGAAACACCTCGCCCGGGCTCTCGTCGGTCCCGGCGAAGAGCGAGCCGAGCATCGCGCAATCGGCACCGGCGGCGATCGCCTTGGCGAGGTCGCCGGAGAATTTGATGCCGCCATCGGCGATGACCGGCACACCCGTCTTGCGGCATTCGGCGACGGTATCGGCGATCGCGGTGAATTGCGGGACGCCGACCCCGGCGACGATGCGGGTCGTGCAGATCGAGGCCGGCCCGATCCCGACCTTGATCGCGTCGGCACCAGCCTCGATCAGCGCCTGAGCGCCATCCGCGGTCACGACATTGCCGGCGATCAGCTGGGTATAGTTCGACAGCCGGCGGATCTGGTTGACGGTCTGCAAAACACGCTGCGAATGCCCATGCGCGGTGTCGACGACCAAAACATCGAGCCCGGCGGCGAACAGCGCCTCGGCGCGCTCGATGCCGTCCGCGCCGGTGCCGGTGGC
>Ga0306924_10006866_pt1 | contig 11359 bp, 7 predicted proteins | sample sta12Can44000111_FD_203756 | JGI IMG/M metagenome (GOLD analysis project Ga0306924, IMG submission 203756) | Lab enrichment of tropical soil microbial communities from Luquillo Experimental Forest, Puerto Rico - statanox.12C.anox.44.000.111 (v2)... | ecosystem: Environmental > Terrestrial > Soil...
AGCGACAACATCGCGACCGCTCCGACGAAAGTTATCGGTCCTATGCCGGCCTTGTCGGAGTCCGGTAGCAATTCCGCCCGATTACTCTCAACGACCGGCGGCGTGGCGGGAGTTTGCTCCTTGGCGTCCTCGGCGGCACGCTGTTCGGCGGAGCTGACCAGGTCTGCCGGCATTGGCAGAGTGGGCCAGCGCCTGGCGAAATCCATCGCCGTCACTTTGCGTCGCGGCGCGACGTTCTCAGTTTGCGGCGGCGTCATCTGCGCCGTTTGTCGGATCGAAGTCTCCGTCGTCGGCAGCGGCGATGGGCTCGACGATTCCCGCGTTGCTAGGCGTGGCTGCGCGCTCGTTTGCGTCGCTTGAGAGCTCAGATACCAGCAATGCCGGCCGTCTGCGCGATTGACGCGGTAGTACCAGTGCGTTCCCTTTGGTCCGGAAGCGCCGGGTCTGGCCATGCAGTCATCGGCAGCTGGCCCACCGAGGCTGGTCTGCCCTGTCGACAAAACAATTGCGAATGATAAGACGAGGATGCTTGGCGGGCATTTCATCGCTGCCTCCTATCTCATGATTCGTAATCAACAATGATCATCAGGAAATAGGGCGCGAGTGGGATTCGAATGTGTCGATCCACCGATCGACGGAACACGGACAACGGAACAATTCAGCGGCTCCGCGAAAATCTTTTTTTCAGCACAATTGCTCGAGCGATGAAATCGACGCGCCGCTGCTTGCCCCGGTTAGCGTTCGCTGGAAATAGAGCCGGGGAACCAGACGCGCGCATGAGCGGATCGCGGCCAATAGACGTTTCGCGATCTCTTTTGTCGATCGTCTTTCCACCATTCACGTTCATTCCACACGGTCGGTTTCCGCTCGACTTGGCGGGACGGTTTTGCAGGCGAGGCTGAAGGTTCGCGAACAGCCGGCGCGGTCATCGGCGGCGACGTTGCCGCTTGTTGTTTTTCTTCTGCGGTTGGTGCCGGCGCGAATGTCGTGAGCATTGCTCGGGCCGGCGCAAATAAGGCGGCCGGGTTTGTCGCGGTCGCATCGGACAGAGACGAAAACACCGACGTAGCGGCGATCGCGGCCACGCTGGCGACCACCAACGCCGTCTGATGGCCGCGACGCAGGGTCGGCGGCGTTTGACCCAAAGCCGACCAGGCATTGCCAATCGACCGCATCCGGTAACTCCTAGTCGGCCGCTCCATGGTCTGCCGTCAGTTAGGCCAGCAGTCCCGCGAGGATCAGCAACGCTGTGGCGGCGGCTATGACAGCAATCGCGAAAAGGAAATCCGTGGCGCGTATCGTCACCACAGGTCCGCCCAGCTCGTTACGCATCGGTTATCCCCCAGATGCCGCACCACCTTGGTGCTTCTCGCTGTGTAGCCATTGCAAACGCATAGCCAAGCCTTTGGTTCCCGGGGTTTCCACTTTAATTTTGCGCCCGCCAGGAGGGGTTTTGAGTCGGGGAACCCTTGCTCCAGGCTTACGAATTTTGAGCCGCCGGTTCACCTTGGCCACGGCATGGCGACCGCAGAGAAACTAGCTATTCGATCACGTCGTCGGCGCGCGCCAGCAAGGTCGGCGCACCTCGATACCGAGCGAACGCGCGGTCTGCAGATTGAGTGTGAATTCAAACTTGGTCGATTGCAAAACAGGAAGTTCACCTGCTGATGCCAAACTCCTCCTTCGCTCGAAATCTCCCAGATCGTCCAAGCCCGGCGCAGTGCGGGCAAATAAAGCAAGCCGTAGCTCAATATGGATATGCCTCCGCCAGGCGGCACGCTTTGGAGACCTACGTGCAGCTATTCGATCGCGTCGTCGGCGAGTGCGAGCAGTTGGCCGGAACGTCGAGGCCGAGGTCTTTTGCCGCTTTGAGGTTGAACCCTCAGCACAAAACCTTGCCGCAACTCCCGGCGGCATCGACGATGGCCTGCAGGCGGTAGCGGCCGGGATAGCCGACAATGGCGACGCTCGCGACGATGAACGAGGGCGTCGCGGCAAGGCCGAGCGAATTACCGAGATTGAAATGTGCTTTCATGATGTCGGTGACTTCGTCGCTGTTGCCGACCTCGGCCAGGGCCTTGGCGTCGAAGCCGAGGCCGCGCGCCACGTCAAGCGCGCGGGCACTGTCGGTAGTGCCGCGCTGCGCGTAGATCTTGCGGTGGAAATCGTAGAACTGCTGGGGCGTGCCGAGTTTGGCCACCGCGAGCTCGACCCGGCTCGCCGCGACCGAGGCGGCGCCGAGCACTGGAAACGGCACCAGCACGAGTTTGAGCTCGCGGTCGAGGTCGACCATGTCGGCGATGTCGGACGAGGCGACCCGGCAATAGGGGCAATTGAGATCGTAGAACTCGACCAGCGTGGTCTTGCCGTTCGGGTTGCCGACCGTGACCACGCCGGGCAGCGCCGCGATCGGGCCCAGCAGCTTGACCGTATGGTTGGGCACGCGCTGACCGTCGTCGCCGGCGAGCGGAAATTCGGAGACCAGCGCCATCGAGCGATCGCGCTGTTGCGCGCCGCCCGCCGCCGGCAGGGCGAACGCAAGCGCGAGTGCGAGCGCGACCGCGCGCCGGCGCAGAGCGAATAGCGTCACTGCGCCACCACGTCCGTTGGCGCGGTTTCGAGCTTGAAGGCGGCGGCGAACAGCGCGCGGGTGTAATCGGTCTTCGGATTGCGGAACAGCCCGGCGGCGTCGCCGGCTTCGACCACCTGGCCGTGCCGCATCACCAGGAGCCGGCTCGCCAAAGCCGCGACCACGCGCAGGTCGTGCGAGATGAAGAGATACGTCAGATCGCGGCGCTTCTGCAGGTCGCGCAACAGATCGACCATCTGCGCCTGGATCAGCATGTCCAGCGCGCTGGTCGGCTCGTCGAGCACGATGAAGGTCGGCTCCAGCACGATAGCACGCGCCACCGCGATGCGCTGGCGCTGGCCGCCGGAGAATTCGTGCGGGAAGCGGAAGCGCGTCGCCGGATCGAGGCCGACGTCCTTGAGCGCCTGGATCACGCGCTCGTCGCGCTCACGTTCCGTCATCGCCGGATGATGGACTCTCAGGCCTTCCTTGATGATCTCGGCGACCGACATGCGCGGCGACAGCGAGCCGTAGGGATCCTGGAACACGATCTGCATGGCGTGGCGGTACGGCCGCATTTCCTTAAATTTCAGATCCTGCAGCTCGTTGCCCATGAATATGATCGAGCCTTCGGAGGAAATCAGCCGCAAGATCGCGCGACCGAGCGTCGACTTGCCGGAGCCGGATTCGCCGACGATGCCCAGCGTCTCGCCCTTGTGTAGCTGCACGCTGATGCCGTCGCAGGCTTTGACGTGGCCGACCACCTTGCGCATCAGCCCGCGCGTGATGGCGAACCAGACTTTCAGATGCTGCGCGTCCAGCACCAGCGGCGCGTCGGGCTGCAGCGGCGCCGGATCGGGCCGCGGCTCGGCGGCGAGCAGCGCACGCGTATAGGGATGCTGCGGGGCGGCGAACACCTGCTGTACCGGACCGTGCTCGACGATCTTGCCTTCCTTCATCACGCAAACACGATCCGCGAGCTTGCGGACAATGCCGAGATCGTGGGTGATGAACAGAAGCGACATGCCGAGCCGTTGCTGCAAATCCTTGAGCAGCGCGATGATCTGCGCCTGCACCGTGACGTCGAGCGCGGTAGTCGGCTCGTCGGCAATGAGGAGGTCGGGCTCGTTGGCGAGCGCCATGGCGATCATGACGCGCTGGCGCTGGCCGCCGGAGAGCTGATGCGGGTAGGCCTTGAGCCTCGTCGCCGGATCGGGAATGCCGACCTGGGTCAAAAGCTCGACGATGCGCGTGCGCGCCGCGGCGCCGGTCAGCCCACGATGCAGCAGCAAGATCTCGCCGATCTGCCGCTCGATGGTGTGCAGCGGATTGAGCGAGGTCATCGGCTCCTGGAACACGATGGTGATGTCGTCGCCGCGCACCTGCCGCATGTCGCGCTCGTTAAGCGGCAACAGGTCGCGGCCTTTAAACATGATGGCGCCGGACGGGTGCCGCGCCGCCGGGTAGGGCAGGAGCTTGAGGATCGACAGCGCGGTGATCGATTTGCCGGAGCCGGATTCGCCGACCAGCGCCACGGTCTCGCCCTTGGCGATGTCGAACGAGACGCAGTCGACGGCGAGCGTCTCCCGCCCGCCCTGGCGGAAGGCGATCGAGAGGTCGCGGACGGAGAGGAGCGGCTCAGTCATGCGAAGGTCTTTCGCGGATCGAACGCGTCGCGCACCGCTTCGCCGATGAAGATCAGGAGCGACAACATCAGCGCCACGGTGAAGAAGCCGGAGAGGCCAAGCCACGGTGCCTGCACGTTGGCCTTGCCCTGCGAGAGAAGCTCGCCGAGCGACGGCGAGCCCGGCGGCAGCCCGAAGCCCAAGAAGTCGAGCGAGGTCAGCGTCATCACCGACGACGACATGATGAACGGCAGGAACGTCAGGGTCGCCACCATGGCGTTCGGCAAGAGGTGCCGGAACATGATGACGGCATTCGACACGCCGAGCGCGCGTGCCGCCTGGATATATTCGAAATTGCGCCCGCGCAGAAATTCGGCGCGCACCAGGCCGACGAGCCGCACCCAGGAGAACAGCAGTAAGATTCCAAGCAGCACGAAGAAGCCGGGCACCAGCACCGCCGAGATAATGAGCAGCAGATAAAGCTCCGGCACCGAGGTCCAGATTTCGATGAAGCGCTGGAATAAGAGATCCGTCCAACCGCCGAAATAGCCCTGCACGGCGCCGGCGGCGATGCCGATCACCGACGACACGATGGTGAGCACCAAGCCGAATAGCACTGACAGCCGGAAGCCATAGATCAATCGCGCCAGCACGTCGCGGCCGTTATCGTCGGTGCCGAGCCAGTTCATTTCCAGCGTGCCGCATTTGCCGTAGCCGTTCTTGGCGGCGAAATCGCAATCCTTGGCATTGAGCATCCAGGTCGGCTTCGACGGAAACGCCGACGGCGGATTGTCGTTGATGGTCTTGTAGGAGAAGCGCACCGGCGGCCAGATCACGATGGCATTATGGTCGGCGAGGAATTGCTGCAGATGCGGGTCGCGGTAGTCGGCCGCGGTGCCGAGGTCGTCGCCGAATTCGGTGTCCGGATAGGTGATCATCACCGGGAAGTAGTTTTTGCCGTCGTAGCGGATGAACAGCGGCTGGTCGTTGGCGATGAACTCGGCGAACAGCGAGACGAAGAACAGAACGATGAACAGCCACAACGACCAGAAGCCGCGCTTGTTGGCCTTGAAGTTGCGCCAGCGCCGGGCGTTGAGCGGCGACAGCGTCAGCCAGTGCTCCTCGACCGGCACGCCGATGCCGAGCGGCCCGACCGGGGCGGTGTCGGGGGCTTGCGGGCTGACGCGCGCGTCCACCTCACACCTCCCGCGTCTCGAAATCGATCCGCGGATCGATCCAGGTATAGGTCAGGTCGGAGATCAGGTTCACGACCAGGCCGACCAGGGCGAAGATGTAGAGATTGGCGAACACCACCGGGTAGTCGCGGTTGAGCACGCTTTCGAAGCTGAGCAACCCCAAACCGTCCAGCGAGAAGATCGTCTCGATCAACAAGGAGCCGGCGAAGAATGCGGCGACGAAGGCGCCGGGAAAGCCGGCGATGACGAGCAGCATGGCGTTGCGAAAGATGTGGCCATATAGCACCTGGCGCTCCGAGCAGCCCTTGGCGCGCGCGGTCAGCACATACTGCTTGCGTAATTCTTCGAGGAACGAGTTCTTGGTCAGCAGCGTCATGGTGGCGAAGGCGGCGAGCCCCATCGACACGATCGGCAGCACCAGGTGCCAGAAGTAGTCGTAGATCTTGTGGAACCAGCCGAACTGCGCCCAGCCGTCTGACACCAATCCGCGCAGCGGGAAGATCTGCAGATAGAACGGCCCGAGCGAGCCGCCGGCAAAGACGATGATGAGCAGCACCGCGAACAGGAATCCCGGGATCGCATAGCCGATGATGATGACGCCCGAGGTCCAGACGTCGAACGAGGTGCCGTCCTTGACGGCTTTACGGATGCCGAGCGGGATCGAGATCAGGTACGAGATCAGCGTCATCCATAGCCCGAGCGAGACCGAGACCGGCAGCTTCTCCTTGATCAGCTGGATGACCGACACGTCGCGGTAGTAGCTCTTGCCGAAATCGAAGCGCAGGTAGTTCCACAGCATGATGAAGAAGCGCTCGTACGCCGGCTTGTCGAAGCCGAATTGTTTCTCCAAATTCTTGATGAATTCCGGATCGAGCCCCTGGGCGCCGCGATATTTTGAATTGAGATCGCCCTGGCCCGACTGCAGCGCGCCGCGATTGCCGAAGTCGCCGCCGCCGGACCCGGAAATGCGCGAGGTGGCGCCGGTGTCGGTTCCCGAAAGTTGTGCGAGCACGCGTTCCACCGGCCCGCCGGGCGCGAATTGCACCACGGAGAACGACACCAGCATGATCCCGAAGATGGTGGGGATCATGAAGAGAAACCGGCGGATGATATAGGCCGTCATTTGCGTTCGACTGTCATTTGTATGGACTTAAGCGCGCACCCGCAAGCTGCGGTATCCAGAGCATGATTCGGAAAAAACCTGCCCCGCACTTGATGCGGGTGAATATCGGTTTTCCGAAAAGATCATGCTTCATCAAGATGCTAGGGCCGAAATCGTTGCACTCAAACGATTTCGCTCTAGTGCAATAGTCTAGCCTCCTTTCAGTGTCTTATTGTTGTCAGCCCACCAGGTGTCCGGAATGCCCCGGAAGTAGCGCGGCTGCGCCGACGGGCGCCCGAAAACGTCCCAATAGGCGATCCAGTGGGACGCTTTATACCACTGCGGTATCCAGTAACGGCCGGCGCGAATGACGCGATCGAGCGCCCCGCAGGCGGCGGTGAGCTGAGGCCGCGTCTGGGCGGCCATGATGGCGTCGATCAGGGCATCGACCGCGGGCTCGGAAATGCCTGCGAGATTATTGGAGCCCTTCAAACCCGCCGCCTGGGAGGAGAAGAACGAGCGTAGCGAATCGCCCGGCGTCGCCGAAAAGCCGAAGCGGTCGATCACGATGTCGAAGTCGAAGCCGTCGCGCCGAGCGCGGAACTGCACCGGATCGACCAGGCGGATCGAGGCGTCGATGCCGAGCGTGCCAAGATTCCTGACGAACGGCATGTGGTGCGGCTCGAACGACGCCTCGTCGAGCAGAAACTCGATCGCGATCGGCTCACCCGACGGCAGCACGCGCTTGCCGTTGACCACATTGCAGCCGGCGTTCTTCAGAAGCTGCGCCGCCTTGCGCAGTTGCGCGCGGTCCGCCCCCGAGCCGTCGGAGACCGGCGGCACGTAGGGCTCGCCGAACACTTCGGCGGGGAGCTGGCCGCGGAACGGCTCGAGCAGCGCCACCTCTTCGGCGCTAGGCAAACCCTTCGCCATCATGTCGGAGTTCTGGAACACCGAGACGGTGCGCTCGTAGGAGCCGTACATCACGGTCTTGTTGGTCCACTCGAAGTCGAAGGCATTGTCGAGCGCCTCGCGTAGCCGCGCATCGGCGAATTTTTTGCGCCGCGTATTGATGAACCAGCCCTGCGCGCCCGACGGCGTGTCGTCGGACAGCACGTCCTTCTTGACGCGACCGTCGCGGACCGCGGGAAAGTCGTAGCGCATCGCCCAGATGCGCGAGGTAAACTCCTCGCGGAACAGATAATTGCCGGCGACGAAGCCTTGGAAGCCCACGTCGCGGTCGCGGTAATACTCGTAGCGCAGCACGTCGAAATTATTCTGGCCGCGCGAGACCGGCAGCTCGGCGCCCCACCAGTCCTTGACGCGCTCGTATTCGATGTATCGACCCGGCTCGAACTTGCCGACCTTGTAGGCGCCGCAGCCGAGCGGCACGTCGAGGGTGGATTCCTCGAACAGCTTTTGCGCGTAATAGGCACGCGAGAAGATCGGCAAGCCGGCGACGAACAGCGGCACGTCGCGGGCGCGCTTCGGCGCAAAGGTCACCGTGACCGTTGCGTCGTCGCTTGCCCTGGCGCCCGAAAAATCGCGCAGGCTTTGGCTGATCAGCGGGTGGCCTTTTTCTTTCAGGATATTCAGCGAGAAGGCGACGTCGTGGGCCGTGAGCGTCGTGCCGTCATGGAATGTCGCCTGCGGCCGGATTAAGAACGCATAGGCCAGCCCGTCGGCCGAGCGCCGCACCTTTTCCGCCGCCAAGCCGTACATCGCGTCGGGCTCGTCGCCGGAGCGCACCATCAAGCTCGCAAATGTCAGCTCCATGCCCTGCGCTGCGTCGCCCTTGAGGATGAAGCTGTTGAGTGAATTGAAGGTGAGGAAATTCTGATTGTATTCGCGGTTCGGCCCGATCTGCGAGAAGCGCCCGCCCTTCGGCGCCTTGGGATCGACATAGCTGAAATGGGAAAAGTCGGCCGGGTAGGCGAGGTCGCCGAAGGCGGAGAGCCCATGCGCCTCGATGGTCGTGCCAGGCGCGGACTCGGCGCGCGCCGCGGGGGCGAAACCGCGCCGAGGCCAAGCGCCCGCCGCCGCGCCGGCCGCAAGCGCAAGCAGGCCCCGCCGCGAAGTCCGCATCACGGATGCGTTCCCACCTTCGCCGCCTTCGCGGCGTCCCACCACCACAGCGTCGGGAACCCCGGCGCGCCGTATTTCGGCAGCGGATCGGGACTGCCGAAGCGGTCCCAGCGCGCCGAGCGCACGAATGGATAAGTCCATTGCGGCACGACGTAGTCGTTCCACAACAGCACGCGGTCGAGCGCGTGGGTGGCAGCGACAAGGTCGGCCCGATTGGTGGCGAAGATCACTTTGTCGATCAGCGCGTCGACCGCCGGGTTCTTGATGCCGATCAGGTTGAGCGAGCCGGGCTGGTCGGCGGCTTGCGAGCCCCAGTAGCTTCGTTGCTCGTTGCCGGGCGAGAGCGATTCCGCCCAGGTGTTCATGATGATGTCGAAGTCCCAGCTGCGCATCCGGTTCTCGTATTGCGCGGCGTCGACCGAGCGCACCTGCACGGTGATGCCGATGCGCTCCAGCGACGGCTTGTAGAACAAAAAAATGCGCTCGCCGCTCGGGTCCTCGGTGAGAAACTCGACCGCGAACGGCGCGCCGGTCCTGGTATCGACAAGCTTGCGATCGTGGATTTCGTAGCCGGCGTCTTTCAGAAGCCGCAGCGCCTCGCGCAGGTTGTTGCGCACCGCCTCGGGCGTGCCGGCGACCGGGTTGGTATAGGGCGTGGTGAAGAGTTCGGGCGGCACCTTGTCGCGCAGCGGCTCGAGCAGCTCGAGCTCGCGGCCCTCCGGTACGCCCGACGAGGCGAGCTCGGTGCCGGAGAAGTAACTGCCGATGCGCTGATAGGCGCCGTAGAACAGTTGCTTGTTCATCTCCTCGAAGTCAAACGCGTAGTTGAAGGCGCGCCGCAGCCGCTGATCCTGGAACTTGGCGCGGCGGGTGTTGAACGCGAAGGCCTGCATCAGGCCGCGGCTGGCGACGGGAAATTCCTGCTTGATGACGCGGCCGTCGTTGACCGCCGGAAAGTCGTAGGCCGTGGCCCAGTTCTTGGCGACGTTCTCGACCCGCCAATCGATGGTGTCGGCCTTGAATGCCTCCAGCGCCACCGTGGTGTCGCGGAAATATTCGTAGCGCAGCTCGTCGAAATTGTTGGTGCCGACATTGACCGGCAGGTCCTTGCCCCAATAGTCCTTGACCCGCTCGAACACGATGGTGCGGCCGGGCGAGAAATCTTTGACGCGGTAAGCGCCGCTGCCGAGCGGCACTTCGAGCGTGGTCTCGCCGATGTCGCGCTTCTTGCCTTTGGCGTCGGTGCCTTCCCACCAGTGCTTCGGCAACACGGCCAGTTCGCCGACGATCTGCGGCAGCTCGCGGTTGCCGGGCGCGTCGAAGGTGAAGGTGACGTCGCGCGCGCCGGTCTTCTCGATCTTGGCGACGTGCCGGTAGTAGGCGGCGTGATACGGGCTGTGCTTCTTGAAGGCCTCGAACGAGAAGATCACGTCGTCGGCCGTCACCGGCTGGCTGTCGTGCCATTTCGCTTCGGCGCGCAGCCGGTAGGTGACCGACGAGCGGTCGTCCGGGTAGCTCACTCCTTCGGCCAACAGCCCGTAGCTGCCGGTGACTTCGTCGTACGCCGAGGTCATCAGCGTTTCGTTGATTAGCGCGATGGCGCCGGCGATGTTGCCTTTGACGCCGGCCACGACCTGATTGAAATTGTCGAACGTGCCGATCGCGATCTGGCGCACCGTGCCGGTCTTCGGCGCGGACGCGTTGACGTAGTCGAAGCGCTTGAAGCCTTCCGGATATTTGAGGTCGCCGAACAGCGACAGCCCGTGCCGCCAGACCTTGTCAGGCTTGTCCTGCGCCAGCGCGGAACCGATGAAGGAAGCGGGCGGTAGCCGCCGCGCGGCAAGCGCAAGCGCGGTGGACGTCAATAGCGTGCGGCGGTTCACCAAAAAACTCCGGTCAAAATTGCGTGCGGGCGAGCACAAAGCTGCGCCGCTCGTTTAAGTGCTTTTCGATTGCGGCGCCAGCGTGGGGGGTGGGCAGCCGCGACGAAATGCACTTCACATCCGCGTGCGCTTTGGCGCCGCGGCGTCTTGAGCCGGAGGTATGCGGCTATTTCGCCGCCGGCGCCGGCGCCGCCTCGGCCGCCTTAGGCAGCGGCTGCGGCTTGTCGGAATTAGAATTGAGGTAGGCGATGATGTCGGCGCGTTGCTTCTCGCTCTGGATGCCGCCGAAGGTCATCAGCGTTCCCGGCACGTCCTTCCGCGGGTTCTCGATCCACGGGTTGAGGTTCTCGAACGTCCAGGTGCCGCCCTTCGCTTTGAGCGCCTCCGAGTAGTTGAAGCCTGGTACCGAGGCGACCGCGCGGCCGACCACGCCGAAGAGGTCTGGGCCGACCTTCGGGCCGCCGCCCTTGGCCATGTTGTGGCAGGTCAGGCAGACCTTGGCGGCCTGTTCGCCGGCCTGCGGCGAGGCGCTGGCGAGTAGGTCGGCGATCGGCACTTGCTTCGGCTTTTCGGCGCCGTTGGCCGGCTGCTCTTCCTTCACCTCGATCACAAAGCCGGGCTTGGTCAGCTTGGGCGGCGTGAAGATCGCGCCCGAGGCGATATGGACGGCCACCAACACCAGACAGGTGCCCAGAAGTGCGCCGAGTATCTTGTTGATTTCGAACGAGTCCATCGCTGCAGGGCTCCGCGGCCGGGGAGGGAGGGTTTAAGTTGGGGGCGCTGCACCATTAACCGGTTTGCTGCGCGGCTTGCAACCGGGTGTGGGGGCAAGTCGGGAAAGGCACGAGACAGGCGCCAGACAGTTGCCGCCCGGGGCGGGTCTTCCCCTTAAATTGTAA
>Ga0306924_10006870_pt1 | contig 11357 bp, 19 predicted proteins | sample sta12Can44000111_FD_203756 | JGI IMG/M metagenome (GOLD analysis project Ga0306924, IMG submission 203756) | Lab enrichment of tropical soil microbial communities from Luquillo Experimental Forest, Puerto Rico - statanox.12C.anox.44.000.111 (v2)... | ecosystem: Environmental > Terrestrial >...
AAGGCGAAGATCGTCGGTTCCTGTGGGATCGACATAGTGCATGATCACCCCAGAGGTACCGCCGGTGGTCGACTTCACGAAGATGCCTTGGGCGGCGGTACCCCCAGCCTTGCCTGCCCGCAAGTCGATGCTGAGGGCGTTGGCGTCGGAGGCGGGGTTGGGGCCAGGGTTGACGTGCGAGATCTTAAGCGTGCCGTGGCTGGTTTCATGGCCGGTCACTTCGCACGCGCTGAACGCAGGTGTTGGCCGACACCACGTTTACGCCGGCGTTATTCGTCCCACCCGGCCAGATTGAAAACTGCGACATGGTCGCCGGGGGTCTTCAATGTGGATTCCGCGCTGATCGCCACGCCCGAGGACACGGTGACGGAAATGGGGTCGGTCATTGGTCATCACTCCTGTTCAATCCAGTTCATTGGCCTATCAGGGTCTCGGTTCTGGTGACCCCGTCACGCGCCGTCGGTCCCCTATTCGCGCGCTTCGATGCCTGCAGCTCGCGCCAATCCACATCTGGCCCTAGAAGGACGGCGTGCCTCACTCCTCGGGCATGCCGGCCTTGCGCAGTCCAGCGATGTAGGTTGCCTCGAAAAGCTCGCGGACCATCGGCATCATCGATCGAAAACCCAACTGCACAATGCTCGTAAACCGACCGTCGCGGTTGAGCCTCCGAGCTTGGGCGAGTTCGGCCGCGGCGCGATCGCTCTCGCCATTGAGGGCGTAGCAGGCAGCCAGGTATGAGTGAACGGACGAAGATGCTGGATTGGTGCTTCGCGACTTTTCGAACCAGAGGAGTGCCTCGGCGATGCGCGATTGAACCAGATGCACGAGCCCGATCCGGTTGTACCAAGCGCCGATGTTAGGATCGCGGGGACTGAGGCGGATGGCTTGCTCCAAGAGCGGGATTACCTCTTCGATCGCCCCGGTGTAGAGCTTGCACCAACCGATAGCCGCCAATGCGTTCACATGGTTGCGGTTGAACGCAATCACGGTCTCGTATTCGGGAATGGCCTCTTGCGGTCGGTGCTGCGCTCGAAGCACCTGGCCTTTTGCGAAATGCGCATGCTGGTTTGCGCGGCGATGCCGTCACGGCTTGCGCCGCGAGCTCTTCGGCGCGGGCGATATCAGCCGCGGGCGTATCGGTCAATCCATCCAAAGCGCGGCTCGCGAGCTCGGTCGCCAGCCAACTCTTCGCCTCGATAGAACCGGCATCCAACGCCAACGCGCGCTCGAACAAGCTCACCGCTGTCGCATACACATCCCGCGATCTGGGCTTTAGCCATGTGGCGCGTCCTTGGAAGGCAAGCGCTCGACGCAAACTGCTCGATCGCGACCCGTGTCGACTACTTCTATAGGTCGACTTCAGGCGTGTTCGAGCCGATGCCGAGCCTTACCAGTTACCCGGCAGATCTCGTGCAGACGACGACCAGCGAAGGCACGACAGTTCCGTACATTGTGCGCGTCGAGACCGGAACGATCGACCGCGGCATCTACGAGACGGCGATCCTGCACGATCCGACCAAAGAAGCGCCGCCGACGCCCTTCAATCCACCGGCCGCATGGAACCACCGCTTCTCGGTCAGCAGTCCAGCGAGGGTGTTGAGGCCCCAGGCTGCCAGCGCCTCGCGTTGGCGCCCTCTGGAGGCTTGGCGACTCGGGCCAGCCTGGCTCGGCTTACGCTAAAACTGCCGTTATCGGTCATCAATACCGGGCGTGGCTCCCAGCCAGTTTTGGGCTCGGAAGCATAGAAAAAACGTTGCCCTGAAATCCGGAACCACAAGTTCGAATCCGTCTTCCTACACCGGCGATTCAGCTGCGAACTTTCTCAATCAGGGCGCCGATAGGCCTGGCCCGGCAGGTTCATGTCCTCGGCAAGTGCGATGACCAGAAGACTAGGTTGCCGATGTAATCTGCGTATGAGCCGCCGTTAATGTCACCTTCGCCCGCTGTTCCAACCTTCACACTCAAGCAAGGTCAGTATTTGGCCTTCATCTATGCTTATACGCGCGTGCTCGGCCGGCCTCCCGCCGAAGCTGATCTGCAGCGGTACTTCGGTGTCAGCCCGCCCTCCGTCCACCAAATGGTGCTCACCCTCGAGCGAGCAGGGCTCATCCGACGGCAGCCCGGGGTCGCGCGCAGCATCGAAATCCTCATTGCTCCCGAACTGCTTCCAGTCCTACGCTGAAGCAGCAGGATCAATCATCTACCGCCTAGGATCAACCGGCTGGCGGAGCATGCAGCGAGCCCGCTCGCGACCGGCGAGCGGGTGGTGCTCGCCGGCGATTACAACGTCATGCCGGCCGATCTCGACGTCTATGCGCCGGAGCGATAGATCGATGACGCGCTGTTTCCGGCCCGAGGTATGGGACGCATATAGCCGCCTAGTGGAGCAGGGCTGGACCGACGCGCTGCGGGCTCTGCACCCGGGCGAGCGGATCTACACGTTCTGGAAGTATTTCCGGAACGCCTTTGCTCGCGATGCCGGTCTGCGCATCGATCATCTTCTGCTCAGCCCCCTTTGGCGGAGCGTCTCACTGTCGCCGGCGTCGATCGTGAGGTGCGAGGGCGCGAACACGCGAGCGACCATGCGCCCGCCTGGATCGAACTTGCGGAACCTACGAGCGCATCGCCGGACCTAGGCCGTCGCCCGAAAACGGAGAGCTTACGATGACAGTGGCTGATCGCTTCGATCTGGAGCGCTTCGTAACAGCGCAGGCGCCTGTCTTCGAGACCGTGCTCGCCGAATTGCGTGCAGGCCCGAAGCGGACCCACTTGATGTGGTTCGTCTTTCCGCAGCTGGCCGGTCTCGGACGATCCTCGACGGCCCGGTTTTACGGCATCAGCTCCATCGATGAAGCCCGCGCGTATCTGGCCCACCCCGGGCTCGGTCCAAGGCTCGATCTCTGCACCGGGATCCATCCTTGCCATGACTTTGCTCCTGTCGCTCGGGCTCTGGGCGGCGATCTAGGGGGCTCTCGCCTCATTGGCTTCGGCTGTCTTGGGATAGCCTCAACTTTCGGGCTTTCCGCTCGGCGTCTCGCGGATCTGGCGCTGCGTTCTTGATCAAATGCCCAATGAACATTCACAAGGGCCGCCTGTCGCCTGCGCCTGCCCAGGAGCGACGTAATTCCCCTCCAGCGCCCCCACTCAACCGAAACGACGGCTCGCCCCTTCACTCAATCAAGCACCTACACAGCGAGATCATGTAGCGGCTTGTCCAGGGGCGTTAACGCTAAGTAAAATTGGAGCTAATTATAGTTAAGATTTTTCATCTCTTTTGTTTGCAACAAGGGTGTGATCACATGCGCAAACGCCTGACGAGGGGATCATGCGCAGCGTCACGGTCCGCATATGCACCGCTGAGTTTTCTAGCATGATGACGGCCATAGCTGAATGGCTTGATGGCAATCTGTACAAGCCCACAAGGTACAAATACGACCATGATGAAGATGCTGTCCTTGTGACGGTTGACTTCCAGGCGGAAGCGGCGGCGAAGGCATTTGCGATGCGTTTTGACGGTGTCGATTAGTTCCTCTGCAACCCACATCACCGGACAGCCGGCGCCAGTTGCCGGTAAAGGCGGTCTGTCACCGTCGATAAACGTCAACCGATGCGCGCCGGCTTCCTAATGAACTCACTCCGGGTCCTCACGTGGTGCTGCGTCATTCTGCTCGCCATCTTGTCGTTGTTGCCAGCGGAGGAGATGGTGCGGACCGGGCTCCCAGGCCGACTTGAGCATTTCGTGGCCTACGCCGGATCGGCTGCGATCGCTATGGCAGGTTACGGCGAGACCCGAGGCGGCGTGCAGATCATCGGCGGTTTTTGGGTGTACGCCGGCATCCTGGAATATCTCCAGCACTTCTCGCCCGGCCGGCACCCAGCGATCGCTCCTGGCAATGTCTGCTACCTGAGGCAGTTCGGAAAAAATATGCTCACTCGGAGTTTTACCGTTCGTGACCCTAGCTGTGTGAAAACACTCCGCGTGTTATGACCCATTGGGGGGTTGCGGGGGATCGCATGAAGCGCTTCGTTGAAGGGACGGATCGCGGACAAGGTACGCTGTTTCCTGAATACTTGGACGACTGGGTCGGCGAAACGAATCCGGTTCGAGTGATCGACGCGTTTGTCGATGCGGTCAATCTTGCGGAACTGGGGTTCGAAGGGGTCGAGCCGGCGGACACTGGGCGGCCGGCCTATCATCCTTCGGCTCTGTTGAAGCTCTATTGTCTACGGCTATCTCAACCGGGTGCAGTCGAGCCGGCGGCTCGAGCGCGAGACCGGCCGCAATGTCGAGCTGATGCGGCCGCGAGCCGACCGAGGCCCTGGCGACGAAGACCGAGCGTCTGAAGGAGAAGCTTACCAAGCTCAAGGAGGAGATGGCCAAACTCGCCACCCTTGAGGCGCAGATGCTGGCCTCGCCCGATCAGCAGGTGTCCCTTACCGATCAAGACAGTCGATCCATGGCAACCAGTCGCCGCGCCTCAAGCGTCGTTGGCTACAACGTGCAGGTCGCGGTGGATACGGAGCATCACCTGATTGTCGCCCATGAGGTGACGAACAGCAGCTCGGACCGCTCGCAGCTGGCGAACATGGCCAAGCAGGTGAAGGCGATTTTGCAAGCGGAGGAACTGGCAGCCGTTGCCGATCGCGGATACTTCAACAGTCCGGAGATCCTGGAATGCGCCGAAGCCGGTATCACCGTGACATTGCCCAAGCCGATGACGTCTGGCGCGAAATCGCATCCCCACAGTGGCTCTCAGATGCCAATGGCGTCTATTCGCGTCGAAAATCCCCCAATGCCGATGACCACAACCACCTGATACCCTGCGGCACCGTTTTTACACGACTACGAGACATTGGCCCGTGCTCTGTCACACGTCTTGAGCCCCATCACACGGCTCGCTAAACCGCCGCGTAGGTCGGCAGCCATCCGCCTGGGGGCGCGAGATCCAGCCGGTCGGCCCGCCGCGAGGCGCGGCCCGACAGGTGAAAGACCTCTCCGCGATAAGCCCAGACGCGGAGATCCGTCCATACCGGCGCCCCGTCGATCTGCAGGCAGGGTTTTGTCACCCACCGCTGCGCCACATAGTCCTCGCGACGGTTGACAAGCCGGCGCAAGCGTGCACGCCCGACGGCCGCACTGGCGAGGAGCCCTCGTCCGGCGAATCCATGCAGCGGCTTGAACGCGAAGTCCTTCTTTCGTTGGGCCAACGCGTCGAGGTTTTCGTTGCGGACGAGATGTGTCTCCGGCACATGCGCGCTTAGGATTCGACGTTCCGCCGGCTCGATTCCGAGGTCCTTGTCCCAATCCGGCAATGACAACCATTCCAAGAGCCGCTTATCGCTGCGCGTCGCATAGGTGAAGGGATTGGGCGCCGCATAGACGGAGCCCGCCCGATAGGCGCTGCTCAAGGCACAAAAACATTGCCCCTGCCAGAAGAAATCGGTCGAGCGGTTCACGATGAAGCCCACCGCCTCCCCCCGGAACAGCGCTCGCTGGCCGTCCCAGCGAAGTTCCGCGGGACATCCGAGCTCGGCTCGCCAACCGTGCTGGCGCAGCAGCTCAACGAGAAGCTTGAGCTCGCGGCGAAACTTGCCTTTCTGCAGGGAGTCGGCATCGTCGAGCACCAAAAACAGGTCGGCGGGGTCTTTGCCGAAGAAGGCCCTGGCCTCCCGCTCGATCAAGTCGGCGATGTGCTGCTCAAATGCGGGCAGGCCGGCAGGAGTCGCGATCTGCCGCTCCTGTCCCCGCCCCACGACCTCGTGGTACAGCGCATTGATGATCGCGGCGTACAGGAAACCCGACCCATTGTCGTTGAACTCGATGAGCCGGCAGCCGCCCTCGGGCGGAAGATGAAAATCCCAGGCGCTGAAGAAGCAGACCTCCGGCCTTCTCAGCTGCGCAATCACCGTCGCATCGCGCAAGGCCGCCGCCTGCCAGCTCGTGCGGCTGGTGACGCGATCGAAGGCGCGAATGAAATCGGAAATCTCGGCGAGGATCGCGGCGGGGATGATCTGATGCTGCGGCACGACCGAGAATTCGCCCGGCACGTCCGGCATCCCGGCGGCCTGGAGCGCGGTGTAGAAGGTGTTGACGCAGCGTGGATCCAGCATCGACCTATCTTCTCAACCTTCTGGCGGACCAGATCGGCATCGGCGGACCGTCAGTGCCGATTGCGCTCGCCGCGCGGCTAGGGTGTTGTTTGGGCGATTGTTCTGGCGCTTCTGATTTGGCCTCGAAGAGTTGCGGGATGACAGAGGGTGGCAGCGCTAACTTTCGCACAAATGCGGCCTCCCTTCGCATTTCTCTGGTGGAAAGCCCACGCCGTCTTCGTAGCTTGACCAGCATACTTGGAGGTTTGATCCGGTATACACCGAGCTCACAGACCTCGCGAGCCGCGACACGAGAAAAAACGGAAAAGACAGCCTCGGGAGCTGGCCGTCTCGCCCCGTCGCAACGTCGGTAAGCGCCTTAAGGCGGCCCGGCCCCTGGACCTGTGCGGATCACCCCGACGTCGTGGTGCGCGCGTCGAGCGTCAACCGACGGGGAGCATAGGGGTTGCCGCTAGTTCACGACCGCCGCGCCAGCTCTGCCGGCCTTTTTTCGGAGGTCTGAGAAGGTCACTATTTGCGACGCGCCATCAGAGCCTGACCAGCTCGGTGTGCCCGAATCCCTTGCGATAATCGAGAACAGAAATGACCTCGGGGGTGATCCGGACCAGGAAGAGACCTTTCTTTCCGGCCAGCGCATATTGCAAGATCTGCGGAAATTTACGGAGCATCAGCTCGCTTACGCGGTTGATCTCATTCGTGTCTGCCACTGGCTTCGCCGTGCCACCCATGGACAGGCCGCGGATCCCCTCCCAGCTGAAATAGGGAAGCGTAACAGTCAGCGAGACCTTGTTGTTGTAAGCAATGTTCTGCGCCTTCTGGGATTCAGCTGCGCATCCGAAATATATAGTGAGACCGTCGCTCACGTAGCTGATCGTTGTCGCTTGTGGATAGCCGTCCGGGCGGATAGTTGCGATCGTCATATCGCTTGCCCCTTTGAGGACCGAGAGGATTTCCTCTCTCAAGACGTCGTCCATTCTTCACCTCCGGAGCGAATTCCTAGGGGATATACGGTCAGGCTTTGTCGGCACCAACGCAGTCGATGACGCCATATAGCATAGAGAAGATGCCGCGTTGTGCCTCTGTAGCTGCATCACCCGCGGGTCCTTGGCAGCTCTGTAGGTCGGGTGCTCTCGAGGACTATTGTTCGCAGCAGCTTGTTGTGGGGTGCCGGGTGACTGGTATGGATCATGCCAAGGTGTTTCTGGCCGAGCACAACGCGAGTTCTTAGCTCGGCTCTAGTCATTGGACCTGGGATGGTACAGTAAAGGGCCGAGAAATCGGAATGACAGCTGTGATGACTTCGACATTCGGATCCCCGTCCAGAGAGACGAATGAGGTGGGATATCCGGGCTTATCTTGCTCAGCCGCGGTAGGAGAGAGCAAATCAGCCCGACAGGCCTTGATCCAGATCAAGTAAACACCTCTACCTATGACCGGTGTCGACGCTATTAAGAAGGGCTTCGCGGCGGTCAGCTGCTGATTTAAGGTGCGTGAGCAACACGACGAGCAACTGCGCCGCCATCCACTGCAAATGATCGAAAAACCACCGCACTGACATCGACCTCCGGCCGCTATATCAAGTGCTGTTTCACTGCGCGGCGATTTGCCTCTCCCCTCGTCGTGTTGGAAGCTATCCGCGCCGAGAACAGCTGCTTTGATGTGGGTCAACGAAACATTCTTCGACTCGGGCTAAACAGAACCGTGCACGGCCCCCCGTCGGTTGATGTGGGCCTGTGCAGGAGGCGAGCAGCTCTGTATTCTGTTTCTTACTTGAACGGTCCGGGACGATCCGATGCACGCGATCGATGTCATGACGAGTGAGGTTATCTCGGTCGACAAAAACGCAACCGTACCCGCGGTAGCCAAGCTGTTGGCGGAACGCGGAATCAGCGCGGTCCCGGTCGTCGACAAGGATAACCGAGTAATCGGCATGGTCAGCGAGGGTGACCTGTTGCATCGCGCTGAAACCGGGACCGAGCGCCGACGCGCATGGTGGCTCGACATGATGGCATCGACGAACAGGCTCGCGGGGGACTACATCAAGTCGCATAGCGTACAGGTGAAGGACGTCATGACGCGCAATGTCCTTTCCGTCACCGAGACAACGCCGGTCGCCGACATCGCCCTTCTACTGGAGACGAACCGGATCAAGCGCGTCCCGGTGGTGCGTGACGGCAAGCTCGTTGGAATTGTGAGCCGAGCGAACCTGGTGCAGGCGCTCGCTATGACGATCAACCCGTCTCCGAGCGGCGGCGAGGCCGATGAACGTACCATCCGGGAAAAGCTGCTCGCGGAGCTGAAGGCGCAGAAATGGGCCGAGGTCTCGCCGGCGAACGTGATCGTTAAGGACGGCGTGGTGCATTTGTGGTCCTCCTATGTGTCCGAACAGGAAAAGCGGGCCCTTGTTGTAGCGGCCGAGAACATTCCGGGGGTTCGGCGGGTCGAAGACCATATGCGGCGGGTCGGCACTACCCTGTTGGGCTAGCCGGGCGAATTATCCAGGGAGCTTAAAACATGTCATTGCACCCGATCAGCGACAAAGCTGAGGTTTCAGTCGATTTTCCCGACAAAGCCTATATCGGGAGCTTTACCAGGCATTCGCAGTTCGATGCCTATGCCCATGACGATAGCGTCGCCATCAGGCTGGTGGGTGCGACCTGGCGAGGATCGGCGCGAGGTGGTGATGCATGTGCATTACCGGCTCCTGGCGGACATTCTCGTCGAGCTCGCGAAATCGCTGGCCTCTCGTGGAAGCGGGCACAACGATCGGCGAACATTGCACCTACAGTTCTGACCGGCAGTTGTGCGTGTGCGACGGAAAAAATGCTTCGGGAATCCTCGGTCTTATCGGTATCCATAGGTGGTGCATAACCGTTCGGGCGGCCGGATCGTGCGCGTCAACAGAAGCCATAACGCGCGTACGGGTCAAATTTAAATCCGTGGGGCCGTAGCAATCGAACGAGGCAAACCAGCGAGGGGACCAGAACATGACCACATCGCTCAAGGAGCGGTTTCGCATGCTGACGCAGCCTGCAACGGTTGACGTCGGATGAACTCCGCTGACTTTGTTGTCAGCGGGCGACTTCAGCTGGCTGCGATTAAGCGCTTTCCGGCGGTGGAATTCGAGGACTATGAGCGTCGCCTCGGTGAGATGCAAAAAACCTTGCAGCGCGTCCAACAGGCCTACCTTGGCACCTCGCAACGCGCGATTATCGTATTGGAGGGCTGGGATACCGCGGGCAAGGGCGGTGTGGTGCGCCGCCTAGGTTGGGCGCTCGATCCTCGCAGCTTCAAGGTGCACGCGATAGCGGCCCCTACCAGAAGCGAGAAGTCCCGGCATTATCTGCAGCGCTTCTGGGAACGCTTGCCGGAGCATAGTCAAATCGTCGTGTTCGACCGCTCCTGGTATGGGCGTGTATTGGTCGAGCGTGTCGAGGGCTATGCAACGCCGACCGAATGGCGACGCGCTTACAATGAGATCAATGAGTTCGAGCGAATGCTGCTGGAGGACGGCACCCGGCTAGTGAAAATCTTTCTGCACATCACGCCAAAGGAACAGTTGCGTCGGTTCCGCGCCCGGCTGACCGACCCACTAAAGATGTGGAAATTGTCCTACGAGGACTTTCGAAACCACGGTCACTGGCAGGACTACGAGGTGGCCATCGAGGAGATGGTAGAAACGACATCCACAAAGCAAGCTCACTGGCATCTCGTGCCCGCCAACAACAAGCCCTTCAGCAGGTTGGCAGCGTTCCGTATCATCGTCGATCGGCTATCGAAGGGCGTAGCTTTGGAGCCGCCAGCACTTGATCCCAGGGTGGCGGCCGCCGCCGAGCAATTCCTCGGTATCGAGCTGCCACCGGGCACCCGGGCCGCCCGCTGATCCCCGCGGATCAGCGTCGAACGACCACTCAGAGACCGCAGGTTGCGGCGTTCCGTTCGCGCCGCTATCACAAACCCGTCAGTGGCGGTGTGGCCGTCGGGTATGACCAAGAGCGCGAGTCGCTCAAATGCAACCGCCGCCAGCCCTCGATCTGCCTGAAATACGTCGGCTCGTCGTTCGCCCGACGCGCTAATCGACATTCCCCTTGATGGGTCGGCTAATCGCCTGGTGGCTTCGACCGCTCGCGGCACGACGGTCGCGGGCGTCTCGCAGAGAGCCCGCCGCTAAAGCTGCCGGTGGCATCTTTGAACCAGCCGATGATCAGCGGCTGGCGCCGACCGAAAAGGGCGGCGGCCTGACTTCGACCCGCCTTTCGCGATCGCCTCAGGGAATGATGTTATGGGCAGCCACACCAAGCTGGAAGTGTCGCGATTGAGCCACCGCGGCGTAGCGGCCCAAGTGTACGCTGTCGCCGCATGTTGGTTATTGCGGGCTGTGCGGTTACGCAATGGCAGGTGCTTCCCTCCAATTGGTCGCCTCGAAATGACTCTTCACGGCGACTTTGTGCTCTTTGACGAGCGTCACCGGAATATCGGCAAGGTGGACCACCTGCGTCGCTACCGAGCCCAGAAGCAGACCTCGCAGCCGACCAAGACCGCGTGTCCCCATCACGATCTGATCGGCCATGGTTTCGCGCGCGATGCGGTCAATCGTCTCGGCGACCGGGCCATATTCGGCCCGCGCCTCGCATCGCCTCTGAAGCCTTCGGCATCTTGCCACCGGCTTCTCAAGTATCTCCTCCGATTCCTGTGCGGCGACGGTCTCTCCCGCGGCCCGCATCACATCCGAGAGGCCGAGCGTTTGCGCATTCTGGACGTTTACCAGAATCAGCAAGGCGCCTGGGTGGTGCTCCGCAAGCCAGAGCGCGTGGTTGAGGGCGCACGCCGACGCCGCTGACCCGTCGAGTGGAACGAGAAGCTTCATTGATCCTCACCGTAAATTGCCGTGCCGTTGCTCCAAGGTGAAAGCTGCGATCTTTTGCGCATTACTGACCTTGGCGATCACCCGGCCGAAAACACCCTGACTATATGTATGAATACAGCCACATGTATGAATACAGCCACCCCCATTCTCCGGATGAGAATGCGGGTATAGGGTGCGGCCACAGACCGGATGGGCCGGATCACCGAAACACCTAAACGCGGTCAATTTTGTAATCTTCAGGCGAGTGGCCAAGAGCATCGAGCGCCTCTTCAAGATAGTCGGCCAGCAGCGGCGTGCCGATCAGGTATTCGGTTTCCCGTTCGTTATGAATTTCACACGCCTGGGCCAGCGCGTCGCGCCGCTCGCCCGGATCCAAATC
>Ga0306924_10006871_pt1 | contig 11356 bp, 9 predicted proteins | sample sta12Can44000111_FD_203756 | JGI IMG/M metagenome (GOLD analysis project Ga0306924, IMG submission 203756) | Lab enrichment of tropical soil microbial communities from Luquillo Experimental Forest, Puerto Rico - statanox.12C.anox.44.000.111 (v2)... | ecosystem: Environmental > Terrestrial > Soil...
GGTCCTCGTCGACGGCCGGCGAGGGGCACTCCTCGACGATCTTCTGGTAGCGGCGCTGGATCGAGCATTCGCGCTCGAACAGGTGGATCACGGTGCCCGCGGTGTCGCCGAGGATCTGGACCTCGACGTGCCGCGGGTCGGTGATGAACCGCTCGAGGAACACGGTGCCGTTGCCGAACGCGGAGGCGGCCTCGCGCTGCGCGCTGGTGACCGCCTCGGCCAGTTCCGCCGGGCTGGCGACCAGCCGCATGCCCCGCCCGCCCCCGCCGAACGCCGCCTTGACCAGCAGCGGGTAGCCGACCGCCTCGGCCGTGGCGGGCAGGTCGCCGCCGTCGGTGACGGTCGCGCTGGGCAGCACGGGCACCCCGGCCGCGGCCATCGCGGCCTTGGCCGCGATCTTGTCGCCCATGGCCGTGATGGTGTCCGCCGCGGGGCCGACGAAGATCAGCCCGGCGTCGGCGCAGGCCCGCGCGAACGCGGCGTTCTCCGACAGGAACCCGTAGCCGGGATGGATCGCGCCGGCGCCGGTCGTCGCGGCCGCGGCGATGACCAGGTCGCCGCGCAGGTAGGTGTCGGCGGGCACCGCACCGGGCAGCCGGACCGCCTGGTCGGCCAGCGTGACGTAGGGGGCACCGGCGTCCGGGTCGGAGTAGACCGCGACGGTGTTGATGCCGAGCGCGTGCGCGGTCCTGATGATGCGGGCCGCGATCTCGCCGCGGTTGGCGACCAGCAGCTTGGTGATGGCGGTCATCGGCGTCACATCCGGAAAACGCCGAAGCCGCGGCGGCCGGCTACCGGGCCGCTGTGCACGGCCGACAGGGACATGCCGAGGACGGTCCTGGTGTCGCGCGGGTCGATGATGCCGTCGTCGTACAGCCGCGCGGTGACGAAGAAGGAGTGCGACTCGGCCTCGATCTGGGCCTCGATCGCGGCGGTGCGGGCCCGGTCCGCCTCCTCGTCGAAGGGACGCCCGGTGGCCGCGGCGGACGCCCGGCCGACGATGGACAGCACCCCGGCGAGCTGGGCCGCGCCCATCACGGCGAGCTTGGCGCCCGGCCAGGCGAACATCAGGCGCGGGTCGTAGGCCCGCCCGGACATGCCGTAGTTGCCCGCCCCGAACGAGGACGCCATGTTGATCGTCAGGTGCGGGACCGCCGAGTTGGTCACCGCGTTGATCATCTTGGCGCCGTCCTTGATGATGCCGCCCTGCTCGTAGCTGGCACCGACCATGTACCCGGTCGTGTTCTGCAGGAACACCAGCGGCGTGTCGCTCTGATTGGCCAGCAGGATGAACTCGCTGGCTTTCCTGGCCTCCTCGCTGAACAGCACGCCCCGGTGGTTGGCCAGCACCCCGACCGGGTATCCGTGCAGCCGGGCCCAGCCGGTCACCAGCGAGGTGCCGTACAGCGGCTTGTACTCGTCGAACTCCGAGCCGTCCACCACGCGGGCGAGGATCTCGTGCGGGTCGAACGGCACCCTGACGTCCGCGGACACGATGCCGAGGATCTCGTCCGGGTCGTAGCGCGGGCCGGTCGCCGGTCCCGGCGCCGGGCCGTGCTTGCGCCAGTTGATCCTGGCTATGATGTCGCGGCCGAGGCGGATCGCGTCGAGCTCGTCGACGGCGAAGTAGTCCGACAGCCCGGAGACCCGGGAGTGCATCTCGGCGCCGCCCAGCGACTCGTCGTCGGATTCCTCACCGGTGGCCATCTTCACCAGCGGCGGCCCGCCGAGGAACACCTTGGCCTGCTGGTCCACCAGGACCGCGTAGTCGCACATGCCCGGCACGTACGCGCCGCCCGCGGTCGAGTTGCCGAACACCAGCGCCACGGTGGGGATCGCGAGCGCGGACAGCTCGGTGAGCTCGTGGAAGATCCGGCCGCCCGGGACGAACAGGTCGGCCTGGGTCGGCAGGTCCGCGCCGCCCGACTCCACCAGGTTCATCACCGGCAGCCGGTTGACGCGGGCGATCTCCAGCGCGCGCAGGGTCTTGCGCAGCGAGTACGGGTTCATCGCGCCGCCGCGCACGGTCGGGTCGTGCGCGATGATCACGCACTCGACGCCGGAGATCACGCCGATGCCGGTGACCAGGGTGGCCCCGACGGTGAATTCGGTACCCCAGGCGGCGAGGGTCGACAGCTCGAGGAACGGGCTGTCCGGGTCCAGCAGGAGCTCGACGCGCTCCCGGGCCGGTAGCCGGCCCCGGTCGCGATGCCGCTGCTGGTAGCGCTCGCCGCCGCCGGCGATGGCCAGCTCGATCTGCTTGTCCAGCTCGTCCAGCAGGGCGAGCTGCGCGGCGCGGTTGGCGCGGTAGGTCTCGCCGTTCAGGTCGACATGCGAGGTGAGGACCGGCACGTGGCTCCTAGTAAGACCGGGGCAGGCCCAGGCTGTGCTGGGCGACGTAGTTGAGGATCATCTCGCGGTTGACCGGCGCGATGCGCAGCAGCCGCGCTAGGCCCCAGTACGGCATGAGGCCGTACTCGGTGGCCAGGCCGTTCCCGCCGTGCGCCTGGATGGCCGCGTCGAGGGCGGCGAGCGCGGCCTCGGCGGCGGCGTACTTGGCCATGTTGGACGACTCCCCCGCGGGCTCGCCGTGGTCGTGCTGCCAGGCGGCCCGCCTGATCATCAGCGCGGCGAGCTCGGTCTCGATCTTGGCCTTGGCCAGCGGATGCGCGACACCTTGGTGGGCGCCGATCGGCTCGGCCCAGACCGTGCGCTCGGCGGCGTAGCGCGCCGCGGCGCCCAGGGCATAACGCGCGATGCCGACGCCGAGGGCGGCTCCGGTGATCCGTTCGGGGTTCAGGCCGTGGAAAACCTGCCGGAACCCCTCCCCTTCCTCGCCGACCAGGGCGCCCGGGCCGACCCGGACGCCGTCGAAATGCAGCGTGAACTGGCGCTCGGGCAGCAGTAGGTCGACCGGGAGCAGGTGCTTGTCCAGGCCGGGGGCATCGGCCGGCACGATGAACAGGGACAGCCGGCCGCCGCGCTCGTCCTGCCCGGTCCGCGCGACCACCAGCAGGGCCTGCGCCTCGTCGACCCCGGAAATGTAGTACTTGGTGCCGTGCAGGACCCAGTCCCCACCCACCTTGTCCGTGCACGGGGGGCTCCCGCCCCCCGTCCCCCCTGGCCCAGCCCCCTTCACCCTGCGCGCCGTGGTGGAGATGCGCAGGGTGTTCGAGCCCGCGTCCGGCTCGGTGATGGCGAACACCATCTTGACGGCGCCGCTGGCCAGGCCGGGCAGCCAGGTCGCGCGCTGCTCCCCGGTGCCGAAATCGGAGATCATCTCGGCCGAGATCGCGGCCGACACGAGCAGCAGGAGCAGCGGCGTGCCCGCGGCGGCGATCTCCTCGCAGACCAGGGCGAGCTCGGTGAGCCCTCCCCCGCCGCCGCCGTATTCCGCCGGTATGTTGACCCCGATGAACCCGGCGTCCCCGAGGGCCTGCCAGAGCTCGGCGCAGGGGCGGCGCGCCGCGGCCCGTTCGGCGTAATAACGCGGCCCGAACTTGGCGGCGATGCCGGCCACGGCGGCCCGGAGCGCCCGGTGTTCCTCCGGTTCGGCAAAGTCCACGCGGCCCGTCCCTGATTGTGACTCCTCATTCACTAGCGACCTTAGCGCCTGAATGCCACTCGAGGTCATGGCGCACGGTTGCCCCGGCACCGCCCCGTCCTCTTCCCGCGGTGCTCAGCGAATTGCCACTCGCTATGGATGGGCATCCCAGTGGCGGCGTAGCGCTGCGGTGAGCTCGGCGGCCCGCTCGTCCGGGAAGAACAGGCGGCCCTTGTCGATCTCGACGACCTCGGTGGCGCCGGGGATGGTGTCGCGCAGCCAGTAGGCCCACTTGCGGCGGAAGAAGAGGTCGCCGGTGCCCCAGACGATCAGCGTCGGGACCTGCAGCCGGCGCAGGGCGGGTTCGGCCGCCAGCAGGTCGCGGGCGTGCAGCGACGTCAGCAGGCGCTGGGACTGGCGGGCCGCTTCGGCGGTGCCGGTCTGCGCTTCCAGCCAGACGCGCGCGATGTCCCCGGGCAGGTTGGCGATGTCCTGGTAGGTGCGGCCGTACATGCGCTTCGGCGTCCGCGGGTTGTCGTGCGGCATCAGGCGGGGCGCGAGGCGGGCGAGCAGGCCCATGCGGGCGAGCAGGACGGCGGGCAGCAGCGCCTTGGGCGGCACGTTGTCGTGCGCCTCGCAGTTGGTCAGCGTCAGCGTGTGCAGCCGTTCGGCGTGGCCGGCCGCGAACACCTGGGTGACGGCGCCGCCGGTGTCGTTCGCGACCATGTCGAAGCCGGTCAGCTCGAGCGCGTCGCAGCAGTCGGCGACGAAGCGGGCGAGCCCGGGCAGCGTGAAGTCCTGGTCGGGCGTGGCCGGGGTGTAGCCGTGCTGCGGCAGGTCGAAGGCCACGCACCGGCGCTCGCCGTCGAGCTGGCCGATCACGTTCCGCCACAGGTAGCTGCTGGTGCCCACGCCGTGGACGAACAGCACCGGGCGGCCGGAACCGCCGGTGTCGACGTAGCTCGCGGGACCGGACCGGGTTTGCACCTGGCCGCGGTACTTGTCGAGGCGTTCCATCTCGCTGGTCATGGTTTTCTCCCTCGTCTGGCGGCCACCGGGGTACAGTGGCCGAAAAAGACCGACCGGCGGTCTAACTCTTACAAACCGACCGTCGGTCCGTCAATTGAATTGGGGGCGGATGGTGCGCCGGGGAGGCCGATGAACGCCGGGGAGCGGATGAACAAGAACGTCGAGCGGGGCCGGGCCACCCGGGCGCACGTGATCGAGGTCGCGACGCGGCTGTTCGCCGAGCACGGCTACGACGGCACGTCGATCGAGACGGTGCAGGCCGCCGCCGGGATCAGCCGCGGCTCGCTCTACCACCACTTCCCGGGCAAGGAGGCGCTGTTCTGGGCGGTCATGGAGGATGTCGGTGCCCGCATCGCCCGGCAGGAGGAGGCCATCGCCCGGGACGCACCGGACCGGGTCGCCATCCTGCGCGCAGGCGCCCTGGCGTGGATCCGGCTGGCCGGCGACCCGGTCGTCCGGCAGATCATGCTGATCGACGCGCCCGTGGTGCTGGGCTGGCGGCGCTGGCGGGAGCTCGACGAGCAGGGTCCCCTGGGGGTGATCAGGGACTGCCTCGGGTACGCCGCCGAGACCGGCCGCATCGAGCACCGTCACGTGGACACGTTCGCTCACATCGTGCTGGCCGCGGCCAACGAGGTGGCCATGATGATCGCCCGCGCGGACGATCCCGCCGCCGCTCTCACCGCCGGCGAGAGCGCGTTCGCCGAGTTCCTCGACCGCCTGCTGGGCGAGGCTCCCCCGGCCGCCTGACGAGTAAGAGCGATCGCGGTAGCCCGAACCAGGGGAGCACGCTGTTCTCGAAGCGGGTCAGGGCGCAGATCCGGTCGCCGCTGAGGGTGAGCACGTACAGGCCGACGCCGTGGCGGACGCCGTCCGGGGCGCGCAGGTAGGCGCCGAACGCCGGCTGGCCGTTGGCCCGCGCCGGCACGAGGTCGAACCTGCGGCCCGCGCCGAAGAGGCTGGCGGAGAAGCCGGCCACGGCGTCCCGGCCCTCGTACTCGAAGGGCATCGGCGGCATCGACATGAAGACGTCGTCGGTCAGCAGGGCCACCAGCGCGTCGAGATCGGCGGACTCCCAGGCCGTGACGAACTTCGCCACGAGCGCGTCCTCGGACGGTGAGCCGGGGGCGGGAGGCGGTTCGCGGCCGGCGACCGCCGGCTGCCGGTGCCGCATGCTGGCACGCGCCCGTTTGAGCGCGCTGGTGGCCGATTCGACCGTCGAGTCCAGCATCTCGGCCACCTCGCTGGCGTGGAATCCCAGGACGTCCCGCAAGATCAGGACGGCGAGCTGGCGCGGCGGCAGGACCTGAAGAGCGGTCACGAAGGCCAACGAGATGGATTCGGCCTGCTCGTAGCGGGCTTCCGGGCCGGCCGCGCCCTCGAGGAGGTCGTCGGGAAACGGCTCGAGCCAGACGACCTCGCCGAGCCGGGTCGGCTCGGGCGGCTCAACCCCGGGGATGTTCCACTCCCTGGCCGGGCGCCGGCCGGCCGCGCGGCGCACGTTGAGGCACCGGTTGGTGGCGATCTTGTACAGCCAGGTGCGCAGCGAGGCGCGCCCCTCGAACCCGCCCAGGCCTTGCCAGGCGGCCAGCAGCGTGTCTTGCAGGGCGTCCTCGGCGTCGGCGAAGGACCCGAGCATCCGGTAGCAGTGCACCTGCAACTCCCGGCGGTACGGCTCGGTCAGCTCGTCGAACGCGTCACCGTCGCCGGCCCTCGCTCGTGAGATCAGGTCGGCTGTCATCACCCTCACCGTCGCGTCACCTTCTTCTGGCACCTGTCGCGCTTTCATCCTGATGGAGACACCGGCCGGGGGGCGAACTGGGCGGCCGGCGGGCGCCCACTTTCCCGGTGCCACGGGGCCTGCATCGCCGACGGCCCGGACGATCCGGGCATCGGTACTCGCCGGACCGTACGGCGACGACTGACCACGACTTCGGAGGTTGATGATGGAATCGCCCGCGCCGGCGGCGCGCCTGGCGCCCGCCGGTCTCGATCCACGCCGCTGGTGGGCGCTCGCGCTTGTATGCGGCGCCTTCTTCATGGTGCTCCTCGACGGCACGATCACGATCGTGGCGCTGCCCTCGATCGGAGCCGATCTCGGCTTCTCCAAGCAGGACCTGCCGTGGGTGCTGAGCGCCTACGCTCTTACCTTCGGCGGCCTGCTCTTGCTCGGAGGACGCGCGGCCGATCTGCTCGGACGCCGTCGCGTGTTCATGGCCGGTGTCGTGTTCTTCACGGCCGCGTCGGTGCTGTGCGGGCTTGCCTGGTCGCCGGCGGCGCTCCTCGCGGCCCGCGTGGTCCAGGGCGCCGGCGCCGCGATCATGACCCCGACCGCGCTGTCGATCATCTCCACCACGTTTCCTGAGGGCTCGGAGCGGAACAAGGCGCTAGGGATCTGGGGCGGGCTCGGCGGCATCGGCGCCGCCGCGGCGTGGCTGATCGGCGGCCCGCTCGTGGACGGCCCCGGCTGGCGGTGGATCTTCTTCATCAACATCCCCGTCGGCCTGGCCGCGCTCGCGCTGTCGCCCGTGCTGCTGCGCGAGAGCCGGGGCTCGCTGACGCGGCGGAGCTACGACCCCGCTGGGGCGCTCACCATCACCGGTGCGCTCGTCCTGCTCGTCTACGCGGTCGTCAAGGCGCCGGACGTCGGCTGGGGCGACGCGCGGACGATCCTCCCTCTGGCCGGTTCGGCCGCGCTCCTGGCCGCCTTCGCGCTGATCGAGTCGCGCCACCACGCGCCGCTCGTGCCGCTGCGCATTTTCCGCTCGCGTACGCTCGTCGGCGCGAACGCCGTGACGGTGCTTATCGGCACCGTCGCGGTGGGCATGCCGTTCGTCCTCACGCTCTACGCGCAGCGGGTGCTCGGCTACTCGGCTCTCAAGTTCGGGGTCAGCTCGGTCGTGCTCGCGGTCGCGGCCACGGTCGGCGCGATCGCCGGCCAGGCCGCGGCCCTCAAGGCCGGCTTCCGCTCGGCCGCCGCGACGGGCATGGCGTTCATGGGCGCGGGGTCGCTCGTGCTCACGCAGGTCTCCGCGGGTGGCAGCTACTTCCCGGACATCTTCTTCGGGCTGCTCCTGTGCGGTCTCGGAATCGGCCTCGCCTTCGTCACCGCCACGGTCGCGGCGCTCGCCGGCGTCGCCGAGCACGAGTCCGGGCTCGCCTCGGGCCTCAGCAACACCGCCTTGCAGATCGGCACGGCGCTAGGCGTCGCCATCGTCTCGACCGTCGCCGTCTCCCGCTCGGCGGGCTACCTGGCCGCGAACAAGGGCGCGAGCCCGCTCGTCGTGCTGACCGAGGGCTACCGGTCCGCCTTCGTGGCCTGCGCCGTGCTGGCCGGGATCGGCTTGGCGCTGGCCCTCCTGCTCCCCGGCCGGCCGCGATCTCCCGCGCGCGAGCTGCCCGAGCCGATTCTGGCGACCCGCGCCGGGGACCGAGCAGGGACGTCTTGACACCCATGGATGAGCACAGAAAGGAACCACGGATGATACTGCAGGGCAAGGTCGCGGTGATCTACGGAGCCGGAGGCGCGATCGGCGGTGCCGTCGCCCGCGCCTTCGCGTCCGAGGGAGCCAAGGTCTTTCTCACCGGGCGCCACCGGGCGCCGGTCGAGATCGTCGGGAAGGACATATTCTCCGCCGGCGGATACGCCGAGGTGGCCGAGATCGACGCCCTCGACGAGCAGGCTGTGGACAGGCATCTGCGGTACCTGACGGGCATGGCGGGCCGCGTCGACATCTCGTTCAACGCGGTCGGCATCCCGAACACGAAGCTTGTGGGTGTCCCGCTGGCCGAGCTGGATGCCGGGCAGTTCTCGCTGCCGATCACGACCTACACGACGTCGTACTTCCTGACCGCACGCCTGGCCGCACGGCACATGATCCCTAATAAATCGGGGGTGATCATGACCGTCACCGCGCTCCACTCGCGGACGGGCATTCCGTTGGCGGGAGGCTACGGCCCGGCGATGGCCGCCAAGGAGGCACTCACCCGCGATCTGTCCGCCGAGCTCGCACCTGCGGGCATCCGCGTGGTCGGCCTGCGGCCACAGGGCATGCCGCAGACGCGCACGATGAGGGAATTCTTCGAGCCTCGCGCCAAGGCGCCGGGCATGACCTGGGAAAAGTGGCTGGAGTTCGGCGCGAGCAGGACCCACTCGCGACGGCTCATGACGCTTGAGGAGATGGCCAACATGGCCGTCTTCATGGCGTCCGACAAGGCGAGCGGGATGACGGGAACGACCGTCAATCTGACCCTGGGCAGCCTGGATGACTAGCGGCGAAGCGAGCAGGCTCTGCCAGGCGAAGCGAGCAGGCTCTGCTAGGAGTCTGCTCGCTTCGGTCGCCCGTGCCTGCTCTGGTAGAGCGCTCCAACATCGCTCGGGCGCCGCCCTCGTCCGCTAACAGGCATCCGGTACCGTCGGCGACTCGGTACAGGCTCGGTGCATAAGACGTGAATGCCACATCCACGCCGTTCTAGTGGCGTGGATGTGGCATCCACGCCATAAGAGCTCGGGCACGCCTTGACACGCTCCGGCTTGGTAAGTCACGATGAAACTGTTGGAGCGCTCCAACCCGGAGTGAGCGCGGTGCGTGAGCGCGGTGCGTGAGCGCGGTGCGTGAGCGCGGTGCGTGAGCGCGGCGGGTGAGCGCGGCGGAGGGTGACGGATGGGCGGCGACGGAAATGGGCAGTGACGCAATGGGCAGCGCCGGGACGGGCAGTGCCGGGACGGGCAGGGAGCGGCTGGAGCGGTACAGCCTGACTGGGCCGGAGAACCAGGCGGCGGTGGACGCCGGACTGGCCGGCGGGGCGTGGTTCCGCAGCGCGGTGCCGCGCAAGCGGATGAAGGAGCTGATGCGGCGCTCCGACTACCCGGCCGTCCGGGACACCGTCATCTGGCTCGGCCTGATCGTGCTGTTCGGCGGCCTGGGCGTCACCTTCTGGCTGGTCTTCCACAGCTGGTGGGCGGTGCCGTTCTTCCTGGCCTACGGCGTCCTGGTCGGCTCGACGTCGGATTCCCGCTGGCACGAGTCCGGGCACGGCACGGCGTTCAAGACCCGCTGGATCGATGAAGGCCTGTACCAGCTCGCCTCGTTCATGATCATGCGTGACCCGACCACCTGGCGGTGGAGTCACACCAGGCACCACACCGACACGCTGGTCGTCGGGCGGGACCCGGAGATCGCGGTGATGCGCCCGGCCCGGCTGGTCAAGCTGCTGGCCAACTACTTCGGTCTGGTCGACGTGCCGGCGGCGTTCTGGCTGATGTTCCGGCACGCGGCCGGGCGGCTCACCGCCGACGAGGCCGACTACGTGCCCGAGTCCGAGCGGCACCGGGTCTACCGGACGGCCCGGGTGCACCTGGCCATCTACGCCGTCACCATCGCCCTGGCGATCGGGTTCGGGTCCTGGCTGCCGGTGGTGCTGATCGGCGGACCGAGTCTCTACGGCAGGTACATGCTCCAGGTCTACGGGTTCACCCAGCACGCCGGGATGGGCGAGAACGTGCTCGACCATCGGCTGAACACCCGCACAGTGAAGATGTGCGCCCTCAACCGGTTCCTGTACTGGAACATGAATTACCACGTCGAGCACCACATGTTCCCGATGGTCCCGTACTACCGGCTGCCGGAGCTGCACGAGGAGATCAAGCACGACTGCGCCCCGGTCTACCCGTCGCTGTGGGCGGCCTACAAGGAGATCATCCCCGCGGTGCTGCGCCAGCTGCGGGACCAGGAGTACTACGTGCGCCGCGAGCTGCTGCCCGGCGCCGCCCCTTTCAACGAGCCCACGCCGCTCAACGACGGCCGGGCACTGCCGCTGCCCACCGTGACCGCAGCCTGAGGAGATACCAATGCCCCAGTGGATCGCCGCCTGCGAGGCGGACGACATCGACCCCGAGGACGTCATCCCGTTCGAGCACGACGGAAGCGACTACGCGATCTACCGCTCCCCCGACGACGCCTATTACGCCACCGACGGGCACTGCACGCACGAGAAGACGCTGCTGTGCGACGGCCTGGTCATGGACGGCGTCATCGAGTGCCCCAAGCACAACGGCCGGTTCGACTACACCAGCGGCAAGGCGCTCGGCGCGCCGGTCCTGGTCGACGTGCGCACCTACCCCACCAAGGTCATCGACGGCACGGTCTACATCGAGGTCGGCTGATGCCGGGGATGGCGCCGGCCATCGTGATCGCCGGGGCGGGCGAATGCGGCACCCGGGCGGCGTTCGCCCTGCGCGAGGAGGGCTGGGACGGCCCGGTCATCCTGGCCGGAGCCGAACCGTCCGCGCCGTACGAGCGGCCGCCGCTGTCCAAGACCGGTGAGCTCAAGCCGATCTGCGACTCCGGCGCGCTGCGGGAGGCGGGCATCAGCTTCCTGCCCGGCACCGAGGCGGCCGGCCTGGACACCGCGGCGCACGTGCTGGAACTGGCCGACGGCCGGCGCCTGCCGTACCGTTCGCTCCTGCTCGCCACCGGCGCGCGGGCCCGGCGCCTGCCCTCCGGCGGCGCCCCGGTCCACGTCCTGCGCACCCGGGCCGACTCGGCCGCGCTGCGCGCGCGGCTGCGGCCGGGCCGACGGGTCGCCGTGATCGGCGGCGGGTTCATCGGGCTCGAGCTGGCCGGCGCGGCCGCCTCGCTTGGCTGCGCGGTGACGGTGATCGAGCTCGGGCCGCGGCTGATGGGCCGCGCGGTCCCCGCCCGGGTGGCGGCGGTCATGGCCCAGCGGCACATCACGGCCGGGGTGGACATCCGGTGCGGGACCGGCGTGACCGGGCTGGCC
>Ga0306924_10006874_pt1 | contig 11354 bp, 8 predicted proteins | sample sta12Can44000111_FD_203756 | JGI IMG/M metagenome (GOLD analysis project Ga0306924, IMG submission 203756) | Lab enrichment of tropical soil microbial communities from Luquillo Experimental Forest, Puerto Rico - statanox.12C.anox.44.000.111 (v2)... | ecosystem: Environmental > Terrestrial > Soil...
CGCTGCTCGGTTTCTGGGGACATTTGAGTGGTTCACGTCTATGTTGCTGTTCTCAGGGTTCTGGAATAGCAGACTGGGAATCTTGGGTGCCATTGCCTCGGTCGTGACGTTCGTAGCGACGCTCACGATCATTCCATTCATCGCGGATGGCTGGGCCGCCTCTGCGGGCGGATTTCCAGCAATGGCCGGACCGGTCGCCTTCCTTATGAAAGACGTGGTCCTGCTTGCCGTATCCATCTATCTGCTAAAGCAGGATGTCGAGAGGGCTCAAGTGCCAGCAATTGGCCAGGAGCGCATGCCTCACATTGCGCGCACACTCGAGAGCGGTGAACGCACTGGTTGAGGATAACGAGTTGACTTTGTCCGACCAGCTTAATGAAGCGACCACAAGGCGAGGCGACTGTGCCACCGCACGTGGTTTGGGCAACACGCAAGTGTTTCTGGCCTGGCGCGGGCTTCCGCCGCGAGGCGAGCAAATCCTCTAGGACTCTCGCCGGTTTGTAAGCGAGAACGCGCGGCCGACGTGTCGCGATGTCAGGGGAATCGTTCGCCGGGCGCCGATGTTCTCATTTGATGCCGGAAGGCGGAGCTACATTGGTCTTAGTCAAGTGAGGAAGGGAAACGATGGACAGACACGAAGCAAGCACGGCCCGTATGCTCACGTTGTCAGACGGAGTGTTTGCGATCGTCAGCACCATTCTGGTGTTGGAGCTGAAACTACCACAGAACGCTTCGTACGGCGCGCTGCTGTCGCTCTGGCCGCAGGGCCTTAGCTATGCCGTAAGCTACCTCTTCTTGGCTATTGTTTGGGTGAATCATCACTATCTGCTGCGCTACGCGTCGCTGGCGACCCATAGACTTATCTGGATCAACTTTGCACATCTCTTTACCGTCTCGCTTCTACCCTTCGCGACGGCGTGGATTGCGCAAACAAAGCTAGGCGCGGTGCCGGTTGCGTTTTACGCGTCCATTTTCGTCTTGGTTAACGTCACTTATGTGCTGGTTTATTTTGAAGCCGTGGATCGAACTCGAGCTCCAGCTATTACGGCGCGAATAAGAGCGATTATGCGCACTCGGTCGATAATAACGCTGATGGTGTTCGCTACCGCTGTTCCTCTGGCATTGGCATGGCCGATTGCCGGGATGGTGCTCATCGGCCTCTGTCTGGTTGCTTATCTCAGGCCTGAAGGCAAGGGTCCTGCGTTTCTGTCGAGGTGAAAATACGCGCAGATCGAAACCGAGCGGCAGTGTAGTGCTGGTGAAGGGGGCTTGGGCGGATGGCTCGAGCTGAACTGTCCGAAAATCGTCCGAAAGACGCCGTGACAGCCGTGCGAAGGCTAGCTTGGAGTAGAAACCATGCCCCGCCAGATCCGGGATGTGCGCCTGCAGACTCGTGAGGCTCGTCAGAAGCTCGCGCCGGCAAAGGAACCTTACTGGCGCGAGATCCGCCGAGGACTGCATGTGGGCTATTACAAAGGCCACGCGACTGGTACATGGTGGCTTCGCGAAATCTGCGACGGCAGACGGGCAAAGCGGCGCGTGGGCTTTGCTGATGATCACGTACCGGCTGACGGCAAAGCAGTCTATTACAGGATTCGACCTCGTTTTACAACCTTGCCGGAGCTGTCAGGCAGAAGAGAACGCGATCGGCTGCCGCCTCGGCGAGAGCCTTACTAGCAGCGTCTCTCCATGGGAGCCGCGTTGGGTTTTCGACGAGGCCCTAAGCTCGAAGGTCGCTGAGGTGGTGGCGGTGGCGAGGCCGAGGCCGCGCGGCGTTCCGAAGGATCCACGCTAGCGTTCGACAGGCCGCCGCAAAACGCCTCGGATTACATCCTTAGGTAATCGTCACGATTTCTTCTTTAGCCGCTTGGATCTATATTTATTAATTTGCACAGCGCAAAGCGCAGTCGGGCCGGATGCCACGGCAGAGAAGAGAAAATGCACGCCAAGAACATAGGCTTCTTATCTTCGATTTCCTTCTTAGCATGGTGGGGATGTGCCGTTGCCCAGACATATACGGTCGTCGACCTAGGCCTGGGACAGGCTTGGAGCATCAATGATGAAGGGCAGGTGGTCGGCAGTGGATACTGCAACCCTCGTAACGAATTTGCCGCGCAGATATGGAGCGGCGGCACCTGCAGTCCTCTCGGCCCGGCAAATCTTGGTTACCCGGCGGCACTTGCAATTAACAATGCGGGCCTTGTGGTCGGTTCTGCATTTAGTTCGGGAACCACCGACGCCATCCTCTTTGTCGGCGCTTCTCTTGATCTCGGCGGCGCACCGCACGGGGTTGCTCGGGACATAAACGAAAGCGGCGTGGTGGTGGGTGATAGTGTTCCCGTGAACTACGCGGTCGCTACGCTGTGGCCTGCCGGATGCGTGAGCATCAGCTGCGCGACCCTGTTGTCTGCTCTGGGGCAATCAGAGCCGCCGAATTTCTACGCTCCGGGTAGCGCAAATGCCGTCAACGCCAGAGGACAAGTTGTCGGCGTCTCGAATTTTGCGAGCGGGGGCGGTGCTGCCACACTGTGGAACAGCGCAACAGCGGCACCTACAGACCTCGGCAGCTTGACCGGATGTCCCAATACCGCCAGCAGCACCGCGCTTGGTATCAACAACCAAGGGGTAATCATAGGCTATTCCTGTCTTGGCGGAACGGTCTGGAAGGGGTTGAAAGCTACGCGGCTTCCGCCTGTTACCGGGACAGCCAGTAGCACTCCGTACGGTATCAACAATGCGGGAGTGATCGTCGGTTCCTCGGCCGCTCCGGGTCAGGCATCGGTCGCAACGCTTTGGAGAGGGACTGTTGCCGTGGACCTCAATGCCGTCTCCGTGCACGATCCTAACGTTACGCTTCAATGGGCAACGGCCATTAATTCACGGGGACAGATTGTGGTAAACAGCTACGACAGTGCGACGAACACGGAACACGTTTACATGCTGACTCCCAGCGGCAAGCCTGGTCCGTAAAGCGAGCTGCGGGCGCTCATCGCCGAGGAATTTAAGGCGCGGAAGTCGTGCTGGCGAGGCCGAGGCTGCGAGGCAGGGGCTAAAACAAAGAAAACGCCGCCCGAGGGCGGCGCTTTCCTCGGTGCGGACCGGCTGCTTTTGACCGAGGCCGTGTGAGAACTGGGACCAGCGAGGTCGATAAGGAGTGCAGACAAGAGCGATCGGGTCTATGCCCGGATCGCCGCGATCAGGGACTGCACTCCGAGCATCTGGATCAGCCGCTTCAGATTGTATGCCAGCACATGCAGGCTGAGCTCCGTTCGGACTCTCGGTAGCATTTTCATCAGGAAGTGCGTCGCTCCCATCCACGATTTAAGCGTCCCGAACGCGTGTTCGACGGTCTGCCGTCGCAGTCGGCCGGCGTGCGGCATGCGATCAAGCCGCGCCTGCATCCGGTCGAGCACATCCTCGTGCTCCCAACAGCTGATTCGGCGGTAGTCGTCGGGGGTACATGCGCTTCTCATAGGGCATCTGGGGCAGGCAGAGGACCAGTACTTGTGTAGAGTCAGCCCAGCCTCGACGGTGGTGAAGCGCCAGACTGCACGTTGTCCCGCAGGGCACCGATACTCGTCTCGCCGCTTGTTGTAAACGAAGTCCCGCTTGTCAAAGCGACCATCGGCCCTGGCATTTGAGGTGAGCGGCTTGGGCACCAGCGGTGTGATGTCCGCCTGCTCGCACTTGAGGATCTCCTCGCTGCTGAAGTAACCGCGATCGGCGAGCACCTTTAGCTTCTCGTTGCCCGTCGCCTCCTTGGCTTGCTCTGCCATCGAAGCAAGCTGTTCGCGGTCGTGTCCCTGGTTCACCACCTCGTGCGCGACGATCAAGTGGTTCTCACTGTCCATCGCTGTCTGCACGTTGTAGCCGACGATGCCAGTGCCGCGACCGCTGGTCGCCATCGAGCGCGCGTCCGGATCGGTCAAGGACACCTGCTGATCGGGCGCCACCGCAAGCTCCTGGCCGATCCCTTTGAGCTTTTTCATCTGCTTGCGGACAGTGGCGATCTTCTCTCTTAGGCGCTCAACCCGTTCCTCCGGCACCAGCGACGGATCACGGTCGGCGCGATCGAGCTCGGCGAGGTAGCGTGCGACGCTTTGCTCCAGTTGCTGCTGTCGGGCCTTCAGCTTATGCGGCGTGAAGTTCTTGTCCCAGTTGTTCACCGCCTTGAACTTGCTGCCATCGATCACCACCAGCGCCTGACTGAACAGGCCGATGCCGCGGCACAGCTCGACGAACTGGGCGCATACCTTGCGGATCGCAGGACCGTTGTCCCGACGGAAGTCGGCGATCGTCTTAAAGTCCGGCGCAAGACGCCCCGTTAGCCAGATCAGCTCCACGTTGCGCTGCGCCTCACGCTCGAGGCGGCGGCTGGACTGGATGCGGTTCAGGTATCCGTAGATATAGATCTTGAGCAGCGTTCCAGGGTGGTAGGCCGGCCGCCCCGTATCCGCCGGCTCGGCGCTCTCAAACCCCAGGGCCATAAAGTCGAGTTCATCAACGAAGGCATCGACCGCACGCACCGGATTGTCTTCGGCGATCCAGTCGTCCAGCCGCTCTGGGAAAAGCACCGACTGCTCTCGACACTCGCCTTCGACGAATCGCTTCATGGCGCGCTCCCCACAAGCCATTGCGATCATCTCATTCCAGCATTGCACTGCGTTTTCACACACCCTCGACCGGATCAAGTCATACAAGCCGGGCTCGTCAGCAGGGGTGTATCGGCGGGCCGACACGCGGATTTTCAGTCCAAGTTCCAAAACGCGTTAAGTACCTGACGCCACTGCGAAACCTTCCCCGGAAGTGTCCAATATTTTCCCGAGATACGGCCACTTAACCCCCTGAATCGTCGAGAAACGACCAGATAGTATTGGACGCCACCGCCGCCTCTACAGGCGCGGATCGACCGGTTCACTTTCCATTGCTAGCACGCCGAAGACGCACTCGTGCACTCGGCGCAGCGGCTCACGTCTGACGAATCGTTCGAGCCCTTCGATGCCGAGGGCGAACTCCCTTATTGCGAGACTGCGCTTCCCAGCGAGGTTCCGCTCCCTGAGACGGCTGAGATACTCGGGTCGCGTGTATTCCGGACCGTAGATGATCCTCAGGTACTCCGGACCACGCGACTTGATGGCCGGCTGGATCAGACCGCGCTTGCCCGCGTGCGCGAATACCAAAGGCTTCACCACCATGCCCTCGCCGCCATCCCCGGTCAGCTGCTCCCACCAGTGGATTACGACCCGAGTCTCAGCGTCGTCTGCTAACCGCGCCGTTTGGAAAGGTGTTGCCTTGAGCAACCCCGGGGCAGAGTCGCATAGACGATGGAGCGTCGACATGTGCCAGATGTGATCCTTGTCGACGTGAACGGTTCCCTCACTCGCGAGCAGGTGAAATGGCGCGACACGGATGTCTTCAATGCCGTTTACCGGCCAGCAGTACCGACGATAGGCTTCAACGTACTGCTGCGCAGCCCCCATGCGTTCCCTGAGGGAGTTCCCGAGTTCCTCGACGTCGAGACCTCGTGCGGCAACCTTAGCGACGAGCGCCTGAGCGGCGCTGAGGGCCGTCGTCGCGGCGGCGCCTGTGGGCGCGTACTGGGTCCGCAGCAGATCCTCCGCCTTCACTGACCATGGCATCACTTCGCAGTCGAGGCAGAACCAGTCCGAGTTGAATTCGGACCAGAAGCCCGCCTTTTCTAATGCTGCGCCAAGCTGGTCAAGCACCGCAGCCTGCAGGCTGCCGTCCGCGAAGAACTGCCGTCCAGTGCGGGTGTAGACGATGCCCCGCGTGCCGTCGTCGACGCCGAACCGCGACCGGGCCGCGCCTGGATCACGTGCGATGACGACAACAGCTCGCGAGCCCATGTGCTTCTCTTCGCACACGACCGTTTCCACGCCGACACGGCGGAAGTACTCGAGTGCCTCTTCGGGACGCTCGAGGAAGCCGTCCGCCTTGCTGGTCTCGCTGGGCGACATAGTTGGCGGCAAGTAGATCAGCCACTTCGGGTTTGCCGCGAAGCGGCTCATCACCTCGAGTGCCGCGACTGCGTTTTCCTCGCGGACAGTGATGCTGCGGTTCAGGCGCGTCTCGATGATCCGCTTGCCGACGACATCCTCGAGGTCCAGCAGATCGTCCTGTTCCTGTTGCGCCGTGAGGCCGTCGCTCTTCACTGCGCGAAGCGGTCGGACCGGCTCGTAATACGTACGCCTAGCCGAAACCGCGACGAGTTCTCGCTCCGGATACCTCAGCGCCGTGAGCCTGCCACCGAAAACGCAGCCCGTATCGATGCAGATCGTGTTGTTGAGCCACTCAGACTCGGGCACAGGCGTATGACCGTAGACGACCATTGCTTTGCCCCGGTACTCGGATGCCCAGTTGTAGCGCACTGGTAGCCCGTACTCGTCGGTCTCCCCGGTTGTCTCGCCGTACATGGCGAACTGCCGCACCATGCCCGACCCACGCCCGTGCATCTCCTCTCGGAGCCCAGCGTGAGCCACGACGAGGTGGCCGTCGTCGAATACGTAATGGCTTACGAGTCCATCGAGGAACTCGGCACTGAACCGCCGAAAATCTTGCGAGTGGCTGCGCATCTGGTCCATGGACTCGGCGAGCCCGTGAGTAAGTTTCACGTCGCGCCCGCGGAGTGCACGTGACAGCTTCACGTCATGGTTTCCGGCGACACAGAAGCCCCGCCCGCTCGCAACGACGTCCGAAACCAAGCGCACGACACCCGGAGAGTCCGGGCCACGATCGACGAGATCGCCAACAAAGACTAGCTTCCGACCTTGCGGATGCGAGACCACGTGGCGGCACTCCTGCACCTCGCACCGGTACCCGAGGGCGCTGATCAGATCGAGCGCCTCGTCTAGGCAACCATGGATGTCCCCGATGATGTCGAACGGGCCATGCTCGGACTTCTTGTTGTTCCACAGCGGCTCACGACGAATCGTGAGGCTGGACATTTCCTCGGGCGAGCGGAATACATGTACGTGACGGAAGCCCTCGCGCTCTAGCCCACGAAGCGACCGCCGCAGTTGCGACAGCTGAGTTCGAATCACGTGCTCGCCAAAGTTACGGTCGGGTCGCGATTCGTTCCGCTGACGGCAAAGTCCCTCCGGCATGTCCAGCACCAGCGCGACCGGCAGGCAGTGGTACTCGCGAGCGAGCGCCACCAGGGGCTTCCGCGCCTCTGGCTGCACGCTGGTCGCATCGATCACCGTCAGATGACCGGCCCGTAGACGCCGCGCCGCGATAAACTGAAGAACCTCGAATGCGTCTTTGGTCGCCGACTGATCGTTCTCGTCGTCGGACACCATCCCGCGACACGTATCCGACGAGATGATCTCGGTCGCCTTGAAGTGATGGCGTGCGAACGTCGACTTCCCGGATCCCGAAGGTCCGATGAGCACGACGAGCGCGAGCTCAGGAATCTTGATCTCCATGGCTCAGGCGACCTCAAAGACAGCCATCTGTGTTGGCGGACCGACTGACTCATCGACGGGACCGATCGCGTCGAAGCGAACGGAGTACCCGAATCGCGATGCAATGCCCTGGGCCCATCGCGAGAACTCCTCCCGAGTCCACTCGAACCGGTGATCCGGATGCCGGAACTGGCCGGCGGGAAGTGCCGCGAACCTGACATTGAACTCGGCATTGGGCGTAGTCACTACCACCGCTTTGGGCCGAGCACGCTCGAATACGACGCGCTCCATCGCGCTAAGGCGCGCCCCGTCGAGATGCTCGATGACCTCAATGAGCGTCGCCACGTCCAGCCCTTCGAGCCGGCGATCCCGGTACATGAGCGATCCGTGAACGAGCTCGACCCGACTCCGAACGGAGGGCCCGAGCTGCTCAAGGCGAAGACGGTCCGCAGCACGCTCGAGTGATCGGAGCGACACATCCATGCCAACGATTCTGGCGAGCTGCTTCACCTGCATGAGCTCACGAATCAGGCGCCCCTCGCCGCATCCGAGGTCGGCGACGCTCTGAGCGTCTAGGCGCGCAACTTCGTCGACGACCTTAGCCAGCCGCTGCACGTTGAGACTGATCCCCTTCTCGAGGGTCTCTTCGCGGCCCGCCAACGGAGTCGGCGCGTCCTCGGCAGCGTCTGCTGGCTCCCCAGCGGCGGCGGTAAGACGCTCGATGGCCTCCCTCGCTAGGCTCTTCCAATGCTTCAGATACCGATGCGCGATCTCCTCGCGCTCGGGATGCGTAGGCAGCCAGTCGCCACCCCGACGGAGTAGCTTCTCGACCTCGTCATCGCCGACCCAGTAGTGCTTCTCATCATCCAGCACCGGGATGAGCACGTTGATGTGCGCGAGAAGATCCTTAAGCCTCGTCGTTCCGCGCAGCCGGACCGCGTAATAGCGGCTCGGCCCCCATTCCGGAAAGCGCTCGTCGAGCGGGACAGGTCCAACCGAGACCTCGTAGCCCAGCGGCTCGAACAGCCGGCGGATCAGCGACTCTCCACCGCGGCTCGGGAGCACGGGGATGCTGACCTCGAGCGGGATCGCCGATTCTGCGAGTTCAGGACGGTCCTTCGAGCGGCCAGTGAGGGCAGTTCCGAATACCTCGGAGATCGCGACCGACAGGAAGGACGACGCGACATACGGGCGATCGTTGACGTACTGGGTGAACACGCCGCCGTCGCCAGCCGGCCCGGCCTTGCGGCGAACCATTCCGATCGGGTCGACCTCGAGCAACAGGCAGACCGTGCACCGCTCCGAAGTCGCCTCCGGGTAGAGGACAGTGGCTGAGCCGAACGACAATTCGAAGCGGTGAACCCGACCTGGGTTCTTAAACAGCAGATACCCTAGGTCCGTCGCAGGGTTCGCCGTCGATGTGATAGTAAGCAGCATCCGGACATGATCTCATAACGTCTAAAGATTGCAGGACTGTCCGGTGCTCTCGGCCAGTCCCGCGAAACCGGAATCTGCAGCTGTTCTGGGTACCCATAGCGGTTCAGTGAACGTCTAGATATGGACGCGAGCGGCGATATTGGACAGTGAGGGCAGCGACGCCCGAACTAACTTCTTGATCTCATGGTGGCCAGGGGCGGAATCGAACCACCGACACGCGGATTTCAGTCCAGACTCGAAAACGAAACAAGTGGTTGATCAATTAGAGATTTATTTGTTAGAGCTGTGAAATATCTTGACGAGTTGCGTGCAGATACGTACCTGATTTGCATAGATCCACTCACATGATATTTCACACCCTTCGAGAGTCGCGCGAGCGCACTGGACATCACATCACCCGCTTGCTGCCAGCGCCAGGCCGCTGCTGTGTAAGGCAGCTCTCGACCCTGCGGAGACCGATGAACTGCTCCAAAGGAGACGGTCGAAACGCCGGGACCGGACCAGCACAACTCTGTTGGTTCCCGCGCCTTCGCTAACGGCCTCGCGGCCTCGCCGCAATCGATCACTTGCAGGAGGTCGGCAAACGCCCCTAGGCCACGCCGTAATCCATGTTGCGTAGGTCGGTCAGCAGGTCCGGCCCGATGGGGTTCCAGCCCAGCTGTTGGCGGGTCAGCGCGCTGGTGGCCGCAAGATCGATCGTGACAAGGTGCGCCATCCAGCCGAAGTACTCCGGCGCCTCTTCCGGTGTGATCGACTCGACCGGCGTTTTCAACCCCGCACCGATCACCTCGGCGATGTCGCGCAGGGCAACGCCTTCCTCACCTACGGCGTGGTAGCGCGCCCCGGCCTGCCCCTTCTCGAGCGCCAGCCGGTATAGCCTAACAGCGTCGGAGACGTGGACGGCGGGCAGGCGGTTCTTGCCCTCCCCGACATACGCCACCCGACCCTTTTGCCGCGCCAGCTGGATGTGCTGTGCGATCCGGCCCTGGCGGCGTGTGTCGTGCACCTGCGGCAGCCGCATCACCATGACGCGCCCGCCCTTGGCGATGAGCGCGTCGGCCGCCTCCTCGGAGGCCGCCCGAGGGAACTCGGCCGAGGTGACGTGATCGTCGGTCTCTGCCGCCGGGCGGCCGGTCCTGGACCGGGCGAGACCCGTGCCCGAGGTGATAACGAGGGGCCGGTCCGAGCCGGCCAGCACCTCGCCGAGCATCTGAATGACCTTGCGGTCCTCCTCGCTGTGCTGCTTCACGTTGGAGAAGTCATGGTTGAAGGCCGCGTGAACGAGGCCGTCGGCCACCTCTGCGGCCGTGCGTAGGCGTTCCAGGTCGTTCACGTCACCGCGAAAGACCTCCGCCCCCGCACGGATGAGCGCCTCGGCGCCCGCGCTCGAGCGGCTGAGCCCGATCACCTGATGTCCTGCTTTGATGAGTTCCGGCACGAGAAAAGAGCCGATAAAGCCAGTTGCTCCTGTCATGAATACGCGCATGATTGGTCTCTACCATACGCCAACGGCGAGCGCCACGACCGCAACGGAACTGTACCCGTCGTGTCACGCGAAATTCTGTCTGCTTTCGGCCCGGGAATGCTAGCCGTCGAATGGGCAATTTCGCACGAGCACGCCCGGGTCCGTGCAGTCGTGCCGAACCTATAGGACCGTACGCCCAGCGATTCCCGCCCGAGTGAGGATCTAAGCGGGGTGATACCCTGACTCAACAGTTCGAAAGGGATAGACTTGTGCACTACAGCCTTCGCAAGTTTCTGGCTATCGCTGTAGTAGTAGCGCTGACGTTCGTCAAGATCTTTCCCTTCAGCAGCCAACTCTTCGGCGCGCTCGGCGCTTTGGCTTTTGGCGCCGCCGCGCGGGACGGACGCGTCCGACGCTGGTTCCGCCCCTTTCAGGGCTGGCCGCGTACGGTCGCCTGGGGAATAGCTGGCGGACTTGCCGTGTTTGCCACCGACGCTCTGCTCTTCAGCATCTACCCGGTGCTTGGTCTTATTCCGGTCAAACTTGACCGATTCGCCGCCGTCCACGGTAACCTGCAAGAGCTGCTCAAGTGGCTGGTCCTTATCTGGCTTGTTGTCGGCGTGACAGAAGAACTGATCAGCCGTGCCTTTCTGATCGACCAATGGCAAGATGTTTTGCCCGCCGCTAAGGCGTCCACGGGGTTGGCAGTCACATTGTCCGCGCTGACCTTCAGCGCCGTGCATTATTACCAAGGACTGACCGGCCTAATCTCAAATTTCGTCGCGGGTCTGTTGCTCGGTGCTCTGTATGTCCTTCGCAGCCGCACCCTGCCAAGCAACGTGATCGCGCACGCACTGGCCGACTCGCTCGGCCTGCTGGCAATCTATCTCAACTTGGTGGCCTGAGCCTTTGACCGTCGCGAACGCGCTCGACAGCGCTTGGGGAATGGGAGGATCAGACTCTTGTTTCGACAACTCAGCGCGACCCGACTGACGGTCTGCTTTTGGGCAGCAATGTGAAGCCGTACG
>Ga0306924_10006875_pt1 | contig 11353 bp, 10 predicted proteins | sample sta12Can44000111_FD_203756 | JGI IMG/M metagenome (GOLD analysis project Ga0306924, IMG submission 203756) | Lab enrichment of tropical soil microbial communities from Luquillo Experimental Forest, Puerto Rico - statanox.12C.anox.44.000.111 (v2)... | ecosystem: Environmental > Terrestrial >...
AGGGTTTGGGCGACATTATCCGAAGCGGATTGGCTCGAAGCGTTTCGCAGCCATCCGCGCATTGGAGAATCGGCAGGCAGGGAAGCAGCTTCGGCGCGGTCCGCGCACTGGTCGGGAGAGGAGCAGCGCGGCCTGGACCTGGCTGCGGACGAAATTCGGAGTGCGCTCGCGGAGGGAAACCGCAGGTACGAGGAGCGCTTCCGCCGGATTTTTATTGTGTGCGCAACGGGAAAATCACCCGTGGAAATGCTGGAAATTCTGCAACGGCGATTGCGGAACGATGAGCAAACGGAATTGCGGGAGGCCGCCGAACAGCAGCGCCAGATCACGCAGTTGCGGCTGAAGAAATGGCTTCACTCATGAGCAAAATCTCGACCCATATTCTGGACCTGGCGCAAGGCAAACCCGCAGCGGAAGTACCGGTGCGTCTGGAGCGGCGGGAATTGTCAGGAGATTGGGTGCGGCTCGGAACGTCGCAGACCGACGCCGTCGGTCGATGCACGCAATTGCTGCCGGAAAATGAGGCGCTGCGCGCGGGGCTGTACCGGCTGGTGTTCGACGTGGCGAGCTATCAGCGCGCACAAGAAGTGGACATGTTTTATCCCGTGGTGGAGATTACGTTTCAGGTGCGAGAGGGCGACGTGAATTTCCATCTTCCGCTGCTGTTGAGTCCCTACGGATACACGACCTATCGAGGTAGCTGAGTTCATGATCCTGCTGGCGGAGAACAAATACGGGAAGTCGCGAGTGCGCTTGGCGCGCGTGAGGAGGCACGCGGACCGTCACGATTTCCGGGAATGGACCGTGGAGATTTTGCTGGAGGGAGATTTTGACTCTTGCTTCACGCAGGGCAACAATCGCAAGATTCTGCCGACGGATACGATGAAGAATACGGTGTATTCGTTGGCGCGAAATTCCGGCGCGGAAAGCATCGAGGAATTTGCGAAGGAATTGCTGGGCTTTTTGCTGGGGCGCAATCCGCAGGTGTGCGGCGGGCAAGTAACCATAGAGGAGAAGTGCTGGGAGCGCTTGGCGGTTCGAGGGAAGCCGCATCCGAGCACGTTTGTGCAGTCGAGCGGGGAACGCCAAACGACGGAAGTGAGCGCCGCGCGGGACGGCCGGATCCGCGTGCGCTCGGGGCTCGAGAATCTGGTGATTTTGAAGACCGCAGGGTCGGAGTTTGTGGGATTTTTGAAGGACGAGTTGACCACCCTGCCGGAGGCGACGGACCGGTTGCTGGGCACGGCGGCGCGGGCGGCGTGGGGTTATACGTACGTTGATTTGCCGTTTGCGTCACTGCGGCAGCAGATTCGAAACACGCTGCTGCAGGTTTTCGCCGAGCATCGGAGCAAGTCGGTGCAACACACGCTGTACGCCATGGGGCGGGCGGTGCTGGAGAGCGTTCCGGACGTGGAAGATATCCAGCTGACCATGCCCAACATCCACTGTGTTCCGGTCGACCTTTCGCGGTTCGGGCAGGACAATCCCAACGAAATCTTCGTGCCGATCGATGAGCCGCATGGATCGATCGAAGCTCGTTTACGGCGAGACACATAAACGCATGCTGGCGTTACGAAACATGACCATTCGCGCGGAGGAAGTGATTGCTCGCTGCCGAAGGCTGGCCACGTTTTCGGAAGACCGGCCAGGCCTCCGGCGGACTTTCTTGTCGGCACCGATGCGGGCATGTCACGCGGAAATTTCCGGATGGTTGAAAGCGGCGGGAGCCGAGGTCCGTGTTGACGCGGCCGGGAATCTGCGTGGAGTTTATGCCGGAGCGACATCGGACGGACCGCGGCTGCTGGTCGGGTCCCATCTGGATACCGTGCCGAATGCGGGAGCGTATGACGGCGTGCTCGGAGTGGTGCTGGGTGTCGCACTGGTCGAGGCCCTCGAGGGAAGAAGACTGCCGTTCGGAATTGAGGTGATCGGCTTCTCGGAAGAAGAAGGGGTTCGATTTGGGACGCCGTTTATCGGCAGCCGGGCGCTGGTGGGTCGGGTGGATGAAGAGTTGCTGAACCGGCGGGATGCCAACGGAATTTCGGTGCGAGCGGCGATGGAACAATTCGAGTTAAATCCGGGCGAGATTCGGCGGGCGGGTTTGCGAGACGACGCGCTGGGGTATCTGGAATTTCACATCGAACAGGGGCCGGTGCTGGACGCGTTGCGGAAACCGCTTGGCGTGGTGGAAGCGATTGCCGGGCAAACGCGCATGGTGTTCACATTCTTCGGGCATACGAATCATGCCGGAACGACGCCGATGGACCTGCGGCGCGACGCGCTGGTTGGAGCTGCGGAGTGGATCGTGTCGGTAGAGCGGATCGCGCATGACGTGGGGGAACTGGTTGCCACGACGGGACACATTGAGGCCAGGCCCGGGGCGGTGAATGTGATTGCAGGACTGGCGCGGGTTACCCTGGATCTGCGGCACCGATCCGACGGGATTCGCGATGAGGCCGTGGCGGCGATCGTGGCGTCCGCGAAGGAAATCGCGAAACGGCGCGATTTGTCGCTGGAGTACCAAACAACCCTGGATCAAAAAGCGGTGGCTATGGATGCGTTGCTTGCGGGTGAAATCGAAGCCGCCATTCGAAGCGCGGGCTGCGAGCCGCACCGCATGACCAGCGGAGCCGGACATGACGCCATGATCCTGGCGGAAAAGATTCCTGCGGGAATGGTTTTCTTGCGGACACCTGGAGGCATTAGCCACGACCCGGCGGAAACGGTTGAAGTGGCAGATGTCGCGAAGGCGCTGGAGTGCGGAATGTATTTGCTGGAGCAGCTTGCGGGTTCCCGGGAAATTCAGAAAAGGATCCGCCGTGCATAATCTGGGGGACACGCGAAGTTCGCAGAAGCAGAACCATTTGTTGTTGACGGGCGACACGTTTGTGCGAACGGTGTTGCCTGGAATGAAGAGGTGCGCGGCGGTAGTGCACGCGGGGCCGGCGATGGGCGCGAAATTCGCCCAATACACAGCGGAATTCGAGGTGGGCGGCGAGTTGGGGGAGACGTCGGCGCAGCGGTTGATTTATGTGCTGGAAGGGCATGTCACAATCGAAGTGGAAGGACGGAAGCACGAATTAAAGAAGCAGGCATACGCGTACTTGCCGGAGGGCCTACCCCATCGCGTGGTAGCCGCGAGCGTGACGCGCGCGGCGGTGATCGAGAAGGCCTACCAGCCGGTGGTGTTGGCCGAACCGCCGCGGCTGATTGTATCGAGCGAGCATGCGGTCGAATCCCACGCCCTCGGAGACGATCCGGATTTGCAGGTGAAATGCCTGTTGCCGGACACCCTGAGTTTCGATTTTGCGGTAAATACCATGGTGTACCAGCCAGGCGCGGCGCTCGGCATGGTGGAGATGCACTTGATGGAGCACGGGTTGCTGATGCTGGAAGGCGGCGGCATCTACCGGCTGGGCGATTCTTGGTATCCGGTGACAGCCGGCGATTTCATCTGGATGGGACCGTGGTGCCCGCAGTGGTTCGGCGCAATCGGCAAGAAACCGGCGAAATATCTCATCTATAAAAACTGGAACCGGCATCCGCTGGCGAGCGAAGTGCGATGAAGCTGGAAGTCGACCGAAAACGGCTGCTGCTGGAGATCGAGGAGCTGGCGGGAATTTCGGATGCGCCGGCACCGGCCGTGACACGAATTGTGTTTACGCCGACGGACCTGCGGGCGCGGGCGTGGATGAAGGAGCGCTGCGAGGCGGCCGGGTTGGGGATTCGGCATGATCCGATCGGGAACCTGTTTGTGCGCTGGGAGGGATCCGCGAAAAATGCGCCGGTGGTCGGCACCGGTTCGCATATCGATGCGATTCCGAATGCCGGGAAGTACGACGGGGTGGTGGGAGTCCTGGGCGGACTGGAAGCGATTCGAACGCTGAAACGGAGCGGGTTCGAACCCCGGCTTCCCATCGAGTTGCTGGTGTTTACGGCGGAGGAACCGACCCGGTTTGGGATTGGGTGTTTGGGCAGCCGGCTGCTTTCAGGAAGTCTCAGCGCTGACGCGGCGAAACGCTTGAAGGACAAGACCGGCGCGACGATCGAGGAAGTGCGTAGGAATGCGGGGATGCCGGGGCCTCTGGAAAACGTGGCTTTGCGGAGCGGTTACTACAAGGCGTTCGTCGAATTGCACATCGAACAGGGGCCGCTGCTCGAACAGCAAAAGATCCCGCTTGGCATTGTGACCCGCATCGCGGCGCCTGCGAGTTTGCGGATTACCGTCGAAGGTTCCGGAGGACATGCAGGCGGCGTGTTGATGGCCGACCGCAGAGATGCGCTGTGCGCGGCGGCCGAGTTGATCCTGGCGATTGAGCGAGAAGCACGTACGCTTGGTGCGGCGGATACGGTGGCGACCGTCGGGATGTGCGAGGTGTTTCCCGGGGCGATCAACAGCATACCGAGCGAAGTGCGACTGAGCCTGGACGTACGGGACACCGATTTGCAGAGGCGCGACGAAGTTTTGCAGGCCATTCGAACGTGGTGCGAGACGCTCGGTGCCAAACGGCAGGTGCCGATTCGCGAGGAATTGTTGAATGCCGACGCTCCCGCGGAATGCGCAAGAGAGATACGAGAGGCGCTTTCCCAATCGTGCACAAAACACGACTTCGCGAGCATGCCAATGGTGAGCCGGGCGTATCACGACTCGCTGTTTATGTCGCGCATCGCGCCGGTCGGGATGCTGTTCATTCCCTGCCAAAACGGGTACAGCCATCGTCCGGACGAGTTTGCTGCGCCGGAAGATATCGAGGCGGGAGTTATGGTGCTGGCGGAAACGCTGGCGACGCTGGCCGCTTGACGCAAGCGGGAAATCGCTGGATGACTACCGGGCCGCGAGAGTGGCGCGCACTTTCGCGTAACCCGGCTTGATTACCGTGTAGATGAAGCCGATGCGCTTGTTGTACGGTAGAAACGCGCTCTTCATCGCGTTGATGGTGATTTTTTCGAAATCATCGAGGGTGAGACCAAAGGTATCGGCGGCGGCCTGGAATTCCCTGCTCATGCTGGTGTCGCTCATCAGACGGTTATCGGTGTTGAGGGTGACGCGGAATTTTTCTTTGAAGAAAATGCCGAAGGGATGCTCGGCCAGGGAGCGGGCCGCTCCGGTGTGAACGTTGCTGATGAGGCAGATTTCGAGGGGGATGCGTTTGTCGAGAACGTATTGAGCGAGATCCCCGAGTTTGATGACTTGCCCGCCATCGGCGACCGCCATGTCGTCGATGAGACGCGTGCCATGTCCTATGCGATGAGCGCCGCAGTATTGGATGGCTTGCCAGATGGATTCCTTGCCGAAACCTTCGCCGGCATGAATGGTGATATTGAAATTTTCTCGCTGAATATAATGGAATGCGTCGACGTGCTTTTTGGGAGGGAAGCCGCCTTCTTCGCCCGCGAGATCGAAGCCAACGACGCCGCGTTCGCGGAAATCGACGGCCAGTTCGGCCATTTCGAGAGAGACATCCATATTGCGCATGGCGCAAATGAGGAGGCCGGAAGTGATGCCGAAATCCTGGCGAGCTCCTTCGAGGCCCCTGAGCACGGCGGCAACCACCTGTTGGTGTGTCAAACCCTTTCGCGTGTGGAAAATGGGGGCGAAGCGCGTTTCAAAATAGACCACACCGTCTTTACTTAAATCTTCGGCTTGTTCGTAGGCAGCGCGTGCGAGCGACTCTTCGGTCTGCATCACGGCGATGGTGTGTGTGAAGCCTTGGAGATATTTCGGCAGACTGCCCTGATTTGCGCCTTGATGGAACCATTTCGCGAGTTCGACGGGATTCTCTGTGGGGAGTTGTTGATAGCCTTCACTGCGGGCGAGTTCGATGATGGTTTGGGGGCGAAGCACGCCGTCGAGATGCTCGTGAAGCAATACCTTCGGGAGACCTTGGATGACGGCACGATCAAGTTTCATCTCTGCCCCCCTCTCCGGGTGGGACCCTCGTTCGGGATGAAGAAGAGGATAGCAGGATACCCGGCAGGGAAGGCGAGCCGCGCTATTCCCGCGAATCCGGTTGAACCACGAGAAGCAATACGACTCCAAGAACCGTGAACATGTGAAACGCGACTTCTTGACCATTCGCCGATTTGGACTGCCACATGAGGAACCACTCGCTGCCAACGGCAAGAAACGCGACGAGCCACATCAACAGGCCGGAGGTGAGCCCGGCAACAGCGATCGTGGCGGCCCCTGCCATCGGGACCGCCCGGCCGGCCGAGGCACGTAGCAGACGGATGCCGCCCCACCAGCAGAGACCCGTTGTGAGAATCTCCCAAAGGATGATGACGAGATAAAACCAGGTGTGCCAGAGAGGGCTGTTCAGGGCCCGCCACATGCCATGGTTGCCAGGGAAGGTCGAATCCATCATGAGGACCTGGCGGACAAACTGGTAATTGGAGTCGTAATCGGTGAGGTTGTTCAGGACAACGAAGCTGTAATAGAGAGCGACGCCGAGAACGAGAAGGGCTTTCGAAAGACGGAAGATCATGGAGTTCCGGAAGCGACAAGGGTCTTGAAATAGGCGATCAGGGCGTCGAGTGTGGCGGCATCGTAGCTCGGATTGGGCGGCATCTTGGCATCTTGGGATAGCGCTTTCGGATTTCGCACGTAGGCAGCGAAATTTTTGGGCGCTTGGACCGCGAAGCTCGCGATTCCGGCCCAGGTGAGCTTGCCTTTCAGCGGTTCCTCGCTTTCCGGACCATGACAACGAAGACAGTTCTGTTGGGAGATGCGATAACCCGCCTGAACGGCGGGGTTTTCAGCACCAGGTCCATGGGGCGCAATCGAGGCGAAAGCGGTTTCGGGATTGCGAAATTCCAACTGGACGACACCCCAGGGAATCTGGGCTTCGTCCGCATGACCGAGAACCGTGAAAGCGGGAGCAAAATTGGACTGCGTGACCAGATACGGCCCCATGGAGAGGCCGGAAACTTCCGGATTCTGGGGCCAGGCGGAAGGCGGCTGGTTATCGATTTCCAAAACGAGGACGGGCTTGTGAATCTCGCGGTAGGACTGCGGATAATACGAGCGGTAACGGTCAACGCAAAGAGCGACAATGACGGATTTTTCGGCGCTGGAGGCGAGCGCGCGGGCCAGGAGCTCCAGTTCCACTCCGCGGACATTGACGGTTCTGCGGAAGTTGGGATCGTCCGTGACGGTGAGGCTGACTTGGGGAAGCTGCGACAAATCGTCGCGACGGACGAAGCGTGTAGTACCGACCGGCAGACCTGCCAGGGCTCCGGTAACCTCCAAATCGAGAGGAGAGGAGCGTATTTCGCGGAGCGTCAGTTTTGCGGCATTTTCACTGGTGTTCAGCGAGGCCGCCGCGCCGGTTTGGGCGGCACCAACAGCGGGAAGAGGAATCGAAATCAGCACGAAAAAGGATGCAGTCATGCGTCGCGGCATGGAGTTCATCGTAGCTCAGGTGTCTCCCGCCCCAAAACCGAAATCCGCGGTGAAAGAGCGGTGCGACAAATCTACGCTTCGCCGATGTCTTCATTCCAGACCGCCGGATGGGCGTGGATGTAGCCGGCCAATAGAGAAATACAATCGGCCGAATCGAGATCGATCACACGTACACCGAGCGAGCGTAGCCAATCGATTCCACCCTGAAAATTCCTGCTTTCGCCGACAACGACGGTGCCGAAACCAAACTGGCGGACCAGCCCGCTGCAATACCAACAGGGGGCGAGCGTAGTGACCATAATAAGGTTGCGGTAATTGCGCTGGCGGCCGGCGTTGCGAAAGGCGTCGGTTTCGCCGTGCATCGAGGGGTCGCCGTTTTGTACGCGGCGGTTGTGACCTTTGCCGATGAGGCTTCCGGAAGAATCAAAAATTGCGGCCCCGATGGGGATACCACCTTCCTGGAGGCCGAGACGTGCTTCCGCGAGCGCAACGTGGAGCATGGCGCGGTAGTCGACGTCAGCAGACATTACTTCGAGGCACCTGGCATGGACTGGCTGCCGGGGACATGGGCATCGAGAAATTCGTAACGAGCCCGCGTTTCATCGGCGGAGGCGTGAATGTCCTTACCCGATAGATAAAGAACCTGGTACTGATTCTGGCGATCGGACTTCGGCCAGTCGGGAAGGCCGGTACTGTTGGGATTTCCGGTTTTGACGAAGTTTGTCCAGTAGGTGCCCATGGCGTCGGAGACTTTGAGGTCGCCGTCCGTCCAGGGCACCCCCTCCTGGGATTTCAAAGTTCCAAAAACGTATTCGATTTCGCCGGCGTGGCGGGCGCCGGCGGCACTCTTCGGAAGCGGACCAAATTTGTCGTCGGGCTTATAGGCGGGAGTCTGGGCGAAAAGATACTGGTAGACGGGAACGTTGGCGGTTTTGCGCTGCAGGTCGATCCATTTCCAGGTGGAGAAGGCGATGAAATCGTCGCCGGAAAGAGTTTCGGCGGCCGTGAGCGCCTGCTCATCGGTTTTGGCAGGGTAGAATTTCAGAAATTCCCCGGTTTGGTCGCCAAACCGGGTGCGAGCCTGTTCTTCAAAGGATTTTGCGGTGGGCTTTTGCGGGGCGAGGAGTACCTGCATTTTGCCTTCGTCGGCGTTCCAACCCGCGAGAAGGGGAACGTGGCTCTGCTCGCCGCGCGCGTAAATTGCTTCGACTTCAACGGGCAGAAAATAGCCATCGACGTTGGGGCCGAAGTCAAAGCCGCGATTGTGCTGGGCTGCCGCCTGGAGCAAATCGTTGGCGGGTTTCGCGCGCATCTCGGCTAAGGAGTGCGCGCCGAGGGAGTCGGCAAATTTGACGCCGAATTGTTCGGTGTCCGCGAGCGGTCGGAGATGAAGGCCGACGTCCTTGCGGGCGGGGAAAAAAGCACCGCTTTCACCGATGGCTTTCTGAAAAAGATTGCGAGAAAGAGCGGAAGCCATGAGCGCGCTGACGGAGAGCGAACCGGCAGATTCGCCGCCGATGGTGATATTGTCGGGATCACCACCGAAAGCCGCGATATTTTTGATCACCCATTCGAGAGCGGCCACTTGATCGAGAAACGCGTAGTTGCCCGAGGAATGGTGCCCGGATTCCTTGGTCAATTCCGGATGCGAGTAGAATCCGAAGACGCCGAGACGATAGTTAGGCTCGACGACGATGACGGCTTTTTTTGCAAGATTTTCGCCATCGTAGCGCGGCTCCGAGTTGGCACCGGCCACGAATCCACCGCCGTAATACCAGAGGAAGACGGGCAGTTTGGTGTTCGCGGCGTGGGCGGGAACCCAAATGTTCAGATTGAGGCAATCCTCGCTCGGCTGATTGTCGCGAAAATAGATGTCGCCAAAAACGTTGGTTTGCAGACAGGCAGATCCAAATTTGTCGGCTTGTCGGACCCCGGACCATTTCGGCGCTGGTTGCGGGGCCTTCCAACGCAGATCGCCGACCGGTGGCGCTGCAAAAGGAACGCCTTTGAACATGCGGACGGAATGGTCGGCATTGGCGGTGCCTTCGAGAATTCCGGTTTCGATTTTCACCTGGTCTTTCGCGGCCTGGGAATTCGCCGGGATCGCGTTTGAAAGAAGCAGCAGACCAAGCGCAGACAAAATACATAGGGGTCGGGACATCGCGTCACCTCGCGTGGGGCGGTAGCAAGCCCTTGACCTTATCACGTCCGCATGTCGAAGTGGCAGCCCGCGAGTGGTGCGAATCGAGTTCACCCCAACGACAATTGCGAGGGACGCTGTCAGCTTTTCGTCGGCTGTACGAATTATTCTGTGAACCTTCGAAACAAGCTAGTGGATGCGACCGCAGATTCATTCTGCGACCGTCGCAGCGGCGCATTCCCGCTGGCATTCAGTCGCTCCCGGCAGGAATTGTCCTGAGAGAAACGCGCGATGCAGCCCGGCGCTTCCGGGACAAAACGGACGAACCTTTCGCAGTTCGAATCGAAGGGCGCTCGTTGGTAAGAAAAGTGAGTTGGCTATCGATGGCCTCGGGTTGTGTGCGTTTGGCACTTCGCTCGTAACTTCCATCGCTTCGCAGGTGATGAGACTTTCTTTCGTCCGCCAGTTGGACGTCAAGAATACCCTTTAAGCGGCGAACCAGCTTTGGATTGCTGACCGGAAAGAGGATCTCGACACGATGACTCAAATTGCGCCGCATGAGGTCGGCGCTTCCGAGGTAGATTTCCTCATTTCCTCCGTTCCGAAAGTAGTACATCCGGCTATGTTCCAGGAACCGGCCCACAATACTGGTTACCTGGATATTGTCGCTAAACCCGTCCAGGAAAGGCCGCAGACAACAAACTCCTCGTACCAGCAGATCAACTTTTACGCCCGCTTGCGAAGCGCGGTATAGCAACCGAATCATTTGCGGATCTTCGAGTGCGTTCATTTTGAAGATCAGGTGCCCGCGTTCACCCTTCTCCTGATGTGTAATTTCTCTGAGGATCAACTCTTCCAGTCGCTGCCTGAGATTAACCGGCGCCACAAGGAGTTCATGCGGCTCGTTTTTTCGGGAATATCCCGTCAGTGCGTTAAAAAAATAAGTGCCGTCATCCGCAATTTGCTCATTGCAGGTCAAAAAACCGAAATCGGTGTAGACCCGTGCGGTCGTAGGATTGTAGTTCCCGGTACCCAAATGCACGTACCGACGGATACGATCACCTTCGCGCCGGACCACCAGAGCAATTTTTGAGTGGACCTTCAGGCCCACCAACCCATAGACAACGTGCACACCTGCATCTTCCAGGGTTCGGGCCCACCCGATATTGCTTTCCTCGTCAAATCGCGCCTTGAGCTCAACGAGGACCGCTACCTGCTTTCCCTCCTCAACGGCCTCCAGGAGCGCGGCCACAATCGGCGAGTCGCGGCCGACGCGATACAAAGTCATCTTGATAGCTAACACGTTGGGGTCACGGGCTGCCTCTTGAAGGAATTCCACAACCGGTTGAAAAGACTCATAGGGATGATGCAGCAAAAGGTCCTCGTGGCGTATGACCGAGAAGATGTCCTCCTCAGCGTCGGCACCCAGACGCGGTGGAATCGAAGGGACCAGTGGATGGTCCTTCAAATCGGGTCGATCCAAGGCATACAGTTCGATCAACCGTCCCATGCCAATGGACCCGCTGATCCGGTAAACGTCCTGCTTGTCGATCGGCAGATTGCTGGCAAGAATTTCCAGAATTTTATCGGACACGCTTGCGTCTACCTGAAGGCGAACGACAGAGGTAAATCGGCGTTGCCTCACGGCTGCTTCAACCGTTTCCAAGAGGTCATCGCTTTCCAGCTCCTGAATTGCAACTTCTGCGTCGCGGGTCACCCGAAATGGGTATGCCTCCACGATCTCCATTCCTGGAAACAGCAAATGGAGATTGGCTGCGATCAACTGTTCCAACCAAACAAACGTAGTTGCG
>Ga0306924_10006879_pt1 | contig 11350 bp, 17 predicted proteins | sample sta12Can44000111_FD_203756 | JGI IMG/M metagenome (GOLD analysis project Ga0306924, IMG submission 203756) | Lab enrichment of tropical soil microbial communities from Luquillo Experimental Forest, Puerto Rico - statanox.12C.anox.44.000.111 (v2)... | ecosystem: Environmental > Terrestrial >...
CATATTGCAATTTGCGATAGGGGCGATGGTCAGAAACCATCGGATTCCGGCCCTTTCTCGCGCATGGACCGGGGAGATCGACACCGCAGGGTTATCCACACCCGCGCTTCCGAGGCTGGCCTCTAGCGGCGCGGCCGCTCCCGGCGCACCAAGGAGCGGAAAACGGAAACCTTGGAGGCCGACGCGACCGCCCGGCGATATCGTTGACGTCGTCCAGAGGCTGCGCTTTCGCCATGGATTGCTCGCGGTCCAGCTGGATCGCGAGGTGCGGGATTTTTTGGTCGCTGCGTTGATTGCCCGACGACACGGCAAAGCTTAGACCGACAATAACCGCCGCAACTTGGCTTTTGCCTCTTTGATACTCATCTCCCGAAGATATTCCATCCCCAGCACCAAACTTTCGGCATCCTTCAATTTCTTTTTGTAGGCGCGGATGGCTGCTTGAACCTCGTCCGGCGTCGCTGAGCAATGTTGTTTGATGACAGCGCCAGCTTTTTGGATGACCGCGAGGTTAGCCTTGATCGTCGCCATGCGCCTCAATAGACGCTCGCGGGCTTTCAACAGGCCGTCGATCTCCTTTCGCTCGGTGGCGCTGTACTGATGCCATATCGCCCGAGATCGCGCAGGGCATTGCCGACATGTACGCGCTTGCCGACGAGATCGAGGCTGGGCGGGTGAAGCGGCCAGCAAAAACATTTCTCGATCTGGCCTACAAAGTAGCGGGCATGATCTTTTTGTCTGATCCGGTCGGTGCCTGTTCGAGGGCCGAACAGGCAAAACCGAAGCGGCTGCCGCCGCTCGCTCGCATTGCCAAGCATGGACTAGAAGTCAGGGTTGCGCCCGATGGCTCCTTTGTCATCGCACGCGGCAAGTCAGATGTTGAGGTGACGTCACCGGAACAGACGCCAGAGGATGAGTTGGAGCGCTGGAGGAAAAAGAAATATGCGCGTTGACCTGAAGGGCATCCATCCGGCTCATGTGAAGTTGGCGGATGGCACCAAGAAAATCTATTACTACGCATGGCGCGGTGGGCCGCGCTTGCGTGGCCAGCCAGGAAGTCCGGATTTTATCGCCAGCTATAACGAAGCGATCGCGCTGAGGGTGCCGACACCAGACGGCCACTTGCAAAATCTCCTCGACGGTTATCAGCGCAGTCAAAATTTTCTTCAGAAGCGCGAGCGCACCCGGCGCGACTACATCCGGCAGATCAAGATCATTGAAGCCGAATTCGGCGATTTCCCGCTGAAGGCATTATCAGCCAAGCAGAGCCGTGGCGTGTTCAAGGACTGGCGCGACCGGCTGGCGCTCAAATCGGTACGGCAGGCCGATTATGCCTGGACCGTGCTGGCGCTGGTGCTGGCCTGGGCCAAGGATCGCGGCAAGATCGATGTCAATCCCTGCGAGAAGGGCGGGCGGCTGTATAACGGCACTCGCGTTGATTTTGTTTGGTCGATCGAGGATGAAGCCGCGTTTTTAGAACATGCACCGGCCCATCTGCATCTGCCGCTGTTGCTGGCACTGTGGACCGGACAGCGGCAAGGCGATCTTCTGCGATTGCCGTGGTCGGCCTACGACGGCAACCATATTCGCCTGAAGCAATCGAAGACCGGCAAGCCGGTGCAGATACTGGTGCGCGGGCCGTTGAAAGTTGCACTCGATGCGGCGGCGAAGAAATCGCCGATCATCTTGCTCAACTCGCGGGATCGGGCCTGGACATCTGACGGCTTCAGCATTTCGTGGCGCAAGGCATGCGCCAAGGCGGGAATCGTCAATCTGACCTTCAATGATCTGCGCGGCACTGCCGTGACGCGATTAGCTTTAGTTGGTTGCACCGTGCCTGAGATCGTATCGATCACCGGCCACAGCACGCGGGACGTGCATTCGATCCTCGATGTCCATTATCTGCACCTCGATCCGAAGCTTGCCGAGAGCGCGATCGAGAAATTGGAAATCGGCTACGCTAGAACAAAAAGCGTCTTCAGTTGACAAAATAGCTGACAAAACGATCTAACCGATCAAACAAAGAAAGGAGCAAAAGGCGAAGTAAAACAAGTGGCTGGGGAACTAGGATTCGAACCTAGATTAACGGAGTCAGAGTCCGCTGTTCTACCGTTGAACTATTCCCCACTAAATCGCCTGGTTTGCCAATACCTTGGTAACTCAGTTTTCCAAATCGTGACACACGGTTTTCCAAATTCTCCGACCGCGGGAACCGATATATGCTGGCACCTTTGTTCGCTGTCTAGTCCCTATCGCTTCTCGATCACTCGAAGCCGCGCTTGTCCGGCAGCGGCCACCTCCATCTGATCGAGAAAGCGCATGTAGCGCTCAACCATCTGACGCGACATGCCGATGTCGTTCGCGATCTGGTCGATATCGTGACCCGCGGCGCGGCGAATTAGAATCCCGGCGCCCCTCAGTCCGTGAATGGTCGGATAATCGGCCTCCTCAGGATCGATCTCCCATTCGTACTTGCGCACCATTTCTCCAACCCACGCTTTCCACCGCTCACAGACGATCTTGCCATCATCGGTCTTGAGCCAACGGTGCCAACGCGCGCGCAAGCTCGTTTCGGTATAGGGGACGCCGCGCGGGGAGAACAGATAATAATCCACGTTGGTACGCCGTATCGGTGCCTTCCAGCGCGTCGCGGTAAACGCAATTTTCGTCTGTGGCCAGCGATCGAGCATTCGTGCATCGGCAGGCGTCAATGGGATGCAAAACGCTTTGCGCTTCTTTTTGGTTTTCTTCGGCCGGCACCATAGGCCGTGGCGATCGCGCTGCGCCGGCCCCATGCGGATGAGATCGGATTCGCGCTGACAGGTCGCCAAGCCGAGTCGTACCATGCGCACGAGATCGGGCCAAGCAGCCCTGCAGACGAGTTCGATCGCCCAGGCTGGCCAAGGGATATGCCCGACATCGCCGACGTCCAGATTAGCAACGCCAATGAACGGGTTTGACTGCACCCCGATCGCGCGGCCCCATTTCCACAGCGTGCGACCGACAGAGAGCATGTGATTGGCCATGCCCGCCGTATCGGCCATGCTGTCGCGTAGCGCAATGACCGCGCCGGCGGGAAGGTCATAGGACAGCGCGCCCCATGCGATCTCAAACCGATTGAGATGCACGCTATAGCTCGCCTTGGTGGAATCTGACAGCTTCTTAAAATCTTCGCTGTCGCGATAGCGTTGGACTAGGAAGCCAACGGATCCCGCGAGTGGGACGGGTTTGGCGGGCTTGGTGTAAAGCTCAAGTTCTTTGAAGAATGCCGCAGGGCTGGCGTCGAGGTTCGGTAGCCTGACACGCTTGCCTTCGCGCGCCGTGCCGCGTCCGGGGTTCCAATAAAAATAGGTCCGCCCCTTGACCGTCTTTTTCTCGACGCCTTCAGGCAGCGTCACGCTCGCAGTCCTTTTTCGCCCCACGGATTCTCCCAATCCCGGTGAGATAGGATTCAAGCGAGGTGGCCTCGGTCCTTTTGCCAGCTAGTTTATGATCCACATCCATCCAACGCCAGCGTGGTGTCGAGGTTGGAAACCCGGGAGCAGCCGCCGGCAGAATTCCCTCAGATACCCAGCGGTCCCAGGTCTCCGGCGATATGCCCAGTTCCGCTGCGCCGACCTCGCGCGAAACAAAAGCTGGTGTTCGCGCAGGCAAGACAAGGGCTGATTTGCGAGTAGTCATGACGCGTGTACTTAGAGTGCAGTTTTTAAAAAACGAACCTCAAATACGAATTTTAGAAAGGCGAGTCGTCATTGCTGGGAACTCTTCGCTTTCATCCGATCCTCTCGTCTCCGTCAGCAACGATGAAAGCTCCAGCACTAATTCGGTTTTCCGAGCGATGATTGCCCAAAGCTTTTGGATCACCGCCAGGGCAAACCGTCGGACTGCTGGAGCCACCCTTCAGGGCGACAGCTCTTGAAACGGTGGCATTGCTCGGAGCCGCTCCTTGCCGGGGAGCTCTTCCATATCGTGCAAGGCTTCGAGGGGAATGACCCAACAATTCTCCTGATAGAAGTGTGAAAGCTTCCCCTCTGATCCGCGCAGCCAACCCAGGACGCGAGCCCCTCTTTTTGTTGGCTCCACTCTCACTGCCACAAAGATGTCCGCGTCGCTGTCCGAAGGGACCAGCACCAAACCGTTCGGAGCACGGCGCACCCGATAGCCTGCAACGCTTCCGCAAAGCTTATCGCATTCAGGAATGTATTGGACGTTCATGGCCTTGGAAAAGACAGTTTCAGCCAAAACCTGCTCGGCCCATTCGTCCTCACTCCAGTTTTCTACTTGCCAGATTTCCTTAATCTTCTTATCAGCCCGCGGTGCGACCCCTTTCACCTGCTCCATTTTACAAGTTAGATCTTTCGCCTCGGATCCTAGGATCAGCTCGGCCCCGCTTTGTTTGATTTTGTCAACGGCGGTTGCGAAATGATCGTCGGGGAAAGAGACCATCTTAGAGACGAACAAATCACCGACAGCATTGCGCCGCCCCATTACGCCAACTGGATAACGTTCAGCCGAGAGGGCAATAAAGACTTGTCCAGGACGAGCGAAGCCCGACTTGATGCAGCTTGGCCTGGTGCTCTGGATCCCAATCTTCGATTTGGCCAGCGAGGTTCAGGGCTCCGATGGCCTGAGAACCCACGCACATGTACATGTTCATGAAGGCTTGAAAGATAGCAAAAGGCGTATGTCCAGCCTCCCGCTTCTCGCAGCTGAAACGCCGTAGGGTATCTGCACGCGCGCAAGGAACAACACGACGAGAATAACGCCTCCAGCTTTGCTGTGCTCAACGAGGAAAATCCACGGAATCCTTTTTCAGCAATTACCTTCCAGTAATTCGGATCGCTGTAATTTAAATTAGCCCTTTTATTTGCGAATTCGCTTCCAGATAGCGTCCTCTGACAGATGGAGTAGCTTCGCAACCTTGTTGACGGCCTTAGCCTTCACCCGCTTTTTTCCTGTTTCGGCCGTGAGCTTTTTCATTTCCTTATCGACCATCAGCTTTGTATCCCGCCTGGTCGGATTAGAAATCTTCGCGTACCAGTCGTGCCGCGGGCGGCCCCCCAGGATTTGTGAGGTCTGCAAGCTGGTCCTCGAGCATAGCAATCCATCGGGGATCGATTAAAGTCCCATACACTCGTGTTCCGTCAGAAGTGATGAACTCTCCAGTGGAACTTTCCCAGCGTACTTTTCTGATGAAATCTTCGAGCAGACTACAGTCGAGGTCTCTTCGGCTTCCCATAGTCAGACCCTAGTGGTGCTACGCCCCCGATTCCACTCACACCAATACCAAAAAGGATCAGGCTGACCTACCATCGACACCCTCTTGCGCGCCCCCACATGCGCGTTTACGCGCGTGCACGCGCGTAGAAGCCATTGAAGAATTTCGACTCGCTCGGGTGCCCGATGCACGCCGGGTCTCGCGAGTGTATGTGCCGGTCCGCGCCGTGCGCCGACGTTTTGGCATCGCCCCTCTCACAACCCGACGCAGGCTGACCGACGGGTGCCCTATGAAGGGCAGCCCAATTGCTGTACTGTTTTCCTTGAGAAATACAGTACAGCTGCAAACTAAGGCTATGGCAAAGCGGAGGAAATTGATCGACGCCATCGCCTACCTCCGTACGTCTTCGGCAACGAATTCCGGGCCAGGCAAGGATAGTGACAAGCGACAGCGAGCAACCATCGCCGCGTTCGCTAAGACTCACGGCTATTCCATTGTCGCTGAATTCTACGATGCAGCGATAAGCGGCGCTGATCCGATTGCGGAGCGTCCTGGCTTCCAAGCGATGCTCGATCGCATTTCCGGTAATGGCATCCGCTGCATTATCTTGGAAAGCCCAGATCGTTTTGCCCGCGATTTGACTGTGCAGCTTATTGGCCACGACTTTTTAAAGAAGCTCGGCATCGCGCTTGTCCCGGCCACGGCCCCGGATTTCTTTACAGAGGACACACCGACAGCCGTGCTAGTTCGGCAAGTACTCGGCGCAATAGCTGAGTTCGAGAAAACGTCACTGGTCGCGAAGCTGAAAGTCGCTCGTGATCGCAAGCGGGCTGAAACCGGCAAGTGTGGTGGCCGAAAGTCTTACGCCGAGGCAAAGCCTGAGACCGTGGCGCTGGCCAAGGAGTTACACGGGCGGCACATGTCGTTGCGCAGGATTTCGTCCGAGCTTGGCGCTCGAGGCCATCTCACGGCGCGGGGAAAACGATACGTTGCCTCAGCTGTTCAGCGGATGCTTGTTCTTTGAGGTGAACTCATGTTGCGTTTGCTGATACCGCGACAGGATCGATCCGGGACGCGAAGGTTATGCCCAAACACGCCATTAAGCGCCTCCAGCGCCCTATAAAATTCGGGAGTCCCAAAAACCAAACGCTGGAGTCCCAAAATGAGCCTCTCCTCCACGATGACTGACCTTGAACGGCAGCCGCCTTGCGCGCATCCGCGTGCGCCTGCGCGCGAGAAATCATTAGCGAATTTCGCCGCGCGCGGTTATTGGGGATAGGCTAATAGGCTGCGCCGGGGTCGCGATGTCCGCTTCCCCGTTTCTGTGAAACGTGCTCGCTGTTATGGTTGGAATACGACCACAAGTTTCTTGCACCACGGAATCAAGGGATCGCGCTTCCGGACACGCATTGTTGTTAAAGGTGCGACGACCCGTCCACTGCGACTGATCGTAAAAAGCATGTCATCCGAGCAGTCCATAGGTCGATGGAGGGCGAGAATGCAGGCCAGATCGAGGCTCAAGCTGGTGACGCCAACCGGCGAAAAACGAGCAGTGATGCCGCAGCGCCAGCCGAACAGTCAATATCGTAAGCGGGAATACCTCACCCCCACCGAGATCGGGAAGCTGGTCGAGGCCGCAAAGGGCAATCGCTACGGCCAGCGCGACGCCACCATGATCTTGACCGCCTATCGGCACGCCCTACGAGCGTCCGAGGTATGCGATCTAGAATGGTCTCAGGTTGATTTCGAGCGGGCCGAACTGCACGTCCGCCGCGCCAAGAACGGCAAGGCGACCACCCATCCGATCAGGGGCGACGAATTGCGCGAGTTACGGAAGCTGCGCCGGGAATCGACCGGATCGTTTGTATTCATGACCGAGCGCGGCGGGCCGTTCACGACCGATAGCTTCAACTGGCTGGTGAAGCCCACAGGCAAGAAGGCCAAGCTGCCGTTCCAGTGCCACGCCCACCAATTGCGACACAGCGCAGGCTACAAGTTGGCTGGAGATGGTCACGACACCCGCTCGATCCAAGACTATATCGGCCACAAAGACATCAGACACACGGTCAAATATACCGAACTCGCCCCTACACGGTTCCGCGATTTCTGGAGATAGAGAGCCTGGGCGGCGCGCCCGACGCATAGGAAGTTCGGCAACGGCGTCTCGATAGTGGCCGGCGTCAAACAGGCGACCCGCAATCGGGATGCTCTTGTCCGCGACCAATCGACGGCGCGCGGCCCGGTGGCGCGAGACGCGGCTCCCTCAAAATTCTGGAGTCTCAAACACCAAACGCTGGAGTCCCGTTTCCTGCGCGCGGCGCGACGCTGCGCGATTTATTATTGTCTAAGGGGTAATTATCGCGTCAAGCGTCTTCACCGTTCGGACTGCAGAACTTCTCCGCCGAACTCTTCCTTGAACGCGCTGGCCATGTCCAAATCAGAAAAACACCACCGAAAATAGATTTGGCCTTCTCTGACAATTCTCCGTCCATACCGCGCCTGAATTTTTCGCGACCCGTGAAAGTCCATCATCCGGCGGCTCACTTCGACATCCAATTCATCATCAACGACGAGAAGCTCGACGATGTAGGGATACTTTTGCTCGGTTGCGACCGCCTTCCTGCTAAGTGGTTGGCGCACCATATCACGCTCGCCAATGACCAAGATGACCCAATCGGCCTACTTGCGAATTAACACCGCCAACCTCGCAATATTCGCCGCGATCCGGCGCGCCCTTCCCCAATCCTCCTCAGCCTCGCGTTTTACTGCCGGTGCTTTGGATTACGAGCGTGAACGCGCTGTTCAAGTCACATTCATGCAACACGTATTTACCTGATTGGTCTCGACAACGGAATATTATAGGAGGATCGGGTTATGGGCTTGAAGCTAATGTCGGCGACAGCAATTTTCCTCTCACTCGCCTGCGTCCAGAGTGCCAATGCTGAGGGCGGCTGTGGTCCGGGATTTCACCGCGGACTATATGGAGCGTGCAGACCTAATGGACCCGTTGTCGTACCGGGGGCTCCGGTTGTGGTCGCACCGGGACCAGTCGTCGTGCGCCCGCCGGTAGTTTGCGGCGCTGGTTACCGATGGCATCCGGGATACAGGCGCTGCGTGGTCCTTTAACAGCGCATTGGCGCACCTGTAGCTAAAGATTGGGCCACCCGTTCGGTGGCCCTTGAGTTGGAGAAAAAATACCGCGCCACCAGCCACGGAAAGCGCGGCTCATAATCCCATCGTAGGATCGCACTGACGCTCTTTGATTTAAGTCAAAATCCACAGCCCAATGAGCGTTCCTTAAACGGCAAAGCCGTCGGCAGCGCGGAGCCATACGTGCCGCGCCCCAATTGGTTCATTCGGCATTCATTTCTACTGCGCCACTGTTGTCGCGAGGGCAGGGCGCATCAAACGCTAAGGAGTGAGTTATGGCGAAGAAGAAGAACAGAAAGAATAAATCGAAGGGCATGTGAGCCCCGTTTAGATCATCGCGATTTTGATGTCCCCAAACGGCCGGATCCCGATGTTCGGCCGTTTGTCTTTTCTGCCGCCGTTATTAATCGTGAGCGATCCGCCGCGCCTCGTCTTTTGTGAGCGGTGGAAAGTTATCCAGGCGGGAGTGCGAGCGGCCTCTCAGCCGCCGACGCCTGATAGGGCCGTGCGCTTTCGCTCAGCGGTGCAATCTTGACGGTAAACTCCGCTAAGCGGGACCAGACCAGCGCCATCTCGAGCATAATCAAACGGTCCCGCGCTGAGTCCATCGTGCGCGCCAGCTCGACACACTTCGCCGCGGAGTGCCAGTATCTGTCCACTGGGTACGTCCCCAATAGGGGATGGTAGCCAATTCCCTAGAATTGTAAGGTCGTTTAGCGAACGTTATCCGGTAAATATCCCCGAGTTATCCACAGGAAGGTAGCAAATTGGGACAATCGGTTATCGACCGCGAAGAAGCTGAGAAGCGTGCAGGCGAGGATTGGAGCATTGCGAAGGATTATGTGCGCTCAAGGCTTAGTTGGCTGGCGTAGCCGGGGGCGGGACGTGGGCTGCGCACGCTATTTGTCTTTGGCTGTCTGATCTTCCCGCCAAGCAAGGAATGCTGCGGCTGCTTGCTCACGAAGTTCGGCCTTGCTTAGTTTGCGGCGAGGCGGTTTTGGGGGTCGGCCGATAACAATCGGTGTCTCGCCTTTAATATCTTCAACGCCCTGCCGCCGCATACGGTCGCGGCTACTTATTCGAGACCAATTCACACGACGGCCCATGACGCACTCTTTTAAGCATGCTCCATATCGCGCTGCGACGAGACCAGCGGTCGGGGCTCCGTTGGGACGTATTTGGGATTTTTGGTTCCTGGCGTGGTGACGACGCCTATCGGCGCACTTTCGAGTCCCGCTGCTATAGCCGCACGCATACGCGCACAGAATGCCTCGTTCATCTCGAAGTAACCAGGGCCGCCATTCGTTAGATGTGATTGGATTTCGTCGTCGTCGATCATTTCGCTAGCGGGGTGAAAGGAAGGAGTAAGACAGTAGGTGGTGATCGTTGGGGCCAAGTGCAACGGCAAGGGGCGCGCTCAAGCTGCGATCTGTTGATAGCTCGTTGCCGCGCAGACCAAGGCGGCGGGAAGCGGCGGGCGGTCGCGCTTAGCATGGATTCGATTAGGAGGCCCGCCAAACTTTCAGTTATCAAAGTCTATGCAGCGAGTTTAACCAGGCGAAAGCAAGCCAACCGGCGATGGCACCGACGATAAGCCAAATGATGAGTGCTTCCATCTTTTCCCAAACCGAACAGTGGACCATCTCCATTATACCCAATTCCTCGATAGTCCAAGGCGGTGGAAAGCGGAGCGGCGAGCGGACATGGTTTCCGAGGCTAGGATTATGGCTGTCAGACGAAACAGTGAAAGATAGAAGCCGAACCCTGTCGGTAAGCAGTGGGGCTTTTAGTTCCCGACACGGCGCTAGAGCGAGCCGCGAGTGCCGAGCAGCAAGCCTTCACCTGGATGTATTGCACTAAACGGCTATTACTGAACTGCAACTGGCCACAGTAGCGTTCAGCGCACTAGCTCCTGGCAGTTTGGCGATATTCACCGCAATCCGCCGCGCCTCGTCCTTCCTTGGTGAGCAGTTTAGCTGCTGATCGCCCGGCCCGGCTCATCTTCGTAATAAACGTAGGCGCTCTACCGCTGATGTTATAGTCTTCTTGTTGGCGGGGTCGGGCGCATAGCGAGGCATCTATGGTCAGATTGGTAACCCGTGGTCGGGTAACACACGACTATCTTAAGGGGTTCATTTCCGCGCCAGAGGATCGAGAACCGGCGGTGCGGAAGCTAATTGAGAAAGCGGGCGGCAAAGTTCTAAACTTTTACTTCACGACCGGCGAAAGCGATTTCCTCCTCATTTCGGAAGCTAAAGAGCCTGAAGCCATCATCGCAGCGCTAATGGCGGCTGCGGCGTCGGGCGCCGTTTCCCATGTCTCCAATGTAAGGGCCTGGACCGGCGCGGAATTTAAATCAGTTGCTGAAAGAGCTTCTAAGGCAGCGAGTGCGTACAGACCGCCGGGTAAGAAGCGCTAGTTGCAGTGGCGCTGTCCTTCACGACAAAGGCGGCACCAAATTCCTCGATAGTCCATGGCGTCGGGAAGCGGCGGCCGGTGAGCCCTTAGCGACCTTCAGCGGTCAGAACACGAATTGACAGAAAGTCGCGCGATGCCATACTTGCTCGCGTGAGCTGTACTGGGCGATTCCTTCGCTGATGCACTGGCGCTCCGACTAGGCACGACTTCCCGCTATTGGGTGCGTTGGTGGAGTACCCAATGTTCAAGCGAATTATTGTTCTTTCAGACGGGACCGGAAATTCCGCCGCCAAGGTATGGCGGACAAACGTCTGGCGCACCTTCGAAGCACTAGATCTTTCGGGTTCAGACCAGGTGGCTTTTTATGACGACGGTGTTGGGACCTCGTCATTCAAACCTCTTGCCATATTGGGGGGCGCCTTTGGTTACGGCCTTAAGAGAAACGTCATCGAGCTCTACAAATTTCTATGTCGAAACTACAAATCGGCAACGGAAAACCGCAACCTTTATGGAAACGATTGTGCCGACGACGAGATATTCGCTTTTGGTTTCAGCCGTGGAGCC
>Ga0306924_10006882_pt1 | contig 11346 bp, 7 predicted proteins | sample sta12Can44000111_FD_203756 | JGI IMG/M metagenome (GOLD analysis project Ga0306924, IMG submission 203756) | Lab enrichment of tropical soil microbial communities from Luquillo Experimental Forest, Puerto Rico - statanox.12C.anox.44.000.111 (v2)... | ecosystem: Environmental > Terrestrial > Soil...
AGACCTTTCGGACTTTAGGAACGAAGAAGCTGGTGATTGTCAATTTGCGGCCGCCTGAAGTATTTGGTGAGATGGGTTGCATCGGCAAGTGCCAGTACCACTGCACCGCGGAGGCGCTCCAGCCCTGCCGCATTCGGGCTATTGAACGAGGCGCACTCGACGCCATCTTGAAGAGATTTCCTGATATCACTCGCCGTTTACTTGATCTGGTGGGGCAGCGATTTTTTCACGTCTTGATGGATTTGGAGGCTACCTCATTCCGCGGCCTTATCGCGCGAACGGCACGGCTATTGCTCGAACGCGCTGATGGAGACCGTGTCCAGGACATGACCCACAAGGAAATCGCGGAACATCTGCATGTTTACCGCGAATCCGCAACGGAAGTGCTGGGCGAACTTCGAAAAGCTGGCATAATCGCGGTCGGCAGGAGAAAAATACGCATTTTGCATCGAGGCCGTCTGGAGCGTGCGGCGCGCGAGTGAGAACTAGAAAGCTGCTGATTAGTTCTGTTTCTCATGCATGCAAACCCCTCTCGAAAGGACGCGTGGGCCAGCGATTCGTGAGCAGATGGTCGGCCACCCGGAAGCAATCTACGTACGCAAGCCGTCATGCACGGTCATGCCGGTCCGCGAATGGGACGAGCAGCACGCTCATCGTCAATGACGCCGTGGCACAGACACTCCTGTCTGTGCTCTCTTCCCGGGACATGGTGCCACAGGCTTGCCCTGAGCAACGTCGAAGGGCGCTCTTGCCGGCGCTCGCGTAGGCACAAACGTCGAAAACGTTCAAAATGTGACTCTCAAAATGTTCGCGCATCAGAAGAAGGTCGCCAGAAATTATCGTGCTCGCGCGACAAACGCGCAGAGGAGAGACCATTCGTGAGTACCGCCAAAACCGTCATTTTTAGGCGCCTGGGAGGACCCGAAGTACTCGAACTCAAGGACCTGCCCGTTGCCGAGCCCAAGGCCGGCGAAGTTCGCATTGGCGTTCAGGCTATCGGTTTGAACCGCGCCGAGGTTATGTATCGCACCGGCCAGTATCTCGAGCAGCCGCAATTCCCCTCAAAAATCGGCATAGAGGCCGCAGGAGTCATTGACGCCGTCGGCCCCGGCGTTACCAACGTTCACGTCGGCGACAAAGTCAGCGTCGCGACCGGCCAATCGATCGGCAAATATGGAACCTACGGCGAGAAAATCATCACGCTGGCATCCTCCGCCATTCCCTATCCCAAGAACCTGACGCCCGAGCGGGCCGCATCCGTTTGGGTGCAATACCTCACCGCTTATTTCGCGTTCGTCGACCTCGGACACGTCCAGCGCGGGCAGTGCGTCCTGATCACCGCGGCAACCGGGGGCGCTGGCCTCGGGGCCATAGAAATGGCGCGTCTACTCGGCGCGACGTCCATCGTCACTACGCGCTCGGCTTCCAAGAAGCGGGCTTTGCTCGACGCTGGCGCCGACCACGTAGTCGTGGCCAGCGGCGAGAATCTTGTTGAGCGTGTGAAAGCTGTCACCAACGGCAAAGGCACCGACGTGATCTTCGATCCTATCGCCGGAGACACGCTGCCCATGCTGGCCGAAGCGGTCGCTTGGGGCGGACAAATCATCCTTTATGGAGCGCTCAACGGCACGAATGTGTTCCCTACCCGCTATTTGCCGGCTTCCTGAGAAACTTCACCTTGCGCACGTACATGGTCTACAACTTCTGTGGTCTGGCCGCTCTCGGCCTTCCTCGAAACGAGGAAGCTTTCGCGCGAGCTGTCAAGTTCATCAACGAAAACCTGGCCTCCGGTAAGCTCAGGCCGGCAATTGCCGCACCGCTCCAGGCTACGCTGGAAATCTCGCTGGGCATAGAGTTGGTGCTCGGCCTCCTCACGCGCCGGCAGCTTTTGTGGCATTTCTCTACCTTGGGAGCCTGTGGGTGTCGGAATGGGGTACCGCCTGGATTTGGGAGCTGTTAGTGCCCATCATGGCCTCGCTCGCGCTGAGCATCGGGAACGCGGGGCGCACCTGGGGGTTGGATGCCCTTCTGGCAAGACGCTGGCCGGATTCATCGTTGTGGTAAGCGGCAGTGCGCGTCTCCATCCTCATCAAGAAAATCTCTGTGTCGCATACATCATCAAGAAATTCCTCAGCAACAGATCAGCCATGAGGAAAGCGCATCGCTTGTGCTGTCCGACATTCCCGGCACTGCTAAATGTAAGGCGTAGAATCATTTAGTCCAAATGGACGAAAAACGTTACTCGTTGAAGTGACAGAGCCGTTGGCGTCGCCTCGATGCAAACTGCGGCACCAATCGCCGATTATCCTTCTCACCGGGGGAACAATGGCAGCGGAGGCAGATCGCTTTCCCTTAGCTTAAGAAGGGAAAGCCGGACAGAGCATCCGGCTTTCGCAAAACACCATTTTTGGTGGACGAGACGGGATTCGAACCCTCGGCCTCCGCGTTGCGAACGAGGAAAATAAAACGCTAAGGTTCGGTATCACAGTCACTTAGCTTTCTTGAGGAGGTCGTGGGTTGGCCTACATGGCCTACACAACATTTTTGAAGCGAAGTTCTGAGAATGAAAACCTTTTGCACGCAAACTGAACGCAAGAATGGAGGGCCAAAATGTTTGCAATACCTTCCAGGAGTTTGTGGAGACGATCCTCTCGTTTTCACCTGCACAGACCGAGGCTTTCGAGCATCCCGAGGAGAAGAAAGCCGCATAGTCCCACAACGAGGATGGCTTGTATCCAAGCCTTCGAAATCAGTAATTCACGTTTTGGCTGCATGATTTTCCTTTGCTGAATTTTCGGATCCACAAACGTGGCCTGAATTGTCATGACGGTGGAAACACCAAACCTGAGCATTCCATGTGCTCTTCGAACGGACCGCATCCCTCCGAAAGCTATTCGCCCTCGTCCGGAGATGAGCAACGCCCATGCCACAGTTTGGGATGCGTAACCGCTTGAGTTCAAAAGAGGATCGGAAAAGAACGGTGGAAGCCAAAATATTTTCGAGGACACCCAGATGACAAATTCGCCAAAACGTTGACGTGTGTTCGGCCAGTTCTCCTGTTGCCGTCTCGAGAGACTCGGCTAAGGCCGGAACAGATCTCAGAGGGGTAGCAAAATGGAAGCGATTCTGCGGGAAGCCACAGAACCGTACCGCGCGTTGTATGCATTGCTCGCCGGTTGTGGTCCGATGTGCGCTGGCGAAGCCCTGGGCTTGGACATCACATCTATCCACCCGACTTCCGCACCTTGGATATTGTGCAGAAGGCGAAGCGCTGGAAGCTGCAAGACTTCATGAAAACGAAGAATGCCGACTCGAGGCACGGACGGGTAGTAGACTTGCCGCCGAAGTTGGCTGCGATGCTGCAGGACTTTGTGGGTACCCGGCGTAGCGGTGTAGTGTTTTGCGAAGAAGACGGATCGCAGTTTTCGCAACGGGACACTCTCAAATACAGCCTAAATCCCATCCTGAAGAAGCTGGAACTGGAACAGGGTGGACTCAACATCTTTCGGCGCTTCCGCATCACTGCAATGGAGACAGCCGAAGTTCCCCAAGCGCTACAGCACACGTGCGTCGGGACATGCCAGAACGCACGTGTCGGAACGCTATAAAAAGTTGCTGCTTCGGCAGCGTGAGTGGTGCCTGGAATGGGCCGAGAAGATCGGAATGGGTTTCGACCTTCCCGCTCGGCCAGTTGGACAACTCATCCAGTTCAGAAAAATGGGTTAAGTTCTTTAGAATCTCGTGGACGAGAAGGGATTCGAACCCTCGGCCTCCTCGTTGCGAACGAGGGAAATAAATTCATAAGATGCGGTGTTGCAACCACTTGCATCAGGCGAGGATGCCCTCAAATGGAGTACTTGGAGTACCGACTGTTCCCATATATTAAGCTCTGCATGGAGGTGACCGCGCTACCTCGGAAGCCTCTCATGGTTCGGGGTGGGTCCGATTCCCATCGCCCGCTCCATAAGTGTCACACCTATCTCAGGCCGCTCACGGAAGCGATACGAAAGTTACAGCCTAGCGTTGCGTGGAGGCGATTTCCTGAGCCTGGATTTCGTACTTGAAATTGTCAGGGTCGAGACAATCGAGGCGGCCTTCCGCTGTTTCTGCCTGCGGATACATCAAGAAGCCGATCGGTCCGCCTTTGGAGCCGGGAAGCGTAACGTCATGCGCGAAGTTGTACGCCATCCAGTTCATTTCCCAAGCGCCGAACAGGCGTGAGCGAGCCGATTTCACTAGGTCATCGTCGAGCGCACGATTTCCGGGCGGCTCTTCGAGTACGACTTTTCGAACGTCGGCCGGATCGACAGGAACCCAGCCATACTCGCGGAGATAGACCTCAGCACGGCAGTGTTGCGCTCTGGTTATGTTTGGGCTGGAGGGCCCAAGGCTTTTGTACCCGAGTTCTGATTTAGCGACCCTGATGCCATACACGTCGCGAGCCGGCAGACCGGCGGCACGTGCGAGGCCGACGTAGAGCGCATTGAGATCCGCACACTTTCCTCCCAGGTCCTTGCTCTCCAGCATGTAGCGGATGTCGCCGGTACCGCAGCCGCGTGTTTTGGGATTCCGAAACGTGTTTTCCACGATCCATTCGTAAATGGCGCGCGCCTTTTCGAGGTCAGTTTTCCTGCCGGCAGTGATCTCCTCGGCCGTGTTTTTAACAATTCCGTTGGTCGGCATCAGTTTCGTCGTTCGCAGGAAGTATTCCGATGCAGGATACTTCTCTATTGCGGGATTGCCCGGCCTTGACAGATCTACCTCGTAGTTCTTGGTTGCGATTCGACTTGTGAGTGTTACCGACGGCTTTACGTCGGCTGGGAACTCTGCCACCACGATTCCGAGCCCGTCTGCCTTGGTCTCTACCAAGTTAGCTGTGCCACCCTCAACCTTGAAATCGTTCGCCTGAGTCCTTTGAAAGGAAGTTTCGCCAAGCATTGCTGCCGGGAGCCATACTCGCGTCGCACCGGAGGGTTTCAGAACTTCGGCGCGTGTGGTTACTTCGAACGTGCGCCAACCAGCCGGCACTGGATCCGCCGCAAATGCGTGCTCCACTCGGACAAGTGAGGCGCTTACGGCTGCTCCAGTCGTATAAGCCAGGAATTCGCGACGTTTCATTGGCCCCCTCCTGTGATGCGAAGCTGACCTCCGGATAATACCGCAGTTTTAGATCGGCGTGGTTTAGGACTGGTTAACTTGGACATCGCTTTCGTGCCAGTACCAAGTTACGGGCTTCCCGCTCATCGGCTGACTCAAGCGTTATACAGAAGGTCTCTTTGCCGACGCTGTTGAAAACTTTGAAACGATAGCGTTCTCCGTAAAACCCCTGGTTTTTAGGAAACTCGGCAACCTCGACCTTCTCGTCACCTGCGTCGAATGTCTCGAAAACATATTTGAAGTTGTCGGGCTGCTTACGGAAGAATCTCAACTCGCTAATGGTCGGGTACGCTTACCCAATCCCGGTTACTTCCGGGCTGTCGGCGAAATGGAAGTTGAACAAGGAGAAAGTCCGTCTCCGGGAGGGAGGAAGCGCTCGGAGGCAATGTAAGCCTGTTTGTCTGTTGCAAAATGCAAAAGACCACCGTAGGAATCCACAGGTTGCTCATGCTGCCGCCGGAACCGCACGAGCGCGCATCGCGTCCATCGTTGCACGGATTCCTTCCGGATAAGGAGTCTTGTGCAGACTCGGAAGCAGTTGGCGCAAACATGTGTCGTCGAGTTTCACGGGGGTGGTCCACAGATAATGCATCTCGACGACTTCACGCAGAAACGGATTGAAGAGTCCCAAGACGCGCAACATGAACTTGCCCGCGACGCGAAGACGAGGCTTCTGATGAACCGTCGCAAAAACTTCCTCGGCGAATTGTCGGGTGGTTATCAGTCCGGGACCAGCGACGTTCCACGCCTTGCCATAAGCTTCCTCTCTTTCCGAGATTGCGATCAGCGTTTCGGCCAAGTCCGGGACGAAGATGAACTCGTGTGGCGTATCAATTGGGCCGATCACGTTAGCGGTCCCGCCCCTCAATGCGGCATCAAAGATCGCGCGAACGTAACTCAATTCCGAGTCTGGGCCGTAGAAATCCGGCGGGCGCAAGATTGTCGTTCGCATCCCTTTGGGATTATCTGCGGCGTGCACGAGGTCTTCCTGTTCCTTGCGCATGCGGCCTTTGAAAGCCGTGGGATTACGCGGGTGAGACTCACTGACGAAGTCCTGCTGAGGCACTCCGTAGGGATAAACGGTGCTCAGGTGCACGAAATGGCGCACCCCGGCGGCAGCCGCGGCTTCCAGCGCGACTCGTGTGAGCTTCGGATGTTGTTCAAACTGAGGATAGGGAACTCCAACCGTGTAGAAAATGGTATCGACACCTGCGGCGGCACGTGCCGCAGCCACTGGATCACTTAGGTCCGCTGCGCAGTATTCATCGGCCCCGAAATCTCGCCGCAAGCGTTCTTCGGAGCGTCCGACCACACGAAACGTTTGGCCTCGTTCGGCCAGCTTTGACGCCAGTGCCGTTCCAACAGTTCCTGTGGCTCCAAAAAGCGCATACTTGACGTTTCCCATCTGCTCTTCCTCCTTATAATGTAAGAGCGTTTCACATTGAAATATGTTAGTGGAAACGCCCGCCCTAAGCAGTAAGTAACAGGTGCGCTGGAGAACTGGCTGAGAGCGGCTCGAGACAGCCCTCTCCGGGACGATACGGCTGCCTCAGCCCCTACCACCAGAAAAAGGAGAGAGTCTGTCCCCGAGAGAGAAGAAGCGCTCTGAAGCAATGTAAGCCCGCCGAGCACATCTCCACAGTGTCTGATCACCGGTAGGAATCGCAGGTTCTTGGTAGGTTGGTATCGTCCGATGAACTCAGTCCAACTTCCTGTTTGCCCGTCAATCGTTAAGTACACGTGGTGGGTACGGGCTGCGAGAATGTTTCGGTCAGCAATCCGGCGCTCTCGTTCCCTGCGAACCAGATTCGCCCAATATCCGCGAACGATTGCTGTCCCAAAGCAACTAACGTAGAGTTTGACGGTGGCGCGAGCAATGCACAAGCATTCCGGGTTCCGATTATCGGTCATCTTCTACTTGGCATTGGCAAGTTCAGGTGGCAGCGGTCAGACTACCACGCGCGTAGAGTGGGCGAACTATGGAAACGACCCCGGCGGCATGCGGTATTCATCACTGACTCAGATCAACCGGGATAATGTGTCAAAGCTCACGGTCGCGTGGGTGTATCACACTGGCGACGTTTCGGATGGGAGTAAATATCCACGTAAGAGCGAATTCGAATCCACGCCAATTTTTGTCGATGGCACGCTATATCTCACAACAGCCTTTAACCGGGTAGTCGCGCTTGATCCTGTAACTGGCAGCGAGCGCTGGGCCTTCGACCCGAAGATCAATCTCGGATCAAAGTACTCCGAGGGGCTGATGAATCGGGGAGTGTCTATATGGCTCGACACCGGGCGGAAACTGGGCGCAGAGTGCCGCCGGAGGATCTTCCTGGCCACCATCGACGCGCGCTTGATCAGTCTGGATGGCGCTTCTGGAAAACCATGTAAGGATTTCGGCGATGCGGGTCAGGTCGACTTGACCCGCGGAATTTTCAACATTATTCGCGTGGGAGAGTATGAAGAAACTTCGCCTCCCGCGATAGTCGATGACCTAGTCGTCGTCGGATCGTCCATCGCGGACAATGATCGCGTTGACAGCCCCAGCGGCGTGGTGCGCGCTTTCGACGCCCGGACTGGCAAGCTGCGTTGGACATGGGACCCAATACCCGCAACGCTGACCCCGACCGGCGCGGGGAACGCCTGGTCTGTGATGTCGGTGGACGCTGAGCGGGATCTCGTGTTTGTGCCGACTGGCGCGCCAAGCCCCGACTATCATGGTGCGAAACGTCCCGGCGATGATAAGTGGGCAAACTCCGTCGTGGCCCTGCGGGGAAAAAACGGCAGTTTCGTATGGGGGTTTCAATTGGTCCACCACGATCTTTGGGACTACGACACCGCCCCGCAACCGCTGCTGGCGACCTTGCACCGCAATGGGTCGGATGTACCTGTAGTCATTCAAGGGAATAAGACTGGCAATCTCTTTGTTCTTGAACGTGAAACCGGTGTTCCCGTGTTTAAGGTAGAAGAAAGGGCCGTGCCGCAAAGCGACGCTGACGAGGAAAGGACCTCTCCGACGCAGCCATTCCCGGTCGCTCCGCCGCCGCTTGTTCGTCAGCGACTGTCTGCCAATGATGCCTGGGGAATCTCCGATAGAGAGCGAAATGCCTGCCGGGAGCGCCTCGCGCGTTTGAGATCGGATGGAATCTTCACTCCTCCCAGCGTAGAGGGCATCGTTGCGATCCCCGGAAATCTTGGAGGAATGAATTGGAGTAGTGGCGCCTTCGACCCGCAACGGCAGCTTTTTGTGACGAATGTCAACAATCTGGCAATGGAGGTTCACCTAGTCCCGCGCGATGAATATCTCCCGCAGGAGCAGGCCGCCGAAGCGGGAAAATTCCGCGGGGATGTTTCGCCCCAGCATGGCACGCCTTACGGAATGAGCCGACAGGCTATCCTCTCACCTCAGGGTTTGCCTTGCCTTCCGCCCCCTTGGGGCGAACTTGTAGCGATCGATTTGTCCAAAGGGACGATTCGCTGGCGCGTGCCACTTGGTTCAGCGATTAAATTAGGGGGAAAAACGATCGCCCTTGGCGGTACCCCGAATCTCGGCGGTCCTATCGTTACCGCCGGAGGACTTGTCTTCATCGGTGGGTCGATGGACGATTCTTTTGGCGCTTTTGATGTGGACACAGGGCAGGTTCTATGGAACGTTCAGCTACCAGCAGGAGGTCAGGCGACACCCATGACGTTCCAAGAGAAGGGAAGGCAGTATGTCCTCATTTCGGCGGGCGGGCACGGAAAGTTAGGCACAACTCTTGGTGATTCAGTCGTAGCTTTTGCCCTGCCCTGATCGACTCAGCGTGTACCAACCACTAAGATATCCCCCTGCGCAGTGACAGGTCACGAAGTGTCTGGAAGCCAAACGGTGGGCTCTGTCCGGATCGTCGGCAAAGCTTCTCTTGTTAGGTATCAGGATTGGGAAGGTTTCGAACTTAATCTTCGTAGTTTCTTCGGGAGCTCCTCGTCGCCAGCGAGGCGCTCGCCAACAAACAAAACGTGCTGGTTCAATGACTTGCTTTCCGCAACACTCAATGGAAGCGAAAGGCAAGCTCTTCACGCTGCGGAAAAATCGCGTAAGTTGTTTAGAAAGATTGGCAAGGTTTCGAAATTCGACAGGTCCAGTTGGACAATCGTGGAGTACAGACTGAGTTAGAGAGCGCAAGCTAAATCGTTGGAATCTGGTGGACGAGAGGGGATTCGAACCCCCGGCCTCCTCGTTGCGAACGAGAGAAATAAATTCATAAGACGCGCTGTTGCAACCACTTACGTCAGACGAAGGTGCCCTCAAATGGAGTACTTGGAGTACCGATGGAGACCTTGGAGTGCAAAGCGTTCGCAGAAATTGACTTTTGCATCGAGGGACCGCGCGCCCGGCAAGAGAAGGGAACTACGGTGTTCAAAACTTCCCTGAGTTCCGGCACCCTGCACGCGTAGTTGTACGGTTTCCAAAAGATCCGTGCAGAGGCTTAGGGCAATTATCGGCGAGGTGGTTCAAAAAAGATGTCACTCGAATGACAGCCGCAGGCCGAACTCGATTTGGCGTGGAGCACCAAGTGAACAGTGTTTTGTAAAGTAGGTCAAAACTAGGACTGAATCTCCTGACGCTCTGCACACAGTTCCGGATTTCGTTGACCGCGCATCGATGCTGTTCCCGCGATTACTCGGACTACTCCACAGGCGCCCGTTGGGACAATTGCTTTGACTCAATCGGTACACGAACACGGATTGCTGTTCCACCCATCGGCTTTGATTCAATGGCAATCGTTCCGTCGACCAGCCGAACTCGCTCCTGCATGCTCGTAAGACCCAAACGTCGGCTTTGACTTGCTGCTTCGATGTCGAATCCTTTGCCAGAATCTCGGACCATGAGATGAATCTCACCTGAGTTCTCCACTAGTTGCACGTCAACCCGTTTCACCCCGCTGTGCTTAGCGGCATTGTGCACAGCCTCCTGTAGAACTCGAAAAAGGCATAACGAGATTTCCTGCGGCAGCCGTGGCACATAACCGTTCTTGAAGTCGATCTCAATTTTGTGCCGCTCGCCGAACGTTTTGCACCAGCTGCTCATTCCTTTCGAGAGACCTAAGAGATCCAGTGTTGAAAAGTGCAACTCATGCGACAAGGCGTAGACACCCGAACATAAATCTGCAGTCATTTGTTGCAATTCGAGCACATGGTCCCGAGCCCCGGAGGGCAAATCATCGTGTTTTTCTCGGAGTTGGTTGAGTCCAATTGCCAACAGAGCAAGACGTTGATTGATGTCGTCGTGAAGCTCTCTGGCTATACGGGTGCGTTCCTGCTCTTGCGCTTCAACCAACTTTCGGGTCATGCCGGAGAGTGTCTCTTCTGCCCGCTTCTGATCGGTGACATCCGCTACCATACCAATCACCCGTAGCAGTCTGCCTTCGGCATCGAAAAAGCCACGCCCGTTGCTCTTTAGCCAAACTAAAGCTCCATCGGACGCCAGCGCCCGATAGGTAACCTCACCAGTCGGGTTTTCCAGCGTGAGTCCAGCAATTGCGGCAAGAAACTTTGGGCGGTCGTCTGGATGGATTTTGTCCATGAACTGCCGCGGGGGGAAACGCATTGGCTCTGTAAGACCAAGGATTTTGACATGTTCCGAGGATCGCACCACCACATTCTTCGTAACATCCCAGTCATACGCGTACATCCTTCCTGCCTGCGTTGCCAGCCTCAACCGCTGTTCGCTCTCCCGAAGTGCCTCTTCGGCTTGCTTACTCTGCGTAATGTCGAGCGATATGCCTAGCATTCGTTCCGGTTCTCCATTTGCGGCGTAGTGGTACCGACCTCGTGAGCGCAACCAATGAGTTGTCCCGTCCCGCCAAACAACCCGAAAATCTTCGGTGAATTCCTCTTGTTTGTCTTTGGCTACTCTAATTGCATGCCGCAAATGTTCGCGGTCGTCCTCATGTACACGATCCCAAAATTCTTGACGTGATCCCAAGGTCTCCTCCTGTGCCATTCCTAGTTGGGCATGCGCCTTGCCGAACCAGACATTCCTGTCAGTCTTGAGGTCAAAATCCCAACCTCCGACTGAGCCAGAGTTAATCGCAAGATGAAGCCGCTCACTCGCGGTGGCGAGTTCCTGTTCCGCTAGCTTGCGGTCGGTGACATCTATATTGACGCCGAGCATTCGTGAAGGCTCGCCGGACTCATTCATAA
>Ga0306924_10006883_pt1 | contig 11345 bp, 8 predicted proteins | sample sta12Can44000111_FD_203756 | JGI IMG/M metagenome (GOLD analysis project Ga0306924, IMG submission 203756) | Lab enrichment of tropical soil microbial communities from Luquillo Experimental Forest, Puerto Rico - statanox.12C.anox.44.000.111 (v2)... | ecosystem: Environmental > Terrestrial > Soil...
AACGGCTCCTTCCGACTGTAAACCCTGAGTCGACGAACCATGGCGCTCCCCCCCAACCAACAGCCTCACCGCTTTGAGGACCTGGTCCGCCAACTTGCCTACGACCTTCGCCGATGGAAGTCTCTCGAAGCGACCGGTCGCAGCGGGTCGGATGCCGGGGCGGATATCCGGGCCGTAGAACTGGTCTCGTTGAGCGAAGAACCCAATGAGGACGAGGAGGCGGAAGAGGTCTTTACGGAACGGAACTGGATATTTCAGTGCAAGAGAGAGAAAGCGCTTTCGCCGAAGGCCGTGCGCAACGCAGTGGAAGAAAGTCTGGGATCGGCTGGTTCCGCGCCTCACGGCTTCGTCTTGGCCGCGGCGTGTGACATCTCGACGGCGGCTCGTGATGCATTTCGCCAAGAGATGGTCTCGCGGGGGGTTCAAGAATTCTTCGTATGGGCAAAGAGCGAACTGGAAGACCTCCTGTTTCAACCGAAGAACGATCGACTGCTTTTTGCGTATTTTGGAATCGCGTTGCAACCAAAGCGCCGGGGCTACGCTGCGTCGCTGCGCTCGGAGATAACCAAGAAGAAACAGCTGACGGCGCTGATCGGTGAGGAGGGGGAACGCAACGGGAAGCTCGTGTTGTTAAGAGATCCAACGGACGAGCGTTACCCAAACCTGACGGGCAAAGGCGACCCGCCTGCGCGGTGGCTCCTTTGCCGCGCCTTGACACTGCGAAACCCGGGGCATCTTATCGTACGTCGGCATGAATACCTTGCGGCAATCACTCCCGACCGCAAGAAATGGGACGCTGTATTTGATTTCGACGCAATGCTGCACATGGCCGAAGGTGAATTGCGGTCGTTGCATGCATGGGATCGGGAGGAGAGAGATGTCCGCGATCGCTCGCCCTATCAGTTTTGGAACGAATACATCGAAGAATCGCAGCGGGCTTACCTGAAGCAGTCGCGGGCAGTGCCGCTTGAACGAATTCTGGCCCTCGATCCGCTGGGGGACGGTTTCTTTCCGATTCCTCATATCCTGGTTGAGTTCGTGGGCGACACGGGACCATTTGCGGGAGGCAGTTATTGGCGTTTGGAGCCGGTTGGCTTTATGGCAGGGCGGATCGATCTGGATATCGAGGAGAGCAATCGAGCCAAGATATTTCCGACGCCCTTGCCGGATGAAAATGGGCCGGAGCCTACCGGCTTCGACGATACCGGTAAGGAAACGCCGCTTACCGGAACCGGTGGAGCGAAGTTGGACGATCTTCTGGCAAAGATGAGTTCGCCCAGCCCTCAGGACGTTGGGGCGCAGGCAGAGAGTGACGAGAGGGCCAAAAAGCGTCGCAGCGAATTTGCCGAGTTTCGTGCATGGCGGAAGTCGGTTGCAGTGCCGGTTTTCTCCTCGTTCGTTTTGCGGCTGCGGAAGGAAGGGCACCGGGCGCGAGTCATCGTCCGGCCTGCGGCTGATGACCAAATGCAGGAACACGGTTCCTCGGAGAGTGTGGAATTAAGAGTCAACCTGAACGCGAAAAACTATTACTTCCGTAAGGGAAGCGTACGTATCCAGCTGCGGCAGCTCGACGCTGTGTGGCAGGCCGACATTTCTCCGTCGGCAGAGGACAATCGGCGCTCATATCAAACTCCGGGGCCGGTGACGCACGCAGACAAAGCCACGACTAAGGAACAGCTGGAAACAATCGTTCTGGAAATGCTGCAGCGCTTGGTGCCGAAATGACAGATCGCCTCACGCGATCTAGTCCATGAAGCCGGCCATACTCAACGATGGAAGGTTTCTTTGCACTTGAAGAGCCGTTTAGTTGTTCCTGAATGACGATCAGTGTTTCCGCAGACGGAAAACCCGGGCGATCTACCCGCAGAAAGGGAAGATTAGCGGACTTCTATGCGGACTTAGTGCACCCTGCCACGAGCATAAGTGTATGATATTATGCATAGTTATGGTGCCACCTAAACTAGACAGAGAACCGGACATTCCGGCGGACTTGGCTAAGGACCGTGGGGAATCGCCTGCCGATATGGAGCCTCTGCTCATCGGCGAAACCTCACGTTTTCGCGGTCCCATGACTGATCTTGCAGTTGAACTGGCGCAAAAGGCCGCCGGATTTCGTCGGAGTTTGCCAGAGAGTCTTCTGAAGTCGCTAGCGGACCTGGTTCGCTCGATGAACTGCTACTACAGCAACCTGATCGAGGGGCATTACACGCATCCGGTTGACATCGAGCGCGCTCTCAAAAATGACTACAGCAAGGATGCTCGTAAACGCGATCTACAACTCGAAGCGAAGGCGCATGTAGCTGTCCAAAAATGGATTGATGAGGGCGGCCTAAAAGAACGCGCCGTCACAACCGAAGGCATTCGCGAAATTCATCGCCGGTTTTGCGCGGAGCTGCCGGAAGCACTGCTCTGGGTGGAAGACCCTGAGGACAAGGAACGAGTCCGCGTTGTCCCCGGAGAGCTACGCAAGCGGGATGTGAAAGTCGGCGGGCATGTCGCCATCAGCCCTGGCGCTGTGTCGCGATTCCTGAAGCGCTTCGAGGACGTTTACCGTCGTTTGGGTAGGACGGATTCCATGCTGGCTGCGGCTCCTGCGCATCACCGGCTTGTATGGATTCACCCGTTTGTGGACGGCAACGGTCGCGTCGCTCGCCTCATGTCGCATGCGGCGCTGCTGGAAGCTCTGGACACTGGCGCTGTTTGGTCGGTTGCGCGCGGCTTGGCACGGAACGTCGAGGAGTACAAGAGACACCTCGCGGCTTGCGACGCGCCTCGGCGCAACGATCTGGACGGTCGCGGGAATCTGAGCGAGGTGGCCCTCGCGGCATTTACGGAATTCTTTCTGAAAATGTGCATCGATCAGGTGAGCTTCATGGAGAGCTTGATGCAGCCGGATCGCCTGCGCACCCGAATCCTGCTTTGGGCAGAAGAAGAGATCAAGCTCAAGAACCTGCCGCCTAGATCGGGCCGGGTGCTCGAAGCCCTGCTCTATCGGGGAGAACTGCCCCGTGGTGACGTAGCCAGTGCTGCAGGCGTCGTCGAACGCCATGCTCGGCGCGTCGTGTCAGCGCTGATGGCTCGCGGCGTACTCGCTTCGGACAGCCCACGAGCGCCATTGCGCCTTGTTTTCCCGGCGACGCTGGCGGCACGCTGGATGCCTGGCCTATTTCCAGAACGCACGTAGCTGCAGTTCACACAAGAGACGCGCAGTGGCATGACTTCGCACTGACAGCCTATCGAGCACCAAGACTGAGAGAGACTGTCCCCCATGAAAGTAGCTGCATAATCGAAACCGCAGTTAGGAAGCGATCATGATTCGCACCGATAGGGGCAGGCGGTTACGACCATGATTGCACCGATCACACAGGAAAGCTTTGAAGCGTTCTTAAAATGCCCAAGAAAGTCACATCTGGTCTCAGCCGGTGCCATCGGGGCTCAGTCTGACCTCCATGATTGGCAACGTCGCTTAGAGGCAAATTTCAAGGAAGCGGCGTCTTCACGCCTTCGTTCCTCTCTTCGGCCAAATGAGTGGTATGTCGGCACGCCTCCTGGAGAGGGGCTCCAAGACCGCCGTTACCGTTTAGTTTTTGATTACACCGTCTCAGAACCAGACGTTCATGCCCGCCTTCATGCATTGGAGGTAGATTGCTCGGGGGATCGCGCAAGGCATTACTGCTACATTCCGATACGCTTCGTTCCGAAGGAAAAAGTTACCGCCTCCGACAAACTGATGTTGGCCTTTGATGCTTACGCACTCTCGCAAGCAACGGGCAAGGTACCTGCCGTAGGGAAAATTGTCCACGGTTGCCGATGTTCGGCGATTAGGCTCCCCTTGCCCAAATTGATTCGACGGGTTCGGTCCGTGATTGAAAAGATTGTGAAGCAACAGGCCGAACCTGCGACTCCACCGGTCGTGCTCAACAGGCATTGTGCGGAGTGCCAATTCCAGGCGCTGTGCCGCCAAATTGCCCACGAGAAAGACGATCTCAGCCTTCTTGCAACACTGAGTGACAAGGAACGCAAGAAATTCCACGAAAAAGGAATCTTTACGGTAACCCAGCTATCTTATGCGTTCCGGCCAAGAAGGCGTTCGACGCCCGGCGTCACGAAACACTTTCCTGCGTTGAAAGCGCTCGCCGTCCGCCAGGGCAAGATCCACATTCTAGGGACACCGACTCTCAATCGATGCGGAACGCCGGTCTATCTCGATGTGGAGGGGGATGCGGATCGCGATTTCTACTATCTGATTGGGATGAGGACTGCAAGCCAATCCACTGGCGCTCAGCGTTCCTTCTGGGCTGATGGTCCAACAGAACAAGGAAAGATGTGGGCAGACTTCTTAGAAGAGCTAACTCGAATCGAGAAGCCCAGACTCATTCATTATGGAAGCTATGAGACCCAATTCCTGAGACGAATGAGGGCGAGATACCCAAACACAGGAAGCCCTGCTTTTCTTGACGAGCTCGCCCGGTCGGCCCTGAATCTGCTGTCAATCATCTACGCGCACGTATATTTCCCGACCTATTCCAACGGTCTCAAAGAGGTCGCTCAATATCTCGGGTCTCGCTGGTCCGAAAACGGAGCGTCGGGATTGAGAGCGCTGATTTGGAGGTCGAATTGGGAGAGCTCGCGTGATCCTGATCTCAAACAAAAGCTCCTGACTTACAACGCCGAAGATTGTGAGGCGACACAGAGGGTTGCGGAAGCTCTTTTCGGCGCATTTGAGGGGTCGGTTTCAGAAAATCCGGCGATGTGCGTTGTCAATGCGGATTTGTTGAAGCGCAAATTCCCTCAGCGCTTTGGAAAAACGGAGTTTCTGTTGCCCGAGTTTCAAAAGATCAATGAGGCCGCTTACTGGGATTATCAGAGGAGCAGGGTGTATGTGCGGTCCGGCACACGATTGCCGCGCCAGAAAGCACTGAAGCAAGGCTTGAGGATGAGGCTTCGCCCGAACAAGACAATCATTGTCGAGGAGGGGCGGCCTGCTTCATGCTGCCGTTGCAACGGAACTTTGATCTACAAATGGGGACGGTATAGTCAGACCATCTTTGACCTTAGATTTTCTCCGGGGAGCATAAAGCGATGGGTCACACGGTATTCGTTCTCTAGGTACATCTGTTGGAATTGCAAGACAACATTTCATCTCTATGTTCGCAAGCCGAAGTATGGCGTGGATCTCTGCGCATACCTGCTCTACCAGGTCATCGACGTGCAGACGCCACAAAATGTTGTGGCCAAGACTACTCGTCAGTTGTTTGGCCTTCCGCTGTCGCGCGGATTGATCAATCACATCAAAGCTCTCGAAGCCGAACGATTTCGGCCTACCTATAGGATGATTCTCGACCGCATTGGCGCTGGCAAGCTCGTGCATGCAGACGAGACCAAGGTGTCGGTTGGCGGAAAGGACGGATATGTATGGGTTTTTACCAGCCTAGAGGACGTGGCATTCATTTACACGGAAACGCGAGAGGGCAGCACACTTCAAGAAGTCCTCGGGAATTTTCGAGGAGTTCTCGTCTCTGACTTCTATGCTGCTTATGATGCAATCGAGTGCGCGCAGCAAAAGTGCTTGGTTCACCTGATGCGAGACGTGAACGACGATCTTTCGAAACAGCCGTTTAACGAAGAAATGAAGGAGATCGCACGACGGTTTGCGAGCTTGCTTAAACCCATGATCGAGACGGTGGACCGTTTCGGCCTCAAAGCGCGCTATCTGCGGAGGCACAAGAAATCAGTCGGGCAATTTTACGATGTGCTTTCCAAGCAGCCCTTCGAGACAGAAGTGGCTGTCGGCTACAAGAAGCGATTCGAGAAGAATCGAAATAAGCTGTTCACGTTCCTCGATCACGACGGAGTTCCGTGGAACAACAATAATGCCGAGCACGCAATAAAAGCGCTCGTGAAACTGCGCCGGAGTATCGGTGGACAGAGTTCACCCGGAGGTATGCGGGATTATCTTGCGCTCCTCAGCATTTCCCAAACGTGTCGGTACAGAGGATTGAGTTTCCTCGACTTTCTGAGGTCAGGGCAGACCGATGTTGGTAATTTTTCCGGTTAGTTTGGACCGCAACGAAAATGACGCCTATCTGCAGACGCCGTGGTCTGAGTGTGCTCTTGGTTGACCGTCCGATCGAACTCGCGCTGAGGTTGCGGAGCGGTCTCTCGGACGACCCTGCCAGCACGCGAAGTTCGCTTGGCGGAGGGCGCTGCGGAACTGCGCGCACGAGGGCACAACTTTTTGAGCCTTGTCCCATCGCCCAAACTTTTGGGCGATGGGTAAATTTGGGCGCAACTTGGGCGCAAAATCCCCCTTTTTCATGCCCAAATAAGGTCTTCGAGGAGTGTAAGGCCAACTGATTCAACGGGACTTAGTGAATTGGCGACGGGTTCGATTCCCATCGCCCGCTCCATAAATCACGATGTCCCAATTGGTCTTACACGGCTAACCTACCTGAATCCACTGCAAAATCGGATCGTTTTGGACCCCAAAATGGACCCCAGTGCGTCCAATTGGACCCTCTAAACATTGAGAGCTCAACTTTTCCGCAATGGCTGAACCGAAGCCGTCTCCAGTGAATGGGCGTCAGTGCTAAGAAAGCCGACTGTTCGTCCAACCGGTTATTGGACTGAAATTCGGTCAATTGGACCGAAGAAAAAAGACTAAGGCCGAGTATCACGCCATCGTGGCATCTCCGCTTACCTTGTCGAGAGGCTCGTGAGTCGCCGCTGCCGTGACAGCGCACTGCTATTTCGTACCTGAAACTACGCGGCACCGATCGCAGCCACTTCGCAGTTTGGAACCGTCAGGAACAAATATTGAAGGAATCTACGAGGCGACATACAGCGCGTACGGCAGACCAATGGGCGGTTAGATTCCCGTATCCTTAACGGGGTGCTAGCGCCATTCGACAAAACGATGCTCGGAGCGAGGGTCTGACAATCCACTTTGGAACTTTCTCGTGCGCACGGCGCGGAAAGCCTTCCTGCTTTTGCTCGGGTGGTTTGCGCAGGTGAATCTCCGCGCCGTTTCGTCGAAATGAAACTTCGTCCATAGCCAATTTCATTAGATGAATACCGCGCCCGTGTTCTGCAAGCAGATTTTCCAAAGCCAGAGGATCCGGCAACTGATTGGGATCAAATCCGTGTCCCTGATCTCTGACGATAAACAGCACTCCCTTGTTATGATCGCAGCAGCAACGGATATGAACCAACCTGCGAGGATCCAAGGAATTGCCGTGCAGCATGGCGTTATTCAATGCTTCTTGAAGCGCAAGAGCAACAAGATCCTCTTTTCCTGCGACATAGCGAGAAGCAACGATCAGAGTCATGAACCAGTCCACGACCGGCGAAATCACGGTGATTTCAGTCCGTATCCAAGTGTGAACTTGAAACGGAGTGCGAATGAAACGAGTCCGAAGCGCTGTTTGCAGAGATTTGAAACTGCCGACCCAGACCATTACGACCTCCCTAAGTACCGATCATCACCCACCGATAACTCGACTAGCTTTTGTCGCAGCGTAAGGAGTAAGAGCTCTTGAATTCCGCAATCCTCTCAACAGCTCAACCACCGAGCGATTAATCTATGCTACGTATCCGCCGTCAATAGTCAGGCTGGCCCCGGTAATAAACCCAGCCTCGGCTGATGCTAGGTAGGCGACGAAGCTCGCGACCTCCGAGACATCTCCCATTCGCTTCAAGGGAATAAGCGTTTTGACCAGCTCTGCATGCGGTGAACTCATGTCCGTAGCCGTTGGTCCAGGTTGAACGTTGTTGACTGTGATGGCGCGTGGGGCGAGATCGATTGCAGCGCCTCGGACAAGGCCCGTGAGCGCAGCCTTGGTCATGCTGTACACGCTTGCGCCAGGGAAGGCAGTGCGGATGGCTGTATTGCTGCCAATGATCACGATTCGACCACCTTCTTTCATCTCTTTTGCGGCTGCCTGAATTCCAATGAACGCGGCGCGCACGTTAATCGTGAGCATGCGATCAAAATCTTCGAGACTGAAGGTGTCGATCGTACCTCTAGCAAGAATCCCGGCGTTGCTAACAAAGATGTCAAGTAGGCCGAGCCCCATTACGGTTCTCCTGATAGCGGCGCGGAGTTCGTCGGCCGAAGCGCTGTCGGCTTTGATAGCTAAGACTTTGCCTCCTGCGGACTCGACTTCGCGCGCGAGTTGGAGCGCCTTTTCTTCGGAACTTGAGTAGCTGAATGCAACAGAAGCACCCTCGGCTGCGAGGCGCCGGACAATACCTGCTCCAATGCCCTTTGAGCCACCCGTTACGAGAGCCACTTTGTCTCTAAATCGTTTATCCTGCATTGCTTGCTTCCATCCTCCCCCAATAATTATTCAGTGATTGTGCCGATGATCTCGCCAAGCCCAACTGTGGAGGCCTGAGAACTCAAAGCCCCTTGAGATAAAACCTTGTTTTTCGAAATTGACTGTGACGGAGACAGCAGCGTTCCCAGCTTGACGCGCGCTCGGGAGAGGCGTGACATCACTGTTCCCAGCGGGCACTGCAGCAGCGCAGCAATCTCCTGATATGAAAGCTCCGCAAATTCACGCAGCACGATGATTTCGCGAAGCTCTTCAGGGAGTTGCTCGAGCGCCTCACGTACTTGGTCAGTCTCGATTTTCTTCACGTAGAGCGAGTGAGGATCTTTGGCAGTTTCTACCGCGAGACCTGCACTCTTCTCATCGATGTCAAGTTCGAGCAACTGGGGTCTGGTACGTTGTTGCCGTATTTGGTTCAGCCAAGTGTTCCTGAGAATGGCGAAAAGCCAAGCCCTAATGTTGCTGTCTTGGCGGAGGCGCCCCATGGCCTTTATGGCACGGACGTATGTTTCCTGGACTAGATCCTCGGCTTCAAACGAATTCCGAGTAAGCGCCATAGCATAGCTAAACAGTCCATCGAGATACTCCAGTAGCACCATAGCCGCAGCATAGAGGGTCTGTCGTGCCGCGTCTTACAGGAAAGCAAGGTTTTTGCAGGACAGTGTTACTGAGTGCGGCGGTACTCGGCCGGCGTGACTCCTACATGTTCACGGAAAACGTGTGTCAGGTGGGCTTGACTAGAAAATCCACACTCAGCGGCAACCTCAATAATAGACATCTTCCGGAGTTTCAAAAGGGATTGAGCATGCTCGATTCGTCGGTTAAGGACATACCGATGGGGTGTGATGCCTGTCGAGGCGCGAAACATTTTAAGGAAGTGTCCTCGACTATAGCCCGTTTCTTGCGCCAGCGAGACTAGGCTAACCGCGGACTGAAAGGTATGCTCGATCCGGTCGAGAACACGCTTCAAGATGTAAGGCGGAAGGGCAGATACGGCCGAGGCCGGTTTCGGGCTCTCGTCGCGTTCACCTAATTGCAAATATCGGATTGCCAGAGCGTGAGCGAGCGAATCGGCGTATAACCTCCCTGAGGGCGCTCCCATTCGAACTTCTTCAAAGAGAAGTGTCATGATTCGTCGAATTGCAGGATTGTGGAACTTGGAACGAATGGTCGGTTCAACACTAGGACGCCGGTCCATCTCAGACAAAATATTCCCAACATAGGTCGAATCCAAAGCGCAAAGGACAACTTCGCCAGGCTCATGGCATTGCCACTTTGGCACGACTCCTGCTGGTGTCACGGCTATTGTTCCAGGCCCTTCTTTGCACTGAACGAAGCGCCCACGAGATGGCGCGTATTCGCCGGAAGAGGGCGTTGTCCAAAGCCACAGAACGTGCCGATTTGTTACGGTCTCGACCTTTTCCCCGACAGGAACGAGATGATCTTCAAGAACAAAACCGTCCCAGTTGTGGCTCTCGCTTGAATGGACAATCGAAGATGGAAGTGTCAAACGAGCGAGGGGAGATGATGAAGTCTTGAGATGGGACGCAATCAACATTTGCTCGACTCGACTGGACCAAGGATATTGGCGACTCTATCGCACCCTCGTTGGATGCCTGTTTCCTCGATCGGGTCACATCAAGTCACTGACCCCGCCAGTATTCGGCTGGAGTAACAATCAAAAGGGCCGCGTTCTGACCATTGGATGTTTATGGGAATTTGCGCCCCTGCGAGGCAAACCGCCGAAGTTTTCTTCTTCCTTCCTGGAATAAATCAACCTTCGGTGTGTTTTGTCAATAAGTCCAGAACGAACGGTGAAAGGAAGAAACGGGTCTTATGACAACGAAACAAACGAGTGCATCTCCCCGCGAGGGTGTTAATTCGGGTGTAGCGACCACGGAAGATAAACCCGCTCAGGCGACCACAATGGGCAGGTCCGCCCGGCCGATGACGGGCGAAGAATATGTTGAGAGCATCCGCGACGGGCGAGAGGTCTATCTTTACGGTGATCGCATCAAGGATGTTACGACGCATCCAGCATTTCGCAATCCTGCGCGCATGCTGGCCCGCCTTTACGATGCGCTCCACGATCCGAAGAGTCGTGAAGTGCTGACCTGCCCCACAGACACCGGGAGTGAGGGCTACACGATGCGATTCTTCCGGTCCGCGCGCTCGGCGAAGGAACTTGTGGATGACCGCGACGCGATTGCAACTTGGGCGCGGCTTACCTACGGTTGGATGGGACGTAGCCCGGACTACAAAGCCTCATTCCTCGGCACTCTAGGAGCCAATGCTGACTTCTACGATCCCTTTCAGGAGAACGCGCGGCGCTGGTATCGAGAATCGCAAGAGAAAGTCTTGTTTTGGAACCATGCCATTATCCATCCGCCGGTGGACCGAAACCGCCCGCCCGATGAAGTAGCCGACGTCTTTGTTCATGTTGAAGAGGAACGAGATAACGGGTTGATTATCAGCGGCGCGAAAGTCGTCGCGACGGGCTCAGCTCTCACCCATATGAACTTCATTGCGCATTACGGCATTCCTCTCAAGAAAAAGGAGTTCGCGCTGATTTGCACCATACCCATGGCTGCACAAGGCATGAAGCTCATCTGCCGCCCATCCTACTCCATGACCGCTGCCGTCATGGGTAGCCCGTTTGACTATCCGCTATCGAGCCGGCTTGATGAAAACGACTCCATCTTCATTCTCGACCGTGTCCTAATCCCTTGGGAAAATGTGTTTGTTTACGGAGATCTTGAGAAGGCCAGTTCATTTTTCGCGCGGTCAGGCTTCTTCCCGCGCGCCATGTTCCACGGCTGCACGCGGCTTGCGGTCAAGCTTGATTTTCTCGCCGGACTGCTTCTGAAAGCGTTGGATATCACAGGGTCTAAGGGCTTCCGGGGCGTGCAGGCCCGTTTGGGGGAGGTCCTCGCTTGGCGCAACATGATGTGGTCTCTGACGGATTCGATGGCCCACAATCCAGACCCATGGATCGGCGATGCCGTTCTGCCG
>Ga0306924_10006884_pt1 | contig 11345 bp, 7 predicted proteins | sample sta12Can44000111_FD_203756 | JGI IMG/M metagenome (GOLD analysis project Ga0306924, IMG submission 203756) | Lab enrichment of tropical soil microbial communities from Luquillo Experimental Forest, Puerto Rico - statanox.12C.anox.44.000.111 (v2)... | ecosystem: Environmental > Terrestrial > Soil...
AACCGTGCTTCGCGTTGCGCAGCACGACCGGGTTCTTGTCGAGCAGCTTCGCGCAGAGCGCGATCGTCTCCTCGCGCAGTTGCGCGAGCGGCACGCTCTTGTTGACGAGGCCCATCTTCGCAGCCTGCTGGCCCGTGAACGTGTCGCCCGTCATGATGTAGTAAAGCGCCTCGCGATGGCCGACCGTATCCGCCATCGCCTTGCTCACCAGGTTGCCCGGCGGAATGCCCCAGTTGATTTCCGACAGGCCGAACACGGCTTCGTCGGCCGCGATCGCGAGATCGCACGCGACGAGCGGCGAGAACCCGCCACCGAAGCACCAGCCATTGACCATCGCGATGGTCGGCTTCGAATACATGCGCAGCAACTGCCATTGCCAGCGGCTCGCGTCGCGACGAATGCGCTCCTGCAGCACATCCGGACCTGCGTCGACTTCACGGAAGTACTCCTTCAGATCCATGCCGGCAGTCCACGCAGAGCCTTCGCCGGTCAGCACGAGCACCTGTGCTTCAGGATCGAGCTCGATGGTTTCGAGCACATCGATCATTTCCTTGTTGAGCGTCGGGCTCATCGCGTTGCGCTTCTCCGGGCGATTGAGCGTCACCCAGGCGATACCGCCCTCCACCGCAACCTTGACCGTTTTCCAGCGACCTTCGTAACTCATGCTCACTCTCCGTAGACATTGCCGCAGCCGCGGCACGACATCAATTTAATGTCAGGCTACCTGATAAGTAAACTAGAATATGATCGTGTCAGTACAAACACCAATCATGTCCCGACTGATGACCTCGAAATCCCCGGTCCGCGCGTCCGCCTCCCTATCCGCGTCGTCCGATGCACGCGCGGCCCATGCCGCGCCGCGTCTGCGGCTGACCTATCTCATCGGACAGCTCGACCGGATCGTGTCGAAACGGCTGACGGAAGCGCTGGTCGAACACGGGCTGACGCTTCCGCAATTCACCGCGCTGTCGGTGCTGGGCGCGCGCGGGCGCTCGTCGAATGCCCAGCTGGCCGAGCGCTCGTTCATCACGCCGCAGTCCGCCAATGAAGTGGTGAAGACGATGGAAGCGAACGGCTGGGTGATGCGCGAAGCCGATCCGACCAATCGCAGGATCGTGCTGCTGCAGCTGACGGACGCCGGCACCGCGCTGCTCGAACGATGCAACGAAGCCGCCGACCGGGTCGAGCATGCGATGCTCGACGAACTGGACGCGGATGTCGCCGATACGCTGCGCACGCTGCTGCATGCGTGCGTGCGCAACCTGCGGGCGGCGTAGCGCTGCGCGCCCGATCCGCGGCAAACACAAAAAAAGACGCCCATCTGCCAAGGGCGACGGGCGCTTGAACAATTGATCCATCGGGGTTGTGGACCAACTGATAGGGTGGCGTTGCGACGTTCACGACACGGGCCATGCCCGGCGGACGATCCCCGGCCGACGCCAATCGCTTTATGTCATGCCCATCATCTGCCTGCCTCCATTCGCGTGCGGCCGCCACGCGCAGCGCGCGGCCTGGTGCGCCCTGCCTGCCCTTTGCCGATGCGGCACATCGACGCATCCCTTCGGCAAATACGTTCGGTTTCGGATTTGAAACCGTCGGCAGGTTCACGCCCGCTCGAGTCAGCCGTGCCGTGAGCGAACCTGTCGGTCGCGCACGGCGGACTGACGAATCACATCCAGTTAATCAGGACGACGTATCACATTGTCTTCGTGGCCGTCCAGGGTTCGGCACTCACGGCTATCGTTGTCCATTCGACGGCAACGCATGCTCGCCCCACCGGTCACGATCGCGGCGGGCAGTCGACGGCAGGAAGACGGAGTGAACGTTGAACGCGGGACGGGTTTCGGTGCAGAGCGTGATCAAGTCACCTCATGCATGGCTGGCGCCGGCTCTCGCGGCCTTCGGCGATTCATCGTTGCAACATGGCGCGTTGCGGCTCGATCGTTTTTCATTGTCTTATCCCCGATTGAAGTGCTGTTCGGCTGCCGGCCATCGCTCGTCGAGAAGTCTGCGCCGATGTTCTGGCTGGCGGCGATCAGATACATGCAAGGAACGCACCATCGCCCGGAAAGGCACGCCAGGCGGGCCATCGGCGGATGACGAGTCGGATCTGCAATGGTTCGCCGCCGCGAATGTTTCAGGAATGAAACGCGGGGTCGGGGACAGTGTGTCGGGGATGCGCGATACCCGTCGCGTGACGGGCGGCCCCGGCATCCGGGCGGCTCGGCGCTGCCGGCCGCCTTCCGGATGCCGGCGTCGTCAAGCCTGTTGCGATGCGGCCATCAGGTCGGGCAGATGGCGCTGCTTCACGCCGAGGTCATCCCACAGCCCCGGGTGACACGTGAACACCAGGATCTGGTGCCGCGTGGCCGCGTCGAGCAGCGCACGCTTGATGCCATCCCGCCGCATGTCGTCCGTGTGGACCACCGCATCGTCGAACAGCAGCAGCGTCGGACGGCCGGCGGCCTGCAGCAGGTCCGCGTAGGCCAGCCGGGAAAGAATCCCGAGTTGCTCCTGCGTGCCGTAACTGAGCGATTCCAGCGTCTCTCGCCGGTCGCCCCGCTGCAGCGCGACCGGCGTCAGCGCGTCGTCGACCGCCATCTCGCCCGCCGGGAACACGCGCTTCAGGTAATGGCCGATGCGGCTCGTCAGCGGCGAGCGAAGGCTGGCGACCGCGGAATCGCGCTCCTCGACGAGAATCGACTCCAGCAGGCCCAGCGCATCCGCGCGAAGACGCAGCTCGGCATGGCGGCTTTCCGTCTGCTCGATGGACGCGGCCGCCTGCGCGAGGCGCTCGCCGATGCCCGATGCCCCGACCGCCTCGAGCTGCGCCCTGAGCTGGGTGATTTTCGTCTGGCGCTCAAGCTGCTCGCCGCGCGCGATGTCGGCGGAGCGGGCAAAGCGCTGCGCCTCCATCGCCGGATCGTCCAGCCTCGCGGCCTCGAGTGCCTGCGCGCACGTATCCAGCTCTCGCGTGCGCGCCTTGACGTGTGCGTCCTTCTCGACGAGCTTCGCCTGCCGCTCCTCGCGCCTCTGCACATACTCAGGGTCGCTGACGCGTGCCTCGTTCATGTCGAGCCGCGCACGAATGCCGTCCGCGTGCGCACCGGCCTGGGCCTTCCGCTCCGACGCGCTCATCTGCGCGACCCGCGCGCTTTCGAGCTGCACGCGCGCGTTGTCGAACGCGCTCTTCGCGTCCGACACCGGCAGCGCGCCCGATACGTCGGGCAGCCCGGCAAGGCGCGCTTCGGCGGCGCCCAGGCGGCCGCGCGCCTGCGCAAGCTCGTCCCGCAGCGCGTCGATGCCGTTGGGCGCGTGCAGCGCGAGGATGCCGGCCTGGCCGGCCTTTTCGGCGCTCAGCGCCTTCCACCGGTCGCGGCGGCTCACCGCCTCCGCCACGCTCGGCACGCCCATCTCGAGAAGCAGCCGCGCGCGTTCGGCTTCAAGGGCCTGCAACGCGTCGATGAGCGCCGACACGTCGGAGACGCCCGGTACGACGATCAGGTCGCCCAGGCCGGGCAGGCTGATCGTCTTCTCGCGGTCGAGCAGCACGACGCCCTGCCCGTCGACCGTCGCGCCGTCGATCGTGATCGGGCCGGTCAGCCGATATTCGATGCGCGTGAGCGCGGCATCCTTGCGCGCCTGCAGCGGCACGATCTGGTCTGAAACGGCCTGCAGGCGCTGCAGCTTCGCCGCGTCGATTTCCACCTGCGCGGCCTCGCCGGCAAGCGCGCGCACGGCCGCGCTCGCGGCCTCGCCGGCAAGCGCGCGCACGGCCGCGCTCGCGGCCTCGGCTTTTTCGACGGCCGACGCCAGACGCGCGATCTCGTTTCCATGCAGCGCCGCCTGCCCTTTGAGGTCGGCGGCCATCACCGCGGCATTGGCCAGCTCGAAAGCCGCGCCCGCCTCGTCGCAGGCCTTCTGGGCGCTCGCCGCCGCCGCAGCCGCGAGCTGGTGGCCGCCGATCGCGTCGGCGACGGCGGCCTGCGCCGCCGCCAGCGACTGACGATCGCTGCTGATCGACACATCGAGATCGACGGCCGCCTGCTCCTGCTGCAGCAAGCCCTTGTGCTCCGCATGCGCCAGCTCGATCAGCTGCGCCAGCTCCTTGTGGCGTCGTTCCAGCTCGGCGAACGCGACGGCCCGCTTCGTGGCTTCGTCCGCCTTCTGCTGCATGGCTTCCCACGGCTTCTTTCGCTGCGCGTCGTCGAACTCCGCCTGCAGGACGGTCAGCCGCGTCAGGTCGTCGTCGAACTGGCGCTTTTGCGCATCGAGTTCGCGTTGCTGTTGCTGCAGCGCCGACAGCCGGCTTTCGGCATCGGCCAACGCGCCGGTGGGGCTTCGCTTCCGTTCGGTCAGCAGCTTCCATAGCTCGCGCTGGACGGCGTCGATCAGCACGTCGTTGCCGCCGGACACTTCACCGCCGGAAAGCTGCGCCAGCGCATCGCGGACGTAGTTCGCCGCATGCTCGCCCGAATCCCGGACGTCGCCGGTCTGCCCCTGCCGGACCCACAGCAGACCGGGAATGCCCGCATGTTCCTGCTTGCTCGCGCCGCGCTCGGCGCGCGAGAAACCCAGCAGCTCGGAGAGCTTTTGCTCGGCCTCGTCTTCGGTGAGCGTCTGATGGCCGATCCGCAGCTCGCACCGGCTTTTCCTGACGAACTGCTTCTTCAGCAGATGCGGCACGCCGCCGATCGTGAAGGCCACCTCGACAGTGGGCTGCCCGTCCGGGCGCTCGCGCGGCACGATGCCGCCCAGGCTGGACACCTTGTAGCGCTCGAGAAAGACCGTCCGGATCGCCTCGGCGATCGTGCTCTTGCCCGTCTCGTTCGGCCCGGTGATCAGGTTCAGCCCCGGCTCGAGCCCGTCGATGACGAGCCGGTCCGCGATTTTCCGGAAATCCTGGATCGCAATGCTTTCGAGAATCACGCTGCCCCCGTGTCACGTTGAAAGCCCGCCAGCAGCAGCAACGCTTCCGACGCAGCCGCCGAGCGCGCCGGATCGGCCTGCAGTTCGCGCAGCCGGCCCACCACGTTTGCCAGATACCCGCTGCGCGCGCCGAGCGCCGCGAGGTCTTCCTCGGTCGGCTGCACTTTCAGCCCCGTCGTGGAGGACCGCAGCGCGCGCACGCGTGCGCGTGTCTCTTCCACGGCCACGTTGACGGCCTCGGCGTCCGCGAGCGCCGCGGTACCGGCGACTTCGATGCGCAGCACATCCGCGTCGCCCAGTTCCCGAAGCTGCTGCCTGAGCGATTCGACATCGCTCGGCACCGCGATGTCGGCCTGCCAGTATCGCCATCGATACTTGCCGACCCGCACCCGGCTGACCGCCGGTGCCGCATGCGGCGCCGGAATATCCACGTCGAGCACGTAGCCGGGCTCGTTCGCGCGAAACCGGTCCTGCTCCGGCGTTCCCGAATACCAGATGCGCGGGTTGGCCTCGAACACGCCATGCCAGTCGCCGAGCGCCAGGTAATCAAGCCGCGCGGTGTCCGCTCGCGTCGCTGCGATCGGGTTCGCGGAGTCGATGCCTTCCTGCAGGATGCCGGTCACGCTGCCGTGCGCGATGCCGATGCGGAAGTAGCCGTCCGGCGTCTCCATCCGGTCGAAGAACGCGGTCGTGTCGTCGTAGGTGTTGCGCTGCGTGAGCGGCGCGTGGAGCAGCGAGAGCTTCAGCGCGTCGAACGTCGTGACGCCCGGCTCGAGCAGCAGATGCACGTTCGACGGCACGCACCCGAGACGCGCCGCGCGCGTCCACACGCTCTCCGCCAGCGCGGCGTCGTGGTTGCCGGGCAACATGAACCACGGCCCCGCGAAGCCCGCGAGCGCCGCGAAAAGCTTGCGGATCACCGTGTCGGACACGGTTTGCTGGTCGAACACATCGCCGGCGACCAGCACCGCGTCCGCGCCCCGCTCCGTCGCGATGCCCGCGATGCGCCGCACCGTTTCGAAGCGCGCCTCCGTCAGATGCGCGGCCTCCTCCGGGGTGAATTGTCCGAACTGCGTTCCAATCTGCCAGTCTGCTGTATGCAGTAATTTCATTCCGGTGGCCCTCTGCCGGCAACGTTGTCTCGTGACCCGAATGCCGCGTTCCGCTCGTCGTCCCTGCCTGCCGCGCGTTGTGAAAGGAACGCGCAATCCTGAAGGGGGACGACGACGGTGTGTATCCGCGACGGCGCACATCGCACGTTCGCGGCTCCACCGGCCGGGCGTGCGGGTCACGCCTGGCCGCGCGGCGGAAAGCTGAAATGTACGACAGTTTTCACGCGCGTTCATCGTCGGGCTGACGCGCGGACGTTGGCTTGCGCGAGCGGCGTGATCCGCCCCCACACGAGCGCGCGGGCGTGGCGGGCTTGAACGGCTTTCGATACGTTTGCGGACCGGCGTGCGTCTTCAGTTGCAACCGCTGATCGGCGTCACGCAGCAGACCGGGGCACCCGCGTAACCGGTGATATGGAAACTGTCCGCCGATTTCTTGGCCTCGCGCTTGGCCGTCGCGGCAAGCGAGGCGATGGCATCGCCGTCGACGTCGAGACCGGGGGCGACCGACACGACGCCGACGGCTATCGTGACGAACGAATAGAAGCGCAGATTGCCGTGACGGTCTTCGGCATGAATGCCGCCCGCTTCGATGTCGCCGGGCGTATAAAGCTGCCGCGCGCCGTCGTTGAAGCGCTGCATCGCCGCGCGAATCCGCGGCTCCCAGTCCTCGCTCTGGTAGAAAACGAGGAAGTCGTCGCCGCCGACGTGGCCGAGGAAATCCCTGCGCGGGTCGCACGCGTCCCTGAGCACGGTTGCGGCGAACTTCAGCATTTCATCGCCCTTCCAGTACCCGTACTGGTCGTTGAACGGCTTGAAGTGGTTCAGGTCGCAATAGCATGCGTGAAACGGCGCGGCGCGCTCGACCAGGCGCTTGATGTGCATGTCGATCGGAATGTTGCCGGGCAGCGACGTCAGCGGGTTCGCATAGCGCGCCGCCTCGATGCGGACCTCCGTCACGGTCCGCACCAGCGCCTCCCCGGTCGCCAGGCCGACATACTGGCCGTTTTCGACGACGACCACGCCTTCCGCCAGATAACGCTGGTCGTCGTTGGTCAACAGCTCGGCCAGCTCGTCCATCGTCGCGCTTTTCTCGATGAGCACGGGCGTCATGTTGGCGAACATCATGCAGCGCTTCCTGCCGAAGATCTCCCTGTGAAACGGGCGCGCGTACGCATTCAGGAAGGTGCGGCGATTGAGCAATCCGACCGGCGTTCCGGCATCGACAATCGCAACAGCGTGCAGGTCCGGGCATTGCGTCAGCACCTCGAGCGCATCGTTGCTGGTCGCGGCGGCCGGCAGCGTCGGCGCGTGCACGACGAGCTTGCTGGCCGAAAAGGCACGCGGCGCCCCTTGCGCGGCGTCGGGAAACACCGTGATCGCCTTGTCGTGGATCGCGGCGAGCGCGGTTTCCTCGAGGCGCCCGGCCAGCACGCGATGCGGTTTTCCGAGCAGGAATCCCTGCCCGTAGTCGATCCCCAGATCGCGGCACACCATCAGGTCCTCGATGTTTTCGAGGCCCTCCGCGACCAGTTGCGCGCCGCTGGATTCCGCGAGCTGACCCAAGTAGCGCAGCACCTCGAAACGAAACGGCGACTTTCCCGCGCCATTGATGATCGATCGGTCGATCTTCACGTAGTCCGGCATCAGGCCGATCCACAGGCTCAGGTTCGCGTTTCCCGAGCCGTAGTCGTCGAGCGCCAGCTGCATCCCGGACTCCCGCAGGAAGCTGACCGCCGATACGAGCGTGCTGAGGTCGCCCGCGTCGGCCTGCTCCGTGAGCTCGATGACGATGCGCTCCGGGTCGAGTTGCAGCGCGTGCAGACAGCCCAGCATTTCGTCCCGGCCGGCAGCGATTTCGCGAATCGCGTCGGCGCTCAAGTTCACGAACAGCTTTCCCGGCACGCCGGCCTGGCTGAACGCCGTCAGCGACACGTGCGCGGCAAACCGTTCCAGGCGAACCCTGCTGCCTTCCAGCTCGGCCAGGCCGAACAATGCCGCAGGACTCTCCAGCGGCGATTGGGCGGGACCGCGGATCAGCGCCTCGAATGCGACGACGTCACCTGAAGCGAGCGCTCCAATGGGCTGGAACACCGGTCGCAGGAGCTGTCCTTTGATGCACTCGGAAATCGATACGTTCACGTTTGCAAACCCCGGGCTAAGAGCCAATTGGCCGCCGGCATCGATTGGGCGCGATGGCACGTCCGGCAAGCTCACGACAACGGCACGCCACACGATTCAATTGACCACCGCCATTCCGCTCGGCTTCGACGAACGGTGTCCGGGCAAAAAAATACGCTTGCTTGCCTCCGGCAGCCGGGCGCGCATTCGGGAAATGTCCAATTCTGCGCCACGGGCCGCCACATGGCATTTAACGACATCTTTATGAAGATAAATAGGCAGGCATCGTGTTGAAAATCATGCCGAAAACGTTTTACTTAATTTAAATTATCTATCTAATAAATGATTTTGATTTGATTTATGTATACGTATATGAAATGCAAGCGTTCTGTTGCCGGAATTGTCCTTCGCCGGACAATCGCAGGTGAAGTTCGCGCCAGACGAAGACAGATGTGCTCAATTGCATGCGATGGCGGGTTCGCGTTCGTTTTCGACCGCCCCGGTCGCACGCGTGCATTGTTGCGAGATTCCCTTTTGTCGCTGCTCGCCGTCCGAGCCACGCCGACGATTTAATGCATTTCCAATCTGGCTTTTCGCGAAGCCAATGAAATGGCGCAAAGCCTTTCGACGGTAGTCGATTCGAGACGGCACAGCCTGATGGGGTCGCGCGCTTCGTCGATATCCGCGCGGCATTGCCGACGTCCGGCGACGAACCTCATTTATTGGCCAGTGGTTGACGAGTCAGCGGTGCAGGTCCCAGACCAAGCGGACGGCGCTCGCGATTCCGGCCCACCGGTCAAGCCAGCCCGGATTGACCCGGTCGCGGCAATGCGGCATCAGCGCGGTCGGCGGCCGGGTTACCGGTCAGCTCGACGGCCGGCAGGTCCGGCAAATCTGCCATCCGTCCTCCTTGAGGCACACGCTTCGGTACGTGATGCGTCTCCGTGACGGCGTAGGCAAGCATTCCTATTTCACTGCGGCCAAAGGCAAAAACAACGCCAACGGGTCATTCGTCAGTTGCATGAATCCGAAATGCCGGTAGAACGCAGCGGCCGTTTCGTCCTTTGCGTCGACCGTCAAGGCCACCGCCGGAATCTCCGATTTCGCGGCGCGCTGCAGCGCGTTGACGAGCAATGCTGCGCCCAGCCCCTTGCCCCGGTATTTCAGGTCGACAGCCAGTCGCCCCATCCGCACCGCCGGGATCGAAGGATATCGGGGCAGCTTGCGCGCGACCTCGTGCGGTAGCTCCTCGAGCGCAACGCTGGCCGCCGACAGAGTGTAATAGCCAGCGACGATGTCACCGTCGAGCATGACGAAGCACGCGGCAACCCGTCGCCGGATATCCTGCGTGACCCGTTCCAGCAGATAACGATCAAGTGCGGGCGTTCCACATGCAAACCGGGACCGATCATGAGCCGCGCCAAGTGCGGCGACAATCAACTGCCCCCCGCTCATTCGTTACGCAGCAGTTGGTCGTGACGATCGATCGCGCGCTTCAGCGCATCGACCGGCTCCGGTGGCGACAAAATCGAGTCGGCAAAGCGCTGCGAATCCGCCAGCGACAAGCGGATCACCTCGGCCTCCGCGATCGCGCGTTGCGCCGCTTCGCGGGCAGCCGAGACAACGAAATCCGACATGGTGCGCCCCTGAATCTCGGCGGCTCGCCGGATCACCGCATGCACGTCTGCCTCAATGCGAGCTTCAAATCGAGTGGTAGCCATAACCATTTACCTCCTGACAGACAAGTGTACGGAAAATCGCCGGGTCGATCAAGAAGCGTACGGAAAATTGCCGGATCCATGGGACGACAGGTACTTGATAGGTCTCAGCACTTGAACCGCACGAACGACGGCCAGGTCTTCGGCCAGAGCGGTCGAAGGGGCACCTGAAACGCCTACAAAAAAAAGGCCGCTCACGCGGAGCGGCCTGCGAGACGGACGGGCACGAAGCCCGTCGCTGCCTCAATCGTCCAGCAGCGACAGGTCGCGCACCGCGCCCTTGTCGGCCGACATGACCAGCTTGGCATAGGCCTTGAGCGCGGCCGACACCTTGCGCGGACGCGGCTTGGCGGGCTTCCAGCCCTTCGCGTTCTGCTCGTCGCGGCGGCGCGCCAGTTCCTCGTCGGACAGCAGCACGTCGATCGTGCGGTTCGGAATGTCGATGCGGATCCGGTCGCCATCGCGCACGAGGCCGATCGCGCCGCCGGCTGCCGCCTCCGGCGAGCAGTGGCCGATGGACAGGCCCGAGGTACCGCCCGAGAAACGGCCGTCCGTCAGCAACGCGCAGGCCTTGCCCAGGCCCTTCGACTTGATATAGCTGGTCGGATAGAGCATCTCCTGCATGCCGGGGCCGCCCTTCGGGCCTTCGTAGCGCACGATCACCACGTCGCCGGCCTTGACCTTGTCGTTGAGGATGTTCTCGACCGCCTCGTCCTGCGATTCGGTGACGTGGGCCGTGCCCTCGAACACGAGGATGCTCTCGTCGACGCCGGCCGTCTTCACCACGCAGCCGTCGAGCGCGATATTGCCCGTCAGCACCGCCAGCCCGCCTTCCTTGGAGAACGCATGCTCGTACGAGCGGATGCAGCCCTCGGCGCGGTCCAGGTCCAGGCTCGGCCAGCGCGTGTTCTGGCTGAACGCGACCTGCGTGGGAATGCCCGCCGGGCCGGCCTGGTAGAACGTCCTGACCGCCTCGTCCTGCGTGCGGGTAATGTCCCAATGATCCAGCGCGTCCTTGAGCGTGTGCGCGTGCACCGTGGGCACGTCGGTATGCAGCTTGCCGGCGCGCTCCAGCTCACCGAGGATCGCCATGATGCCGCCCGCGCGATGCACGTCCTCGATGTGGTACTTGTTGGTGTTCGGCGCCACCTTGCACAGCTGCGGCACAATGCGCGACAGGCGGTCGATGTCGGTCATCGTGAAGTCGATGCCCGCCTCGCGCGCGATCGCCAGCAGGTGCAGGATCGTGTTGGTCGAGCCGCCCATCGCGATGTCCAGCGTCATCGCATTCTCGAACGCCTTGAAGCCCACCGCGCGCGGCAGCACGCGCTCGTTTTCCTCCTCGTAGTAGTCGCGGGCCAGCTCGACGATGCGGCGGCCGGCGCGCTTGAAGAGCTGCTCGCGGTCCGCATGGGTGGCCACCACCGTGCCGTTGCCGGGCAGCGACAGGCCCAGCGCCTCGGTGAGG
>Ga0306924_10006885_pt1 | contig 11345 bp, 17 predicted proteins | sample sta12Can44000111_FD_203756 | JGI IMG/M metagenome (GOLD analysis project Ga0306924, IMG submission 203756) | Lab enrichment of tropical soil microbial communities from Luquillo Experimental Forest, Puerto Rico - statanox.12C.anox.44.000.111 (v2)... | ecosystem: Environmental > Terrestrial >...
TTGGCGATCTGATTGGAAGTCATGTTGTAGGTGCCGGACTGGATCCACACATATTGCCCGGTCGCCACACCACCGGATCCCACCGCCAACCCCGCAGCTCCCGGAGTGGCCAGACACCCACCCATCCTGCCGACGATGGTCTGTGCCGCCGTCCCCACGGAACGGTCCATGACCCACTTATTGGCCCCGACATTGACGCTTTGGATCTGATACCATCCCGCGGTTGCGGTGCCTCCGGTGATTTGCACGGTATTCCCGACGTCAGTCGAGGCCACGGTATAGTCACCGACCGCCACATCGATGGTCGTGGTCGTGGCGTCGACGACCGAAGCGACAGACAGAGTGGCTTGTGGGCTGGTCTGTTGACTATAGTCCGTACCGCCTGACCCGGTGACGAAACCCCCGCCGTTAGCATCATTCCCAGTGGTCCGGACTTCCCATACCGTGTCTTGACTTAGAGTCATCCAATCGATCCCTTGCCGCCGGTCTTATACTTTGAAGCGGTGAATTCCTGACTTCTGTCTTTCGTCTGATTGTCGGCGAATTCGAAATAGTCGCATACCGCCAAGCGGTCGATATAACCCTCGACAGAAGTGCAACCGTCGGGCTCTATGAACATCGAACAGTTGTCACAGATTTGGTCAGTCGCCTCTTTGGGGTAACGGTAGTTAGCGACCGACTTAGTGCTCTTACCCCTGGCCACTGTCAGGAATTGCCAATTGAACCCGGATGACGTCCATAAGGGCGCCCACGGCCCTCTTCAGTTGTGGGCCGATCTGGCTGGTATTCGCGGCAGGGATGAAAATCGTCCATCCCGGCTTGTCCGTCGAGGTGAACGTCAGGGAGTTGTCGGTATTTGAAGTCACGAGGATTGTGCAGGTGGCCATACTAGAATCTCCTCACTTTTCTCCTTACTGAGGTTGCCTTCAAAAGTCATAAAGCCAAAATGGCCAAAGTCGATATCGGGATCGACGTAAATCTGTTCGCCTAAGAGGCACCAACGTTCGCAAAATGCGAAATCTTCTCCTAACGGTTCGTCATAGACGATCAGAGGGTCGAACAGCATATACATCCACCGCCCCCGTTTCTTGTCCCTGGCTCGTAATTCGGGATAAGCCTCACGCATCTTTTCCAGGACTGTACGCTTGATCCTCAGAAACCCTGATTGACACCCCCTCGTCGTCATTGCGGTGCCATTCCATAACCCCCTCGAAGGGAATTTCTTCTGTCCGGGAGACCGGCAGGGATAAATCCCACACACGACATCGTTTGGGTTGTCCAACATTCTTACGAATGCGGCCGGATCCCATCTTAGATCGGAATCGATGAAGAACAGGCAATCGCAGTCTGAATCCCAGAAATCCTGCGCACAAATGGCTCTGGCGAGGGAAATCAGCGAATTCCCACTCATGCCGTTGATCTGCGTCGACCATCCCGCATTGGCGGCTTGGATGATCGAATGCACATAGGAATTCACGTAATCGAACCACACCATGCCGGAATGGCTCGGTGTAGCGATCATGACCTGACCTTTATGGTTTTTCATTGAGCCGCCTCTGGATCTCGCGGTCTTCGGCCGCGAGATTGGCAATCAAGTCACGGTTCTGCTCGACGACGATCTCCATTCGGGTGACCTTGGCGATCAATTCCCGTAAGTCGGCAGACGCGCTTGCCGCCCACCAGATGATGCCGACGATCTGGGCGGATAACAACAGGATAATGGACACCCACTTCGCCGTACCATTCAATTGGCGATCCGGGCTGGTTTGACGGCTTGCAGGACAAATATGAACGTTTCCTTCGCTTCTTGGATATGCACCGGATCGAAGTCGGCTTTGTAACAATATCGGTAATCGCTCATTGGCGTTTTACCGACTTGAAGATTGTATTGCGGCTGGCAGAGGAACACGAAGCTTTCCTTGGACACGATACGGGTATGGCCAGGGTCACCGAAGGCCCATACGCTCGTCGGTAATGGGGAAGTCCCACACACCACACCGTCGGGTTTCAGGATCCTCCAGAAGTCGCTCCACTGGTCGAAAAAGAACCTGAAATCCCCTTGGGCGCCGACGTGCTCCAGGACCTCGTAAGCGTGAATCTCGTCGAACGTGTTATCCGGAAAGGGTAAAGGAATATCCTTCAGATCATGCAAAACGTCCGGCTTGTGGTCTTTGTTGACGTCGAGGGTCACCAATTTTGTCCAGTCCGGCCGATCCGGAGGTGACATTTTTCGTTCCCTGCTCCGTCCGCAGCCGATCAGAAGCTCCATGCAGCCATTCCTTGTGTTCGAGGGTCCATTTGATTGTTTTGTTTAAAGATTTTCTAAACGTCACCGGGAGTTTGAACCCAAAATCACTCAATCTGGACCCATCCAGTGCGTATCTCAAATCATGACCCGGTCTTGACGAGTGAAAATCGACGATCTTGTAATCGAGGTCCTTTCCTACAGCCGAAGCAATCATCTTGGCCATTTGAAGGTTGTCGACTTCCATCTCGCCGACGATGTTGTACTTATCCCCCGGCCACCCATTGGACATCACAAACAATGCCGCAGCGGCAACATTCCTGGCATGGATGTAAAATCTCGACCCGGGAAGCCCCTCAGGAGAACCGTGGATAATGACCTGTTCTCCGTTAAGAACTTTAAGGATCGTCGACGGGATGAACTTCTCCGGATGCTGGCGTTCTCCGAAGACATTCATGGTATGCGTTATTAAAATAGGGAGTTTGTAGGTGTTCTCGTAGGCGAGACAGAGTTCCTCGGCTCCGGCTTTCGAGGCCGCATAGGGATTCGAACTGTTATATCGATCCCATTCTCGGTATCGAACTCCGCCCGGCGCAGGTCCAAAGACCTCATCAGTCGAAAAATACAGAAACCGGCTACACCCCCGCTCACGAACAAACTCCAGAATGTTACAGGTTCCGACCACATTGTTCTCTACGAACTCCAAAGGGTTTTCGATGGACCGGTCGACGTGTGACGCCGCGGCCAGATGAAAAACATATTCGCAGTCCCCAATCCGGGAAGCCACAGACTGATTAACAGGAGCCCTAAGGTCGTGAAACACAACCTTAACCCTCGTACCCTCGGCATGCCATATGGGCAGGGAGGCAAGCCGGTTAAGATTCCCTGAGGTGTCCAGCCGATCAAGACTGACGATCTGCCAATTGGTATTCTTGAGAATGTGCTCAATCAAATGATGACCGATAAACCCAGCCCCTCCCGTCACCAGAACCCTCATGCGACCATCACCTCGTAGAACTTCTTGACATGCTTTGACCCGCCGGGTTGTCTCAACAGGAACTCATGAAAGTTTCCTTTATGATCGTTACCCCCACCCCAATGGCAGAGTTCCATATCGGGGACAATCCATAGTTCTCCCCCGATGGCTCTCCAGCGTTTAGAAAACATGTAATCTTCCCCCCACCAACGTCCTTCAAAGGCGCCGTGATTGAACAGATCGACGTGGAAAGCATAAGGAGCCCCGTAGCATAACTCCGGGTATCCACGCATGAACCTTCCTACGGCTTCCTTGCTGAGTTTCAGGAACCCGGCGGGGACAAGTTCAGCTCGGACACACCCGTCCTCCCTGACCTCCGGGCGATGGGTGACGGGATCGTCGTGCAGGAGTCCCATATACTCCTCGATTGGGCCTTTGAACCGGTAGGTTCCAGCAATGACTTCACCTGAGGTATCGAGAAGCTTGATCAGGTCTTGCGGACGCCAAGACACGTCGTCGTCGATGAACACGACATGATCGGCTTTCCAGTCGAGAGCTTTGCGCAGCAACAGGCTGCGCGCCGCCGAAATGTACGGATTCCCCACCTCGAACACGATGCCGGCCTCGTAGCCCGCTTGGTCCATCAGAGGGCACGAGGCTTCCATTGAATCGAGAAGGGCTTCTGCCGGCTTTCCCCTGGAGGGAATGAGGAAGGCGACCCGTTTGCCGTCGCTAGGCTTTACGAGACCAACGGGTTCGCCATCCTCTCCGATACCGATTCCTTCCACTACGAGCCTTTCATCAAGCCTACACCAACTAGGCAATTGACGATCTCGGTCATGCAAGCGGCCTGGGTTGAACCAAAGGACGCACTCGATGCCGAGATATTCGAGGTCGTTTGTAGGGACGAAGACCGTTGGCTGACCGGAGTGGCGCCGTAGAACGAAACCAGATCGGAGCCTTTGGCCCCGAATGAGTTCCCGTCCGGGTTGGAGTCTGAGAGTTGTCTGACTGGCATGGGAACCTCCTTATGTTCCGCTCAACCGGCTGGCTAGGCGAGGATCGATGGCCTTGACGCCATAAAGGATGTCGAGGCGCCAATTCGAGATGTCGTTGGTGCCGTCATAGTACGGGACGACCCGGACACTCAAACCCTTGTAGGTCTTTCTCGCGGCATCAACCACGCCTTGCGGCATTTCCAGAGGGACCATCGCCAATGTGAAGGCGTTCCTGTGGAAGACCAGGTTCTGCGGATAGGCAGTCGACGCCGTTCCCACCATGGTGATCGTCGCGTTCGCCACCGGGATCGCCGATACAGTCTGGAAAGCTCCCGACGTGATAATCGGAGGCGAGATAGTTAGCGTGGTTTCATTGGTGGTCACCGAAGCTGCCGTCACCGTCTGTTGTATCACGAATTGCTGCAAAAAGCTCTGAGCAACTTTAGTGACGGGATTCACCGCGAACACATTGGAGATGGTAAACACCTCCCCGACGTTTAGGGTTGCGCCGTTGGCCCAACCATTGGTGGGAAAGTTCATGGTTCCGGTATCCTTGGACAAGGCCCAAGTGGTACTCAAGGCACCAGTACCGGCAGCATGAACCACGCCTGCGGTGGCCACACGAGTCCCGGCGGTCAGGGTTGGGATGTTCTGCGACATGAACGTGTCGACACCACCGATCTGACCTAAAGACCCTTGACGATAGGCCGGCACACCGACGGAATTGAAGAACAACGCCGTCTGAGAGCCCAAGAGTCCCCAGTAATCCGCTGGAGACAGCACCCCGGAACGGGAATCCTGCGGGACTGCTCCCAAATCGAGCTGCTCCGGTCCTAGGGCAAATCCGGCATATGAAGCAATGGTTTTGCCGGGAGTGCCGACCCAGTTCCAGACTTGCTGATAGAGATTCATCAGGTCCTGGTCTACCGAATTGGCAAGCTGGATCATCGCCGGCTTCATCACGCGATCGGAAAACTCCCGAATATCGAGGGTGAGCTCCTGTGAGGTGAAGCGGAAATCGATACCTTTTTGCTGGTTCACGACCAGTTGAGTGGTGCCTTCGACCACGTCTTGGATCGCCGCCACCGCACCGGTCCGCACCGTGAAATCGTTCGGTCTCCGGATACGAATGGTAGCGCCGACTTGGTATCCGTTCACACTCTTGGAGTATTCGGATTCATAGCCGCGATACACCTGATTGGCCATGACGAGATTGTTGTCGAGAAGCATCAAAGCTTCCGCGGCAATCACGTCGGCAGTCAGTTTGACGTTTGCCATTGTTTAAGTTCCCTTACTCCTTCTTATCCATGGCCATACGCATGCGGACATATTGAGTAATGTCGTCCTTCTTCGCGGCCTGATAAGGATCGGATGGTGCTGACGCCCCGCCACGAGGAGGGGTAATCGGTGGTGGCGCCTTGGAGACTTTATTCGCAGTGGGAAGCTCGGCTTTCGCTTGCAGTTCACCTATTGTGAGAGCGGCGGATACAGGGTCCATGCCGTTGAGCTCGACCGCAAGGTCGGGATTCTTCGTGAGATAATAGTGAATGACCTCACGATTCCTGGCTCTCGACATCAGATCGAGCACATGGGGTTTCCACGAGCCGATCTCGGCCTTGAGGGCCGAAGCTGCAGCTTCAGCATCGGGGAATTCCTGGTTGAATTCCTCGCAGTCCTCACGAAAGTCCCTGAAGGCATCTTGGCGAAGCTCGATCTGCCTCTGTTGAGCCTGGCGGGCTTCCTGACGGGCCTGTTGCTCGGCAACGATGCGAGAAATCCTCTCGTTATCGTAAGCCTCTTGCGCGTCCTGGTACTTCTTCCAATCGGTGAATTGCTCAGGTTCCGGTCTTGATAGCGGCTTGGCGTCTGGCGCCTTGCCATTCAATTGGCTTTCTAGGTACCGGATCCTCTGATCCTGCTCCAAGATCCTGGCATCTTGCCTGGCGAGTTTGATCTTCTGCCTGGCAAAGCCTGATCTCGGCTTTGGTTCTTCAACAGGAGCTTCCTGCTTGGGCTCCTCTGGCGTCTCTGGCTCTACAGCCTGGACTTCCTCCGGAACCTCTGGGGGGAGATCGACTGGCGCAGTGGCCGCCGTGCCGATGTCTTGAGTCATGGTGAATCCTCCTTATAAAAAAAGGCCCCGAAGGGGGCCTTGAGCTAGGGAGGTCTGTAACCGTCAATAAGACGCAGTGGCGTCGGTTTCAGTCTTAGCCGCTTTCTTCTGAGAGGTAAACAGCTTCATTTCCTCAATCAGGAGCTTCAGCATCTGCATCTGTTGATCCATTCGCTTCATCGATACGTCGTGATTTCTCTGAATGGCATCTCCGGCCATTTCGTGTTTGGCCCTTTGAGCCTCGACCTGCCCCTTGATGACGTCCCTCTGGAGTCTCACCCCCTCGTGTTGGGTCTTCAGTTTTTCATGTTCTGATTTCGCCTCGGCCTCGACCATTTTCGGATCAGGCTTCGGTTGCATCATCTGTTGCAGCATCTGAGCTCGAATCTGTTCCTCCGGCATGCCCTGTTCCCGCATCATCTCGGCCATCAATAACATTGGAGGTAAAAGGAGTTTCGCTCGATCGGCAATGACATTGGCTAAAGGCCAATCCTGCGCTTGGGCGACGAGGTCCATCAGTAACGGCCCCAATTGGGGGATGGTTTGTAGAAGCGTGATCATCCCCGCCTTGGCTTCTTCCCTTCGGGTAGCGAAGGACGGTCCGACCTCGACCATGACATCGTAGGCCCCCACCGTGAGATCATTGTCGATCTTCGTGATGATGTTCAGCCCTTGAATCTGACGAACGGGTTGATTGATGTTGATGGGTTGAACCTTGTCGTCTTCCCTCAGGATACGAATTTGTCGTGCGGTGTCATAGACGTGGGGGATCATGTCGATGAGGACTCGCCCGGTATGACGGATCGCCCTCACCCAATTGTCGATATAAACGAACGTTCCGGTGTCCCCTTCTCTTTGACGATTGGCGATCGCCGTCCCCGAAGTTTCGTTCGACTGTTGCCCTAGAGACGGAGGGTATAATCCGGTGACCCGCCACATATCCTGCTCGGCCCTCTGAATCCCTTCTAGGATCCCCTGACTCGACACTGGAGGAGAAATCCTCTCCGGGGCTTTTCCCTGATTTTGAGCATCAGGCTTATAGATCATGAACGGGTAATTTTTGATGTTGGCGGTTTGCCACATGTCGATGGTGTCGGCGAAGTTCAGTTCCGTGCCCATGAATGGGGCTTTCGGTTGCATGGCCGTGACCTCAACTTCAGCCGAGGCGTAGTAATTGTAAATTCTTTGGGGGTCTCGCATGAAGCGGACCATGCCGTGGCGGATGAGTCTTCTTCCGATCCTGACTTCCTCACCAAAGCAGGGAATAATCGGGATATAACGTCCGGGGGAGATTTGCTCATCCTCTAGGACCTCCGTCAGAGAAACGAGATAACGGACGATTTCGTGGGATTCTCGTTCCTGGATGCTGTCGGGCGGGAGAGACACATCAGGTCCGAGTTTCCCGACATCGACCGTACTCCCGTCCGGCAGCATGGCAAGCTTAAGCGTAACGGGCCGTTTGATCCAGTATTCCGAGACTCTAACATGGTCGTCTGTCGCCCATTCGGTGCGCCATTGATAGTCATAGATGTTCATGTCGTCAGCGGTCTTGCCGGGGTACATCTGTTCAAATTTCTTCCTCGACATGTCGACCGGCACGAAACAGAACGTCGCATCGGAACGATCGGGTTTGACCGCATCGGGATCCCATAACACCGCTATCCCATCGTCGATGGCGCCGATGGCGAGTTCCTGATCAAAAGTGGAGTTCCCCGCATACTCGGTATAAACCCGCCAATGTCCGACTCCAGCCGTAACCTGTTGCTCTGCCCCCTTGGCATAGGCGTCCTGAGCGTCGGAACGGTTCTCAATGTAACGAATTAAATCGGCAATGGTCTCCGCGGTCTTGGGATCGGACTTGTCATCGATGCCCACGACTTTTATCGCGGGCCGCATCTGTCGTTGTTCGCCAGTCACCTGGCGGACGAATTGCGGGATCATGTTGATGATCATGCACGGCCGGCGTTCCGTTTGTCTTTCATTCAGAGCGGTGGCATCCCACTGGGCATCGCCGCCCTTGAACCCTAAATCGAGGTAAGCCTCGATGATATTCTCGTGCTCCCTTTGTCTGGCCCGGTCGTAGTTGTCACGCATCTCCTGCATGAACAAGGTCTGATTCTTGACCTTGAACTCAGTCTCGGAAGTGGGCCTTCCGGACTTGTCGACAATCGAGGTGATTTCCGGCGTGGCGGATCGCTGAGTCCCGCCAGTGCCGCTGCCGTTCGTCACTTATGCTTCTTACCGTGTCCCTTTGGGTACTCGGCGGCATCCGGCTTGAACGAGGACTTCGGTGCCGGATTCGGTCCCTTGGACCCGCCCTTACCCCCTGAGGGGTGAAGGTACATGTCTGACTTGTTATGGAAGTCCGATGATGGGCCTCTAGGATTGGAGCACTTGAAGAAACCTTTTTCTTTCTGAGACATGGTTATGTTCCTGCTGGCTTGGTCATGTTGTGGCCGACTTGGCCGCCGAACCAAGCACCGACCCAAGGGGCGGCGGCGATAGCCACGGTGCCGAGTCCGCCGGTCAGAAGGCCCGCCGCCACGGCGGCGGAAGCAATAGCGGCTGTTCCCAGACCGCCGATGATGGCGCCGGCACCTGTTCCGAGAACATGGTTGACTGATGCGTTGGGATCCGAAGCCGGGGTTCCATTTGTCATTTCAACCTCCTTTAGATTTGCAAGATTTGCCTCAAAATTTCATTCCATACCGGGTTTTTGACATTGGTCAAAGCCTCATACCAATCCTGTCCATTGGTAATCAGCACCCATCCCGCGGCATTGGTGCTGTCACCGGAGACGATGTTGTAACTGAAATCCGAGTTCTTGGTGACGAGCATGGAGACCGTAGTCTGCACCCCGACATTCGATGATGTTCCACCGCTCATAATTTACCTCATACCATCCAGTTGACTTCGCCCGTGACGGCAAGATGCCGGAGCACCCTGGCGGTTCTCTGTGGGGTCGTATCCTTAGGGGCGAAGAGCTGATCGGCCAATTCCCTCTTGATCCCGAGGAGCTCTGCTCCCCGTTTCACCGTTGGAACACTCTCGTAGAATGATGCCCACGTCTTGAACGCCATCCCACAGATGCAGTGATGGATGTCGTTCTGATTGTAATCGGTTGATTGCTCGATCAGATCGGCGAGTTCACTGATCCTTGACACATTCACATCGGGTTTGAGTAGCATAGGCTATACTCCTATAGACGGCTTAATCAAACTCCTTGCCAGCTTTGAGAACCAAGTTGTCGGTACTTTCCCTTGAGGTTCCCCCAGATATCGGGATGGGTTTCCATGAACCCAGTAGCAAAGTATCTTAAGGCATCCGCCCCGTGGGAGGCCCAATCGTGCAGGGGTTTATCCCTCCAAACTTTTAATTTGTCGTCCCATTCCTTACGATAGGCTTTTAAAGCTTCAAGCCCACGCTCACACCTCACGGCATCGATATAGCAGGATTGGAGGAGTTTCCTCACTGCGTTGATGCCATCGTAGACGTCATGTTGGGGAACGATGGTGGCCTCTATTCCCAAAGCCCTTAAGGTCTCCAACCTTGATCGGTCCATGCCGATCATGTGGGCAGCAATGTCGTGGGGAAAAAAGTGCTTATCGTAAACGTACCGTTTATCTTTGAGTACCCTGGCGTAATGGTCAAAACCGACACCTGACGCTTCATAGTAGTCGATGAGGCGCCTCTCTTTGCCGACCGCCTGGACGAACCATATGGCAGTCGAATCGGAGTAACCAAGGTCCCACGCCGTATTAACTTTGATGGTTCGGTCCACGGGAACCCGACCAATACGACTTTCTCCGATAGCGTTAGAAATTTCGTCGGCATAGTAAGCGCCCTTGAGTGAAGCTTCCCACGAGCATTCGATCTCCTGGTTGTACGCATCTTCGCTCATCGACTCCTTGAGGTGCCGCATCTCCTCTAATGGTATGAGGTGCGTCTCGGATCCTCGTAGCATGACCCGATACCATTCCGGGTTGTCCCTTGCTCGTTCATAGACATCCCAGAATTCGTTCTTGCCTTTAGGGGTGCCGATGAAGGTTGCAAAGCCTTCTCGATCCAGTAGCGTCGGCCGTACAACTTCATCCCAAACGCCCGACCGCCAATCTGCAAACTCATCACACACAACGCCGTCAAACCCCAGACCGCGAAGGCGATCAGGGTTGTCAGCACCATACAGGCGTACACGGGCACCATTAACAAAGTCCACCCGAAGTTCTGTTTCATTCGGTTCCGATCCCCATAAAGGTTGTGAATATTGCTTAAGGAGAGACCAAGCCACGTCCTTGGCTTGTGAGAAGTATGGAGCAATGAACGCATAACGAGCATCCGGGCGTCCCGGATCGCAACTCCTGAGGATGATGTCGTTGAGGGTGGCGGTCGTTTTCCCACTTCTTCTATGTGCACAGATGATCGCCCATCGCTGTTTTCTCTTATGATACTCATAGAACACTTGCCGCATCTCATACGGCAGTTCTTTATTGAGTTTGGTCATCTCCCCTCCGGCCATCCCAACAAACGTCTAATCATTGCCGCGCTGACCTTCCATGGTGGCGAGCTGCGGGAAGCGGGCTTACGGGCATCAGAACTTCGGTTTCTTGTACTTGTGCTTGGTGCCGTAGGGAGTTCCTACCGACTCCTTCATCGGCTTCACGGTGTGGTGCACAGGCTCTATTGGAGCGGCAGGAGCCGGCGGTAGAACACTAGGGGCACTTTCTACCGCCGGACTGGCGGCCGGAAGCTCCGCTGCAGGCGGTTGAGCGACTGTATCTTGTTTTGGGGTGTTCACGTCATAAATGAACTCATCGATCTCCTGTAATGTCGGCTTCTTCTTGGAGTGGACCTCCATGGTGGCGGCGAGAAGGGCCATCAGGATCTGGACATTCGAGTAGGGCTTGCCTTTGTAAGTCATGTCGGTTCCTTGATCAGAAGATGCTTCCCGCCTTTGGAAGCATCATTCTTTCGCTCCAATGTGGGCTCCGATGACGGCTCCGAGAGCTGCCCCAA
>Ga0306924_10006886_pt1 | contig 11344 bp, 10 predicted proteins | sample sta12Can44000111_FD_203756 | JGI IMG/M metagenome (GOLD analysis project Ga0306924, IMG submission 203756) | Lab enrichment of tropical soil microbial communities from Luquillo Experimental Forest, Puerto Rico - statanox.12C.anox.44.000.111 (v2)... | ecosystem: Environmental > Terrestrial >...
GTAATCTCCGGCACATTGTCGATCGGGCAGCTGATCGTATTTATCTCCTACCTCGCCCAGCTTTATGCGCCGATCAACCAGATTACGCAGAGTTGGGGGATGATCGCAGGTGCCCGGGTGGGGGCTCGCAGGATTTTCGAGATTCTTGACACCGAGCCGGATCTCGAGGACGGCACGCGAAACTTCCCTCCGAGCGGGCCTTGCGGGGAAGTCGCGTGGTCCGGGGTCAGCTTCCGTTATCGTCCCGACACCCCAATCCTGGCAGGCGTAGACCTGAAAATACCGGCCGGAACGAAAATCGCTGTTGTCGGCCCGACTGGAGCGGGTAAATCGACGCTTCTCGGTCTGTTGCCTCGATTCTACGATCCATCAGCAGGCTCCGTTGCGATCGACGGCGTCGATGTCCGCGAATACACGCTGAGATCGCTGCGCAACCAGATCGCGATGGTCCTTCAGCCGCCGCTGATTTTTCCGCTTTCGGTGCGCGACAACATTGCCTACGGCCGCCCGGGAGCCGACGACGCGGCGATCGAACAGGCGGCTCGACTGGCGCGGATCGACGATCTGATTGCTTCGCTTCCAGCAGGTTACGACACGCTCCTCGGTGAATCCGGCACGTCTCTCTCGGAGGGAGAAAAACAACGGATCACCATCGCCCGCGCCCTTCTGCGCAATTCTCCGATTCTGATCCTTGACGAGCCCACCTCGGCGCTCGATGTGACGACCGAGGCGCTCGTGATGGCTGGGATCGAGAGGCTGATGGCCGGGCGGACCACCTTTATCATCGCCCACCGGTTGTCGACGGTGTGGCGTTGCGACCGGATCGTCGTACTGCGGGGGGGGCTCATCGTAGAGCAGGGCACTCTACCGGAATTGCTGCGTCGTGATGGGTTCTTCGCGGAGTACTATCGCACTCAGTTCGCCACGCAGGAGGCGCACCCAGGGCAAATTATGGCTGAGGTCTGATTTCGGCTCGAGGGAAACACCCGACGTCAAGCGACACCCGGCACAAGACATATCTGCCCGTCTGCGAAATCGCCCTAAATATGGTGCTTCCAGCTCTGCTATTTTGGCCAATCTAGGCGCGACATAACCCACCGGATTCTTCGTCGGGCAACTCGAGGTCGACTATGGTTCGGCGTCCCTTTGCCCTCTTGAGACTGTGCGGTTTCACGACAGAGAGACGCTCAATTCGCAAGAATTAACAATTAATTGTTGTCAGGCTGCGATCCCGCGATTAAGGTTGAAGAAGGCACGCTGGGCTGAGCTACATCTTGGGTAGTAGGCGGCGGGCAAAAGGAGTGATCCTGACGCCCCGTGTCGCTCTTTCGAGAACCGGCCACCAACGCTGCTCTTGGCCTGACGGTGCCGCGACCTGGTCCCGGAGAACTTCCTGGACATCCACGGTGCGGCCGCACGTGGGGGGCGAACATGGCCGCCAGAAAATCGAGCGCAAGCTACGGGCTCTTCGCTGAGATACACATCCGGTATCGGACAGCTACCCGGTCCTGAGAAATCGGGGTGTCACCGCCTCTTCAAGCCTTGGCGTCGGTGGCGGCGCTCGCGGTGGCCGCTGCGCTTGTCTATCTCGGTGTCAGCCACATCGGCTACGTTCGCCTCATTGGCAAAGAGGAATTGGCTGTAGCGCGGGCAGAAAGTGCCAATGTCGATCTTCAGGACGATGTCGCGCGTCTGCGGGACAGGCTTGCCGTCGCCGCCCGCGACCGCACGGCCGCACAGGATCGGCTATCGGTGCTGGCAAATCAAGCTGATGCGCTCCGCAGCGAACTCGAATCAACCGAGACGAAACTCCGCCAGTTCGAGCAAAAGTTTTCGGAGCGCGAGCCATTACAGCCCCAAGAGGCAATTCCCGAAGCCGGACCGGTCGAACCCGTAGTGTCTCAACCAACACCGTCCGAAACTAAGCCGGCTCATCCAGACGTCGGCGCATCGGATACTTCTTCTATGAACCCGAAACGCGCTGCCGAAGACGTCTCCGACCTTATCCGCCGCAGAGTGCTCGACGAGTTCGAGCGGATCCTTGCTTCGGTGGGGGTCGATGCCGGTCACCTATTTTCCCGATTTGCGGTGAACCGTGCCCAAGGAGGCCCCTTTTTTCTGCCGCCAAGGGCCGATCAGCCACCCGACAACATCGGCGCCGGCTGGCTCGCCGGCGTGCGCGGCTTGGCGAACTCGCTACCCTTGTCGACCCCACTTGAGCACTTCCAAGTTGGCAGCCGTTTCGGTCCACGCCGTGACCCGTTTAATGGGAGAGCAGCGTTCCACACCGGGCTTGATTTGGATGCGGCCTACATGTCGCCAGTTTACGCCACAGCACCGGGGATCGTGACCTATACCGGATATCGCGGTGATTACGGCAAGGTCGTCGAAATCGACCATGGTAGCGGTATTGCAACTCTCTACGGCCACCTGCATCGTTACACCGTCTCGACAGGCCAAAGAGTTGGCGCGCATACCCAGATCGGGCTTCTCGGGAGCACTGGCCGCGCCTCCGGTCCCCATGTGCACTACGAGGTGATCGTAAACGGAGAACCGCGGGATCCCGAGAAGTTCATCGGGCTTGCACACCTTGCTCCGATCGCAGACAAATAGCGTTCGCGCGCGTTCTCGGGCGGCCGGCAAGCTTAGCGCGCCAGGTCGCTGACCAGCGAAAACGCAGAATTGCGACCAACCTGACCCCGATAGATCTGCAGGTTTTCAAGCACGCGCTGAACGTAGTTCCTGGTCTCGCTGATCGGGATATTTTCGATCCAGTCGACCATGTCGATCTTTCCGCCGCGCGGGTCGCCGTAGTCGCGCAGCCATTGCCGAACTCGGCTGGGACCGGCGTTGTAACCGGCGATCGCGAGGGGGTACGAGCCTCCGAAATCATCGATCAGCATTTCGAGATAAGCCCGCCCGAGAAGCACATTGTAGGCACCATCAGCGGTCAGCCGCTCGGCTGAGAATGGTAACTGCATCTTGTTGGCGATCTCGCTGGCCGTTGCCGGCATCAGCTGCATGAGTCCGCGCGCTCCTGCCCGGCTGACCGCTTCCCGGTCGAACCCGCTCTCCTGACGTGTGATCGCGAATAATAGGGCGTGTTCGACGGCTCCACCGCCCGGTATCGCTGTGACTGGATAGCCATGGATCATCAGCGGTGTCCCTGCATCGATGGCACGCTTGGCCACCGCAATCGCGAGATCGATCCGTCCATTGCCTTCGGCAAGGGTGGCCAGCATCGCGAACTCCGCCGGGGTTGTAGCGTTGTCCGCCATGTTCATGAGGAAAACCTTGCTCTCTTCTCGATAGCCGAGCTCAAGAAAGAGGCGCGCCGCACGGACCGCCTCATTCTGGTTGAAGCGAGCGAGCTCCGCGGGATCCGGGACCGGCTCGGGGACCGGGTGCGGGGGCGCGTCGTTGCCAAGCTTGTGGGCAGCGAGCTGACCGTAGAAGGTGACCATATGATCCGCGGCCACGGCGTACCATTTGGCGGCGAGCTCCGGTTTGGCCTGAGCTTCCGCGGCACGTCCGCCCCAATATCCGGCCCGAGCCTTGGCGTGAGGAGTGCCAACGCGGGTCAGGATGCGCGCGAAGTGATCGAAGGCGAACATCGGATTTTTCATATAGCGGAGCGCGATGTAACCCAACAGAAACTCCGCTTCGGAAAAAGCGTTGCCTTCGATCAAGCCATGTTGCTCGACGAGGCGATACGCTAGTGCAACATTGCCTGTGGCTAAAACCCGCCGAGCGATAATCTGCCGCTCGACCCACCACGCCGCGGGACGGACCAAATCCTCGGGTTGGGAAAGCAACACTTGCACCGCGGCATTGACCATGTCCTTCCTAGTGCGCCAACGCAGCTCCTCGTAAAGGAGCCCCGGATTGGTGCGCAACTTGGCGGGGACTCGAGCAGCGACGTCCTCCGCGTTCGATGCCTGCGCGGCGAGCGCCAGACGCGCTTCGCCCAAATTGCGCCAATCCGTCGGCACCACAGGGAGCATGCGACGGGCTGCTTCGTACTGCGCGTCCCACAGAAGGCGGTCGAGCCGCTTTTCATAATCTTCTGCCCGAATCGACACCGAATGACGAGCGAGGAAATTCCTTTCATCGAGTGGGCCGAAGTCACCATCGATCCAGGCCGCTCGCAGCGCGGCAATGCCACCGTCCAGATTGCCTGAGTTCAGCATGATCTCCGCGCAGCGGACTTGGCCTACCGCGCTGACCGGGGGAAACCGTTTAAACCAGTCTGCCGCCACGTCGTCCGCCTCTCCTGCCAAAGCTTCTTCGGCATGCTTACGCAGCGCCTTTTGTCGCGGCCAATCGGGGTTCTTCTGGATGAACTGTGCGATGTCGGGAAACCGCCCGGGCGCGCCCGGACGGGAATAATCCATCCAGCGCAGAATCTTGAGCGGTAACGGATCACTTGGCGGGGCGAGCTCGGCATACGCTCGGTTCCAATCGCCGCCCTGGGCCGCGGCGAAAGAGGCACGCGTTGCCTGGAGATCCACTTCGGCCAGGGTTTGTGTGCGTGCCGCCGTAAGGCTGATAGTGAAAATAGCCAACGACACCGATAACACTATCCGGATAACCCGGAGCAAGACCGGCTGCTCCTGTGCTGGGTCAAAGATGAGGCAAAAAATTCTTTACGGTTTTTCGGCAACCGAGGCAAGTCCTCCAACTACCCCGGCCGCCGCCGTTGTCCGACCGTAGCAGAGCGGCGCTGTTGAAGCCCCTGCCTTCGAGGATTATCATTGATCAGTTACGCCGCAATTCCGGAGGAAACCATGTTTAGGGGATCGCTCGTCGCGCTGATCACGCCCTTCCGCAACGGAGAAGTCGAAGAAACCACCTTTCAGGAGCTCGTAGCCTGGCAGATCGGGCAAGGTACGCACGGTTTTGTTCCGTGCGGCACAACCGGCGAGTCGCCAGCGCTCCACGACGACGAGGCGCGCAGAATCATCGCGCTCTGCGTGGAGGTGGCAAAGGGTCGCGCGCCGGTGATTGCGGGGACCGGCACAAACTCCACCGATCATACGATCGCGTTGACTCGTCAGGCGAAGGAAGCTGGTGCCGATGCCGCGCTGATCGTGTGCCCGTATTACAACAAGCCGACGCAGGAAGGCCTGTTTCATCATTTCAAGGCCGTTCACGATGCGGTCGACCTGCCGATCATCATTTACAATATCCCGGGTCGCTCCGCCGTCGACATGACCAACGCAACGATGGCGCGGCTCGCCAAGCTGCCGAACATCATCGGTGTCAAGGATGCCACGAACGATCTCGCGCGTCCTTTGCGGATGCGGGGCGAAATCGGCGCGGGGTTCTGCCTACTTTCGGGTGAGGACGCTACTGCCGTCGCCTATCTCGCCCAAGGCGGCGATGGCTGTATTTCGGTGACGGCGAATGTCGCGCCGCGGCTGTGTTCGGAAATGCATGAGGCGTGGCAGCGGGGAGATATAAAAACTGTGCGGGATATAAACCAGCGGTTGATCCCGTTGCACGATGCGTTGTTCGCCGAAACGAGCCCAGCGCCGGTAAAATACGCAGCCTCGCTGCTTGGTCGATGCACCGCCGAGGTGCGCCAGCCGCTATGGGCGATCATACCTGAGACGCAGCAACGGGTAACGCAGGCGATGCGTGGCGCCGGCCTCCTGAACTGATGAGGGCGGCAGACCGCTACGTCGCGCAAAATCGCCGCGCGCGCCACGATTACTGGATCGAGGATACAATCGAGGCCGGGGTCGTCCTGCAAGGCACCGAGGTCAAGGTGCTTCGTCAGGGGCAGGGAAGCATCGCCGAGGCCTATGCCGATCAGAGCGGGGGCGAGTTGTTTCTCGTCAACGCCAACATACCTGAATATGCTGCCTCGGCCCACTTCAATCACCAGCCACGGCGGCGACGCAAGCTGTTACTACATCGCAAGCAGGTGAACCGATTGTTGGGCGCGATCCAGCGCGATGGTATGACGGTGATCCCGTTATCCATCTATTTCAACGAACGCGGCCGGGCAAAAGTTGAACTTGGCCTCGCCCGGGGGAAACGGAAGGCCGATAAGCGGCAGGCCGGGAAACAGCGCGATTGGCAGCGTAGCCGGGCTCGCATCCTGCGCGAGTCCAATGCCTGAGAGCTCCTATCCCACCACTATGTATGTCCGCCCATCCCTCCTGTCGCAGGGATGGGGTTGAGGTGGAGACCTTCCGGCGGAGGCTGAGCGAGCCGGCGCGCCAGGGAGGCGAACACGGCTTCGAACATCGCGACAGTGAGCTTTCCGGTATTGGTATTGAGCCTGGAGCAGTGATAGCTGTCGGCCAGCAGCGTGCTGTCCGGCAGCCGATACAAGCCACCATGTGCGAATGGGAAGCGCCCGCGACGCAAGCCTAGCGCCTCGAGGACGGCCTGGTGAGCGATAATGCCGAGCGCGAGGATCGCGCGGAGTTGGGGCGTTCCGGCTATCTCGGCAGCGAGAAAGCGCCCGCAAGTCGCGATTTCACCGGACTTGGGTTTGTTTTGCGGGGGCACGCAGCGGACCGCATTGGTGATACGCGCCCGGCGCAGCACGATGCCGTCATCGGGACGGGCATCGTAGACGCCCTCCGCGAAGCCGAATTTTCGCAGCGTCTGGTACAATAGCTCACCGGCGTAGTCGCCGGTGAAGGGCCTTCCCGTGCGGTTTGCTCCCTTAACGCCCGGCGCAAGGCCGACGATCAACAGTTCCGCGGCGTCATCGCCAAAAGATGGGACCGGCGCGTTAAACCATTCTGAATGAGCCGCTCGCTGGACCTCACGGAAGGCGGCAAGGCGGGGACAGAGCGGACAGTTGCGCGACGGCATAGCCGCCGATGCTGAGACCCTCACGCCTCGTCGACCGGTTCGGCTCGTGCCCGGTGGGGCTCCTCGCGGGAATGATGATTGCGCATAATATTCGGCGCGAGTTCCTGGAGTTCGATGAAATTGTCAGCCTGGCGACGCAGGTCGTCTGAAACCATCGGCGGCGAGGAACGGATAGTAGACACAACCGAGACGCGGACCCCCTTGCGCTGAACCGCCTCGACAAGGCGCCGGAAATCGCCGTCCCCGGAGAATAGGATCGCATGATCGATGTATTGAGCCATCTCGAGCATATCGATCGCCAGCTCAATATCCATGTTACCCTTGATCCGCCGCCGCCCCATCGCGTCGGTGAATTCCTTCGTCGGCTTTGTTACCATCGTGTAGCCGTTGTAATCGAGCCAATCGACGAGCGGGCGGATCGGCGAGTACTCCTGGTCTTCCAGTAGAGCCGTATAATAGAATGCCCGGATCAACCGACCCTTGGCGCTGAACAGATCGAGTAAGCGTTTGTAGTCTATGTCGAATGCAAGGCCGCGCGCCGCTGAATAGAGGTTGGCTCCATCGATGAATATGGCGAGCCGCTCTTCCGGGTAGAAAATCATCTGGTACAAATGCCCCGTCGGATTCCATAATGTAACCTAAATGTCTTACAGCGCGCATCCCGGGTCAAGCAGGGCGAAGCGCATGAGAGACAAATTGATCCTGATCGGCCTCGGCGGCAATCTGGCCAGCCCGCGGTTTGGTGCACCCCTCGACACGCTCGCAGCCGCCCTGGTTGCGCTAGAAGCAGAGGGGATCCAGATTGCGACTCGTTCCGCGTGGTATCGGACTGAGCCTGTACCGCGCTCGGACCAACCGTGGTTCGTTAACGCGGTCGCGTCGTTGACAACCCACCTCGCGCCGCGAGACCTGCTCGCGGTGTTGCAAGCGGTCGAGAGACAATTTGGTCGCGTCCGCAGGGAGCGAAACGCCGCGCGCGTGCTCGATCTCGATCTCCTTGATTATAGGGGTCAGGTGACGGGTACGTCTTCGCTCGTCCTGCCGCACCCGCGGCTCCATCAACGTCGATTCGTGCTCCAGCCGCTCGCCGAGGTTGCGCCCGACTGGCGGCATCCGCTGTCAGGGTTGACGGCTGAGCAGCTGCTTTCTCGGCTCGCTGCGGAACAGCCGATCGAGCGCTTGCCGTGCTGACCGGATGTCGGTCTGGTTGGTTGTGCTCGCTTCAGCGCATCGATATAAAAAAGAGCAGCTAATTCGCGGGTTTGAAGCGATGACCGAATTCGGGGCGGCCCGCGCCCACATGATCGAGAGCCAACTCCGGCCCAACAAGGTTATAGACGTGCGAGTGCTCGGCGCCTTTGCTGGAATCCGGCGTGAGCTTTTCGTTCCCGAGCATCTCCGGGCGGTCGCCTACATCGACGAGGATCTGCCGCTCGGCAAAGGCCGCTATCTGATGGAACCGATGGTGGTGGCGCGTGTGCTGCAGGCAGCGGCGATCGAGGGCACTGACACGGCACTGATTATCGGTGCCGGTACGGGATACGAAGCCGCGCTTGTCGCCGGGCTGGCGCGGAACGTTGCTGCCCTCGAAGAGGATCCCGACCTCGCTCGGCGTGCACGCGCGGCTCTCGTCGAGCATTCCATCGCCTCGGTCAGCATCGTTGAGGGTCCCTTGACGCAGGGATATCAGCCGCGCGCCCCTTACGATGTGATATTGTTCTGCGGAGGGGTTGCCGAAGTGCCGTCAGAGATCGATTCGCAGCTCGCTGAAGGGGGGCGGCTCCTGGCCGTCGTCAAACCAGCGAGCGGCATAGGCCGCGCCACCCTCAGGACAAGAACAGGCGGAGTTGTCGCGCGGCGCGTGCTCTTCGACGCTGCAACTCCGCTGCTGCCAGGCTTCTTTCCGAAGCCCGCCTTTGTGTTCTGAAAGCTCGTGCAGTGATGTTTGCAGCCGCTGAGGCCCTTATGTCCAAAGCCGACCGAGCGCGAGGGATATGGTGTGCCGGACTTGACCGCTTAAGGCGATCTTGCGGTCGGCCGTTCTTTCCACAATGGGGGACCTTGGGTTCCCTCGCGCTCGCCGGCTTCTTTGCCATATCCGCTCCCGCTTCGACGCAGGCGCAGACTCTGACCCAGGCGCTCGCCGACGCCTACAACACCAATCCGCAAATACTTGCCCAGCGCGCGTTATTAAGAGCGACCGACGAGCAGGTGCCGCAGGCACTGGCAAACTGGCGGCCGACCGTCAACTTCACCGGGCAGGTAGGGGGCGAGCGAAGCGCCTTTATTCCAGAGAGCACCGGGAAACCCACCGTCAACGGATTGGGTACTTATTCGACCATTTATTCGAACAGCGTCAACCTGCAGGTGGCGCAGCCGATTTACTCCGGCGGTCGGACCGTCGCGCAGACCAGTCAGGCGATCAACCTCGTAGAGTCGGCGCGGGCGCAAACCCTGGCGGTCGAGACGTCGGTGTTTCAGGCCGTCGCTATGGCCTATCTCGACGTCGTGCGCGATCAGGCGCTGCTAGAGGTCAACCGCAACAACGTGGCGGTCTTGCGCAAGCAGCTAGAGGCGACCCAGGATCGATTTCGCGTCGGCGAAGTGACCCGCACCGATGTCGCACAGGCCGAGGCCTCCCTCGCTCAAGCTGTTGGCCAACTGGTCACGGCCCAAGGCAATCTCGAGATAAGCCGCGAAGAATATGTCCGTGCTGTTGGCCACCCCCCGGGCGTGCTGATGCTGCCGCGGGACCGCCCGACGCTTCCCGCGACGGGCGAAGAAGCCGCGAGTCTTGCCGCCAGCAATAATTTCAGTGTCATCTCGGCCAATTTTGCTGAACTCGCCGCTCGCGACAACATTGACTTCGTGCGCGGTCAGCTCTTGCCGCAGATCTCGGTCGTCGGGACTCTCAACCGCACTCTTGCTCCTTCTATCACTTTGAGCGGAGCGCGACAGCAGTCGGCCACGATTGCCGCACAAATGACAATGCCGCTCTATGAAGGCGGAGCGATCTATTCGCAGACTCGAGCGGCACAACAAACGGTAGGGCAACGCCGTAGCCAAGTCGATGACGCCCGACGCGCAGCGGTGCAGTCGGCAACATCGAGTTGGTCGACCCTGCAGGCGGCGCGGGCGAGCATCTCGTCGTTCGCTTCGGCCGTGCGCGCTGCGCAGATCGCCCTCGAAGGCACGCAGCAGGAGGCGCTGGTCGGCACCCGTACCGTGCTCGACGTCCTGATCCAAAATCAGACGCTGCTCACCACCCAATCCCAGCTCGTGACCGCGGAACACGATGCGGCACTCGCCGAGTTCAACGTGGCTGCGGCGACCGGCAGGCTGATCGCGCCCGAGCTCAAATTGCCGGTGAAGCTCTACGATATGGAGCGGCACTACAAGCAGGTTAAGGACAAGTGGATCGGGTTTCGCGGCGGCCTTTCCGAGTGAGCCGGCGTGCACCGGGTGCTTCCACTGGCAAGCCCCGAACGTCATAACCAAGTTGGTCATAATTAATCGGGTGTCGCCGTGCCGGACGCAAAATCTCAGCCAGAGCCCTCGATGGAGGAGATCATCGCCTCCATCAGCCGCATCATCGCCGAGGACAAAGACCCGGCGGACAGACGCGTTGGGACCAAAGCGCAGAGTGACACCGTCGTTCCCGCCCCGGGAGAGAAGAGCGACATTCTCGAGCTAACCCAAGTGGTCAACGAGGATGGCTCCGTGCGACGGGTATCTCCGTGGGCCGAAGTCGCCACCACACCATCGGCCTCGCCTGATGCGTCAACCGCCTCGCCGACGGATGCCGCCGGGCGAATCGAGCCGACACCGTCGCACTCCGATGCAGCGCTCGAAGCGAGGCTCGACTCGGGTCGCGAGCGCATCGTCTCGGCGGCCACTTCGGGAGCCGCGGCCGCCGCGTTTGCCCAGCTCGGCGCGTTGCCGCGCGAGCGGCGCAATGAGCCAGAACTGCCGCTCGGCGGCGCGAAGCGGACGCTTGAGGAGATCGTGCGGGAAATGCTTCGGCCGTTACTGCAAGCCTGGCTCGATGACCATCTCCCCGGCATCGTCGAGCGGCTGGTCCGTGAGGAGATCGCCCGCGTTGTCGGTGAGGCAGGGCTGCGCTGATCGCGATTCAAGACGCCTCTTCGAATATTCGCGCATGGCCGACCTTGCTCGGCGCGCGGCGAGAGGTCTCTGCCGAACTGCTCACTTGAGGACGGTTCAGCGATGCTGGACAAGACATACCAACCCTCCGCCGTAGAGGCGCGCCGGTACGGCCTGTGGGAGCGCTCCGGCGGATTTAGCGCCGATCCGGACAGCGGCAAACCGCCTTACACGATCATGATGCCGCCCCCGAACGTGACCGGGAGCTTGCACATGGGGCATGCACTGACCTTCACGCTGCAGGACGTTCTGGTCCGCTATCAGCGCATGCGGGGTCGCGACGTCCTGTGGCAACCCGGCACCGATCACGCCGGCATCGCCACAGAGATCGTCGTCACCAACCAGC
>Ga0306924_10006887_pt1 | contig 11343 bp, 10 predicted proteins | sample sta12Can44000111_FD_203756 | JGI IMG/M metagenome (GOLD analysis project Ga0306924, IMG submission 203756) | Lab enrichment of tropical soil microbial communities from Luquillo Experimental Forest, Puerto Rico - statanox.12C.anox.44.000.111 (v2)... | ecosystem: Environmental > Terrestrial >...
CTCGCGCAGTGGATCGATCTCGAACGAGTGGCCGAGCGCGATCTGCCGGTCGGGCAGGCCGGCGCGCCGCGCGAAGGAGTGGTTCACGAAGTGCGAGGCCACCACCGTGTGCGCGGCCTCGTCGGCGTCCGCGGTGGTGATGTAGTTGTCCTCGCCGGTCATGATGACGATGCCGGCGCGCGCGCAGAGCAGGCGCGAGAAGTGCTGATCGCACAGCGTGCGCTTCATGTTGATGTCGCGGAACAGGATCCCGTACATCGCGTCGTTCAGGAGCATGTCGAGCCGCTCCCACGCCGCGGCGAACGCGATCTCGCTCATGCACAGGCCGGACGAGTAGTTCGTGAGGTGCACGTAGCGGCGGAGGCGGCGCGACTCCTCGTCGAGCGCCTCGCGCATGATGCGGAAGTTCTCCTGCGTGGCGTACGTGCCGCCGTACCCCTCGGTGGTGGCGCCGTGCGGCACGTAGTCGAGGAGCGACTGCGCGGTGGAGCGGATCACCGCGATCACGTCGGCGCCCGCCTGCGCCGCCGCCCGCGCCTGCTCCACGTCGTCGTGGATGTTGCCGGTGGCGACGATGAGGTACTTGAGCGGCAGCGGCCCCACCCCGAGCTCGCGCTTCAGCACGTCGCGCCTCGCGACGCGCGAGTCGAGCTCCGCCACCGCGGCCCGCGCCTCGCGCCGGAGCTCCTCCTCGATCGCCGCCGCCTCTTCGCGCGGCACCTCCGGCACCTGCCGGGGCAGCGCGGCGAGCCGCTCCACCACCCGCTCCGGATCGTGCGCGCCGTGCCGCTGCGCCCACCCGAGCCAGAACGCGGCGCCCCTGCCGAGGAGCCCACGCGCGTGCAGCTCGTCGACGATCAGGTTTACGTGCGGCACGCCGCGCGGCCCCGCGCCGTGGAGCCCGAGGAGGCGCAGCACGGCGCGCTCGATGGACACGGTGGTGTGGCGGCGGACGAGGGCGAGCACCGGCGCGGTGATCGCGTCGGCGAGCGCGCGGCAGCGCGCGACCACCGTGGGGTCGAGGTGAAGGTCGGGGACGACGCGGCCGTCGGGGAGCTGCATCGGGCCAGTACGTAGGCCTTCCGCGCGGACCCCGCAAGGTCAACGCTGCTCGAGCCGCACCGGGTCCACCAAGGCTGCGAGGCCCGCGGCGAGCAACCGCGCGGGATGCCCCGAGATCACCGCGGCGAAGGCGGCGGCGATGCGCGGCTCGGCCGCGAGCCGGCGCCAGCGCACGTCCGGCCCGTAGATCCTCCCGGCGAGCCGCGAGAGCACCGCGAGCGCGAGGCCCGAGCGGGAGGCGGCGAGCCGCACCCTGTACTCCCCGAGCGACGGGGCCCTTCGGCGCGCCAAGGCTCCCGCGGCGAGTGCGCCGGCGACGCGGCCTGACCAGAGCGCGTAGCGGATCCCCTCGCCGGTGAGCGGATCGACGCCGAGCGCCTCGCCGGCGAGCAGCGCCTGCGCCTTGCCGAGGTCCTTCCCCACCGGCGCGCCCGGCGCGTGGAGACGGATCGGCCAGCGCACCGGCTCCGGCGCGGGGAGCCCCTCGCGCCCGAGCCAGGCCGCGAGCGCGGGGCCGAGCCCCGCCGTGCGCTCGTGGGCGTAGACGCCCACCGTCTCGGCCATCGCGCCCGCCAGGGCCGGCGCGGGGAAGCGCCAGGCGTAGCCCGGGACGCCGGCGTCGAGATCGAAGAGGAGGTCCCACTGCGGCGCGCCCGGCACGCGCGCCTCGCGGAGGAGCGCGTGGCGGCCGGGGTCGAGGCCGAGGAGGCGCCGGCTCGGACCCGCGGCGCCGTCGGCGCAGACGAGCGCGCCGAAGGAGATCTCGCCGGCGCCGGTGCGGGCGCGGTCTTCTTGCAGGGCCTGTAGCGCCGCGCCCTCGACGACCGTCGCGCCCGCGTCGCGCGCCTGCTGCACGAGGTCGTCGTCGAGCTCCACGCGGCGAACCACGGCCGCCGGCCGCGGCAGCTCCACCCGGGCCTCGCGGCCGAGCGCGCGGAGCCGCGCGTGGGAGACGACTGCGTGCGGCACGCGCAGCGCGAGCCCGGCCCGCTCCAGCTCGCGGAGGCCCCCGCCGGTGATCGCCCCGGCACAGGGCTTGTCGCGCGGGAAGCGCGCCGCGTCCACGAGCACGACCGAGAGGTGGGGCGCAGCACGGCGGGCCGCGATCGCCGCGGCGCAGCCCGCGGGCCCGGCTCCGGCGATGAGGACGTCGCAACGCATGCGGGGCAGGTTCTAGCGGATCCGCCCGCCGCCGACGACCTCGTCGCCGTCGTAGAACACCGCCGCCTGACCGGGGGCGACGCCGCGCACCGGCCGCGCGAGCCGCACGGCGACCCCGCCCTCACCGGCGGTGATGGTCCCGCGCTCCCCCTCGTGCCGGTGGCGCACCTGCACGATCACCTCGCGCGGCCCGGGCGGGGGCGCGCCCGACACCCAGCACGCCTCGCCCACGTCGAACGTGTCGCGCGACGCCTCGGCGCTCGAGCCGACCACGACGCGCGCCAGCTCCGGCTCGAGCCGTACCACGTAGCGGGGCTCCCCGGCCCCCCCACCGTGCGCCGCCGTGGTGAGCCCGAGCCCGCGCCGCTGGCCCACCGTGAAGCGGTGGATCCCCTCGTGCCGGCCGAGCACCTCCCCCTCGGTGGACACGACCTCGCCCGGCCGCAGCCGCCCCGGCGCCTGCAGCGCCACGAAGTCCGCCGCGTCGCCGCGGGTCACGAAGCAGATCTCCTGCGACTCCGCCTTCTCGGCGGTGGGGAGCCCGGCGCGCGCGGCGACGGCGCGGACCTCGGGCTTCGCGAGGCCGCCCACCGGGAACTCGAGGTCGGCGAGCGCCTCCTGCCCGATGCCGTAGAGGAAGTAGCTCTGGTCCTTCTCGCGGGAGACGCCGCGCAGGAGCGCGAGCCGGCCGGCGCGCCGCTCGATCCGGGCGTAGTGCCCGGTGGCCAGCCGCGCACCGAGGGCCCGGGCGCGGCGCAGGAGCCACTCGAACTTCACCTCGGAGTTGCAGCGCACGCACGGGTTCGGCGTGCGGCCGGAGACGTAGTCGTCCACGAACGGGTCGATCACCCGCGCGCGGAACTCGTCCTCGACGTTCGCGACGAAGAACGGGATCCGGAGCTTGCGGGCGGCGGCGCGCGCGTCGTCCAGGTCGTCGGGCGCGCAGCAGGAGCGGCCGCGCGCGGGATCGGAGTAGTCGAAGACGCGCAGCGAGACGCCGAGCACGTCGTGCCCGGCCTCGGCGAGGAGCGCGGCGGCGACCGAGGAGTCGACGCCGCCGGACATGGCGACGAGGACCCGCAATTACCCCGACGCCTTCCGCTGTGCCGCCTCGGCCGGCTGGACCGGGAGCTCGAGCACGAACTTGCAGCCCGTGAAGTGGAAGGAGCCGACCGCGGGCTGCGTGTGCGGCGGGCTCTCGACCGAGACCTTCCCCCCGTGCGCCTCGACGATGCGGCGCGCCACCGGCAGCCCGAGGCCGGAGCCGGGAGCGCGCGCGTCCTCGCCGCGGGCACGGGAGGCGTGGAAGAAGGGCTCGAACACGCGCGCCGCGTCGGCGGCCGGGATCCCCGGCCCCTGGTCGTACACCGCGATCCGGAGGCGCGCGGCGTCGCGGTGCACCTCCACCAGCACCTCGCCGCCGTGCGGCGAGAACTTCACCGCGTTCCCGACGACGTTGGAGATCGCCTGGCGGAGCTTGCGCGGATCGGCGGAGACGGGCCCGCCGCGCGACGGCCGCACCTCGACGTGGAGCCGCGCGTCCCGGATCGCCGGGCGGAACTCCTCGATCGCCTCCTCCACGAGCTGGTCGGGATCGACCGCGGCCGCGACGATGGGCGCGGTGCCCGCCTGGAGGCTCGCGAAGTCGGAGAGGTTGTCGATGATGCGCGTGAGCCGGCGCACGGCGAGCGCCATCGAATCGGCCACCTTCTTCTGCTGCGGCGCGAGCGGCCCGAGCTTCTCGGAGAGCAGGATCTTGAGATACCCGGCGAGGGGCGTGAGCGGCGTGGAGAGCTCGTGCGCCACGTTGTGCATGAAGGCGCTGCGCAGCCGATCGGACTCGGCGAGGCGCGCGGAGGCCGCGCCGCACCGCGCGAGGGTGGCCTCGAGGTGCGTGGCGAGCGCGCCCGTGAGCGCGCGCAGCCCCGCGCGCTCTTCGTCGGCGGGGAGCGTCTCGCGCTTCCCCTCGAGGTAGGCGCGGACCTGCTTCGCGAAGCACGCGGGGTCGATCGGCTGATCGATGAAGCCGTCGGCGCCGGCCGCGAGCGAGACCTCGTGCCGATCGTCGGGCGCGCCCACGGTGACGAACGGGACCTGCCGGAGGGAGCGCTCCTGCCGCAGCCGGGCGGCGAGCTCGAAGGCCTCGAGATCGGGAAGGTGCGCGTCGGCGAGGACGAGGTCGGGCGGCAGGGTGAGCGCCCGCTCCAACCCTTCGAGGCCGCTCGGGCTCTCGTCGACGGCGAAGCCCTCGGCCTCGAGCAGCCTCCGGAGCTGCGCGCGCGTAGGAGCGTCACCTTCGATGCACAGCACTCGCGCCATGGCCTCGCCTCGCCGAAAATATAACGGCCGGTGCCCCCCGGTTCCCGGCGGGCCCCTTCTACCGCACTCCAGGATTCCGGGAACCCCACCATTCCTGGACGGCGGCGACGAGGGAGGGACGATCGTTCCGCTCCGGATGTTCGAGGACGACCTCGAGGAGGTGCCGCAGGGCCTCCCCCACGTGCCGGCCGGGCGGCGTCCCCAGCACCTCCATCACGCCGCGGCCGTCGAGCGCGAGGCGCGAGACGTCGAGCGCCGGCCGGCTGGCGAGGGCCGCCGCCGCGCGCTCCGCCGCATCCCGCGCAGCGTCCACGGCCCCGGCGACCCCGGAGGTCTCCGCGTCCGCGCGCCACAGCTCCAGCGCCTCGAGCGCGAGGTGCTGCGTCACCCGCGCGAGCCAGCGGCGCGTCTCGGCCCCGGGCGCCGGCGCTGGCCGGGGTTCGTCGAGCAGGCAGCCGAGCACGCGGATGAGCGCCGTCACGTCGTCCCGGACCTGGTTCGAGAAGCGCAGCCGCTCGAGGGCCGCGCGCGCCGTGCCGGCGGGCAGCACGTGCAGGAGCGCCGCGGTCCGGGCGAGCGGAGTGGACGCGGCCGAGGCCGAGGCCACCGCGTGGGCGCGGCGCGGGTGGTCGTCCACCTCGGGGAGGATCACGGAGAGGAGGTGCGTCTCGTCGAGGATCTCGAGGCCGCGCGGGGCGCCCTGCGCTGCGAGGAGCTTCTCGAGCTCGTCGTGCACGCGCTCCGCGGCGACCCGGGCCGTGACGGAGAGCGAGCCCCGGATGGCGTCGTGCGTGGCCCGGTCGAGCGTGAAGTCGAGCTGCGCCGCGAAGCGGGCCGCCCGGAGCGGGCGGAGGCCGTCCTCGGCGAAGCGCGTGACCGGATCGCCCACCGCGCGGATCACGCGCGCGGCGAGGTCGCGCTGCCCGCCGAACGGATCGCGCAGCTCGCCCGCGAGCGGGTCGAGCGCGAGCGCGTTCATCGTGAAGTCGCGGCGGGAGAGGTCCTCGTCCACGTCGCCGTGGAACGTGACGGACGAGGGCCGGCGGCCGTCGACGTAGGCGCCCTCTCCACGGAAGGTGGTCACCTCGACGCCGTGATCGCCGACGAGCACGGTGACCGTGCCGTGCTCGATGCCGGTGGGGATCACCCGGCGGAAGAGCCGCTGCACCTCCTCGGGCCTCGCCGGCGTCGCGACGTCGAAGTCGGCGCCCTCGCGCGAGCGGCCGAGGATCAGGTCTCGCGGGGCGCCGCCCACGAGCCACGAGCGATGGCCCGCCGCGCCGAGCGTGCGGAGCACGTGGAGGATCTCGGAAGGGAAGCTGGCTGCGGAGAGGTTCGGCGGGAGGGACATGGCGGCGCGTCTTGCGCGCCTAGTGTACGCGCCCCCGGACCTCGCGCGCGCGGGAGAGGAGGCGGAAGTAGAGGCGGATGAGGCTCTGGCGCGCGGCGGGAGCGAGCGACTCCACGCGGACCCGCACGTTGCCGAAGCCCTCCTGGGCGATCGCCACGAGCGTGCGCCCCACCTCGTCCGCGTGCGCCGGGTCGATCACCGGCGTGTCGGCCGCCAGCGCGAGCGCGCCGCGGATGTCCTCGATGTCGAACAGCGGGTGATGACCCGAGAGCGAGCCACGGAGGCGCTCGCCGAGGCGGCCGGGCGCCTCACCGTCGAAGTCGTCCATCTCCCCTCCCCCCGGGCTCCTATACCGCGCCGCGAGGTGGCAGGGAATCGTGCGCAAGCCCGGTGCGCCCACCGGCGAGCCACGCGGCGAGAGCGACCGCTATCGCTCCGGCACCGGCGACCGCCACTCCGGACCAGCCGTAGAGCGTCCAGGCCCAGGTGCCGATGGCGGTGCCGGCGGCGCCGCCGGCGAAGTACGTGACCATGTAGACGGTGTTCATGCGGCTGCGCGCCTCGGGGCGGCGCGCGTGGACGCGGGCGAGCTGCGACACGTGGTTCCCCTGGATGCCGACGTCGAGGAGGAGCACGCCGGCGACGAGCGCGACGAGGGACGCCGCGCCGAGGCCGAGGAGCGCCCAGCTCGCGAGCGCGACGGCGAGCGCGATCCCCGCGTTCGTGCGCGGGCTCGTTCGATCGGCGAGGCGGCCGAGCACCGGCGCCGCGAGCGCGCCGGCCGCGCCGAGCACGCCGAAGAGCCCGGCGGCGTCGGAACCGAGCCCGTGACGGGCCTCGAGGACGAAGGCGAGCGTGCTCCAGAAGACGCTGAACGAGGCGAAGCCGAGCGCGCCGAGGAGCGCCGCCTCTCGGAGCACCGGCTCCTCGCGCGTGATGGTGAAGAGCGACGCGAGGAGCTTCGGATACGGCATCGCGTGGTCGGGCTCGCTCCGCGGCAGGAGCAGCCGCAGCGCGACGCCGAGCGCGATCATGAGCCCGGCCGCGATCACGTAGACCGCGCGCCAGCCGAGGTGCGCGCCGAGGAAGCCGGACGCGGTGCGGGCGAGCAGGATGCCCACGAGGAGGCCGCCCATCACCGTGCCCACCGCCCGCCCGCGCTCCTCGGGGCCCGCGAGGTGCGCGGCGAGCGGCACCGCGAGCTGCGGCACGACCGTGGTCGTTCCGACGGCGAGCGAGGAGAGCGCGAGGAGCGGCACGCTGGGCGCGAGCGACACGCAGACGAGCGCGACGGCGGTGGCGCCGAGCAGCGTGAGCATGAGGCGCCGCCGCTCGAGGACGTCGCCGAGCGGCACGAAGAGGAACATGCCCGCGCCGTAGCCCACCTGCGTGAGCATCGAGACGACGCCCACCGCGCGAGGCGTGGTGGCGAAGGCGCGGGCGACCGGCGGGAGGAGCGGCTGGAGGAGGTAGAGGTTGCCGACGCTCGCGCCGGCGGCGACGGCGAGGACGAGGACGGTGGAGCGGTGGGGGCGCATCGAGCCCCCCTGTGTACCTCAAGCGGGTGCGGCCTGCCCGGCCGTCGTTCAGCCCCGGACCGACTTCCGCGGCGTGACCGGGGTGAACAGTGACACCCGGCGCTCGACGCGGTCGCGCAAGCGGCAGCGCGGGCACTCCGGCAGGCGCGCCCCCTGATCGGCGAGGTGCTGGATGGCGACGAAGGGCCGCTCGCAGCGGCGGCAACGGAACTCGTAGACCGGCATCGGAGCCTCCCCGCGCGGTCCCGCTCGGAAGCCTCAGCGCGGACGATGTCGGCCGATCCCGCCCCGGCGTGCGCGGCCGGTCAACGCGGCTCGTGGGTTGCGCCGTTAGGGAGGGGTCGCGCCCTGGCCGATGACGGTGCTCCACTCGCGCACGCGCCAGCGGGAGACCAGGCCGTTCACGACGTACGGATCGGCGGCCGCGAAGCGCTCTGCCGCGCCCGGCACCGCGAAGACGAGCACCGCACCGTCCGCCGGGTTCGCGAGGGCGCCCGCGAGGACCAGCTCGCCGCGCGCTTGCGCCGCGCGGGCATGGGCCAGGTGCGCGTCACGGAAGGGAGGCCGGCGGGCCAGGTAGTCGTCGACGAGGTCGTAGAAGAGCAGGTAGTGCATTGGAAGCTCCGCGTGGATTCAGGGCACCTCTTCGAAGATGCCCGCCTCGCGGTTCTTTCGCACGTGCCGGCCTTCGAACACCCGGCCGTTCATGGCGACGTAGACGCCGTGCGGGAGCACCTGCGCGAAGGAGAGCGCGCTGCCGAGGTTGAAGAGCCCATCGGAGCTGCCGAACGTGTAGGGGATCATCGCGCCGGTGAGGACGATGGTCTTCGCGAGGCCGGCGGCGTGGAGCGCGCGCGCGGTGTCGGCCATCGTGTCGGTGCCGTGGGTGACGACGATCCGCTCCTCCGGGCAGGCGGCGCAGCGCTCGACCACCTGCCGGCGGTCGGTCTCCGTCATGTCGAGGCTGTCGATCATCATGAGCGTGTCGATGCTCACGGGGACCCGGCTCCGGCCGATGCGCAACATCTCCTGGACGTGCGTGTCCTTGAAGAAGAGGCGACCGCCGAGCTCGTCGTACTCCTTGTCGAACGTGCCGCCGGTCACGAACACGCGGATGGCTTGGGTCACGCGAATCTCCTCCGAGAGGCCGATGAAAGTAGCACGGGGGCGCCGCGCTCGCCTCGCGGCCGAGCCGCCGTGATCACCCGCCGCCGACCGCGGCGAGGAGCGTCCGGTTCAGCTCCTCCTCCGTGTACGGCTTCTGCAGGAAGTGGACGTGCGGATCGCCGCGCACCGCCTCCAGATCGCAGCCGGCGCTGAACCCGGACGACACGATGATCGGCAGCTCGGGGGTGACGCCGCGCAGCCGCGCGATGACGTCCCGGCCGGTGAGGTCCGGCATCATCATGTCGACGATCGCGACGTCGATCCCGTCGGGCTGCGCGCCGTGGCGATCCACCGCGGCCCGCCCGCCCTCGCACTCGATCACCTGGTGACCGCTCACGCGCAGCAGGAGCCCGAGCGAGCGGCGCACGTTGAGCTCGTCGTCCGCCAGCAGCACGCGGAGCGGTCGGAGCCGCCCAGGCGCCGACGCCGGCACGGGCGTCGGGTGCTCGACCGCGAGCTCCGCAGGCTTTCCCGACGCGGGCAGGAGCAACGTCACGGTCGTGCCCAGCCCCCGCGTGCTCTCGACCGACACGGCGCCCTGGTGCGCGGAGATCGTGCCGTACACCTCCGCGAGCCCGAGCCCGGAGCCCTTCCCCACCGGCTTCGTCGTGAAGAACGGCTCGAAGAGGTGCGCGCGGGCCTCGGCGGAGAGCCCGGCGCCCGTGTCCCGCACGCGGACCTCGACGTGCGGGCCGGGCCGCAATTCGAACGGGAGCTCCCCGCATCGCGCCGCGTCCAGCTCGACGGAGCGCGTCTCGACGGTGAGCGTGCCGCCGCCCGCCATCGCGTCGCAGGCGTTCAGCGCGAGGTTCAGGAGCGCGGCGTGGACGCGATCGGGATCGCCGCGGACGAACGGCGAGGACGCGGCGAGGTCGGCCTGGAGCGCGATCCGCTTGTCGACGCTGCGGGAGAGGAGCGCCAGCACGTCGCGGATCGTCCGGTGCACGTCGATGCTCGCAGCGCGGGGCGGCTCCTTGCGCGCGATGGTGAGGAGCTGGCGGCTGAGGCGCCCCGCGCGCTCGGCGCCCTCGCGGATCGCGTTGGCCACCTCGCGCAGCCGGGGGGCGTGGGCGAGCGCGGTGGAGAGGTGCTCGGCGCTGCTCAGGATCCCGGTGAGCTGGTTGTTGAAGTCGTGGGAGACGCCGCCCGCGAGCCGGCCGATCGCCTCGAGCTTCTCGGACCGGCGCAGCCGCTCCTGCACGTCGCGGACCTCGGTGACGTCGCGGCCGACCCCCACGATGGCGGCCACCCGGCCGTCGGGGTCGAGGATGGCCGTGTCGGCCCACGCGATCCGGCGCCAGCCGTCCACCGTGAGCGCGCGCTGCTCCACGTACGCCGCGTGCGGCGGGCAGAAGAGCGCCTCCATCGCGCGCGCCGTCTCCTCGCGGTCGTCCTGGTGCACGAGCGGCATGAAGCTCTTTCCAAGCAGCTCCTGCTCGGCCTTGCCGAAGGTGCGGCAGTAGCTCGGGCTCACGAAGAGGAAGCGGCCCTCGAGATCGACCTTCACGACGAGGTCGGTCTGGTTCTCGACGAGGAGCCGGTACTTCTCCTCGCTCGCGCGGAGGGCGGCGGCGGAGCGTCGATCCGCTTCCACGACGCTCGCCATGAAGAGCACCGTGATCACGGCGATGATGCCGAAGACCTGCGCCGCGAGGATCGCCGGTCCCCCGTACGCTTCGGCCTCGAGCGCGAACACCCCTCGCTCCGCGACGGTCAGCATCAGCGTGGCGAGCGTCGTGAGCAGTCCCACGAGCGTCGCGCCGCGCAGGCCGAAGCGCAGCGCCGACCACACGAGCACGGGCATCAGGAGGAGCTCGGACGAGAACGGGCCAGGGTGGGGCGCGAGCACGCCGAACCAGGCGCTGAGCAGTGCGGCGGTGGCCAGCCCGACGTGCTCGAGCGCGCCAGGGCCCTGGCCCGGGAGGCTCTTCGGCTCGGTCCACGCGAGGACGACGGAGCCGACGGTGGCCAGGCCGAGCCCGGTCCCGACCCAGAGCGCGACCCAGGTGTGGACGAAGGGCGCGCCATGCGTCGCCGCGAGTACGGCGGCCGCCGCGGCGGTGGACGCGCCGACGGCGAGCACTGGGCCGGCCGCGAGGAGCACGAGCACGTGGCTCGGCCGCGAGAGCTGGGGGCGCCCCTTGCAGAGTTGCAGCGTGATGAGCGCGGCGAGGAGCGTCGAGGAGACGTTCGTGAGCGAGAAGGTCGCGACCACGAGCGGCTCCTGCCCAGCGCCCACGCCGAACGCGAGGATCGCCGCCGCGGCAGTGAGCGTGAGGACGGGCCACCGGCGGCACTCCGACAAGAGGAGCGTGGCGGTGACGAGCCCGGAGACAGGCCAGAACACCGCGAAGTGGGCCGGGCGCGGGGTGAGCGCGAGCCCGAGCAGGCAGAGCCCGACGGTCGCGGCCGCGAACGAGAGGAGCCGCGCCCAGCACGGCAGCCGGCAGAACGCGGCGGAGACCGACGCGAAGAGTGGGCGCGAGGCCACGGCAGGCACGCCCGGTCACTCTCGCACGGTTGAAGTGCGGAAGCACAGAGCCTCTCGCCCTCGGCTCGGTCAGCGCATTTTTCCCCGAATGGCCCTACGTCTTGTAGTAGCCCACGCAGCAGGTCTGATCGCTGACCTTGCTGCAGTAGACCACCTTCTCTACCGGCTCGGTGCCGCCGGGCCTCGGCCACATGTACGGGACCTCGATCATCTTCCCCTCCGTCGCCCTGTAGAACTCCTCGCCGATCGGGTTG
>Ga0306924_10006890_pt1 | contig 11341 bp, 10 predicted proteins | sample sta12Can44000111_FD_203756 | JGI IMG/M metagenome (GOLD analysis project Ga0306924, IMG submission 203756) | Lab enrichment of tropical soil microbial communities from Luquillo Experimental Forest, Puerto Rico - statanox.12C.anox.44.000.111 (v2)... | ecosystem: Environmental > Terrestrial >...
GCGCAGGGTCACGATCTTGTCACCCGTCGCGGCCAGCGTAGAGGCGCAGAACTCCGCCCATGCCTCCATCAGCTTTCGGCGCTTCTCCAAAACATCGCTGCGGGCGTATGCGGCCTCGATCTTATCGCCGCTTGCGTGGGCGAGCGCCGCCTCGGAAACATAATTCTCAACTCGCGTACAGTCTCTGCACCAATCTTTGAACGTCGACCGGAAGCCATGCACGGTTACGTGGCTGTAGCCCATGCGCCCCAGAAGCTTCAGCATGGCATTGTTGATCAGGTACTTGTCCGGGTGCGTCAGGCTCGGGAAGAGATAGCTTTCGCTGGCGCCGTTGAGCAATTGCATGGCGCGGTCACATAGCGGGACTTTGTGCTCCCGATCGAGCTTCATGTGTTCGGCCGGCGCGGTCCAAATGCGTTCCCGTTTGTTAATCTCGTTCGGGCGGGCAAGGAGGACTTCCCTGGTGCGTGCAGCAGTCAGGATCGTGAACTCGAGCGCACGCGCGACGCTTCCTTCCCTCCCGCGTAGCTTCGCCATGAACTCCGGAAGCTCGGCATAGGGCAGCGCGGCAAGGTGCTCGACGTTCCGAACCTCGGAAAGCTTGGGCAATAATTGGTCGAGATTGTCTCGCCAGCGCGCGGGGTTCTCGCCACTTCGGTAATTGCTGACCTTGGCCCACGAAAGAATTTTTTCGATGCGGCCGCGCACTCTGCCGGCTGTCTCGGGCTTCTCCGTCCAAATTGGCTCAAGCACGCGTAGCACGTCGCCGACCTGAATATCCCGCACCGGCATTCTGCCCAAGATCGGCTCGGCGTATTCGCGGATCGTGGTTGCCCATTGCGCGGCATGTTTGGGGTTGCTGAGCCCTTTGCTGCGCATCGAAATAAATCGTGCCGCCGCGTCCTTGAATGTGACCGACTGGGCGCCCTCGGCGGCCGCAGCGTCGCGCGACCGCCTTCTGTTCTCGATCGGGTCTATGTGGTCATCGAGCAGCGCGTGGCACTCGGCAGTCTTTCGCCGAGCGTCGGCGAGACTGACCTTGCGGAATGAACCAAGGCCCATTTCGCGAGCCTTGCCGCGCAGCGAATATCGCAACACCCAAGACTTCGCGTCGCCGGTGACCTGCAGATAAAGCCCACCGCCGTCGGAATACATGCCCGCACCGGTGAGCCTCAGCACTTGAGTTGCAGTGAGCTTGTTGACCGTCTTCGCCATACCCCATCCCTACCCACAGGGGATCTGGGAGCCACCCGTGATCTACCCCTGATTTACCCACAAGGGTACATCGGCTTGAGGCGAACCGCAACGGTCCGGTGCGGTCCGTTAATATCGATGGATAGCGGCTTTCTTACTGTCTTTTCGAACCGCTCAGAACTTTGGCGAACTTCGCGGCGGCTCCCTTCGCTGGCATGACCCAGACAGGTTCGATGGGTTTGATCTCAGCCGCGCCTTTTTCGCGCGGCACCCCAGGCCGAAACACCTCAAATAATGGAGGATTCAGCGCCCCTCGACAAGGGCGGGCATCGGCCGCCGGTGCCGCAGCCGGCGGGCGCAGGTGACCCCGATGACCAGGATCACACCGGCGCCGATCAGCGGCGGGATGTGCACGCCAAGATCGCGAAAAGCAAAGCCATAATAGATCGGCCCGATGGCCTGGCCGAAAAAGAACGCCGAGGAATGCATCGACAGCGCCGCGCCCCGCGCGGTCTGGCTCAGGTCGGTAACGTGCACCTGGATGCAGTTGTGCAGCATGTAGAAGCAAAGCCCGAACAGTACGAACACGGCGGCCTGGATGTACCAGCTCATGTTGAGCGCGATGAGCACGAACGCGACCGCCGCGCCAGCCGCGCCCGAGAGCATCAATTGACGCTCGGTGACCCGCGTCACCACGAACGGCAGCGCAAGCGAAAACAAAATGCCGCCGAGGCCGAAGCCGCCGATGATGATGCCGGCGTAGGACGAATGGGTCTGGCCGCTCGCGAGCAGCAGCAACGCGACGTAGGGGAACATGCCGTGGATGAAAAGGCCTTCGAAGAATACCGAGCCGAAGCAGATCTTCGCCCGCGGATCGATCAGCACGCCGCGGAAGCCGCCGATTGCGGCGGCGAGATTGAACGGCCGCGATTTCGGCGGGCTCAAGCCCCGGAAGGCGAAGAACGCGAGGACCGCGACGATCAGCCCGAAGCCGCCGATGGAGAAGAACACGCCGCGCCAGCCCAGGAGGTCGCCGATGGCGCCGGAAATGAGCGCGCCGATCAGATTGCCGGTCAGCCCGACGGCGAGCAGCCGGCCGATCGCCACCTGCCGCTCGTGGAACGGCACGAGGTCGCCGACGATGGCGACGCCGACCGGAAAAATGCCACCGGCGCAGATGCCCGCGATCACCCGCATAGCCACCAGCAGCGAGAAATCGCTGGCGAAGGCGCACACAAGCGTCGTAGTCACCACGGCGGCAAGGCTGATATTCATCAGCCGCGTCTTGCCGAAAAAGTCGGCGATCGTGCCGAGCGCCGGCTGCATGATCGCGTAAGGAAAGGTGAAGGCGCTCGACAAAAGCGCCGCGGTCTTGACGTCGACGCCGACGTCGGCGGCGATCTTCGGCACCACCGGATCGACGGCGCGCGAGAACAGCGTCGAGGCGAAGATCACCAGACTGACGATTCTGAGGACGGGCGGAATGGCGGTAGTCCGTTGTTGGCGCGCTGGCCGCGCCGGAGCACGACGGGCGCTGCTTTAGCCCTTTTTTGCCAGCGCGTCGAACTGCATCAAGCGCTGAAGAAGCGGCTCCATGTCCTTGAGCGCAATCATGTTTGGTCCGTCGGACGGCGCGTTGTCGGGGTTGTCATGCGTTTCGATAAAGACCCCCGCGACGCCAACCGCGACGGCGGCGCGGGCCAACACCGGGACGTAGTCGCGCTCGCCGCCTGAAGCCGTGCCCTGGCCGCCCGGCTGCTGCACCGAATGGGTGGCATCGAAGATCACCGGTGCGCCGGTTCTGGCCAGCAACGGCAGCGCGCGCATATCGGAGACGAGCGTGTTATAGCCGAACGACGCGCCGCGCTCGGTGACGAGCACGTTGGAATTGCCAGCGCCAGTGATCTTGTCGACCACGTTGACCATGTCCCATGGCGCGAGGAACTGGCCCTTCTTGACGTTGACGGCGCGGCCGGTCTTGGCCGCGGCCACGAGCAGATCGGTTTGCCGGCAGAGAAACGCCGGGATCTGCAAGACGTCGACCGCCTCGGCGACGCGCGCGCACTGCTCGGGCTCGTGCACGTCGGTCAGCACGGCGAGCCCAAGCATTTCGCGGAGCTCCGCGAAGATCGGCAGCGCCTGATCGAGGCCGAGCCCGCGCGCGCTCGACGCCGACGTGCGGTTCGCCTTGTCGAACGAGGTTTTGTAGACGAGGCCGATGCCGAGCCGCGCGGTGATTTCCTGCAGCGCCGCCGCCATCTCGAAGGCGTGCGCGCGGCTCTCCAGCGCGCAGGGGCCCGCGATTAAGGCGAGCGGCAACGCATTGCTGAACCTCGCCTTGCCGACGGAAACAATCGGATTTGGCTCTGTCATGAACAATCCTCGCGGGCGACCATGACCGCCGCGCCGCGTTGGGTCAACCGCGCCTTGGTTGGGTCGAAAGCGCCTATTTCACCGCCGAAAACGCCGTCGGCACCAGGATCTGATTGCTGGCGTTCTGCAGGATCGGGCCGTCCTTCTCGCTTGCCCCGCGGGCGTTAATCCATTCCGGATCGGCCATGAAGGCGTTCCACTTCCTCTCGCGGTCGGCGAGCGACTCCCAGGCGAGGAGATACGTCAGCTCCTGGTTGGAATCGCCGATCAGCGTGGTCCAGAAGCCTGCCTGCTTGATGCCGTGCTTGTCCCAAAGTTTCAGCGTCGTGTTCTGGAACCGCGCCAAGAGAGCCGGCAGGCGGCCCGGCACGGTGCGGTAGACGCGCATTTCGTAAATCATGACTTTCTCCCGAAGTTTGAGCTTCTGAGACGCCAAATGTCCGGCGACCGGCCGGACATCGGGCAAAATCGACAGTCGATGATATTACACCAGCCGGCTCTGCTCCACCGCCGCCCCGATGAAGGAGGAGAACAGCGGGTGCGGCGCGAAGGGGCGCGATTTCAGCTCGGGGTGAAATTGCACGCCGATGAACCACGGATGGTCCTGATATTCGATGATCTCCGGCAACAACCCGTCGGGCGACATGCCGGAAAAGCGCATACCATGCTGGGCGAGCCGATCCTTGTAGCCGGTGTTGACCTCGTAGCGGTGGCGGTGGCGCTCGGAAATCTCGGTAGCGTGATAAATCTCGGCGACGCGGGAGCCGCGCTGCAATGCCGCCGGATAGGCGCCGAGCCGCATGGTGCCGCCGAGGTCGCTGCTGATGCCGCGCTTCTGCAGCTCGTTGCCCTTCATCCATTCAGTCATCAGGCCGACCACCGGCTCGGGCGTCGGCACGAATTCGGTGGAGTTCGCGGCCTCGATGCCGCACAGGTTCCGCGCCGCCTCGATCACCGCCATCTGCATGCCGAAGCAGATGCCGAAATACGGCACCTTGCGCTCGCGGGCGAACTGCGCGGCGAGGATCTTTCCCTCGGCGCCGCGCTGGCCGAAGCCGCCCGGCACTAGAATGCCGTCGACGTGCTCGAGGAATGGCGCCGGGTCCTCCTGCTCGAACACCTCGCTCTCGATCCAGTCGAGATTGACCTTGACCTTGTTGGCGACGCCGCCGTGGGACAGCGCCTCGATCAGCGATTTGTAGGCGTCCTTCATGCCGGTGTATTTGCCGACGATGGCGATGGTGACGTCGCCCTCCGGATTGCGGATGCGCTCGTTGATGAGCTGCCACGTCGCCAGATCCGGCGGCGGCGGAGTTTGGATGCCGAAGGCGTTCAGCACCTCGTTGTCGAGGCCGCCCAAATGATAGGCCTCGGGCACGGCATAGATGTTGTCGACGTCGCGCGCCTCGATCACCGCGCTTTCGCGCACGTTACAGAACAGCGCGAGCTTGCGCCGTTCGCTTTCCGGAATTTCGCGATCGGTGCGGCAGAGCAGGATGTCGGGTTGGATGCCGATGGCGCGCAGTTCGCGTACCGAATGCTGGGTCGGCTTGGTCTTGAGTTCCCCCGCGCTCGGGATGAACGGCATCAGCGTGAGATGGATGTAGACGGCGTGGCCGCGCGGCACCTCGTTGCCGAATTGCCGGATTGCCTCGAAATATGGCAAACCCTCGATGTCGCCAACCGTGCCGCCGATCTCGCACAGCACGAAGTCGAAGCCGTCGTTGCCGTCGCGGACGAAGTCCTTGATGGCGTTGGTGACGTGGGGAATGACCTGGATGGTGGCGCCGAGATAGTCGCCGCGGCGCTCCTTGGTGAGGATTTCCTGATAGATGCGGCCGGTGGTGATGTTGTCCTGCCGTGTCGCCGGCCGGCCGGTAAAGCGCTCGTAGTGGCCGAGGTCGAGGTCGGTCTCCGCGCCGTCGTCGGTGACGAACACCTCGCCGTGCTGGTACGGCGACATGGTGCCCGGATCGACGTTGAGGTAAGGGTCGAGCTTGCGCAGGCGGACCTGGTAACCGCGCGCCTGCAACAGCGCTCCCAGCGCCGCCGACGCGAGACCCTTGCCCAGAGAGGAGACCACGCCGCCGGTGATAAAAATGTACCGCGCCATGGGACCTAACCTCTAACTCTCGCGGCTCGATTCGACGAGCGATTTTCTGGAATATCTGGTACGCACGGTCACCTGAGCCAAGGAGGCATGGGAAACGCGTTCAGCCGCAATGACTTGGAGCGTAATCCTCAGGATTCGAAACAGGCCGCCAAGCCGCAGTAAATAGGCGCCAGCGTGCGCTCAAGCTCATTGTGATTGCGGAACCTGCGGACCGCTCGGTCCGGGAGCCGCAGGCGCACCGGGGGCTCCTTTCAACTGATCCAGCACGCCGCGGCCGGTATTGCTGAGCGGCGCCGTCGGCATCGGCGCTCCGGGCCCCTGCTCGCTCGCCGGAGCGGCGCCGCCGGGAAGCAGCGACGCCGGTTTCCGCTCAAGGCCCGCCCACCACGAAAGCGCGAGGCTCGTGGCGAAGAAGCCCGCAGCCAAGAGCGCTGTCGTGCGGGTCAGCACGTTTGCGGTGCCGCGACCGGTCAGAAACCCGCTCGACGAGCTGATCAGCCCGCCGCCTTCGGACTTTTGCAGCAAAACGACGCCGATCAAGGCGACAACCAGCATCAGGTGGATGACAATAAGGACACTCAGCATTCGTGGGTTTCCGTCAGCGACCGACCTTCATATAGGGAGCCGGGGCGGTCTCTACATGATCCGGCGCGGCATTTCCATGGCTGATATGGCCGGGCGCTGGGCCCGCGGCGGGCTCGAATGGCGGCCCTAGCTACTTGTAATCCTTCAGGTAGGCGATGACGTCGTCGACGTCCTTGTCGGTGGTGAGCCCGCCGAACGGCATGCGGTTGCCCCTCACCTTGGCCTGCGGGTCCTTGATGTAGGCGGCGAGATTGGCCTCGTCCCAAGTCAGGTTCGCCCGCTGCATAGCGTTGGAATAGCGGAAGTCGGGGAGCACCGCCGATTTGCGGCCGTATACGCCGCGCAGGCTCGGGCCGATCGCGTCGGGCTTGTCGCTGTGGCAAGCGGCGCAAGCTTGGAACACCGCCTTGCCGTGCATGGCGTCGGCCGCTGCGACCGCCAAGGGCGCAGTGATCATTGCGGCGGCAGCGATCGCGACGATCGCGACGGCGGCAGCTTTCAGCTGTGGCATTTCCTCTCCCTACGCGTGAACGAGCGGTCCCGGGTTCTTGAGGTACTGCGTGGTGATCGCCTGCGCCGACCAGTAGGCGAGCGCCCCCACCGTACCGGTGGGGTTGTAGCCGTGCTGCTGCGGAAACACCGAGGCGCCCTGCACGAACAGATTATGCGCGTCCCACGACTGCAGATAGCGGTTGACCACGCTCGTCTTCGGATCCGCGCCCATCATGGTGCCGCCGGTATTGTGGGTCGATTGATACGGCACCACGGTGAACGTCTTTGGCCGCGGATTCATGTGGTAGTGCGTTGGGTTCATCGCCTTGATGACGCCCTCTAGCTTCTGCAGCAGATAGTTCGACATTTTGAATTCGTTGTCGGGCGGATTGTAAGTGAGACGAATGAGCGGCCGGCCGAACGCGTCCTTGTAGGTCGGATCGAGATCCATGTAGTTGTCGCGGTTCGAATAGACCGAGCCTTGCGTGTTGAATCGCGCCGCGTGGTTGTACCACTTCACGGTGGCGCGCTTCCATTCGGCGCCCCATTCCGGCGTGCCGCGAGGAACCGTGCGGCCGGCGATCGGCGGCGCGCCGGCGCTGTTGCACAAAAGATAACCGCCGCCGAAGAAGCCGAGGCCGCTGTGATCGAAATTCTCGCCGTTGAAGTCGTCGATGCACACGCCCATGCCGGCATTACCCCAGTACGGCGTCAGTTCCTTGTTCTCGAAGAACGCGTTGGCTCCGGCCTCGAACTGATAGGCGTAGTTCTTGCCGACGACGCCTTTACCGGTCGCGTGATCGTACGGTTCGCCGATGCCGGCGACGAGCATGTGCTGGACGTTGGAGAACACGTAAGATGTCAACAGCACTATGCCGGCGGGCTGCTCGTATTCCTCGCCGTTGCGCATGTCCGTATAGGTCACGCTCACGACCTTCTTCAATGCATTGTCGTAGTTGAGCTTCGTGACGAAGGCGCGGGTGCGGATCTCGAATTTCGGCTCGAGCCGCAGCACCGGCAAGATGGTCGAGTTCGGCGACGCCTTGGCGTTGGTCTCGCAGGCGATGCGATTGCAGAAGCCGCAATATTCGCAGGCACCGAGCGGCACGCCCTCGGCATTGCTGTAGGCTTCGCTCGCGATCGCGACCGGCGCCGGGAACGGATGATAGCCGAGGTTTTTTGCCGCTGCACCGAACATCAGCCCGGCATTGCCGGATTTGAGCGGCACGTTCGGGTAGTGATCGCTGCGCGCGCCTTCGAACACGTTGCCGCCGGCGATCTTCTGGCCGCGCACATTGCCGGCCTGGCCGGAGACACCGCAGATCTTGTCGAAGCGGTCGTAGAACGGCTCCATCTCGTCATAGCTGACCGGCCAATCCTCGATTGTCATGCCCTCGGGCAGCGCGGTCTTGCCGTAGCGCTCGTTGAGCGCGCTCTTGATGCGGAAATCCGAAGGCAGGAAGCGCCAGTGCAGGCCACCCCAGTGGATGCCGGAGCCGCCGACGCCCTCGCCCGGCAGGAACGCACCGATGCGGCGGATCGGCAGCGCCTGTTCGTTCGGAAAATTGCGGAACGTCAACGTGTCGATCGAATTGTCCCACATCAATTCGAGCCGAGCCGCATAGCGCACCTCGTCGCGCACCGCCGGCAGGATGAAGTCCTGACCCGGCGTGCGATCCTGGCCCTTCTCCAGCGCTACCACGTTGAGGCCGGCCTTGGTCAATTCGCGCGCCATGATAGCACCGGTCCAACCGAGCCCGATCGTGACCGCATCGACTTCCTTCAATCGCGTCGCCATGGCGGCCTCCGTTACGAAAAGTCCGCGATCGACTGCGGCTCGGCGACGTAGCGTTTGTCGCGATACTCGTCGACCAGGTTGGCGTAAGTCGCCGGCAGGCCGGGATAGCCGAGCATCCGCCACGACGCCTTGTTGCGGTTGCCGCCGTAGATCGGATCGCCGAAGAAGCCCTCCATAGTGAGGGCATGCAGCCGCGCGAAGAAGCCGCGCGAAGAAAGACCGCCGAACTCCGCCTTGCCCTCCTGCATCGCCTTGAGCGCCTCAATGCGCCTGTCCGCGTCGAGCCGATCGAAATCTTTGCCGAAGGTCTTGCGCGACCAGGCATTGGCCGCGGCGATACCGGCGGTGATGAATTCGGCCGGCGTCAGCGGCAGCTGATAGCCCTGCTCGGGCTTGCCTTTGAAGTAAGGGCCGGCGCGATACATTTTGGCACCGCCGCCCCAGGCGCTGGCGAGCTGGCGGTCGATGTAGGTCGCGACTCCGCAGTCGCTGCCCGACGGCGACAGCTCGTCGGCCGGGATCATGGTATCGACCGCCGCGACGATAAAGGCGTGCTCGGTGTCGTTGAGAAGAAGAAGCGGCTCCGCTTCCGGCGTGGGCGCCGCTGGCGCGGCGGCAGGTTGCGCCGGCGCCTCGGCGGCTCGCCCTTCCGCCGGCGCCGACTGAGTCATCCCGGCGGCGACGGCGGTGCTGGCGATGCTAGCTCCGACCAGAAATTTGCGGCGCGGAATCGTTTCATCGGTCATGGAACCCTCCCCTACCGGCGCAACGCGCACGGCCGACATGCATTGCTGTTAAGGCAAGAATAGACCCAACGGGTGCCAAGCGGAATGGGATCGCGAGTGCTCGCTGCGTCAATCGACCTTGGCGCCGGAGAATTTCACCACCTTCGCCCATTTTTCAGTCTCGGCGACGATCAGGGCGCCGAATTCGGCGGGCGTGCCGGGAAACGGCGCCCCGCCGAGCTCGGCGAGCTTCGCTTTCATCGCCAGCTCGGCCAGTGCGGCATTGACCGCCTTGTTGAGAGTGGCGATCACGTCGGCGGGTGTGTCCTTCGGCGCCGCCAGGCCGTACCACTGGCTCGCTTCGTAGCCCGGAATAAAGTCACCGACGGTCGGCAAATCCGGCAGCGCCTCGGCGCGCGTCTTGGAGGTCACCGCGAGCGCCCGGAGCTTGCCAGCCTTGATGTGAGCGATCGAGCCCGGCGTTGTATCGAACATGGCCTGCATCTGGCCGCCGAGCAGATCGACCAGCGCCGGTCCGGCGCCCTTATAAGGCACATGGACCATCTCGACGCCGGTCATCATCTTGAACAATTCGCCGGCGACGTGCTGCACGCTGCCGTTGCCGGCTGATGCCATGTTGATCTTGTTCGGGTTCGCCTTGGCATATGCGATGAATTCCGGAACGGTCGCGGCCGGCACCAACGGATTAACCTCCATCACCTGCGGCACCTGGGCGACGGTAGCTACCGGCGCCATGTCGCGAATGAAATTGAAATTGAGGTTCGGATAGAGCGTGGCGTTGATCGCGTTGGCCGCCGACACCAGCAGCAGCATGTAGCCGTCGGGGGCGGAGCGGATGACGATTTCGGTGGCGAGATTGGTGCCGGCGCCCGGCTTATCTTCAACGAAGAATTGCTGCCTGAATTGCTCGGTCAGCCCCTGCGCGATCACACGTCCGGCAATGTCCATGCCGCCGCCGGGTGGGGTGCCGACGATGACGCGCACGGGCCGCGACGGATAAGTCTCGGCGCTTGCGATCCGCGACAGCGCCGGCAGCGCCATCGCGCCCGCCGCCAGGCGTACGAATTCTCGACGTTTCATTGTGTCTTTACTTCACCGGCACGACGGCCGGTCCCCGTCACACGAAAAACCGCTGCGCATAGGGCGCATCGTCGAAGCCGCGCGCGATGACCCAGTCGGCGATGTCGGAACCGCGGGCGAACCAGACGTCGGAGCGGCCTGCCACGTGCGCGAGGATCTTCTGCAGCATTGCCGCCATCAGCGGCCGCCCGCCCCAGTGCGAGTGGATCGCCAGCGGCAGCATCGCCATCGGCTCGTGCTCGTAAAGATAGTCGAAGGTTTCGCGATAGACATCGAAGAAATCGAGCGGGCTTCCCCGCAGCACGCGGTTGTCGGCAAAGTCGCTGACCGGGATCGCGATCAGGCTGCCTCTTGCGGTCGCGATCTTGAGCGGCATACTGGTGTCCTTGGCCTCGCCATGCCAGACAATTTTTTCTTGAACGAGGAAGTCATAGGTCCTCTGGCTGAAGGCGAGAACCGGGCAGCACCAGCCTTTTGTCTTCTGCCCGGTAATATCTTCGAGCATGCCGAGCGAACGGCGGATCAGTTCGCGTTCCTGCTCGGCCTCCATGTAGACCATCAGCTCGTCCTGGAAATGACCGTGGCCGGCAATCTCGTGACCGCTCTTGATCGCCTGGCGAATGGCGTCGGGATAGAGCCTGGCGCTCGCCGCGTTAGGACAGATGGTGCCGGGCGCGTTGAAGCTGTCGAGCAGGCGCATGATGCGCCAGATGCCTTCATTGCCGCCGTACTGACCCCAGGCAATGCCGGAATAATCGACGGCGCCCGGCTTCAGCGACGTAGTCTGGATCGAATACGGCGCCGCCCTGCCCTCCGACCAGGTTTCCAGCAGCGCCGTGATCATCACGGCGATGCGCTTGCCGTGCGGCCACTCGAAATTACTCTTGGTCATAGATAATGCCTTTGGCGAAATGCCTTTTGCCGATATTCGGTCGCACCGAAGCCTTCCCGACAAACTTG
>Ga0306924_10006898_pt1 | contig 11336 bp, 6 predicted proteins | sample sta12Can44000111_FD_203756 | JGI IMG/M metagenome (GOLD analysis project Ga0306924, IMG submission 203756) | Lab enrichment of tropical soil microbial communities from Luquillo Experimental Forest, Puerto Rico - statanox.12C.anox.44.000.111 (v2)... | ecosystem: Environmental > Terrestrial > Soil...
CTTCGAGAAGTCACTGTCCTTGTAGCCGCCGAAGTTGTAGCCGGCGGTGACCCACAGGTTCTTCATCATGATGTAGCCGATCGACGCGCTGTACAGCTGCTGCGCCGTTCCGTCGGACCACGAGTGCCGCAGCGCCGCTCGCGCGCCGATGTCGAAGCCGCCCCACAGGTCGTGCCGCAGCTCGACGCCGGCGACGTCGGTGTACCCGGCGAGGTCGGCGCTGTCGATGTTCTCGAGCAGGTACTTGGAGCCGTACTGGAACGACAGCTGGGTGGCGCGGTCGAGCTTGATGTTCAGGTTCATGTTGTTGACGATGCGGTGGGACGTGCTCGAGAACACGTCGCCGCTCAGCAGCTCGCGGTCGTACTCGAGTGAGTCGAGCCAGATGAGCGGGCTGCCGACGGGCCGGTACACGCCCGAGAGCCGCAGCTGTCCCAGCGACTGGACGCCGTAGAGCGACGAGAGCGCGCTCGAGCTGCCGCTGCTGAGCGGCGGCGTGGTGGCCGGGGCGGGCGAGTCGAACGTGGTCGAATAGGTCGGCGTGGTGCCGAGCGGCTGCGCCGTGCCGTTCAAGCCGAAGAACTGCGCGCGCAGCGCGACGCCGACGCCGTCGCCGAGCTGGCGGAACGCGCCGCCGGTCACGCCCCACTTGTCCGCCGAGCTGCCCTGGCGCGTCTCGACGCGCAGGTTCGCCGCCCACAGGTCCTGGGTGTAGCTGGTGCCGACCGACACCGAGGTGAAGCTGTCGCCGCCCGGATCGCCGGTGAGGCCGCTCGACACCGGCTGCTTGTCCGCGAACGGCGAGATCTGCTCCGCAGGGATGTTGCCGCCCTTGAGCGTGATCGAGTTGTCGACGCCCACGTCGAAGCTCCACGCGTCGGTGAGCCGGAAGCTCTGCATCGCGCCGAGCGAGGTGAACAGCCGCTGCGCATCCTGCTGCTGCTGCTGGCCGAGCGCCGCGGTGAACTGGCTGCCCTGCCAGGGGCTGGTCTTGAAGCCCACGCGGGTCGAGGTGGTGCTGCGGGTGCCGAGCGCCAGCTCCTCCTCGGAGAACAGCGTGAGCTGCGGCAGGAGCTGGTAGTCCGCGCCGATCAGGAAGCGCGTCGGGAAGTCGAGGCTGGCGTTGCCGCCGACGTCGACCTCGCTGTCGGCGCGCAGGCGCAGCCGGTTCTGGAGCGTCATCCAGCTGACCCCGCCGAGCAACTGCGGCGCGCTCTCCACGCTGCCGTCCTGCAGGGTGTCCTGCGCCCAGCGGAAGCCCTCGTAGCCGGCGATCGGGCCCTGCTTCTGGTCGGAGCGAGCCTCGACTACGTCGCGCGTGGCGGCGGACTGGAGGTCGAGCTCGCGGAACGCCTGGCCCGAGAAGCGCAGGCTGTCGCTCCAGATGTAGTGGGCGTCGAGGCCGTACTTCTCCGTCGCGGTCTCGCTCGCGGCCTGCTGGCCGATGCCGAAGCCGGCCTGCTGCTCACGGAAGTAGGCGCGCGTGTCGAGCGCGCCGTCGCGCCGCGTGACCTCCGCCAGCCAGGCGCCGCCCATCGCGTCCGCGTTCGGGTCGAGCAGCGCCGAGTGCGTGCTCGCGTACTCCGCGCGGATGCGCGTCGCGTCGTCGAGGTCGACGCGCACGTCGGTGCCGTAGAGGCTCGAGGTGCGGCCCTCGGTGCCCTCGTGCAGCAGCGTCGAGCCGACCTCGACCTTGTCGTCGAAGAGCTTCACCGCCCCGCGGCCGCCGCCCGACATCTTCTGCTTGGACGAATCGTCCGATTCGTACTCGACCACGATGAACAGCGGGTTGAAGCCGTCGCCGTGGCTCGGGATCGGCTGCTTGAAGAAGATCGTGCCCATCTGGTAGTCGATGTTGTAGTCGACGTAGCGCGCCTGCGGCGTCGAGTTGAGCACGTCCTCGGAGTGGAAGCGGTCGCGCACCTCGAGCGTGACCTTCTCGCTGTTCACCACGATCGAGCGCCGCGACAGCTGGTACAGCCCCGAGGTGCCGTCGCCGCGGATCTCGTCGCGCACGAACGCCTGGTTGGTGTCGGTGCCGAAGCCCGAGAAGGTGAAGTGCTCGCCCTCATACTCGCTGTGCAGGCCGTTCAGGCTGCGGTTGTAGCGTGAGAGCTCGGTGGTGGTGAGCCCGGTGGTGTAGTCGCCGAACAGCGCGTAGAACTGCTTGCGCTCGACCTTGAAGTAGAGCGGCCGCTGGCTCGGCGCCTCGAAGCCGTTCTGGGCCGAGTCGCCGTACAGCGTGTAGTACTGGTTCGGGTCGATGCCGCCCTCGAGCGCGCGCCGCATCAGGTCTTGCGACGACTCGCTCTTCTCGCGCTGCGAGTCGTAGGCGGCGGTGACCAGCCACTCGCCCTTCACGGTGCCCTTGGCGAACAGGCTGGTGCCGTTGTCGAGCGAGAACCCGTCCTGGGGGGCGCCGTTGGCGAGGCCCTGCATGTGCGCGGCGACGTCCTGGTGCGCGACCGTCCCGCCGGTGAGTCCGACCACCACCCAGTCGCGGGCCTCCGCCTCGAGCCAGGGGTTCAGCGTCTTCTTGTGCTCGCCCGCGAGCACGAAACGGATGGTGGTCTTGCCCGAACGCGTGGTGGGCTCGAGCCGGATCAGCGCGATGCCGTCCCTCCCGATCTGGTACGAGGCGCGCTCGGCGGGCAGGCCGGCCTGGCGGCGCAGCTCGCGCACGCTCGGGTCGAGCTTCCACTGGTAGGGCGGGTCGAGCTCGAAGTTGCCGACCACGCCCTCGCGCACGGGCTTGTGGTCCTTGTCGAAGAAGCGCACCGCGACCACCGGCGTGGTCTTGCCGTCCGCGACCAGGATCGACTCCTCCGGCACCAGCTCGGCTTCGAACGGCGAGCCCGAGAAGTGGACCATGCGCTCGAGCGTCGCGATCACGTTGCCGTCCGCGTCGAGCTCCTTCGCGACGAAGCGGTTGTCGCCGTCGACCAGGTTCACGCCGCGCCAGCGCGACAGCGAGACGGTCTTGTCGCCGTTCTGGAAGGTCCCTTCGAAGTTGAAGCGCGAGACCTCCTGGTCGTTCTGCAGCAGCTGGATCTTGGTGTCGGGCTGGTGTTTGATCGCGATGTGCACGCTGGCGATCGGCGGCGCGAAGCCCTCTTCGGGCGAGAGCCACTCGAAGCCGGGCTTCGCCTGCTCGAGCCACGTCTTGTTGTACACGCCGGGCTTGGGCGGCTCCTCGGGCGGCGGCGTCTCTGCCGTCTTCCAGCTCTCGCCGGGGCGCAGGCCCAGCGTCTCGACGACCTGGATGCCGCTGCCGGCGCTCGAGTCACCCTGCAGCTTGTTCAGCGCGACCGGGGTTTTGGCGGCCGGGTCGTTGGGCGTCTCGAACAGCAGGACCGAGCGGGTGTCGAGGTCGGCCACGGACTTCCCGGTCTCGTGCGCGTCGAGCGTCAGCGCCATCGACCAGTCGGCCGGCGTCTCGTCGCCGAGCAGGCGGAAGGTGAGCGCGTTGCCGTCGATCTGCGGGTCCGGAAGCGGGTCGCTGCCGTTCTTCGCGCTGCCGGGCACGTACTCGACGCCGTCGGGCAGCATCAGCACTGCGCGCGCGTTGCGCACGGGCACGCCGGTGCCGTTCAGCGCGAGCTGGTAGTGGATGACCGTGCCCTCGCGCTGGCTCTCCAGCCGCTGGTTCACCGCGCCCTGCGCCTGGGGCTTGAGCTGCACGCGGAAGTCGTTGCGCCACAGTGTGCCGCCCTGCAGGTCGGCGAACTGCGAGAACGGCCGCCCCGCGAACAGATGGCCTTCCTCGCCGGGGCACGGCAGCGGCTGGTACCACTTGGGCAGCGTGTCGAGGTCGAGCTGCACCACGTGGGTACCGGGGCGCACGCCCTCGAAGTGGTAGAAGCCGTTCTCGTCGGTCACCGAGTAGCTGCCGTCCTCGAGGTACACGCGCGCGCCCGGCACTGCGTCGCCGCCGAAGTTCGAGTCGTCGCACTTGCCCTTGGAGACGCGGCCGAGGATGTACGCCTTCGAGCCGAGCAGCTGCTCGTCGACGCGCACCACCGCGATCGCGCTGGCGGTCTTGGTGCCGCCGATCGCCTGCGCGGTGGCCTTGGTGCGCGTGGGTCCGGCGGCGGTGCCGGTCAGCACGCCGACGGTGAAGCGGATGTGCGTGACCACCGGGACCGCGGTCGCGGGCAGGGTCCAGCTCAGTGTTCGGCCGTCGGCGGAGACCACCGGGTCGGGCTGCGCGGCGTTGTCGATGCGCACGCTGCCGGGCGTGAAGCGGAAGCCGTGCGGCAGCCCCACCGGGACCGCGACGCCGCCGGGCGCCGCGCCGGAGCCGGGGTTCGCGACGGTCACGTCGAACTGCAGGTGGTCGCCGACCGACACCAGGTCGCGGCTGGCGCGGATCGCGATGAAGCCGGAGCTGGTGGTGAGGTCGAGCGGGACGTCGACCGTGAAGGTCGGGCCCGCGACCACGGTGAAGGCGGCGCCGCGCGAGCCGGGGCCGAGTTGGAACGGTGCGCCCGGGAGCGTCTGCAAGCCAGCGTCGGTGACGCTCGACGGGAAGAAGTAGCCCTCGGGCGGAGTCACCTTCAGGTGGTAGGTGCCCGCGGGCACCACCGGGAAGCGGTACGCGCCCTTCGGGAAGGTGTAGACGGTGCCGCCGCCGTCGGTGACCGTGCCGCCGCTGGTCAGCGTGGCGGGGAAGGAGCTCGTGCCGTCGTCGCCCTTGATGCCGGTCGCGGGCAGGCCGGTGGCGTCGTCGATCAGGGTAACGATGGCGCCGTCGACGGCGTCGCCGTTCGAGGAGTCGAACACGCGGCTCACCGCGTCGATCAGCGCGCTCGCGTTCGACTTGTCGGCGGCGTCGGTGGGGTCGACGTAGTTCGCGGTGACGCTCTGACCGGCGGGCGCCGCGAGCACGCAGTCGTGCGCCGGCGCGGGCGGCGCGGACGAGGGGATGTAGCCGACGAACACCCCGGTCGAGACGCCGGTCTCCTGCAGCTGGATCTGCTCGGTGTCGCCCACGGTCGGCGCGGCGAGCGTCACCACGATGTTGTCGATCGCCGCCGGATTCAGGTTCTGGTCCGCGTCGGTGACGCGCACGAAGACCGGCTCGCCCGTGTGGTAGTTGCCGGTCGGGACCAGCGGGACGGAGCCGAGCGCAATGGCGCCGCCGCCGAAGGCCGTGGGCGGCGGAAGCGGGTTGAACGCGATGCCATTGAAGCAGCTCGTCGGGCTGACGCTGTAGTTCGTGGCCCCGGCCGCACCCAGCGCGTAGCGCATGAACTGGATGGTCGAAGCGGTGCCGAACGCGACCGTGGTGATCACGAGCGTGTTCGAGTTGCGGGTGATCCCGGTGGTGGTGCCGATGTCGTAGTGCGCCGTCGCGGTGTTGGGGATCGCCGTCCCGGGCGGCGTCGCGGCCCGCGCGACCGGGGCGAACGCCAGGGCGACGAGCGCCAGAGACGCCAGCGCCTCGCGGAACCGGCTGCGCCGGGGATCTCCCGACGCAGCCGGTTCGTTGAGGCACAACGTGCGGGCCGCGCGATCGCGGCCCGGGGAGCTCCCACTCCTTGTGCGCGCGCACACCGCTCCCGTCGCACCGGTCGCAAGACCGGCGCGCGAGCGCAGCAGGCGCCGCAGCGTCGAGAAGGGGGGGCTCACTGCGGACTCGAGGCGCTAGTTCACGGCGACCCGGAACTTGATCGTCGACGACGCGCCGGGCGCGAGCGACGGGATCGTCACCGTCACGGTGTTGGCCGCGAAGGACCCCTGATCCCCGTCTGCCGCGTTCGTCTGCGCGACGCCGTCAACCTGGATGCCCTGACCTGCACCGTAGGTGTTGGCCTGGAACGTCACGTTGGCGGGCATGGCGTCCGTCACCGTGATGGTCGTCGCCGGGACCGCGGCACCGGCCACGTTCGTGACCACCACCTGGTACTCGGAGATCGCACCGGGGATGTGCTTCGGGTTGGTGGTGCCGTTGATCGGGTCGCTGATGATCGTCTCGGTCTTGGCGACTGTGACGTTGGCGCTCTGGACCTTGAACGCGCCCGTCGCCGAGAAGGCGGCGTCGCGCGCAGCGTCGGTCGCGCCGGCACCGTCACCGAACACCGTCTGCACCGTGGCCGCGACGTCGGCGCCCGCGCTCTGGGTGAGCGCGCCGCCGCCGTTCGCGGTGGTCTCGTGGGCGGTGGCGGTGATCGTCAGCGCAGCGATGCTGCCGTTCGCCTGGCCGCCCGGGATGGTCGACACGATGAAGACCTTGATCGACGCGTCGGCAGCGAGGGTGTCCACCACGGTCGCCGTGTCGGTCGCGGGCTCGTACGTGCCGTTGGCGTTGGCGTCGACGAAGACCGCGATGGTGGTCGGATTGAAGTTGTCCGTGCCACCGTACGGGTCCGTCGGGTTGTTGGCCCCCGCCAGCACGAAGTTCAGCGGGGCGTTGCTGGTGTTGGTCAGCGTGAACGGAATGGCGTTGTTCGCCGTACCCGGAGTCACGTTCACGTACGTGCCCGGTGCGGTGACCGTGAGGTTGATCAAGCGATCGACCACGAAGTCCGCCGAAGCGCTGGTGATGGCCGGCTGGGCCACCGCGTTCACGCTGTAGTTGACCGTCGCCGTGTTCGAGATCGTGACGCCGGCGGCCGTTCCGGCTGCGTGCGCAACGCCTGCCATGCCTGCGACCAGCATGGCGGTGGCGAGCGAGCTCGCCACCCATTTCTGCATGTGCCTCAACATTTCTGCCTACTCCTACTCGTGTTACTGACTCGACACTTCAGCGCGTGTCATGCGCTTCCCCTTTCTTGGGGGGGGAACTCTGGTTTTCGTCACTCCACGCGCGCGCGGAACTGGACCACGCGCGACTCGCCCGGAGCGAGCGGCTTCTCGAACTGCCAGCGGATGTGCGTGAAGTCGGTGGCACTGGCGGCACGCGTCATGCCGTCCTTGCCGCGCACCTGCAGCTTCTCCTTGGCCGCGAAGGTCTTGCCGCCGTCGACGGAGTACGTGACGCGCGCGCCCTCGCTGCTGGCGGAGCCGTCGACGTAGTCCATGTGTTCGGGGATCGGGTCGGTGACCACCACGTCGGTGGCGGGCTTGCTGCCGGTGTTGGAGGCGCTGATCGTGTAGATGACCGCGCCGCCCGGAGCGACCTTCCTGGCCGGCTCGCGCTTGACCTGATCGGTGTCGTCGACCTTGGTCTCGACCTCGGCGATCGTCTTGACGACGATCGACGAGTCGCTTCCAGTCGCGGCGCGCACCGGCCAAGCCGGTGCCAGCAGCAACAGACTCAGAACGAGTGACTTCTTCACGTTTGTGACCCTCCTAGTTGATCGTGACTGCGAAAGTGATGGTTTGCGGGAGCGATCCGCCCGCCACGCTGCCGAGCGCGACGGTGACCTGGTTCGGCGTGGTCCCGCCGACGTCGCCGGCATCCGCGTCCGCGGCGTCGCTGAGCGCAGCGCCGTTCAAGTGCAGCGAGCTCGCGACGTAGCTGGTCGAAGGCGGCAGCGGGTCGGTGATCACCAGGTTCGCGACCGAGCCGGTGCCCGCGACGCTGACCGTGAGCGTGTAGGTGATCGTCGCGCCGGGGGAGGGCGTGGTGCCGCCGCCGAGGTCGGCGACGGTCGCGGACTTCACCACCGAGACGGCCAGATTGGTGACCAGGTAGCCGCCCAGCGAGGTGCTCTTCCCGCCGCTGGCGCCGATCACCGCGTCGCCGCCGCCGACGCCGCCGCCGGCGATGATCGTGCCGGTGCCGGTGCCCTTGGTCGAAGTCGCGGTGAGCGAGGCGTCGCCCAGGTTCCCGTTCGCGAGCGCCGAGGGGACGTCGCAGAGCGCGAACACCCAGCGCGAGCCGTCCGCCGGGATCACCGGGTCGTTCACGCCCGGCTGGTACGGCGGATCGACGCCGGGCTCGTACACGGTCGTCGCGTTGCTGTCGAGGAACAGCCGCGGGTTGGTGGGATCGAACTGGTCGCCGGCGAGCGCGGCGTTCAGCAGCAGCGAGAACTTCTCGCTGCCGTTTCCGGTATTGCTGACCATGAACGCGAGCAGCCGGTTCGTATCGGGGGAGCTGACCGAGACCGGACTCACGCTCTGCAGCGTGACCACGACGTTGACGATTTCGTCGACCACGAACGTAGTCGTTGCGCTTGCGCTGAAACTCCCGCTGCCGCCGACCGAATAGGTCGCGGTCGCCGTATTCGCGACGGGAGTGCCCGCGGGCGTTCCTACGGCCCACGCGTGAGACGCTGTGAGCAGGAACACAACGAGCCACGCGCCGCGCGCGCAGCCACTCCGCGGATCGGCAAGGACCCTCGGCAAACGCACTCCCCCGGGGGCAATCCCCCCGCGATACCAACGCTTCGGCGGAATCCGGAACGGGGTTGATGAGAGAGGGCGATGCGCAGGGCGCGTGCGTTTGTCGCGCTAGCTTCCGGTCCCGACAGCGATTCCGTTCCGACTGGATCTCGAGGACACGATGGTTCCAACGAGAGATGCATACGGCAGAAGCGGACATGCACGACCGCGAGTGCGACTCACTCGCCTGGCGGGGGTGTCCACAAGAAGCGCCGTCGAAGCCGCGTGGCGGTTGGCGGAGTCGTCGGCGGTTGGCGCACTGCTCGCCGTGGCGCCGGCGGGCGAAGCGGCGCTCCTGGGCGCGTTCCAGGAGCCGGGCCGCTCCGGCGCCCGCGAGGAGGTGCGCGGCCCCTGCGGCGGTCGCTCCGCGTTCGCGGGCGAGGGTGTCGTGCTGTGGTGGGCGCTGGTGGCCGAGCCGTCCGAGTGGGGGATCGAGGCCGGGCTGTCGGGTCCGCGCTGCCTGAACCGGCTGGTGCGCGGCGCGCTCGCGGGTCTGACACAGATCGGTGTCAGACCGAGCTACCCGGGCCGCGACTTCGTCGCCGCTGCGGGCAGGCGCGTGGCACAGCTCTCGCTCGGCCGCGGCGCCGGCGGCGGGCTCTTGTTCCAGGCCGTCGTCGCTGCGACGCGCCCGTTCGCCACCGCGGAGCCGGCTCCCGAGTACCCTGGCTTGCCGGCGCTGCCGCCGGCGGGCGCGCTGGGAATCGAGCCGCAGGCCGTATGCAGCGCGCTCTCGGCCGGCTTCGCGGAGCAGTTCGCGCTCGAGCTCGCGCCCGCGGAGCCTTCCGCCGACGAGCTCCGCGCGCTCGCTGCGACTCCGCTGCCGGCGCTCGACGACCCCGAGCTCGCCGGGCTCCGCGCGGGCGGGTTCGTCGCGACGCCGATCGGCCGCCTCGCCGCCCACGTCGCTCTGCGCGACGACGGGTCGCTCGATCGAGTCCGGCTGCGCGGCGACTGGATCGCCGCCCGGGAGCCGCTGCGCGCTCTCGAGCGATCACTCGCGGGCCGCCGGGCGGACGACCCGGCGCTGCGCGAGCTCTGTGCGCGCTGGCTCGCCGCGCCGGAGAGCGGAGTCGTCGGGCTCACCGATCCGGGCGCGCTGGTCGAGGCGCTCGAGCGGAGCGCGCGGGCCGCCCGCTAGCGGTCGTCCACGCAGTGGCGCGCGCGCATCAGGCACGGGCCGTCGGCGCGCTGGCCGACGTCGTCGGTGCCGCTCGCGGTCACCTTGGTCACGCCACCCTTCTCGAGCTCGAAGCGCAGCTCACAGAACGCCTTCTCGTCGAGCTCGCGCGGGAAGCCGAGCGGGTCATAGCCGCCGCCTGCATCCTGCCTGCCGATCACGATTCCGCCGACGCCGCCGCTGCCGACGTGCGCGGTGCCGGCGCGGTCGCGCTCGAGCACCCACCGGTAGGTCAGGAACTCCACCTCGTCTTCGCGGTCGAAGTCGGTCGGCACGCCCAGACACTGGCGCAGCTCGCGGCCGGTCAGGCCGATCATCTTCGCGCGCGTCTCGTCCACGGCGTGCTGATAGCTGCCCGCGCAGCCGCACAGCGCGAGTGCGCCGGCGCAGAGGCTCGCCAGGGTGCGGAGCCGGGAGGCCGTCATCGCTCTTGTATCGGCAGGAGACGCCGGTGAAAGCAGCGCCCTCCCGCGGCGAGTACAATCGACCCATGCGAGACATCCACCGCATCCGCTACGACGGAGCGATCGACGCCGACGGGCACATCCTCGAGCCGCCCGACCTGTGGGAGCGCTACCTGGAGCCCGCGTACCGCGACCGCGCGCTGCGCATCCGGGTCGACGACGAGGGTCTCGAGTATCTGGAGATCGGCGGCCGCGCGTCGCTGCTCGCGCGCCGCGGCTTCCCCGGAACGCTCGGCGCGATGGGGAAGATGCACGTCGAAGACGTGCGCCCCAGCCCCGAGCGGACCTATCTCGCCGGTGCGCCGCACGGCTCGATGGACATGAAGGAGCGGCTCGAGCGGCTCGACGCCGAGAACCTCGACGCTGCCGTGCTCTATCCCACGATCGGCATCCTGTGGGAGGCCGAGCTCGAGGACGCCGAGCTCTCGCTCGCCTACTGCCGCGCCTACAACCGCTGGATCGCCGACTTCTGCCGCGACTCGCGCGGCCGGCTGGTGCCGATCGCGCACCTCGCGCTGGGGGATCCCGCCGGTGCCGCGCGCGAGCTCGAGCGCGCGGTGCGCGACGGCTGCCGCGGCGCCTTCGTGGTGCCGTTCACCTGGAGCCGCCTGCCCCACGGCCATCCGGAGCACGATCCGCTGTTCGCCGCGGCGCAGGACCTCGGCGTGCCGCTGGCGCTCCACCCGTCGTTCGAGCCCCCCGCGATCGCACCCACGCGTTTCCGCGAGATGCGCAAGACGCGGCTGCTCGCGAGCGTCACCGCCGCCGACGGCGTGCGCCACGCCTTCACCACGCTGTTCGACTACGGCGTGTTCGACCGCTTCCCGAAGCTGCGGATCGTCGTGCTCGAGAGCGGCGCGGGCTGGATCGGCTACTGGCTCGACCGGCTCGACGCGGTCTACGAAGCGACCTTCATCGGCGAGCGCGTGCCGCTCGCCGAGAAGCCGAGTCACTACTTCAAGTCGCGATGCTTCATCTCAGCCGATCCCGACGAGCGCACCATCCCCGCGCTCGCCGACCGGCTCGGCGCCGACCGCTTCTTCTGGGCCAGCGATTTCCCGCACGCCGACCACACCGCCAACTACATGGAAGAGGTCGAGGAGCTCGCGGGCCTGCTGAAGCCGGATCAGCGCAGCCGCTTCCTGGGCGAGAACGCGCGGGAGCTGTACCAGGTCCGTCTCGACTGATCCTCTTAAAACGTAGGACCGCAAGCGAGCGCGGAAGCGCGAGCGCGCAGCGAGGCGAAGCCGAGCGAAGAGCGGGTGGCGCGGCGTAGCCGCGCCGGGGCCCGCAAAGTCTAGAAACCCAGCTGGGGCGTCGCGGCCTCCGTCATCATCGACGGAGGCCAGGGGGGCTCCCAG
>Ga0306924_10006901_pt1 | contig 11335 bp, 9 predicted proteins | sample sta12Can44000111_FD_203756 | JGI IMG/M metagenome (GOLD analysis project Ga0306924, IMG submission 203756) | Lab enrichment of tropical soil microbial communities from Luquillo Experimental Forest, Puerto Rico - statanox.12C.anox.44.000.111 (v2)... | ecosystem: Environmental > Terrestrial > Soil...
AGGCCCGAAATCGTGAACACCACCGCGGTAATCGTCTGCACCGGAACCAACGGCTCGTCAGCCAGACCCGAGGCATAGATGGCCTTCTTGGTGTCGCCGTGAAATACCAGGGGGAAACGCCCGAACAGCCGTGACAACCAGGGATTTACCTCGCGCAAGGGCTTACCGTAGCAGCAGCCAAAGCTCAGGCAGGCCAGCCTGCCGATGGCCTCCGACAGGGCATATACAATGGCCGCCGCTGCCAGCATGGGCATGATGTGGATCCTGATCTCCAGCCATTCCCATGCCATCCACCGCGCCAGCAGCAACCCGGGTGGCAGGATGAGTGCGCCCAGAAATGCTGCGCCGGCGATGGTGAAGGTATCTCGCTTGCCCTCGACGACCCGCGCTATCAGCCGGGAGGCGGGCACACAAATTGCCATCGTCGTCGTAATGACCGCCGCCGCTGCCGTCAGCGGCATCCCTAACGAGGCCAGCAGCACGATCATCAGTCCCACGCCAAATACGCTGGCGGTGGCGCTGAAGAAGCCATAGAACGTGAGGTTCAGGCCTTGCCACTCGCCGTTCTTGTTCTTGGTCAGCGGTACCGCCGCGATCATCTGCCAGCGTTCTGCGGGAAGCGTCCTGATTCCCCACAGCAGCACGCCCGACAGGGCCGCCGCCAGCCCGGCCACGAATATCACGTTGATCATGGCTGCACCTCCACGGCATTCGCCAGCAGCGAGCGTACTTTCACGTCGGTCTCCACCACCGGCAAGCCGAAACCCATGGCATAGCGGCTGCGAACCCCCGCCCTTTGCTGATTGCGGATCAAATCGTTGGCAAAGCGCACCCGCTTGGGCTGGAACAGGAGCACCACCGAGCTGCTCCCTGGTCGGAACAACGCCTTGGGGGCACCGCGACGGACAAACATCCCATTCACCATGGGTTGCGGATTGTCGTACCGCTCGGCGCTGTAGCGTTGCTCGATCTGTCCCACCATGAGCGCGACTATCTCGACCATAGCCACGTATCCGATGCCTTCGCCGCCATGGCAATCCGTGTCGATGATCGTGACCTCCCGGCGGTTCTTCGAGTACGGGGTCAGCAATTGCACAGTGGCGTTGGGATTACACGAGTGGTAGCGACCGGAGACGGGGTAGAAATCCGCCACCACCCCCGCCGCCGGCACGTGGGTATAGTGATATTTCTCCGGTGTCAGGCGGAATACGGCGAAATCGCCGCCGGCGAAGTGTGGCGTCCAGCGCGAGCCCTCTCCGCCCAGCAGTTCCGGAAATGCAAAGAACTTTTCCTTGAGGAACAAACCCGATGTCTCCCGCAGCGAACCGATCATCGCCCGCGAATCCGCCGGGCAAAGGGCGCTTCGCGCTGCCCGGGGCAGCGGGCGGTACTGCCAGTACCTGATCTTTCGTTCAAAGACCTTGCGCAGCGTGTCGATCGACGCGGCCTCATCCACCAGCTCTTGGTCATCGATGCCGCAGGTGTCCAGGAAACGCCGCATTCCCGACACCCGCGACGATAGCGCATTGTCGTAATTCAGGTAACCGAGCAGCTCGGACAGGTGCCGGCTCGATGCCAGCGTGGACAGCAAGGGTGCGTTCTCCAGCTTGGGCGAATACAGGGCGCGGATGATGCGGTTCGCCAGCAGCCGCTCATCCGCTACCTCCCCGGTAGCGCGATCGATGTACTGGTGTGTCATTTCACCCCGGGGCGGCATTATGCTTTGCCTTCTTCCTCCATTGCGCTCAGCAGCAACAGGAAGTTCAGCACACTGGCAGTCTCCTGGGCCGTCAACTCGTCGCTCAGGAGCCGTTCTTTAATGCCGTCGAGGAAGCGCACCGGGTTCTGCACCCTCACCGCATGGCGTACCATGGCGGCAAATTGGGGCTGATCGCTCTTCTCGAGGGATTGGGCATCCTCCCGTAACTGCTCAAACGCCTCTTGCAGGTTGGCTCGGCGAAATGCCTCTCGATAATGTTGTTCCGCCATCCGATTGAACTCGCGCGCGTGCAGCTTCATTGCATCGCGATATGCGGATTCGCCCATCACCGCTTTCGTGACCTTGCCATGCGCCTGCAGACTCTTATCGGCCAAGCGGAATCGCAAGTCGAGCAGGATCACCTCCGCTTGCGCCTGGGCGATGGTTTCCCGCGCGTTCTCCTCCAGCCACCTCACCAGCGCCTGGCGGTATTCGCAGATGGGCACACGCAAGTAATCGGGATGGCGCCAGCTCGAGCGCGTGTTCCCACAATGTGGGAGGATCCGTTTCAGCAGCTCGTTGCCCGTTCTCTTGTGCACGTAGAACGCGGGTAGTCCGGCGGCTGCAAAGAAGAATGGCGTTCGGCGCTCGCTCTCCGCTGTCGGATCATCGGGAATATCGCCGGGCTGCACGGTGCCATCCAGCGCCATCCTGTACGCCACCATGAGCAGTAGTTGTTGCAGGCTCGCGGCCTGCGCCATGTCCCTGCCGAAGCTGGGAAACAGGCTGTAATAGCGCGCCTCGAAGCCCGAAAACCCCATGCGGTTGAACTCGCGCAGCCGCAACGGCATGTAAAACGCCAGTCGACGATCGACGATGCCCAGTTCGTCCAGTTCCGACACCAGGCGGGCCACATTTCCCGGTCTGCCGTCCACAGCCGACTGCTGCTCGGTCGCCAGCCAGGCCACGGGATAGTTGAGCAGCCGGTAGTCGGGCACCAGATCTCCGCGCAGCCCAAACAGCCGGGCTCGCAAGCCGTCCAGCTGGTGCGGTCCGTAGGGGGAAACCATGTGGCCCAGAACCCGCATCCCGGCTTTCTCCTTCCACTCGCGCCACATCAGCCGCAAGTGTGTAAAGGCCAGCTCGTGGGGCAAGAACGACAATAGTCTTTCAGGATGGAACTCCGCGAAATCGATGCGGTAGGGGGCGGCCGAATAGGTGGCTACGAAAAGTACCAGGAAGTGCTCGAAAATCTTGATCGCCAGATCCCCCAACCGCTTCTCTTCCTGTTGCGCCTCCCCGGCATCGCCATGGGCAATGGCCCGCGTCAGGGTGCGGCTGCCCATGGTGATGTGAATACCGTTGTTTGCCAGGCTTACATTCGACAAGCTCGGCAGTACGATCAGGTTGTTGGCAATGATTCCTGCCTCCCGCAGCTTGGCCACGGAATTCAACTGGCTGCGACTCAAAACCTGATGGCAAAGGTGCATGTAATCTGCCTTCGCCTCGCCGTCGTCCCATCCCGACAAACAGGGGCTCATAAAGAGCTCGCGGTAGAACGAATCGGAGATGAACGACGACAACTCCGTCTGCCGCACCGGAGGATGCGGCGCGTGATATACCAGCGCCCGCTGCCCCGACTCCAGCAGTCCGAAGTGCAGGTTCGCCCACGACATCAGCAGCGATGTAAACAAGAATCGGCGCGCCGATTCTCTGGCGACGGCATCGCCAATCAGCACCGGCTCGCGCGGCCTGACGATGTGAAACGAAGTCGTCTCCGGGGATGTATTGTCATTCGAGAAGTAACGCAGCAGCCGCTTAGCTTCCAGCCGCATCGCGTCTGGCATATGGGGCTGGGTTCCCGACAAGTCAGCCAGCGCCAGCTTGAGCGCATAGCTGATCGGAACCCGCAGCCACATTTCGCCTTGCTTGGTGAAGGTAAACTTCACCGAGTCCGCACGATGCCGCTTTAGTTGCCCGCGCTCACCAATTTTCAGGTCTGCCAGAAACGTGTTCAGGGCGGTCGAGCTCAGGCGCCGCGCCGGAAAGCGGATCCAACTGTTTTCCCAGACTCGTTCATGGTCGCTGAGGAATTCCTGCAGCTGGAGGTAGGTGCTTCGCGGAGCTTCACCGCTAGAGCTGCGGCGGGCAACATTTTGCAGGAATCGTGATTCGCGGATGGCAGTAGGCAGGTCGCACGCCGCTGCATTGCCAATCACCACCGCCTGCAACTCGTCTTCGCTGCCGGCGGTGACATCCCCGGGGGCAAAGGGCAATCCCTCCAGCAATAGCTTGCTTTTACATCGCTGCCCCGGCGGCCTTGCCAGAACTTCGTCGCGAATCGCCATGCGCTTTGATCCGCCACCCGCAAGCAAGTGATCAGACCTGCACCAAATCTTGTGCTATTTACGTCAAGCCTTCATCAAACCAGCGTCAAATCTTCGTAAATCTCGCTTTCGCGAACCTGTCCCATCACCCCGCGGCGCGGGATTCTCAACCCCAGCACTTTCCAGGGGGACCGGCACAACGACAACAGCCGGTCACCAGTGAAGGCTCCCTGGCAGGGGAGCGTCAACCTCTTATGCAAATTGCCGCGAAGCATCCCTAAAATCGCTAACTTCCCGCTAATACTTTTGAATTAGTTTCGCAACCCTTTAACTCCCCGCGACGGTCGCACCCGTCACCAGGACCGCCGGTTGGCATCTAACCAGTTACAGACGCTGGAGGTAGATCATATGAAACTGCCACGGCTGGAAGCACACTCATTGGTTTTCTCCTGGCAGCGGTCTTCACGGCGCCCGGGTGTTGCGCCGATACAGCGGTTCCAGGGACACTCAATTACATCGAAGGCCAGGCGACCCTCGCTGGCCAGACGCTCAATCCCAAATCAGTCGGTTCGGTGGATTTGCAGCCGGGCCAGGCTTTGAGTACGGGGGCCGGAAAAGCGGAGATTCTTCTTACCCCTGGGGTATTTCTCCGCGTGGGTGATCACAGCACCATAAAAATGGTTCCCGCGAGCCTGACCAAAACCGAAGCCGATCTCGTCAAGGGACAGGCCACGGTAGAGGTAGCCGAGTTGCACACCTACAACCTGTTTCGCATCGGTGAGAATGGAGCCAACCCCGAGCTGTTGCGCGACAGCCTATACGCGTTCGACGCCGACAATGACCGGGTGCGGGTCCTCAAAGGCGAGGCCCGCGTCGAGGACAATGATCAGAACGTTGTTGTCAAGAGCGGGCACGAACTTGACCTAAGCTCGGGTGGCAAGTTGAAAAGCACGAAGTTCGACAAGAATGCCTACGAGGCCACTGACCCGTACCGCTTCAGCGATCTGCGCTCGGAGTTACTTGGCCGAGGCCAATGCGGATATGGGTCGACAATACTACGCCGGTGGAGCAGGTTGGTATGGTCCAGGCTGGTACTGGGACCCGTGGTTCTGGTCCTACACCTGGCTGCCCGGCAACGGCATTTTCTACAGCCCATTTGGATGGGGATTTTACTCGCCATGGATGGTTGGCTATGCGCCGTACTACGGCCTTCGCGGCTACGGATACTACGGACGCTACTATGCCGGACAAAACCGTCCGGCTCCTGCGGCAGGGGCCAGCGAGGGACACGGTTTCGCGGCCGTGCGCGGAGGCAGGTCGCTCGGCCTGGCGGGCCCGGGCTTCCGTGGTGGTAGTTTTTGCAGGTGGCTTCCCTGCCGCTGGTGGGCCCCGCCATTAAACTATAACCGGAACGTTGACGAACCCATCGCCTGCTGGTGTGCAACCGCATAAGGGATTGACCTTGGATGATGGCGGCCGGGGACCAGGCACTGCCGTTCGTGCCGGGCGACCACTACAACATCCCGCCGGTTTTGGTGGTGAGGATGCTTAAGGCTAGCTCGAGGCGCTCGATGGCGGCCTCCAGATCAGGGTGCTTGTCAAGCTCCTGGCGCATGGTCGTCAAGCGACGGTGCGCCTCGGCTATATGGATGGCGGCCTGGGGATTCTGCCCGGTGTTGGAGGCTTGCTTCTCGGTGGCCATGAACCAATCTTAGCGCTCTCTCGTGGTAAGCGAAAGTCGGTGACCACCCGATCCATAACCACCCCGGATTGCCGCCTCCACGTGCCGGTCCTTATCCCATCGCCTCGTCCAGGGGAACGTTCGGTGTCACGAGAAACTGCTTCGCCTTCTGCTCCAGCTCGGGCGTCAGGGGAACGCTCCTGCCCGTCTCCAAGCTGGCGCGGACGGCGACGCAGTCGCAGGTGGCGATCATGCGGCCGTTCTCGGCGTCGAACATCTGGTGCAGAAAGCGAACGTACTTTTCCCCCACTGCAAGGAAGCCACTCTTGATTTCGACCAGCTCTCCACCGCGCAGTTCTTGCAAAAACTGATAGTTTTGCCGCACCATGGCCACCCGCAGGTTCTGCTGCCTGATGGATGCCGGCGTCACGCCGATGGCGCGCAGCAGAAACCACGTCGCCTGGTCAAAGCGGGAGACGTACATCTGGGAGTTCATGTGGCTGGTGAAATCGTATTCGGAAGCCAGCACTGCGCCCTTAAAGGTGTGCACCCAATCCGCCATGTTGCGCCTTTCCTTAGGAACTTCTCACCGTATCCGGAGCAAGGCCACCGGGGCGAAGCATGCTTTTGTCCACCGTCCACCTGCCCTTCCCGGTTGGTTCTTGGAGCTGTTGGCTACAAGCTTTAGCCCTTGATCTCTGATGCGTGTGAATCCATGGACTGCGCTTGCTTCGCGCTCGTAACCTCGAGCCCTCCACACCCCGCTTTCGCCACAAACTCGCCTATCTTTTCCAGTGTCGCCTGCGGCTGGTCGCGGTGCGGCGAGTGCCTGCAATGGGCCAGCATCAGGATCTCCGTCTGCGAAGCTCGCGCCCGGATCGTTTCCACCTGTGCGCGTGTACCGTATTCGTCCTGTTCGCCCTGAAGGCAGAGAATCGGACAGCGGATCGAATCCAGATACGACTCGATGTTCCACGAGCGAAATCGGGGTTCGAGCCAGATATCATTCCATCCCCAAAACGTCTCGTCCACGTGCGCGTGATAGCGGCCGAGCCGGGCACGAAAGTTCGTGGTCTGGAATGCCACCTTCGCCGCCCTAATGCTGGCGATGCTGAGGTCTTCGACAAACACATGCGGGGCCTCCAGAATCAGGGCCCGCACGCGCTCCGGGTACCGCCCGGCGAAGATCAGCGCAATCGAACCCCCGTCGCTGTGGCCCAGCAAGATCGGCCGGCGGACGCCCAGCTTTTCCAGCAACTCCGGAAGCACCACTTCGCCCTCGTGATGCATGAATTCGACAGGTCGCTTCTCGGCCAATTTTGTCGACCCCCCATGTCCATAGCGGGAATAGAGCAACACGCGGCAGCCCGTGCGGTCCGCCAGATGACGGGGAAAGTCCCTCCACAGCGCGATCGAACCCAGGCCTTCATGCAGCATGAGGATGGTCACAGGCGACGGGTCGCGAGATTCGATGGGCAACGTCTCCAAACGCTTGCCGCCGACTAGGATTTCGCCGAACTTGTGTGGAATGAGCTGGCTCATGTGGGGCTCACGACTCGGCCGCCGCGTCTGCCGTCGTACTACCCAGTCGGGAAATGCCAGCCTCCAGCAACTCCGACCAGGGGATGATCCACTTGGCCGCCATCTCCTCCGGCAATGTGCCTGAGCTTGCATCATGCTTGAGTATCTCGCCGATCCGCCGTGCCCCCAGTTCCGTCAGCAAATTGTCGAATCGTATCCCGCCGGCGCAGAATGTATCCCGGTAGGTAAGATCGCCGAGCGCGATCAATCCATAGGTGACGGCAGATAAATTTGGCCGTACGCTCTCCAGGCTGGCAAAAAACTCCTGGGCATTGTCCGGCACGTCGCCTTGCCCGTAGGTGGACGTACAAACCAGGAAAGTGCCGCCTGTCCGGAAAACGCCGGCGTCAAGGTCATCCATCATTCGAATCATGACCGAGTATCCGGCACCTTCAAGCGCGGTCTGCACCTCCTGCGCCACCATCTCCGCGGTTCCAGTCATCGTGCCAACCAGGATTGTCAGATTCAGCGCCACGCTCCCTGTCCTGCCGGGCTCCCACGCCCGGCCCTGAGTCCGCATCGGCTGCCGCTGATGCTTATTGCCAGCTGAATGTGGAAGTATAATGCATATAACCCGTTGCTGCCGATGGCGGTGATTGAGCAATGCATCGAAGTCCTACGCCCGATGATAGCGAACGCCCTGGGGTTATAGGCGAGAGCCATGACGCCTCTGCCGCCTCCAGCTTCCTGAAATCCCTGGGCGAGCGGGTGCGCGAAGCCCGGGCCGGGCGGGGAATGACGCGCAAGATTCTGGCACGTAACTCGGGCGTGTCCGAACGCTACCTGGCACAGCTGGAGTCGGGACAGGGCAACGCCTCCATCCTGCTGTTGCGTGACCTAGCCAAAGCGCTCGACATGCAACTGGACACCCTGGTGCTTGATGGACCGGAACGGCCGGTTGACCTGGTTCATGCCACCGAGTTTCTCGGTCGGCTCCCGCCGCGAGAATTGCTGCAGGCGCGGCGGTTGCTGGTGCGGCATTTTGGAAACGTCGACCCGGCCGCACGACGTGACCGCGTTGCCCTGATCGGGCTTCGCGGGGCCGGAAAATCGACGCTCGGAGCGCAGCTGGCGAGGCAGCTCGGGTTTCCATTTTTCGAGCTCGACCGACTCATCGAGCAGCAGGCCGGGGTCCCGCTGGGGGTTATCTTTGAGCTCTACGGTCAAAGTGGCTTTCGTCGCCTGGAGCTCCGCTGCCTTGACGATGTCATCAGGAGCTACTCGCGATTCGTGCTGGCTACGGGGGGGAGCCTGGTTTCCGAGCCAGCCACATTCGAACGGCTCCTGACCGCGTGTTTCACGGTGTGGCTGAAGGCGTCTCCGGAGGACCACATGCAGCGCGTCGTCGCCCAGGGTGACACTCGTCCCATGGCCGACAATCGCGCGGCCATGGATGATTTGAAACGCATTCTCCAGGCCCGCGAGCGGCTCTACGCCAAGGCTGACCTGACCATCGATACCAGCGCGCATTCGCAGGAGGAGAGCCTTCGCCTGTTAAGCGAGGCCCGCGAGTCGGCGCCTTGGTCGTGAAGTCGTAATTCCAGGGCATCGCTCCTGGATCTGCACTATAATGCATGTACCGGGCTCGAACGAGGCGCCAGCTCGATCTCGGGAACTGAATCCGGCCACTTGTTGAGGAGAATTACCGCATGCTCAAGGTCAAGGAATCGGAGCTGGTCACGTTCGACGCGGCAGAAGATGGGTATCGCCATTGGCGCCTAACCATTGATGGCCAGGTGGCGACGCTGGCCATGAAGGTCGACGAGGACGCGGGCCTTAAACCGGGCTACAAACTCAAGCTCAACTCCTACGATTTGGGGGTGGACATTGAGCTGCATCACATTTTGCAGAGCATTCGTTTCGAGCACCCGCAAGTTGCATGTGTGGTGTTGACCAGCGCCCGCGAGCGTATGTTCTGCGCGGGCGCCAACATTTACATGCTGGGTTCTTCCTCGCATGCGTGGAAAGTGAACTTCTGCAAGTTCACGAATGAGACCCGCATCGGCATGGAAGATTCCAGCCGTCACAACGATTTGAAGTTCCTTGCGGCCATCAACGGGACCTGCGCCGGAGGCGGTTATGAACTGGCACTGGCGTGCGACAAAATCCTGTTGATCGATGATCGTTCGAGCGCGGTCAGCCTGCCAGAAGTCCCTCTGCTGGGAGTGCTTCCCGGCACCGGCGGTCTCACCCGGCTGGTCGACAAGCGCAAGGTTCGCCGCGATCTCGCCGACATGTTCTGCACCAATCCCGACGGCGTGAAGGGGGAGCGAGCTAAACAGTGGGGGCTGGTAGATGATATTGCTCCCCCGGCCAAGTTCCCGGAGCTGGTGGCCAAGTACGCGCGGCATCTGGCCAGCGCCTCCGCGCGTCCGCCGGACGCGCAAGGCATCAAGCTGAATCCGGTGCGGCGTGAGGTCAAGGAAGACGGCTATTACTACCAGCATGTCGAGGTGACCTTCGACCGCGAAGCGCGGACGGCGACGCTTACGGTGCACGGCCCGCAGGACAAGAAACCGAACAATACCGAAGAGATCCATGCTTTAGGCGACCAGTGGTGGCCGCTGGCCATGGCGCGTGAACTCGATGATGCCATCCTGATGCTGCGCGTCAATGAGTTGGAGCTTGGGCTGGTGCTCATCAAGACGGTTGGCAGCATTGGCGCAGTCCTGGCAAACGACGCGCTGATGCTGCAGAATACGTCCGATTGGCTGGTCGGGGAGACGATCGGCCTGCTACGGCGCACGCTGGCGCGGCTTGACGTATCGTCACGCAGCCTGTACGCCCTCATTGAACCCGGCTCCTGTTTCGCCGGCATTTTATTCGAGCTGGCACTGGCCGCCGACCGCAGCTACATGCTGGCTTTGCCGGAGGGGGAAGGGGAGGCGCCCAAGATCGCGCTCGACGATTTCAACGGCATGCTGCCGGCCGTACACGGCCGCTGCCGCCTTACCGTCCGTCTGGCTGGCGATACTGACAAGTTGCTTCGACTCGAGGGCGTCAAGGGCATGCTGCTGGGCCCGAGAGAGGCGCTGGAGCTTGAGCTGATCACGGTCGCTCCCGACGACTTGGACTGGGAAGAGGAAGTCCGTATCGCCATCGAGGAACGGGCTTCGTTGTCACCCGACGCGCTGACCGGGCTGGAAGCCAGCTTGCGCTTCCCTGGCGAGGAAACCCTGCAAACCAAGATCTTCGGACGTCTTTCGGCGTGGCAGAACTGGGTATTTGTCCGTCCCAACGCCACGGGGGAAAACGGCGCCCTCAAGTTATTCGGGACGGGATCGAAGGCGCGGTTTAATTGGGAGAGAGTGTAATGAGCATCAACTACCAGGAGCGCATACCGAACAACGTCGACCTCGGTTCCAACCGTACGCTGCAGCGCGCGCTGGAATACTGGCAGCCGGAGTTTCTCAAGTGGTGGGAGGAGCTCGGTCCCAAGGACTTTCAGGTAGCCGACGTCTATTTGCGTACCGCAACCTCGGTGGACGCCAAGGGCTGGGCGACTTACGGCTACGTGCGCATGCCGGAATATCGCTGGGGCATCTTTCTAAGCGAACGCAATCCCGAGCGCCGCATCGGCTTCGGTGACAACTTCGGCGAGGAGGTGTGGCAGCAGGTTCCGGGCGAATACCGCGCGACGTTGCGCCGACTGATCGTCACCCAGGGCGATACCGAGCCGGCATCGGTCGAGCAGCAGCGCATGCTGGGGCACACCGCGCCGTCGCTTTACGACTTGCGCAACTTATTCCAGGTCAACGTGGAAGAAGGACGTCACCTGTGGGCTATGGTGTACCTGCTGCATGCTTATTTTGGCCGCGACGGACGCGAAGAGGCCGAGGAGCTGTTGGAGCGTCACTCTGGCGATGCTGACAAGCCGCGCATCCTCGGCACCTTTAACGAGCCGATTCGCGACTGGCTGAGCTTTTTCATGTTCACCTATTTCACCGACCGCGACGGCAAGTTCCAACTGAAGTCGCTGGCTGAGTCGAGCTTTGATCCATTGGCACGTACCTGTCAGTTCATGCTGACGGAAGAAGCCCACCACAT
>Ga0306924_10006905_pt1 | contig 11331 bp, 13 predicted proteins | sample sta12Can44000111_FD_203756 | JGI IMG/M metagenome (GOLD analysis project Ga0306924, IMG submission 203756) | Lab enrichment of tropical soil microbial communities from Luquillo Experimental Forest, Puerto Rico - statanox.12C.anox.44.000.111 (v2)... | ecosystem: Environmental > Terrestrial >...
GCCGGTGAGGTCCGCGAGCACCCGACCGCCGTCTATTCCCGTCCGTCTTTCTGCAAGGCTCACGGTATCAGTGAAGCCTTCTATCACAAGCTTCAAAACGAAGGATTAGGCCCCGACGAGATGCGGGTGGGTGCGCGCGTCTTCATCACGCACGAGGCCGCCGCGAGATGGCGCGCCGCGCGCGAGAAGGCGAGCGCAACCGCATAGGAATACCGAGCTCCGCGCACCGCCACCGGCGTCGAGATCGGAAAGTGAGTGAGGGTGGCAGGGAGGGAGCTGGATCTCGAAGTGGTTTTGCGAAGCCCGCGAGACCCAGCTCCGGAGGCAACAGAAAGGAGTTAGCCATGTTGCCCAACGCCGATCATCTAAAGACCGGTTCCTCGACCGTAGTCAAGAAAGTTTTGTCCCCCACCAACGGCAGCACCACCGGCGCTGCCAGCGTCGACACCCATGTCGCTGCGATCAATATCCTGATTCCCAAGCTCCGGCAGATCACCGGCGAATTGGAACAGGAGATTGGTACCCACATCCTCGCGATCAAGGCCGCGGAACCCAACAACTGGGAGGCCATTGTCCGAGCCAAATGTGGCATCAGCCGGTCGCGCGCCTACGAGCTGATGGGGATCGCGGACGGGACCAAAACGACCGAGCAGACCCGGCACGAAACGAATGCCCGCCAGATTCGGCGCCGCCAAAAACAAGCCGTCGTCCGTGACGTAACGGACGCCCAGATCGTCGAGCTCAAGGCGGCGCACCGGCGTGAGCTCACAGATGCCCGCGCCAAGCTTGCCGAGCTCGAAAAGGCGCGGGAGCGCCAGATCGTCCGGTACGAGAATAAATTCGCCGAATTGAGGGACGCTCGTAACTTCGATTCTGAGCGTACTCAGTTGCGCAAGGCCCTCGACGAGATTGCGGAGTTGCTCGCCGAGATGCGCGGGCTGATGACGCACGCCGAGCGCAACCGGATTGCCATCGCCACGAAGATCGCCTGCGCCGAAAAAATCGCGACCTCTGCATTGAAGCCGGCGAAAGTCGCGATCGTGAATTTGCCAGTCCAGCAGGTCGCGTAACTCAACGGCGCCGTCCGCGCGAATGCGGGCGGCGCCTTTTCATTCACAGGAGGACAACATGACTGACAAATCGAAATCATTGGTGCCCCAGTTCGACATTGCCTTCGCCACCTTCTTTCAAGGCATCGAGCAGCTTGCCAGTAATGACCCGGAGACGGTCAGGTTCGAGATGGATGTTGGCCCGCGCTACATCCGTGTTGTCCGCGTCTACAACTACGGCGACTACGATCGCCGCACGTTGCACTGCTTCGTCGATCGCACCAATGGCGAAATACTCCGCGGCGGGTGGAAGCAACCCCGCCACACTCAAAAGTCGCGCGGCAATATCTTCGACGCCAACAATGGCCTTGGCTCGATGGGAAAGCACGGCGCGGCTTATCTGCGTTAAGTGATCTTGGCGTCGTCCGCGCGAATGCGGCGGCGCCTTTTTCTTCGAGGAACAACACCATGTCACCGTTGGATGAAGCGATCGGCTTGATCAAAGCCGCCGGCTATCGGGTCTCGAAGCCAAAGGCAAAGTCCAAGCCCAAATCCAAGGACCGTGTCGGTCCGACCTGTGTTGCCAAATTCGCCGACGGCCAGGTCACGCGCATGTCGGTCTACAGCTCGTTGACGCGTCTCGACTGGGCGCGCGGCGAACGCTTGTCGCAAGCAGCCTATCAGTCGCGCTGGCGAAGACGACAGCGCATATACACGCCCTACCCGATTGTTGAACCCGTTCCGCCCGCAATCATCGTGATGCATTTCGAGCAGGACGGCGTGGTGCTCGCCCGCCGTCCGGCTGATGGAGGCGTGTCGTGACCCTCGGATCGCATCAGCAAACGATCGGCAAATCACAGAACCACATCACTCCGCTTTGGATGATCAATGCGCTCGGGGGAGCGCAGTCCTTCGACCTCGATCCCGCGGGTGCTGATCCGCGGCCGTGGGACTGTGCAAAGGTCACTTGGGTGATCGACGGCCTTATACGCGCCTGGTTCGGCTTCGTCTGGTTAAATCCGCCGTTCGACGTGCGCGAGGTCGGCGAATGGATTGCCAAGCTCGCCGCGCATGGAAACGGCATTGCGCTGCTACACGCGCGCACCGAGGCGGGGTGGTTCGAGCCGATCTGGGAGAAGGCATCAGGCATCCTGTTTCTGGCGGACAGGATCTTCTTCCACCGACCGGACGGGATCCGGCATCCGCACAACTCCGGCGCACCGGCGATTCTCGTTGCCTTCGGCGCTGAGGCGCTCGATCGGCTTCAGCACTGCGGTATCGCTGGCACGCTTGTTCCCCACCGCTGGTTCATCCAAGCGGCAGGGCCGCCACTGTACTCGCCTCCGCGTCTACCTCTGACGGTGGTGAGGAGCGTGCCGTGACCCACAAATTCCTCGGCATCGACCCCGGCATTCACGGCGCGCTCGCGTTCATCGTGATCGCCGAGGACGGCCCCCGCGTTGCCGATGCCATCGACCTCCCGACGATCGGCACCAAGGCCAAGGAGCGCGTCAACGTCCACGCGGTCCAAGAGTGGATCCTTCAACATGGTCCGTTCCACGCCTTCATCGAACGCGGGCAAGCGATGCCGCGGCAAGGTGCGAGCTCGGGGTACAAGTTTGGCCGCGCCGTGGGCGCCATCGAGGCGACGGTCGCGCTGTGCAACGTGCCGCTGGAGATCGTCGAACCCTCGGTGTGGAAGCGCGCACTACGGCTTAAGGGCAAGGACAAGGAGGGCGCCCGGCAGAAGGCACTGGAGCTGTTCCCACACGCCCAGCATCTGCTCGCCCGCAAGAAAGACCATCAGCGCGCCGAGGCGATGCTGATCGCGCTCTACGGCGCCCGCACCGTGCTTCATACCAAGTCCAACACCGAAACCTCAGCCGTAACAGGAGACAGGCCATGAACAGCTTCGAAGCAGAAGTCCTCTTTCGTTTTTCCACTGTCGTGCCGAACGCCGCCGCAGAGGCACTGACTGCACTCGGCTTGCACTACGAGACCATCCCCACGGAAGACCCCGAAGAGGACACTGCGTTCGGCGTGGTCTCAGGCATGACCACACTCGACGAGAACGAACTCATTGCTTGGTTGCTGCACGTCATCGTGCCGTTCGACGGTGATGTCGTGCAGTGGAGCCTCGAAAGGCAGCACTGAAAGCAGGAGCTCGCCATGCAGCAGCGCCGCAGCACCGCCCAGGAAAAGAAACTCGCCGACAACGAGCGCCTGCTGCGTTGGTGGAAGAAATTCCACCGTGAGGAACGCGAGGCCGTCGTCGCCGGGCCACACGGCGCCGTGTTGGCCGAGCTGTTCCGCATGGTCAAGAACCTGCAGCACGTGCAGCCGGCGCAACTGATCGGGCTCGCACGCTCCATCGACTGGGCGGCGATCGACGCCGATACCAAGCTGGTCACGTTGCACGAGCTCAATGCAGCGATCACCCGCTTTCGTGAAAAGCGCGGCCTAGAACCGATCGACGACACCGTCTCGGACGAGCCGCCGTTTCGCACGATCAAGGCAATCCTCTTCCCCGCTTCCCCTCACTGCGAGGGCGCCCACCGGGGCGCAGCCCGGTCTGAGTAGCAAACATCGCAGATCATAAGGAGAGACAAATGAGTGCGATTGTCCCGGGATCACCATCCGATCGTGGTGGTGGTTTCCCTCTAGAGATATCGAGCACCCGCGTTTCCCACGGAACGCCCGCTCGATGGACTGAAACGTCGGGTTGGCGAGACCGCGATGGTTTACCCATCCCCGACACCATGCTGGTGATCTACTACTTCCGGGCACTTCGGAGGTGGGTAAACAAGCGGGCCACGTACAATGTCGACGATCCGCTTCCCAATCTGGACGAGCTTAATGCTTCGATCCCGCAGTCGGAATGGCCGATAGGATTAGACGGCAAGCCCGAGAAGCCGTGGAAAGTCGTCTACGTTATCTACATGGTCGACTTTCGGTTGGGCTGCATGTTTACGTACGAGCACGACACTTTCGGTGCCATGCTCTGTTACGAGGCCTTGGACGAAGCAGTCACCGTACAGCGTATGCTACGCGGTGCGCACGTATTTCCAGTCGTGCATCTGGAACAGCGTCCATGGAAGTCGGTGAAATTCGGACCACAGATGCGGGCGCATCTACAGCCGACAGGAGACTGGCGGACACCGAGTAATTTGCTACCGCAACCGCCGGCTCTACAAATCGGTGGACCAACGACACCTGAGACGCCGACCGGCACTCCGCCGACCTCCGCACCGACGACGCCGCCCGCATCCGCGGCTTCACCATCATCGACGCTCCTCGACCACATGACGCCGGTCAAGCCGGTCACCGTGGGCGAGCAGATCGCCGACGAACTGCCGCCCTGGGCTTAAAGCCCGGTGACGGACCTCAACAACATTGCAGGAGGCTAATCGCCTCCTGCTCTCCTGGGAGGCGGTGATGATCATCTATTGGGATGTCGAAACTTTTTCGCAGTGCAGCTTGAAGGAGCGCGGCAGCCACGTCTATGCCAGTGATCCGAGCACCGGCATCCATTTCTTTTGCTACGCGATCGATGACGGTGAGGTATTGACGTGGCGGCCCGGCGACGAAGTGCCGATACCGTTCGCCAACCCGCCCCGTTATTTCTTCGTCAGCGACAACTGGACGTTCGACCGCGACATCCACACCGAGATATTGATCAAGCGCTACGGCTTCCCGCCGATCCCGCTCAAGAACCAGGACTGCGCCCAAAGGCGCGCGCTCGCCTTCGCATTCCCGGCTGAGCTCGGCTTACGCTGCGAAGCGCTCGGCTTGCCCTATCGCAAGGATCCCGAGGCGCGCAAAGCGATGCTGCGGCTGTCGCGGCCGCAGACCGCGAAGAAGCGCAGCAAGAAGCCCGAGGACCCGGCCGCGCGCGAACGCGATCTCGTGCTCCTGCACAAGCGCTGCATGAGCGACGTGGCGGCAACCCGCGCCACCTTCAACAGCCCCCGTCTCCGGCCCCCGAGCCGCGAGGAGCGCGAACAGCTGCTGCTCGACGCCGTGATCAATGACCGCGGCATCCGCGCCAACGTCCCGTTCCTGGAAGCCATGCGCACGCTCGCGGTCAAGGAGCGCAACGCCGTCAACGCCCGCCTGAACGAACTGTCCGTCGGCGTGATCACGTCGGTCGATCAGGTGGCGCGCATCAAGGACGCCGTAAACCGACGCGGCCACAACATGGTGACGCTCAACAAGCGCGCGGTCTCCGCTACCCTGGCGCACAACCCGGACGAGGTCGTGCGCGAGCTCTTGACCCTACGCCAGCGCGCCGCCTTCACGAGCGTCCGCATGGCCAAGCGGCTCTTGGGCTATGCCGATCCGGCGGATGGACGCATCCGCGGCTGGGGGCGCATCTATGGCGCCGGCCCGGGACGATGGTCGTCGCCAGGGCCGCAACTGCACGGCCTTCGGCGCAACGATACGGAGTACCCGGCCTATCTGATCGATGCGCTGATCGCCGGTGACTACGCCGAGCTCGCCCGTTGGGGCAATCCGCTCGCGGTCGCGGCCGAGCTGTCGCGCGCGGCACTCTGCGCCACGGCGGGGTGCATCCTCATCTGCGCGGACCTGGGCGCGATCGAGAGCCGCATCCCGGCGTGGCTCGCGGGCGAGGCGTGGAAGCTCGCCGCGTTCCGCGAGTACGACCGCACCGGCGACGAGAGTCTGCACCCGTACCGCCAGACCGCCGCCCGCATGCTGCAGAAGGACGTCCTGGCCATCGCTAAGCCGGAGCGCCAACTCGGCAAGGCCGCGGAGCTCAGCGCTGGGTTCGGGGGATCGGTCGGAGCCTGGCGCCGGATCGCTCACGACGAGGATGTCCGCAGCGATGCCGAGGTGCTCGCCTTGGTCAAGCAGTGGCGCGACGCCCACCCGGCGATCCGCACGCTCTGGCGCGAGCTCGCGCAAGCCGCCCGGGTGGCGATCCGCACCGGCCGGCCGATCCTGGTTGCGGCCGCGCCAAGGCCGCCGATCATCGCTGCCTTCGACGGTTATGCGCTGACCCTCACGCTGCCGAGCGGCCGAGCGATCACCTACCCGGGCGCGCGACTCTCGCCCAACACCAAGTTCGAGAACGGCGATCCGGACATCGAGTTCTTCGACAATGCGCGCGGGCAATGGAAGCCGGCCCGGGCATGGTTCGGAACCCTGATCGAGAACGTGGTGCAGGGCTGCGCGCGCGATCTGCTCGCGGCCGCCCTCCTCCGATTCGAGGCCCGCGGCCTGCCGGTCGTCTTCCACTGCCACGACGAGGTGGTGATCGAAGTGCCGGAGGGCTCGATCTCCGAGGCCGAGGTGCTCGCGATCCTGCTCGAACCGCCACCCTGGGCCATGGACCTGCCGCTCGGCGGCAAGGTGCATTCCGGGCCGCTCTATCTCGAAGCGCCGGCGACCGGCGAGCCGCCGACCGGCGCCAAGCACGAAGGCGCCGAGGAGGATCTCGAGCGCGCGGTCGACGCCTTCATCGCCGACGCCGAGCCACTCCCCGCCACCAAGGAGATCGAGCGCGGCGCCGAGGAGGACTTCCTTGCCAGCCTCGGCACCACGATCGCGCCGCTGACCGACTTCGTGTCGTTGCCGATGGACGCGAGCGGGCATGTCTCGTGCCCGTTCCACGACGATCCGCAGCCGAGCTGCAAAATCTACTCTGACCACTGGCACTGCTTCGGCTGTGGCGAGCGCGGTGGTCGCATGGATTGGCTGATGCGGGTCGAAGGCATGACCAAGGCCGAGGCCCTCGCCGCGCTGCAGGACTGGACCGGCCCGGTGTCCATCGACCAGCAGCAGGACGTCGCGTCGCGCACGGCACTTGCGAAGGACATCTGGCTCGCCGCCCACTCGATCGTGGGCACCATAGGCGAGCGCTACTTGTCCGAAACCCGCGGGATCGACACCGACAAGCTGCCGATCACGATCGGGGATGCGCTCCGCTTCCACCCCCGCTGCGTGTTCGGGGCGCGCGCCGTGCATCCCTGCATCATCGCGTTGATGCGGGATCCGGTCACGGCCGTGCCGGTCGGGATCCACCGGATCGGCTTGACCATGGAGAACGGCACGATCCGCAAGCTCGATCGCATGGCGCTCGGGCGCATGGGCGTCGTCATGCTCTGGCCGATGAACGGGAGCGACCGACTCGTGATCGGCGAAGGGATCGAGACCGTGCTCGCGGCGGCCACGCGCATCACGTTCGAGAACGCCCCGCTGATACCGGCATGGTCGGCGGTCGCGCGCGGCGGGCTCGGGCGTCTTCCCGTGCTGCCCCGTGTCGAGCGGCTCATTCTGCTGGTGGACAACGACGAGAACGGCGAGGGCCAGCGCGCGGCGGAGCAATGCCGGCGCGTCTGGAAAGCCGCCGGCCGGATCACGGTGCCGCTGATCCCTAAGCAGCGCGGCTGGGACTTCAACGACGTAGTGTTCGGGAGGAAAACATGAGCGGCGGCTTCGAAGACGACATTGAGGAAATGCCGGATCCGGCATCGGGCTCGCCATCAAGCTCGACCCCGGGCTCGACCTCAGGCTCGACCCCGGGCTCGACCTCGGGCTTGAGCTCCTCGTCGGGTTCGACCTCGGGCAGCAGCTCCTCGTCGAGCTCGACCTCGGGCTCGAGTTCGGCTTCGGCCGCGCTGCCGACAGGGTGCGTGCCGGAAGACTTCGTGTCTTTAGCGCCCACTCGGTGCTGCGTTTATCTACCATGCAAATCGCTATGGCCGAATGCCAGCATCGACGATCGGTTCGGGCCAGTACCTCTGCTCAAGCCCAACGGTAGTCCCGTGCTCAACAGCAAGGGCAAGGTCGTGATGATCCCGAAGAGCAAAGAGCTGGCCATGACTCGCAGCGTCGAGAAGCTCGTCTGGGCGCCGGGAATGCCCGAGTTCATTCGCGGCAAGCTCGCCGTCGACGGCGGATGGGTCGAGAAGGAAGGCGCAACGTCGCTCAATACCTTTCGTCCGCCCAGCCCCAACCTTGGCGATCCGACGCAGGCCACACGTTGGATCGAGCACTGGCATAAGCTCTATCCTGACGAAGAAGCCGAGCACATCATCGCGTGGTTCGCCTGCCGTGTGCAGCATCCGGAGATCATGATCAACCACGCACTCCTGCTCGGCGGCGCGCCCAAGATCGGCAAGGACACGCTGCTCGAAGCGGTGGTGAAGACCGTCGGCGAGTGGAATTTCCGCAGTATCAAGCTCAACGACCTGGTCGCCAAGAACAACGACTATCTGCAGACGATCATCCTGCGGGTGAACGAAGCGCGTGATGTCGGCGAGCAAGGCACCGTCGATCGCTACCGCCTGTACGATCACATCAAGGACACTTTGACGGCCCCGCCGTCCACACTGCGGGTGAACATCAAGTACGTGCCCGAGTTCGAGATCATGAAGTGCTTGGGGATGGTGGTCACAACCAACCACCGCGATGCGTTCTATCTGCCACCTGACGATCGCCGGTTCTTCGTGGCGTTTTCCGAACGCCATGGCGAAGAATTCCCGGCGGCGTACTGGAACGAGTTCTGGGGTTGGTATGAGGCCGGCGGCTTCGAGCACGTGGCCGCGTATCTGTTCGCCCACAAGCTGACGAACTTCGATCCCAAGGCCGAGCCGCCGAAGACAGACGCATTCTGGATGATGGTCAACATGGACCGCGGCGGTGAGCACGGCGAGATCGCCGACGCCATCGACAAGCTCAAAAAGGACAAGGATGACCCACGGCCGGAAGCCCTGACGTTGGATCAGTTGATCGCGGTGGCGCCCGCATTGGAGGCGTTGCGCGACAAGACCAAGCGCACCCGTATCCGACGGCGGCTTGAAGACAGCGGCTATGTCGTGGCGGTCAATCCGAAGGCAAAAAAGAGTGGTGGGCAATGGGTCATCGACGGCAGACGCCAGACCGTCTACGTGAGCGAAAAGCTCAGCCCAAAAGAGCGGTTGACGGTAGCTAAGAAGCTCGCGAATTGGTGATCGTCAATGGGGACTCTAAACCTCTGTCATGGAACAAAGAGCAGTGTGATTCCCCGGAGAGAGTTGGAATCCCCATTGATTTGACCCGACTGGTCAATGGAAATCAGTGGATTTCGAAGACCTCGATCGGATGGCGATCTTTGGCTTGGCCTGCCGTCAAACTGCTGTTCTGCCACCCGGTCATGGCGACGGTGACTACTCTCGTTTCGGTTGCGGCCACTTCGGTCCTATCTCCGATTGGTAGAATATCCTTCTCAAGCCGATTTTCGAACGAAACGAGGACGTTACAGCGGATTTCTGTGGTTTCGGTGGTTCTTCCTAAAATTCCTCAATGAAATCAGGGGCCAGGCGGGGAGGTCGGTGGTATTGGAGGGTGCTATAGGCCGGGCCCGGCTGGGCCTCGGCTTTGCAACCTATTGCCCCGGCTTGGTTTTTGGGCCCCATTCTACAAAAATTTCGGCTTTTCCGGCCTTTTCGGCCTTTTTTGCTAAGCTATTGGAGGATAAGGGGGATTTGGCCCTATTTTCGAGCCGTTTTTGGCCCGGTTCCATGCCGGAGAATGTTATTTCCGGCCAATTCAGGCCGATTTTATACAACCTGGACGGGGGCGTCCGCGGTCGTCGCCGGCGGCCGTCACGCCCCGCTATCCGGCCGCAGCGGGACGACTTTGGCCGTCCGCTCTGCTTTCCGCCGCTCGCACTCTGCTCTGTGCTGCGCATCTCTATCCCAGATCGCAGCGAGCACCTTGAGGACGTGCTCGTGATGCTCGGTAGGGGTTGGTTTATGTCCCAGCGCCCGCTCAAGCAGATCGTGCTCGAAGGCTAACCAATTCACGGCCAGTCGCCACCGTTTCTTATCCTGGCTGTTCCAACGGTCCGCCGTTGTGTCCGGGAAAATCTTCTCTGCTGTGCTCATGGTCTTTTCCTCTCCTGAATTCAATTCGTGTTGGCAAGGGCCGCGATGGCAGTAGTTGCTGTGACCTGGTATTTGGGGGCATGGTACGCGCCCTCGTGAGCGCGAGTCACCTCAATGCCGCGACGCAGCCGCGCCGAACTCAACACCCCGCACCTGGTCGACACCGACTTTGAGGTGGAGGCTCCGCCACCGCCGCCGCCGAATCATCTCTCCGAGGCGACGAAGGCATGGTGGAATGAAATCTGTGCTGAGTACATTCTGCGGCCGCATCATCTCAAAATTCTGGAAGCCGCCTGCGATAGCTGGGACAGAATGGTTGAGAGCCGGACGATTCTGCTCCGCGAGGGATTAACTCGCCTTACCGCGGCGGGCGACGCCAAAGGTCATCCCGCTGCTGAGCTTGAACTTCATTCCCGCGCCTCGTTCTTGCGCGCCGTTCGCGAACTCGATTTGGATTCCGAACCGCGGCCGAGCGACCGGAGGCCGCCGCCGATCTATAGCAACAGGAGATAGCCGTGCCATTGAAACGTCGTCGGCCGTTGCAGCGACAGGTCACGATCACCCCGCGTGCGCTCCAAATTTTCCTCGCGATGCAGCAGCTCGAACGTAGTAGCGATGCCTGGTACGACCGCCACGCCGAGCTGCATAAAGAGCTTGCCTGCCGGCCGTGGGAATACCCGCTCGATTCCGCCGAGTGTGCGGCACACATTTGGGACGCTTTGGAAAACGCGGCCGAGGCTGCCGAGCTACGTCGGCGCTCGGAAACTGCGTCAGCAACCTCCTGATGGGCGGCACGGGGCTTTCAAAAATAAACGTTCGCTCTGCTGGGCGATAGCTTGAATTGACTCGCGATCCGGCGGAAAAGAAGCCCCGCGTTGCGGGGCCAAAGTCGCACATGGCAGAATGATCGCGCAAACGGTGACCCACCTTCCCACAAACCGGGATCACCGACAATGCTTCCTCTCGACGAGATCGACTCGCTGATTTCGGAGTTGGGCGCTTCGCTGCCGCGTCCGCAACATGCCGCGTTTGAGGCCGCCGCCAGGAGCGCTCTAGCAGGTCTGGACTGTGCCGGGCCTGGATTAGCGTACCGAACTCTGGTCCCGATTCAGCGAGCCCATTTTGATCCGCCGAGCGATGCGCGTGTGATTGCGGGCCCGCGCCACCACCAGAAGAACAAGCTCAATTCGCTGCCGCCAGTCGGCGCCGAGGACCCACGAGGTACCGCGCGCCGGCTGGCAATGTGGGCGCGGAGATAGGGCGATGCCGTACTGGGCAGTTGTGCGGCTCGAGCCGCAGCGCGAACGGTTGGCGCTGCATTGTCTGGGGTTGGCGGGGTATGAAACGTACTTCCCGCGGCTACGGGAGAAGCGCATTTCTCATGGGCGCAA